>WNFC01004502.1_pt1 | contig 15168 bp, 10 predicted proteins | sample 5400541 | NCBI WGS metagenome assembly WNFC01 (sample SAMN13153342, study PRJNA577476) | soil metagenome | isolation source: 120 cm saprolite under Douglas fir tree site 2 hole 2 replicate 1 | place: USA:California | collected 2015-04-18
CGCACCTATAACACGGGCGGCCGAGTGCTTGTGGAGGGGACGCAAGGGACGGGCCTGAGCCTTTTCCACGGCTTCTACCCCTACGTTACGTCGCGCGATACGACCGTGAGCGGATGTCTATCCGAGGCTGGAATTTCGCCCAGCCGCGTTCGGAAGACCATCATGGTTTGCCGAACTTACCCTATTCGGGTCGAAAATCCTTCAGGCGGGACCTCTGGCCCATTGGGCCAAGAACTCGATTGGGACGAAATTGCACGGCGCGCTGAAGTGCCGGTCACAGAAATTAAGACAAACGAACGAACGTCCACAACCAACCGCCAGCGTCGTGTTGGCGCATTCGATTGGGGCCTGCTTCGGAAAAACTCGGCTCTAAATGCTCCGACCGACCTAGCGATCACATTCACCGATTATCTTAACCCTCTGAACGCCGAAGCCCGACGCTACGAGCAGCTTTCTTCTGAAACCATTCGTTTCATCGAAGAGGTCGAGCACGTTGGTGCAGCTCCGGTGTCATTAATTTCAACGCGCTTCGACTTTCGAAGTATTATCGACAGGAGAACATGGCGTATGTGATGTTTCTGCTCATTGATTGCATGTTTGGAGGGCATTCTGGAGCTACAACGTTACATCCTAACCCGGCCGTATGTGTACCATCTGACGCACATCGAGAACCTATCTCATTTGCGTGAATTGCGTCAGTTGTTCCCGGCGGCGACGCTAATGAGACGGGCTGGTAGGTTGGACCTCGTCCGCACGCCACGCCCCGGGCCCATTCCCCTTATTGTCGACGGGCGAACAATCATCCTTCGTGATCAGAAACCATTGCACAAAGGGAATATCAAACTCCCGAAGGGTTTCAGCTTTGAGGATTTTATTGAAAGCCTAAACAAACGAATCTTTTTTTGGCCGGGCGACATGACCAGGCCCATCCCATACGGCGTCCGCCATTTTGAGCATTACAAAGCCGAAGGGCCCGCGATACTGCGCATAGAGTTCACGTCCTTGCTTGAATCCAACCCTTCGGCCACTCCACGCTTTTGCCAATATAACTCTGGCTCTCCGCGTTGTTCTCACGGAAAAAAAATCCCGCGCGGTCCAAGCACGTTTCCTGCAGCCACTGAGTTTGTCGGGACTGCGGGACGCGTCGTCGAAGTAACCTTTGAGCGTGAGATACATCTTCCCCCGACCGCTCAGTTCGGTGTAAGTCCAAATGGGCCATGGAAGAACCTCTGACTAGCAATGAGCATTGGAAGAGCCAGGGCAGTCGCTCTCACAACCGATAGATTTCGATGATATGGATCTACCAATAATTATACTGATCCAGCTGGACCGCGACCACGAGCGAATATGATTAAGAACGAACAATCTGAAACGGACGAGAAAACGAACTACACTCTCGTCCAGGAACTCCGCCAACTTAGGAAGGATGCAGGGAGACTCAACAGCAGCATGGTTGAGCGTTTGGAACCTTTTCGAAAAAAGAATGGCTCATTTAAGACCTTGCCTACGTCGCGTGAGAAGCGCGATTCGGCGAGAAACCCCGACATAAGTGTCGCGTCAACATGCACGGTTTTAATGGCCGCAATCATGGCCGGCAAGAAGGTTCGAGATGAGTTGTTTGATGAGCCAAGCGCTTTGGAGGTGTTTAGAAGGTCAGTGACGAAAGCCAATTGGGGAAGCTCTGGTCTGAGAGATGGCAATGCGTTCACAACCGCAATTGTAGTTCGGAGTGCCGCATTTGCAGTCAGCACGGAATTAATGAAGGCCGACGCGGTAGCGTCACTCCGACATCGCAAGTTCAAAAAGAACGAAGGTGTCGGCGGGAAAACACTCGGTCAGATTGTCAAACTAAAAGCAAACAACCCTGAAAAATGCTTCGCCGTAGAGGAATACCCACCGAAGACGACTCATGCATATTGGTTCATCGACGGCGCGATTGGGATCGGGGCGGACCTAAAGCGCGACGCTTGGGAGAAGATAGGGACTTGGGCATCGGGCGAATTCCATCGACAACTGATCTATGTTACCGCAGGAAACGATGCGCTAATGGATCCCCCTTCCTTAGCCATGGCTGCGTGTGTTATCAACCGGATTCGACGATTAAGCATCGAGCAGCCCCTACTCGCCTCGGTAACTCGGCACATGCCATCAACTGTAGAACTGGAATTTGGCATTAGGCAGGTCTTCTCGAAGCAGTCTGATTCTGGAATCTGGTATCGATACTTTCCACTTTTTCATTTTCCGAAGGGGCAAGGAGCCGCCGATTACTGCTTCAGTTTCGAATTCCTAGAAGCAATTCTTGAAGAATTTGGACATCTCGTTTTGATGCAACCCGATCTCTTGCCGAGAATCAAGCGAATTATTCAATGGTGCGATACGCATGAGCTTTTCTTCACCGGCTCTAAGAAAACATATAGAGGGTGGAATTCCGGAGGAGAGGTAAGGAAGCTAGCGGACAGTCAGTCGGAGTCTTGGGCAACAGCTACGGTCCACATGTTCCTCATGCAACTCGAGAATAAGATCAACGATGTGCTTGACGCTCTCGTGTTGAAGGGTTTCGGCCGGGACCGCACTGCTGTTGTCACGTCGACGACAAAGCTTTCCACGTTAATCGACACCAAGATTGAATTTCTCGAGGAGAGTTCGACAACACTGAAGACTGTTATCCAGAGAGAGATGCTTGACCCAATCAAGCGGCTTGACAGCGATCCCCGTAAACTTATCAAAACGGGACTTCCTGTGCCGCGCTCAGCCCTCTTGTTTGGTCCCCCCGGTACATCCAAAAGCCGCCTAGCAAAGGCGATAGCTGAATACCTCGGATGGCCGCTCATTGTGATTACTCCGTCCGAGTTCCTTGGGAAGGGGCTAGAGCAGGTTCATGGTCAGGTCGACGCCCGCTTTCGCGATCTGATGGACCTAAGAAGGGTAGTCGTATTCTTCGATGAGATGGATGCCCTAGCGCAGACTCGGGAAGGCGACGACGAGACACAGGAAGTGCCTAATTCACGGCCGAGCACGAGCAAGGCTCCTCAACAGGAATCTGGCGACTTAGACGTAACGCGGCAACTTCTTACTACCAGTATGCTCCCAAAACTTGCAAATCTCTGGGAACAAAAGCGCGTCCTGTTTCTCATGGCGACCAACCACAAACGGCAACTCGATCCAGCCATCACCCGACCGAACCGATTCGACCTCTTGCTTTGTGTTGCTCCTCCGCTTTGGGAAAGCAAGCGTACCGCCGAAAATCTGCCTGTGATTCTTTCGATTCCAATCGCCGAGGCAGCCAAGGTCGCGAAGCAGTTGCGGCGATTGGCGCCAAATGGCTCGTCCGCTCAGAAGTGCCTTGATCGATTCACAGTGGCCGAAATAGGGATTTTCCTTCACCACTTAAACAACCGACGCAAGCAATCCATGTCCGACGCCCTCAAGCGTCTCAAAAGCACAAAAGCCTTCGACAAAATTGTCGAAGCTTGGGCACGGACTAACATCACTCTCCGGACAGAAAGCCCTGCGCTGCGGGAATTTGAGAAGGATATCAAGGAATCACGGAGGCAGTACTACCCAGGACAGCAGTGACTACGACCTGGTTGCTAATGTCTGGAGCGCTTTCCGGAATTGCGTCCAGCCCCGAATCGGAAAGGATTTCGGTCAGCCTAGCATAGTTGAACATCGGCGACCGAGGTACGATGAGGTAGTCCTCGGAGGATGTCCCTAGTCCGATGTAGTCGTCTGCTAAATAGAAAAGACCGACAAGGGCCGAGGTGATGGCATCAACCTCATCATGTGTAACTTTTGTGGTTGCGAATGGCCCTGCGACGCCCGATCTGACCAGACCCCATTTCAATTCGTCGAGACTTGACCCTTTCCGCGGAATCCCAAGAATATCCTGCGCTGCGCCGGGATAGCTTTCAATTACTCGAAGACCTTGTTTCCTCAGCACGGTTGCGAGTCTGATGCCACGTCGTGTGAGCGCTTCCATGGTTGGGAGAAGACACCAGAACACGGATATCCCCATTCTCTTAAGCGCAAGTTCACATTTTCGGTAGATGGGGGCTCCTGCGTTTCCGTAAGCTTCAGGCAAAGACAATGGTGAGTCGATCGAAACAAGATCCGGCTTCGCAGACATAGTCGCGGCTATCAAGTCCTCGTCGGTTCTAAGCGACTGAGTCGTCGCACTTGCTCCATCCATCAGTGCCCAACCCGTGGCTCTTTTCGCGCTGCCAGTAAGATCAATGCCAACGATTCGCGGCGACGTGCCGGAAGGCGAACATCTTTTCAGCAATCGCAAAACAGGTGACTCGGCTGAAGACGCAGCAACCTGCCTCATTACACTTCGTCTTTTCGATTCGGGTACCGTTGCAACTCCCGCAAACATGGGAGCGATAGCACTTTCCAGATAGGTCGCGGTTTTCTCGCAAAGTTTGTCGTAGGCGATTTCCATGATCGCCTTGAGATGGACAACGTCTTCTGTGTTGTATTGGATTAATTGCTCAAGGGCACCCTTTTCACCCCTAACATGCTTTGCCCAAAGGACTGTTGCATCGTATCCCGAGATGTCTTCCACTTCTTTCGCTCTCTTCAACCCAAACTTTTCTTCGACAATCTTAAGTCCGCCCTTGAAACCAAGCTTTCGCGTAATCCAGCGCAGGTCGATGTGGATCGGCGGGAGGACCATGTTCGGGAACGCCAACTTCAGAAATCTCAGATCGAACGTCGCCCCATTGAAGGTTACAACTACAGAAAATTGACTGAGATGTTTGGGAAGCTCCTCGAGATTTTCACCTTCAACGAAAACCTTGTACTTCCGGCCATCATAGAGACCCACTACAGTAATCCTGTCGAAAACAGTGGATAGGCCCGTGGTCTCGATGTCTAGATAAACGCACTGATCGGCGAACTCTGGAAATACTCTCCATGCCTCGCCAAGAGTCGAAAGCCTCTCGAAGAAAGCGGCATTCTTTGAACGGATAGCATCACGAGATGCCGGGATGTAGTCATCTAATTTTTGCTGGAGACGAGCTCCGACGACGCCAAACCTCTTTTCAAAGCGGTCGGCGTCATCCCAGTTGTGAATGCCCCCTCTCCACAAATCGAGTTCGGTCTGCTTGCCAATCCCAGGAATGTGAATGAAGGTGTGTTGAAGCATGGCGACTTGTCGGAGCGACCCCATTCTGACAACTTTTGTTGCTTTTTGCGAGACATTTAATGCCAATAAAAGTGGACATAGTATGTGAGAAAATGGCACAATCACGTCCTCTTTTCCACAAATCGCTAGTCCCTGTTGACAACAAAAGTAGGCACATGAGTTGGAAGCGAGATCTCGGGCGGCAAATCAGGCAAGAACGAGATTCTGCTGGGATGACACAAGCAGAACTCGCAAAACACTTGGACGTCAGTAGGCAGATGGTCGGGCGATACGAAGCGGGCCAGGATGCACCGGCGGTCGACGTCCTTGTCGAGATCGCGCGAATACTAGACGTTGAGTTCCAGGTAAAGGGCATCACGCTGAGGTGTGAACCGAGCTCTAAGCGACCTAAGCTCCTCCAGAAACAATTGAAGCTGGAGTTTGAAAAGACGCGCAGGTTCGAAGGAGCCAAAATAGAAATTATGCCCAGCGAAGGAAAAATCCTCATCAAAGCAGAGATTCCAGCGTGAGCGTTGCTGCTCTCCGCCTACAACCCCCCATAGGATGTTAGGTAGTGGGGCTCGGCAGGCTTGCAAAGCAGTTGGATCAGACACTCGACCTCAGCTGGATCTAGCGGCTGGATGCGCACGGAACTCCTGGTTGAATCACAACGGTGAGGGAGTCAGGGCTTTTTGTTGCACAAAATTATTTCCGTTGCACATTCTGTTGCACAAAACGCTGCCAAGACCGCCCAAAACACCCCATTTCGATGTGGTACTGTGTACCGTAAGTTGTTGATTTGTTTCAGGTGGGGGTACTACCTAACGAATTTCAAGACCGCCGGTTTCAACCGCTCACCCACTCCTCCGTTTTTAATTCTAACGTATTCTGCGAGTTAGCGGCCAATTTGCTACACTGGCGACTCGAACTGCTGCATTTTGGTGCAGGGTGTAGCAAAATTGTAGCAGTAACAGGCGCAAAATGCCCAAAAACGGCGCAAATCCAAAAGACTGAAAATCTCGCTATCTTGCAACTGGCAAAGGGATTGGTTGAATTTTCAGCAAGATAGCGAACGACCGGTTTTATTTTTCAAGTCCTGACGTTTCAACCGCTTACGAAGTGAGAAGTGCGCAAGGGTTCATCCTCGAAAAACAACTACATCGGTTTCGAACGCTCTGTCACTCCTTGGGCACGAGCGGATGGGAAGCGGCAAGAAAGCGTGGGAGAGGATCAGGAAGAGTCTCCGAGCTCTCGGCTGTTAACCGAAATGTTGGAGGTTCGAATCCTCCCCGGGGGAAGCCAATATTCTTTGGTCTCAAGCAATTACAGCGTTTGGGTAGAACATTCGGCTCACGACCGAATGCTGGCCAACTCGCAGGTAGGTAGGAGGGACGCGCCTGCCTCATGAGCAGGGGCGCTACCTTTGGAAATTTTGGTTGAGAGTGACACTCGCTCGATCAATCTATTTTACCTCACGTCGCAGGCCACCTGCCGACGAAGCAAGTGCTAACATCCTTTGAACCTTGGGTCAGGGGTCCATTAGCTCAGGAATTTTATGTTGAACAGTTAACTAACCGACGGAATTGCATGTTGTATCGTCCTTGGCGCGGGCGTAACATGCTCCCCATAGGAGCTTCGCGTCGAACCTTAACTTAGCTCCTTCAGCGGGGTTCGGATCGCTTTTCCCCTTCCACCGAAACCCTGAATTGACATCAGTTAAAAATGTTGTGCGATCAGTGCTTGTTGCGGCGTGCGTATTTGCATGACCGCAATCTGCGCTAGGCGCCACGCCAGTGGCTGCAAACGATGGCCACGGGGCGTCGATTGTGATGATTCGACACCGAGTCGCGGGCAGCTGCACGGGTTGAAGAACCGAGTAGAGGAGGAAAGTGATGGCCGACCGAACGGCGGGGAAAAGGAAAGCTCTCATTGTTGGACTCCAAAGCCGTGTTTGCGCCCTGCCGCTCACACACATCATCGAGACGATGCGTCCCCTGCCCATCGAATCGCTGGCCGACGTTCCGTCGTTTGTAAGCGGTGTGGCGATCATCCGAGGGATTCCCACGCCTGTTGTGGACTTAGGAGCCATTCTCGGAACACCCAACCAATCTACAGAGCGTTTCGTTACGCTTCGCGTGGGAGACAGGCAAGTGGCGCTTTCCGTGAAGGCCGTCCTCGGTGTCCGCGACCTCGACACTATCACGACGATCCGGGAGCTGCCTCCGCTCTTGCAAAGAGCTTCGAAAGACGTGGTTGAAACGATTGGCACGCTCGACGAACAAGTGCTGATGGTCTTGCGGGCAGGCTGGGAGTTGCCGAACGAGGTTTGGCAGTCCCTGACGGCACAGGAGGCGGTCTCGTGATTGTGGCACCTGCCTTCGCCGAGATCGAATGCTTTCGGGGCTTGGTGGCCGAGCGCCTTGGGCTCTATTTCGAGGACTCCAAACTGGACTTCCTTGCCGATGTCCTTCGGCAGCGGATGGAAAAGACAGGATGCCAGCACTTTTCATCGTATCAAAAGCGTATTTCGTCCTTCGCTGAGGAACGTGGTGAAACTTGCGCTCTCGCCGAGCACCTGACCGTAGGCGAGACCTACTTTTTTAGATACACGGAGCACTTCCAGGCGTTTGTTGAAGTCGTGCTGCCAAACAGGATTCAAGCGCGAGGAGGTGACCGCCGACTCCGAATCCTTTCCGCCGGATGCGCGTCAGGCGAGGAGCCGTATTCTCTCGCGATCCTCGTACGCGAGCGGTTCCCGGAACTTGCGTCCTGGGACGTTGAGATCCGCGGCTTCGATGTCAATTCCTCAATGGTAGGAAAAGCCAAGCAAGCACGGTATTCCCCCTGGTCACTCCGGGAGACTCCCGATGATCTGCAGTCGAAGTATTTTCGCGGCCACGGCCGCGACTTTCAGTTGGACGAGGCCGTGCGGTCGGCGGTCCGATTTGAGGAACGAAACCTGATCGAGCACGACCCTTTGTTTTGGCAGCGCGATAGTTTCGACGCTGTTTTCTGCCGCAACGTGACGATGTACTTCACGATTGACGTTGCGCGATCCGTCGTTAGCCGCATCGCTCAGTCCCTTGTACCCGGAGGCTTTTTTTTCCTGGGACACGCGGAGACGCTCCGCGCTGTCTCTCACGAATTTCATCTGCGTCACACGCACGAAACCTTCTACTACCAGCGCCGGGAAGTCCACGAGAAAGACGGCGCGATGACTCTCCCGCTGGAGACGGCGGAGTACAGTTCCTTCCGGCGACCCGTCCCCGAGTTGGTCGAGCCCAACGATTCCTGGTTCAGTGCCATTCGCCGGGCGTCCGAGCGCATCGCGAACCTAACTCAGGAAAGAAATGGAATGGCCGTGAGCACGCCCGCAAGCACGATGCCGCCCATAGCGAACCCGCGGCCAGCGGCTTGGGATCGGACAGTAGCGATCGAGCTGTTGCGAAGAGAAAAATTCTCAGAAGCCATGGAGCTTCTTCGCGCTCTCCCAGCGGAGTCGCAGACCGATCCGGATGCGCAACTACTCATCGCCGTGCTTCTCACCAACGGAGGCGAGCTGCCGGAGGCAGAGAAAGTCTGCCAGCATGTCCTGAATCTGGATGAATTGAATTCTGGCGCCCACTACTTGATGGCGCTCTGTCGGGAGCATGCCGGCGACCAGGCCGGCGCTGTGCAGCACGACCAGACGGCCGCCTACTTGGACTCGGCTTTCGCCATGCCGCATCTCCACCTGGGACTCGTCGCAAAGCGTTCAGCGGATGTGGAGACGGCTCGCCGCGAGCTTGGACGAGCGCTGCCGCTTCTTGATCGCGAAGACGCATCGCGAATTCTTCTCTTCGGAGGTGGATTTACCCGCGAGGCCCTCGTCGAGTTTTGCCGCGCGGAACTTCGCGCCTGTGGAGGTGCCTCTTGACGTCACTATCGCCCATTACCACGAAGGTCGCGGAACTACGGAGCGTCTTCGATCGAGCCCGAGCGGCCCCGTCTTCCTCTGGCGTGGAGGAACAGGCGGTAGACCTGCTTGCCATCCGCGTATCCCGGGACGCTTACGCAATCAGATTGAGCGAGATCTCGGGCCTTGTCACCAACAAGAAAATCGTTGCGTTTCCGACCCCTATTCCTGAGCTGCTCGGAGTAGCGGGTATCCGCGGTGCCCTCGTTCCCGTGTACAGCCTAGCGATGCTCCTTGGCTACAACGCAGAAACAGAGCGAACTCGTTGGCTCGCCTTGTGCGGAACCGAGGACTCCGTTGCCTTGGTACTTAGCGACTTCGAAGGTTACATCCGGGTTCCTCTGACACAACTCTACGCGGCCGAGCAAAAGGACGTGGCTCACACGCACGTGCAGCATGTGGTGCGCGCGACGGACATGGTTCGTGCCGTCGTCAGTATTCCTCTCATCAGAAAAACGATTCAAAGACGCTGCGCCCACGACGGCGTTTCGAAGGAGCGATGACATGTGGACATTCGGTCGAAAGATAGCTGCTGGATTCACCCTTGCATTCTTGCTGTTACTGGGAATCGGCGCAGTCTCGTATCGCAGCATAAACGCGCTCACGAGCACCAGCCAGTCGGTTACCCACACCCATCAGGTGCTGGAACATATCGCCGAGGTGCTCAGCCTATTTAAGGATGCCGAAACTGGGCAACGGGGCTACGTCATTACCGGCGACGAAGCCTTCCTCGAGCCCTACCAGACGGCGGTTGGCAGTATCCACAACGTCGTGAAGGATCTCCGGCAGCTGACGGCTGATAACGCCAATCAACAATCACGGATTGACAAAATGGAGCCGCTCGTCGCAGCGAAGCTGGCCGAGCTGAAGCAGACCATCGACTTGCGCAGGAAGGGGAACCTTGAAGAAACGACGAAGATTGTCCGCTCGGGCGAGGGCAAGAAGATCATGGACGATCTTCGGTTGGTCTTGACTCAGATGGAACGTGAGGAACGGGATCTGCTTAAGCAACGCGCCGACGAAGTGGAGGCGGCTTCCAGCGGCGCGAAGTCGACGATCATTTACGGCACAGCGTTTTGCCTCGTGTTCGTTATGGCAGCAGGTTTTTTCATTACCCGTTCTCTTAGTGGCCAGATAGGAGCGGCAGTTCGGCACGTGCAGAGCTCCTCGGCCGAGCTCCAGTCAGCAGCTAACCAGCAGGCGTCTGGCGCAAAAGAGTCGTCGACGGCCATGAATGAGATCACTACGACGATCAGCGAACTTCTTGCCACCTCGCGGCAAATCGCCGAAAGCGCGCAGCGCGTCGCTCACGTAGCCGAAGAAACGTCGTCGGCGGCGCGATCCGGCGACACTACGGTGCAGAAATCGCATGAATCCGTGAACAGCATCAAGCGCCAGGTCGATCTGATTGTTACCCACATGCTCGATCTCGGGAAGAAGTCACAGCAGATTGGCGGTATTCTCGAGATCATCAACGAACTGGCCGAGCAGACCAACATTCTCGCTATCAACGCGACCATCGAAGCATCGGGCGCCGGGGATGCCGGAAAGAGATTTGCAGTCGTCGCGGACGAAATCCGCAAACTTGCCGACCGAGTGGGCGGCTCGACCAAGGAAATCCGCGTGCTCATCGAAGAAATCCGCGCGGCGGTCAACACGACGGTGATGGCCACGGAAGGCGGCTCCAAGGCAGTCGACCTTGGGGCGCGGCAGTTTGCGGAAGTAACCGCTGCGCTCAAGCAAATCACGGAGCTGCTCGGGACGACCACGGCGGCCGCAAGAGAGATCGAACTCAGCACGAAGCAGCAAGCCACGGCCGTGGAGCAGGTCAACGTAGCGGTTTCCAACGTCGCAAAGGCTGCCAAGGAAACAGAGGTGAGCTCGAGCCAGACACTTCAAACGGCGGGGCAACTGGCGGGATTGTCGCGCGATCTGATCCGGCTCATTCAAGCAACTGCGAGTGCCTGAAGAATGGCAAAGGACCAATACAAGTACTTCCGGATCGAAGCACGGGAACTCCTGGAGGGACTCAACCAGGCCGTGCTCGAACTGGAGCGAGGCGGCAGCCGAAAGGAGGTCCTTGGACGCCTCCTCCGCCTGGCGCACACGCTGAAGGGCGCCTCGCGCGTGGTGAAGCAGCTTGGAATCGCCGAGTGTGCCCATGCCATTGAGGACGCGTTCGCTCCCTATCGCGATGGGCATGAGGTAATTCCGCAGGAACGCACGAATCAGGTATTGGGACTGCTGGATACGATCGCCGGGAAAGTTGCGTCCCTGGATATGTCACTCGAGGAAGCGCAAGGAGAAACGCCGCGACCAGCGGGCGAAGAGCTCTTCGAAACAGTGCGAGTGGAGATTGAGGAAATGGACAGGCTGCTCGAAGGCGTTTCCGAGGCCTCCGTGCAGCTCAGGGCGCTTCGGCGGGAACTCGATACTCTGGACCGCGCGCGCCAGCTGGCCGGCAATCTCCTGGACAGCGTGTCGCTGCAACTCAAGATCGAAACCAACGGGAACCGGTGGATGGGTAACGGCTCGAAGGTCCGCACCACGGCTGAGGATCTTCGCACGTACTTGGAGCGACTCGGACGCAACCTCTCAATCGGAGTCGATCAGGTTGAAGCGGAGTTCACGCAGGTTCGCGATGCGACCAACCGCCTGCGGCTCTTACCGGCAGCCACGGTGTTCTCCTCATTGGAGCGCGCCGTTCGCGACGCAGCCCAGTCCCTTCACAAGGAAGTGTTGTTCGAATCGTTTGGTGGAGCCAATCGCCTGGACGCACACGTCCTGGCGGCTCTGCGTGACGCCCTGCTGCACGTGGTTCGAAACGCTGTGGCTCACGGCATCGAGCACCCGCAGGAGCGTTTGGCTGCCAAGAAACGACCTCAGGGACGCGTCGAACTGCGCGTGGAACAGCGTGGTACACGTGTTGCTTTCCTCTGCCATGACGATGGGCGCGGCATTGATGTGGAGGCAGTTCGCCAGGTCGCCGTTCGCAAAGGCTTGGTGGCGGCCTCGGACGTCGCCTCTCTCGGGTTGGAGGAAGCGGTCAAGATCATCATGAAAGGCGGAGTGACCACGACCGGCGCCGTGGATGAGGTTTCGGGCCGGGGAATCGGGCTGGACGTCGTGCGGGAGACGGCGGCCCGGCTCAAAGGCGATGTCGCTGTCCGCAGCGAGGCCGGAAAAGGCACGACGTTGGAAATCTGTGTCCCCGTTTCGCTCTCCTCTCTGGCCGCGCTGGAAGTGGATGCGGGCGGGATGGTTGCCGCGCTGCCACTGGATTCCGTGCGCCAAACCTTGCGCCTCGCGGATCACGACATTGCCCACTCGGCGGAAAAGGATTCCATCGTCTACGAAGGGAAAGTCATCCCGTTCCTGAGTTTGCCAAGAGCATTGCGCAAGAAAGACGCGGACGACCAGAAGCGGCGCTTCTGGTCCGTAATCGTTCTGGAAGGGTCCTCTGGGGTGGCCGCCATTGGTGTCGATCGGTTGCTGGGCACGGCAAATGTTGTAGTGAGACCTCTCCCGCCATTGGCTGTGGCTGAGGTAAGTGTCACCGGGGCTTCCTTGAATGCGGAAGGCGATCCCCAGCTCGTTCTCGATCCGGAAGGGCTCGTCGCCACAGCATGCCTCGGGCGCGCGCCTCTCCCCGAAGTGTCCCCGGCGAAACGCGCTTCCGTGCTCGTCATCGATGATTCGCTGACGACGCGCATGCTGGAGCAAAGCATTCTGGAGTCAGCAGGGTATGAGGTAGAAGTGGCCACTTCCGGCGAAGAAGGCCTCGAAAAGGCGCGGGCAAAACAATATGGCCTTTTCCTGGTTGATGTGGAAATGCCGGGAATGGACGGTTTTGAGTTTGTATCTCGCACGCAGGCGGATGCGCGTCTCAGCGCCGTGCCGTCGATCCTGGTGACCTCGCGAAGCGCTATCGAAGACCGGCGCCGCGGAGAGCAGGCGGGCGCGCGGGCCTACATCGTGAAGGGTGAATTTGACCAAAACTATCTGCTGCGGATGACCCGCGAGTTGATGGGATAGAACATGCAGAAGACACGCGTACTCGTGGTCGATGACTCGCTCACCGCTCGAAAGCACCTGATCGAGGTCTTGAGCGCTGATCCAGAGCTGGAGGTCGCCGGAGAAGCCGAGGACGGGAAACGGGCGATTGAGTTGTGCCGGGCTTTGCGCCCCGATGTGATCACGCTCGACATGATGTTGCCCGTGATGAGCGGCGTCGCGGTCACCGAATACGTTATGGCCTACTGTCCGACACCGATCCTTGTCGTTTCTGCATCGACCAATCGCGGAGAACTCTACAAAACATATGACGCGCTAGCTGCGGGTGCCGTGGACGTATTCGAGAAACCCTCCGGTAAGGACCCAGACGGAGTCTGGGAACGTGGTCTCGTTGCGTCAGTGAAGATCGTGTCCCGGATACGCGTCATCACGCACATTCGTGGCCGGCTGGGACAAACTCCCATTGCTCCGGCCAGCTTCGCAACCTCCAACGGCTCGCCGCAAAAGAGCATCATTGGCATTGGTGGATCGACAGGTGGCCCCGCCGCTATCGTGGAAATACTCCGCGGACTGCCTCCAGGTTTTCCGATTCCCATTCTTCTCGTCATCCACATCGGTGAGCCCTTCAGTGCGGCGTTTGCCGAGTGGCTCGATGGTCTGTCGGCGCTGCGTGTGCGCTACGTCAACGACGGCGAAAATCTGCCTGCGTTCGGCCAGACGGGTATGGTCATGGCTCCAGCGGGTTTTCACCTGGTTGTGCGGCGCGGGAAACTCAGGCTCACGCGCGATCCGGAGAGGAACTCTTGCCGGCCTTCCGTCGATGTTCTCTTTGAATCCCTCGCAAAAGAGTTGGGCAGCCAAACGGCCGCTTGCCTTCTCACCGGAATGGGCAGGGACGGCGCCGCGGGCCTGCTCGCGCTCCGGCACGCGGGCGCCCTCACGATCGCTCAGGACGAAGCCTCTTCAGTGGTTTTCGGCATGCCGAGGGAAGCCATACAGATGGGTGCCGCAGCTCGAGTTCTGGCCCTGGACCAAATAGCCCCCGCCTTGACCGCCGTCGCACGCGAAGCCGAACTGAGGAGAAACGGTTGAAGCCACGTATTCTCATCGTTGACGACAGCCTCACCGTCCGTATGGATCTAGGTGAAGCTTTCGAGCTGGCAGGATTTACGAACACGCTGTGTTCGACTTTGTCGGAAGCGCGCATGGTCCTGTTGACGCGTTCTTTCGACCTGATCATCCTCGACGTGCTGCTGCCGGACGGGGACGGAATCGAATTCCTGCGAGAGGTTAGAACAACTCCCTCCACAGCGGACACTCCCGTGTTGTTGTTGTCTTCCGAAGCGGAAGTGAGGGACCGTGTCCGCGGACTGAATACCGGTGCCGACGACTATGTCGGAAAGCCATACGATCAGTCTTACGTCGTAGCACGTGCCCGCGAACTGCTGCGGAAGAAGAAACCCGCAACCAGCCCCGCGACGTCGAAAACCGTCCTCGTCATTGACGATAGTCCCACGTTTCGCGAAGAGCTGAAGTCCCTGTTGGAATCATCCGGATACTTGGTGGTGACCGCGGGAACCGGCGAAGATGGTCTCCGGGCGGCGCTGGACGCCCGCCCGGCGGTGATTGTGGTGGATGGCGTACTCCCCGGCATCGATGGCTCGACGGTCATCCGCCGAATCCGGGCCGATGCCGTTCTTCGCAGCACTCCGTGCATTTTGCTGACGGCCTCAGAAGAACGGAGTGGCGAGCTCCGGGCGCTCGAGGCCGGTGCCGACGCGTACGTACGAAAGGAAGAGGACACGCAGATCATTCTCGCGCGCGTGACCGCAGTCCTGCGCTCTTCAGGAGCTCCCCCCACAGTTGCTTCCACTTCCAGTTTGCTTGGACCGAAAAGAATTTTGACGGTAGATGACAGTCTCACGTATCTCCACGAAGTGGCGGCTCAGTTGCGGGAAGAAGGTTACGACGTGGTTCCCGCGCGCTCCGGGGAGGAGGCGCTTGAGCTGCTGTCGGTTCAGACCGTGGACTGCATTCTCTTGGATCTGGTGATGCCGGGGCTTTCCGGACAGGA
>WNFC01004506.1_pt1 | contig 15165 bp, 14 predicted proteins | sample 5400541 | NCBI WGS metagenome assembly WNFC01 (sample SAMN13153342, study PRJNA577476) | soil metagenome | isolation source: 120 cm saprolite under Douglas fir tree site 2 hole 2 replicate 1 | place: USA:California | collected 2015-04-18
CGATCCGACCAGCCATTGGCTGCAGAGCCTGTTCGACCAGGTGAAGGCCAACCCCCAGCGCATCGTGTTCGCCGAGGGCGAGGAGGAGCGCACCATCCGCGCCGCCGTCGTGTTCCGCGACAACGGCTACGGCACGCCGGTGCTGATCGGCCGCGAGGAGCAGGTGCGCGAGACCATGAAGGGGCTGGGCATCACCGACACCACCGGCATGGAGATCCACAACGCCCGGCTATCGACGCGCAACAAGCCCTATACCGACATGGTTTACAAGCGCCTGCAGCGCGACGGGTATCTGCGCCGCGACGTGCAGCGCATGGTCAACCAAGGCCGCAACGTGTTCGGCGCCTGCATGGTGGCGATGGGCGATGCCGCCGGCATGGTGACCGGCATCACCCGCCGCTTCCCGGAATGCTACAGCGACATCCAACGCGTGATCGACGCGCGTCCCGACAAGGTGGCGATCGGCTATTCCATCGTCGTGGCGCGCCACGGCACGGTGTTCCTGGCGGACACCTCGATCAACGAGACTCCCAGCCCCGAGCAGCTCGCCACCATCGCCAAACAGATGGTCGGCAATGCCCGCACCATGGGCCACGAGCCGCGCGTCGCGTTCCTGTCCTTCTCCAACTTCGGCAGCCGCGAGATCGACCGCATCGATCGCATCCGCAAGGCGATCCGCCTCCTGGACGCGGAAAAGGTCGACTTCGAATATGACGGCGAGATGCAGGCCGACATGGCGCTCGACTACGAGCTGTTGCGCGAGACCTATCCGTTCTGCCGCCTGACCGGGCCGGCCAACGTGCTGGTGATGCCGGGCCTGCACTCCGCGCATATCTCGTCGCGCCTGATGCAGCGGCTGGGCGGGGTCACGGTGATCGGGCCGGTGATCGACGGACTGCAGAAGCCGGTGCAGATCGTGCAGATGGGGGCCACGGTCAGCGACCTGGTGAATCACGCAGCCCTTGCGGCCTATGGGGCGCTCAACGGACGGAGGGAGTGATGGTCGATCTCGTCATCCGCGGCGCCATCATCGTCGACGGGCTGGGCCACGAGCCCAAGCGCGCCGACCTTGCGGTCAAGGATGGCCGCATCGCCGCCATCGGCGAGGTCACGGATAAAGGCGCCGAGACGATCGACGCCGATGGCCTGGTGCTCTCGCCCGGCATCGTCGACGTCCACACGCACTACGACGCGCAGGTCACCTGGGACGCTACCCTCTCGCCATCGCCCTCGCTCGGCGTCACCACGGCGGTGATGGGCAACTGCGGCTTCGGCATCGTGCCCGCGCCACCCAACGCGCGCGACCTGGTGATCCGCAATCTCTCGGTCGTCGAGGGCATGGACCTCGACGCCCTGCGCCAGGGCATCGCCTGGGACTTCGAGAGCTTTGCCGACTACATGGCGATGCTGCGCCGGCGCGGCGCCTACGCCAACTTGGCCGTGCTGGCCGGCCATTCGACCATCCGCACCGCGGTGATGGGCGAGGATGCCTCGCAGCGCAAGGAGGCCACGCCAGAGGAGCTCGCGCGCATGAAGGCGATGGTGGCTGACGCCATGGCGCACGGCGCCATCGGCCTCGGCGCCTCCTATTCGCTCAACCATTCGGGCTATGGCGGCGTGCCGATGCCGTCGACCATCGCGCCGATGTCCGAGCTCGACGCGCTGGTCGGCGCCATGGGACCGCGCGGCCGGGGCGTGGTCGAGATCGCCTCGGGTGCAAAGACGCCGCAGGAGTTCGAGCCGATGGCGGCCAAGCACGGAAGGCCGTTCTTCCAGGGCACCGGCATGGCGATGTACAACGAGCGGGAGCCTCTGCGCGCCTTGCGCATCTTCGACGACTGCGCCGCCGCGCTGCGCCGCGGCGCCGGACTCTATGTCCAGATCCCCTGCCAGCCCCTGTCGTTCGACTTCACCATGGCCAACGCCTATCCGTTCTACAGCCATCCGGCCTTCGATCCGATCAAGGCCTACACGCCCGAGCAACTGAAGCCCGTATTCCGCGACCCGTCGTGGCGCGCCAAGTTCCGCGAGAATGCCAAAAACCCGCGGCCCGGGATGATCTTCCAGGGCAACTGGGATCGCGTGATGGTGGCCGTGGCGCACAAGGCGTCCAACGCACGGTACGTGAACCGATACGCCGCGGAAATCGCCCAGTCAGAGCATCGCGATCCGCTGGACGTCGTGCTCGACCTCGCCCTCGACGAGGACCTCGAGACGGCTTTCCTCGGCCGTTTCCTGAATGTCGGTGACGAGGGCGTGGCGCGCCTGCTCAAGCATGAGGCGGGCGTGGTGGCGCTGAGCGATGCCGGTGCGCACCTTATCTATATGTGCGACGCGGGCTTTGGTCTGCACTTCCTGGCCCATTGGGTGCGCGAGCGCGGCGATTTCGACCTGGCCGAAGGCATCCGCCGCCTGACCAGCCATCCCGTCGACCTCTACGGCATCCCGAACCGTGGCCGGCTCACGGTCGGCGCGCAGGCCGACCTCTTGCTGTTCGATCCCGCCACCGTGGGCGTCAGCCCGGCCGAGCGGGTGGCCGACCTGCCGGGCGGCGGCCGACGCACCATCCGCCGTCCGACCGGCGTGCATGGCGTGTTCTGCAACGGTGTACGGACATTTGACGGCAAGGATTATGTGAAACATGCCAAGGGGCCCGGCCACGTACTGGACCGGTTCAATTCCTCGCAGGGACGGCATTCAGCCATCGCTGCGCAATGATCCTGAACTGTCATCGCGCGCGGGGTAGCCCCCGCGCTGGAGCGAAGCGAAGGAACTCATCGCCGGTTGCCATGGGCATGAGATCCTTCGCTTCGCTCAGGATGACAGACGGGGATGCTTCCCGCTCCCCTGCTGCCAGTATAGGGTTGTCATAAGCAAATCGCCTGGGAGGGCGCCATGACGGTCATGAAAATCAGCAGCCGGAGTCTGTCTTCCATCCGCCGCCGCAGCCTGGTCAAGGGCGGCATGGCCGGTATCCTCGCCAGCGGACTGGCGCCCAGCTTCGCCCGCGCCGAGGCCAAGAAGCTGGTGATGGCCCACCTCAACGCCGTGCCGGAATCGGCGGCGGTCGCCTTCGACTGGCAGGCCCAGGAAGTGCGCAAGCGCTCGGGCGGCGAGCTCGACATGCAGTTCTTCGGCTCGACCTTGCTCAACAAGGAGCTCGAGATCATGAACGCCGTGAAGTCGGGCAACATCGCCATCGGCAACCCCGGCGGCGCCGCGGCGACGGTGTTCCCCGAGATGGGCGTGTTCCTGGTGCCCTACCTCGTGCAGAGCTACGACCAAGCCTACAAGATGTTCAACGGCAAGATCGGCGACGCGCTCGATAAGCAGTTCCAGGAGAAGTACAAGCTCAAGACGCTGTGCTTCTTCGACTATGGCTTCCGCCACTTCTGGACGAGCAAGAAGGCGATCGTGGAGCCCAAGGACCTGCGCGGCGCCAAGATCCGCGTGCAGCAGGCCAAGGTGTTCGGCGACACCATCAACGGGCTGGGCGGCAACGCCGTGCCGATGGCCTGGGGCGAGGTCAACTCGGCCGCCAAGTCGGGCGTGATCGACGGCGGCGACCTGCCGATCGTCAACCAGATCGCGCTGAAAATCTACGAGGTCTCGAAGTACTGCTCGATGACCTTCCACAATTACGGTCCCACGCTCAACACCATGAACCTCGCGGTGTGGGAGGGCTTGAGCGAGCCGCACAAGAAGCTGATGCTCGACACCAGCCGCGAGGCACAGGCCAAGTGCCGCGAGCTCACCGAATCGGTCGACAACTTCGCCGCGGCGAAGAGGGAGCTTGAGCCCAAGGGCATGACGGTGGTGCAGGCCAATGTCGAGGCCTTCCGCAAGGTCGCGCAGGAGAAGATCTGGCCGGCCTACAAGCAGCAATATGCCGGCCTGTGGGACCAGATCGCGGAGTTCAAGGCATAGGGGCGCGCGTCGCCCCGATGCGGAAGATCATCAGCGACATTCCCAAGTTTGTCGTCGCCTTCCTGCTGGTCGCCGCCATCGTCAATCTGCTGATCGGCGTCTTCCTGCGCTATGTGATGCTCGAGGTGACGGATTGGCTCGACGTCGATCCGATCCGTTTCACCTGGGTCGAGGAGGTGGGCGAGATGATGCTGGCCTGGCTCACCTTGATCGGCGCGGCGATCGGCGTGCGCGAACGCACCCACTTCACCCTGCACGTCCTGCAGCTGTCGCCCGCCGCTCAGGTTTGGGCCGAGCGCATCCACCATGTGCTGATCGCAGGATTCGGCGGGCTCGCCGCCTGGTACGGCGTGAAGCTCTGTTTGCTCAACCGTACGCTCGCCACGCCGGGACTCGAGATCAATCTCGCCGTGCTCTACGCCTCGGCGGTGGTGGGCGGCGTCCTGCTGGTGATCTACGCCGTCTCCATGATCGTGGCGCCGCCGCCGCGCGATCACAGCATCGTACCACTGGAAGTAAGGGCCGAATGATTCTGCTCGCTGCGGCGGCGATCTTCGTCGTCCTGATCCTTTTCTCCATGCCGATCGTCTTCGCGCTCGGCGTCTCGGGCGTGGCCGGCCTCGCGATCGGCGGCTACGACATGCAGGTGCTGTCCTCGAGCATGGTCTCGGGCTCGCAGAGCTGGGTCCTGCTTGCCATCCCGGCCTTCGTTTTTGCCGGCGGGCTGATGGAAAAATGCGGCATGAGCCATGCCCTGGTCGACTTCGCCCGCGCCCTGGTCGGCTGGGTCAAGGGCGGGCTCGGCATGTCGGTGATCGTGGTCGCCTACTTCTTCTCCGACATCTGCGGCTCGAAGATGGCCGAAGTCTCCGCGCTCGGTTCGACCCTGATGCCGCCGCTCACCAAGGCGGGCTACAAGCCCCAGGACTCGGCGTCGCTGATCGCCGCCGGCACCGCGATGGGCATGCTGGTGCCGCCCGCAATCTTCATGATCGTGATCGCCCAGGTCACCAACACCTCGGCGGTGGCGCTGTTCCTGGCGGGCTTCGTGCCGGCCGCCACCATCATGGTCTGCCTGATGGTGCTGGTCTATTTCCGCGCCCGCAAATACGACTGGCCGGTCGATGTGCGGCCGAACCGGCAGTTCCTGTGGAGCTCAGCCCAGCGCGCCGCGGTGCCGCTGGTGATCCCGATCGTGATCCTGGGTGGCTTTTTCCTCGGCATCTTCACCGCCACCGAAGCAGGCGCCGTCGTCGCGGGCTATGCCTTCATCGCCGCACTGTTCTATTACAAGAACGTCACCTTCCGCGAGATGGCCAAGCTCGCCTACGAAAGCGCGATCCTGACGGCCGCGGTGGTGTTCCTGCTGGCCGTCGCCTCGGTGTTCCAATACCTGATGGGCGTCTCCGGGGTCCCGAAGCTGCTGGCCGAAGTGCTGGGGCCGCTCAAGACCATGCCGTGGCTGTTCCTGCTCTGCACGGCGCTGATCACCATGATGTTCGGCATGGTGCTGGAGGGCCTGCCGGCCGCCGTGGTGCTGATCCCGGTGGTGTTCCCGATCGCCGAAGCGATGGGCATCGATCCCATCCATTTCAACATCGTGCAGACGGCGGCGGTCGGCATCGGCCTGTTCTTGCCGCCGATGGGCGTCGGTCTGCTGATGGCGCTGAAATTCGCCAACCTCACGGTCGGCGAGCACTGGCGTTCCTACCTGCCCTATATCGCCGCCCTGCTGGTCGGGCTGATGCTGATCATCCTGTTCCCGCAGCTCTCGCTGTTCCTGCCGCGCAGTGCCGGCCTGATCAAGTGACCTTGAGCACCGTGAGTTCGTGGCGGCGGCCGTCACGCGCCGTCCAGCTGATCGACTGGCCCTCGGCGAGGCCGATCAAGGCGGCGCCGACCGGCGTCATCACCGAGATGCGGTGCGCATCGAGGCTTTCGTCGGCCGGGTAGACCAGGGTGAGCGTCCGCTGCTGGCCGTCGTCCGACTTGAAGGTCACGGTCGAACCCATGCGCATGACGTTGGCCGGCACCGCCTTCGCATCGACCACCCGCGCGCGATCCATCTCCGACAGCAGCTCTTGCGCGACGTCCGGCAGGCGCTCCAGCGAGGCGGTGGCAAGGTCGGTCAGCCGCTCGTAATCGGCATTACTGACGATGATCTGAGGTATCGAACGGGTCCGAACGACGTCGCGCATGGCGATCTCCTGAAAACAACGCACGTCAAGCCGCAGTAAACGTTGCTGCATGAACTGTCTGATGGATGCTTGTTCGCCTGGTGGACTGTTTACTTCTGGGCGAAGCGTGCGCCCCCAGGCGGGGCGCAGCAAGGGCCGGCTGGGGGACTACGCTGGGGCGACCGGTTGGTTCCGTCGCCCCATCAACTGGTGTGCGGCCAAACTTTTCATACCCCAGGAAATGGGGCTTCGAGCCGGCGAAATCAAGCTACTTGGTGGGCTTGTCCAGCCCGTCGCGCGCACGTCGTGCCTCATAGGCCTGCACCACGGCATAGGCCATTCGCAGATTAGGTGCGGCGACGCCGAACTTGCGAGCCCGGCCCAGCATGTCGCCGATCACGTGGCGGCCCTCGATCGCGCCGCCCTTCTCGAGGTCGCCCAGCATGGAGGCGGCAAAGCCCGAGCCGCGCTGCGTCAGGAAGGTCTTGAGGTTGGCAATGCTCTTGTCGCCCGGATCGAAGCCCTCGGCGGCGGCGACCCCCCGGCATTCGTCGACCGTCTCGCCCATCAGCGCCGGGCCCTCGTCGGCCGCCATGATGTCGCCGGTCGTGCCGCGCAGCGTGCAGCACATTGCGGCGAGCGACGTGAGCATGATCCACTTGTCCCAGAGATCCTGGTTGATGTTGTCGTTCAGCCCGCCATCGATGCCGGCCTTCTTGCAGGCCGCGTCCAGCGCCTTCAACGACTCGCGCGCGGGCGCGGCCGAACGTTCGCCGAACGACACCGCGGCGAACGGGCTGCTATGCATCACCTCGCCGTTGGGACCCAGCATGCCGCCGATGCGCGCCAGGCCGCCCGCGACTTTTCCCGCGCCGAATTTCTTGTCGAGCACGGCGAACTGGGCGTGGCCGTTCAGCATCGGCACGATGGTCGTGCCGGCGCCGACCGCGGGCGCGATCGAGTCAATCGCCGAGCCGAGGTCGTAGGCCTTGCAGGCCAGGATGACGATCTCGTAGGGCCCCCCGTCGCCGCCTTTGGTCACGACCTTGACCGGCAGGACGGCGTCACCCTTGGGGCTTTTCACCACCAGGCCTTCCTTTTTGACCTTGGCGGCGCGCGGCTCGCGCAGCAGGAAGGTGACGTCGGCGCTGCTTTGATGCAGGCGCGCGCCGAAATAGCCGCCGACCGCGCCGGCGCCGAGGATCAGGATCTTCACGTCTTAAAACTCCTTTGCGCCACCCAGTCGGCAAGCCAGGTCGCGAGGTCGTCGGTCTGGTGGTGGATATGGTCGAGGTCGAGGTCGGCCGCGCGCTTCACGCTTTCGTCGGTGCGAATCCACACCGTGCGCATGCCCATGTCGCAGGCGGGCTTCAGGTTGACGGCGATATCGTCGGCCATGCAGGCGCGCGTCGGGTCGATGCCGTGCTTGGTAACCAGCGATTCATAGATCTGCTTGTGCGGCTTGGGCCAATAGTCGCCGGCCACGATGTCGAAGATCGCCTCGAAATGATGAGCCACGCCCAGCCGCTCCATCACCCGCTCGGCGTGCGGCACGTCGCCGGCGGTGAAGATGATCTTTCGGCCGGGCAGGGCAGCAAGCGCCGCCTCGAGTTCGGGGCTGGCCGGCACCGGCGAGTAGTCGATGTCGTGCACGTAGTCGAGATAGTGGCGCGGATCGACGCCGTGCAGGGTCATCATGCCCCGCATCGAGGTGCCGTGGTCGCGCCAATACTGCTTCTGCACCCGCCGTGCCTCCTCGGCATCGACCTTCAGCCAGTCGGCGATATAGCGGCCGATGCGCACGTCGATCTGGGCAAACAGGTTGCAGCGCGCCGGATAGAGCGTGTTGTCGAGGTCGAACAGCCAGACGTCAGGGTCGTGCAGCGGCGGCATGGTGGCCCCAATTAACGGCCATCCGTGCGCTTGTCGAGACGGCGGCTTATAAGGGGACTAATGGATGTCCTGACGATCGTTTTGCTGGCGGCCGTTGCGCTGCTGATCCTGGTGCTGGTTTTCGTCCTGGCCCGCCAGCGCGGCGGCGAGGCGGAGGCCGTGCGCCAGCAACTGGCGCTGGCGCTCAGCCAGCAGGCCGAGACCGTGCAGCGGGTCGAGCGTTCGCTGCGCGAGCAGGAGCTGGCGCTCGGCAAGGTCGTCGCCGAGCGGCTCGACCGCACCGAGAAGGCGACCGGCCAGATCGTCACCGACCTGCGCGAACGCCTGGTCCGCATCGACGAGGCGCAGAAGAAGATCGGCGATCTCAGCACCCAGGTCGTGAGCCTGCAGGAAGTGCTGTCCAACAAGCAGGCGCGCGGCGCCTTCGGCGAGGTGCAGCTGAACGACCTGGTGCAAAGCGCCCTGCCGCGCCAGGCCTACGAGTTCCAGTGCACGCTTTCCTCCGGCGCACGCGTCGACTGCCTCTTGAGGCTGCCCAACCCGCCGGGCTCGATTGGCATCGACGCCAAGTTCCCGCTGGAAAGCTATAGCGCGCTGCGTGCCGTGGCGGCGGGCGATGCGGCCGCCCTGCAGATTGCCCAGCGCAGCTTCCAGCAGGCGATCCGCAAGCACATCGGCGATATCCGCGACAAGTACATCGTGCCCGGCGAGACCGCCGAATCGGCGCTGATGTTCCTGCCCTCGGAAGCCGTCTACGCCGAGCTGCACGCCAATTTCACCGGCCTGGTCGAGGAATCCTACCGCGCGCGCGTGTGGATCGTGTCGCCGACCACCCTGATGGCGACGCTCAACACGGTGCGCGCCGTGCTGAAGGACGTGCGCATGCGCGAGCAGGCGGGCGAGATCCAGAAGACCGTCGGACTCTTGCTGGAGGACGTGCGGCGGCTGGACGATCGGGTCGAGAAGCTGAAGACCCATTTCGCCGCGACTGAGAAGGATTTGCGCGACGTCGACATCTCGGCCGAGCGCATCACCCGGCGCGGCCAGCGCATCCTCGATGTCGATCTTGGCGAGGAGCCGGCGGCGCTGCCGCCCAACGGAGGACGCCGGACATGAGTGCGGGTGCCAGCAGCGCCACATTGAAGGCCCTGGTTCAGGCCTTCAACGATCACGATCTCGATCGGATCATGAGCTTCTTCGCCGATGACGCCGTTCTGGAGATGCCGCGCGGCCCCGATCCGTGGGGCAGGCGTCATGCCGGAGCCGCCGCGGTTCGCGAGGGCCTGCGCGCCCGCTTTGACGGATTGCCGGACGTCCACTACGGAAACGACAGCCACTATGTCGATGGCGACATGGGCATTTCGCAGTGGACCGTGACGGGGACGACGAGGGCAGGCGAGCGCATCGCGGTGCGCGGCTGCGACTTCTACAGCTTCCGCGACGGCAAGATCGTCAAGAAGGACTCATTCTGGAAGATCGTCGAGAAGGCCTAGACCCTCAACCCCACGGCCCACGGCGCGGCGCCTGCGGCGCGGCGCCCCATGGGCTGGTCTGCGGAGGCGTCACCGCAGCCGGCCGATAGCCGCCGGCACCGGCCATCGCCTCGAGCCGCGCGATGCGCTCCTCCATCGGCGGATGAGTGGAGAACAGGCCCCTGAGGCCACCCGCCGACAGCGGGTTGGCGATGTAGAGATGCGCCGTCGTCGGATGGGCCTCGGCCACCTGGTTGGGGATCTGCTGCGTGCCGGCCTGCAGCTTGGCGAGCGCCGAGGCAAGCCACAGCGGCTGGCCGGAGATCTCCGCCCCGCTGCGGTCGGCCTCGTACTCGCGGCCGCGGCTGATCGCCATTTGCACCAGCGCGGCCGCGAGCGGCGCCAAAATCATGGCGGCGATGGCCACGATGGGATTGGCCAGCGGCCGGCCGTTCTGGTCGCGGCCGCCGCCCATCAGGCCGCCGAAGCTCGCCAGCATGCCGATGGCGCCGGCCAGGGTGGCGGCAATGGTCATGGTGAGCGTGTCGCGATGGCGGACGTGGCTCAGCTCATGGGCCATCACGCCGGTGATCTCCTCGCGGCTGAGATGGCGCAGCAGGCCGGTCGTCGCCGCCACCGCGGCATGCTCGGGATCGCGCCCGGTGGCGAAGGCGTTGGGCTGCTCCTCGTCGATCAGGTAGAGGCGCGGCATCGGCAGGCCGGCGCGCTGGGCCAACCCCTGCACGATGCCATAGAGCTCGGGCGCCTGGTCGGGGCCAACCTCCTGGGCGTTGCTCATGCGCAGCACCATCTTGTCGCTGTTCCAGTAGGCGAACAGGTTCATGCCCAGCGCCACGACAAAGGCGATGACGAGGCCGGACTGGCCGCCCAGCAGATAGCCCACGACCAGGAAGAAGGCGGTCAAGGCCGCCAGGAGAAGGGCCGTGCGAAAGAAGTTCATGGCCAGAAAGGTGGTTCGCGACGGTGGCGAATCAAGCCATGGACCGGCATCATGGCGCCATGACCGATGTCAAAAAACCCGCCGCCGACGCGGCCAAGCCCGAACCGGCCAAGCCCGTGCCGCCGGAGAAGCCCAAGAAGGTTGAGGAGATCGGCGGGCCGCCCGGCCCCGAGCCGACGCGTTACGGCGACTGGCAGTTCAACGGCAAGGTGACGGACTTCTAGTGCACTCCGTCATCCTGAGCGAAGCGAAGGATCTCATGCCCTCAGCAACCGGCGATGAGGTCCTTCGCTGCGCTCAGGACGACAGAATGGGCTGTGGTGCCAGAGAGACATGAGCAAAGACATCTTCCACCCCGACTTCAAGGCGCAACCCTGGTGGTGGGAGGCGTGGACACCCAACAACGCGTTGTCGCAGGACCCGCCGGCCAAGACCGATGTCGTCATCGTCGGCGCGGGCTATGGCGGCCTGTCGACGGCGCTCGAGCTCAGCCGTAACGGCATCGGCGCCGTCGTGCTGGAGCGCGGCGATTTCGGCGTCGGCGCCTCGACGCGCAACGGCGGCATGATCTCGGGCGGCACCAATCTCGGCAAGGGTCTGGGCGGCAAGAGCCCGATCGCCGAAGAGTTCGAGCGCAACAAGGCCGAGCTGATGGGCGCCGGCGCCGATTCCCTCACCGTGCTGGAGGACATCATCGCCCGCGAGGGCATCGAGTGCGGCTTGCACAAGAATGGCCGCTTCATCGGCGCTTGGACGCCCAAGCACTATGCCGACCTCGCGACCAAGGTCGAGACCTACAACAAATACGCCAATGCCGGCAGCGAGATGGTGCCGCGCGAGCGTCAGCGCGAGATGATCGCGTCGGACTATTACTACGGCGGCATGTACGCCCGCCGCGCCGGCCATCTGCATCCCGCGCTCTACTACAAGGGCCTGCTGGAAGCCGCACAGCGCGCCGGCGCCATTTTGTGCGCGCGCGTCGAGGCCGAGCGCATCGACAAGACGACGCCCGGTTTTCGCGTGCTGACCTCGAAAGGACCGGTCACGGCGCGCGAGGTGGTGGTCGCCACCAACGGCTATACTGGCGATCTAACTCCGCGCCTGAAGCGGCGCGTCGTGCCGGTGGCGAGCCACATCATCGCCACCGAAGACCTGCCCGAGCCCGCCAGTACGCTGATCCCCGAGCTGCGCGCCGTCGGCGACACCAAGCGGGTGCTGACCTACTACCGGCCCTCGCCCGACGGCAAGCGGCTGATCTTTGGCGGCCGCGCCCGCTTCACCGCGGCGCCGCCCGAGGTCAGCGCACCGGCGCTCTACCGCTACATGATCGACCGCTTCCCGCAGCTCGACGGCATCCGCATCACCCATGTGTGGACCGGCAACGTCGCTTTCGCGCTCGACTACATGCCGCACATGGGCACCGACCAGGGCGTGCATTATCTGCTGGCGTGCAACGGCAATGGCGTCGCCATGATGACCTATCTCGGCACCCAGACCGCCAAGAAGATCGCCGGTGGGCGCAACGAGCCCATCAACCCCCTGGACGGCCGCGACTTCCCCGAGCACGCCCTCTACAACGGCGAGCCGTGGTTCCTGCCCATGGTCGGCGCCTGGTACCGCACGCGCGACTGGCTCGACCGCCGGTTGGCGCGATGACCAACCTTCCGGTTACGTTGCCCGTTACGTTGGAAGACATCCAGCTCGCCGCCGCGCGCATCGGCGGCGCGGTGGTGCACACGCCCTGCCTGCGAAGCGAGACGCTGTCGCGCCTTGCCAAGGCGGACGTCTGGATCAAGTTCGAGAACCTGCAATTCACCGCCTCCTTCAAGGAGCGCGGTGCGCTCAACACCCTGCTGCAGCTCACGCCCGACGAACGCAAGCGCGGCGTCATCGCCATGTCGGCCGGCAACCATGCGCAGGGCGTCGCCTATCACGCCGGCCGGCTCGGCATCCCCGCCACCATCGTCATGCCCTCGTTCACGCCCAACACCAAGGTCAAGCACACGCGCGATCATGGCGCGCGCGTGGTCCTGCACGGCGACACCCTGGCCGAAGCCGGCGCCGAGGCGCATCGGCTGGCCAAGGCGGAAAAGCTGGTGTTCGTCCACCCCTATGACGATCCGCGCATCATCGCGGGCCAGGGCACGATCGCACTGGAAATGCTGCAGGACGTGCCCGAGCTCGACACGCTGGTGGTCCCGGTGGGCGGCGGCGGCATGATCGCCGGCTGCGCCGTCGCGGCGCGCGGACTGAAGCCCGACGTGAAGGTGATCGGCGTCGAGTCAGCGGGCTATTCGGCGATGCGCCAGCTGCTGGCCGGCGAGCCGGTGAGGGTGGGCGGCGACACCATCGCCGAGGGCATCGCCGTGCGCGACATCGGCACCGCGCCGCTTGCCATCGCCCGCGCCCTGGTCGATCGCGTGCTCGCGGTCGACGAGGTGGCGATCGAGCATGCCATCGCGCTTTTCCTCGAGGTCGAGAAGACGGTGGCCGAAGGCGCCGGAGCAGCGGGTCTGGCGGCGCTGCTGGCCCATCCGCAGCATTTCACCGGCCGCAAGGTCGGGCTGGTGCTGTGCGGCGGCAATATCGACACCCGCCTGCTCGCCTCGGTCCTGCTGCGCGGCCTGGTGCGCGACGGCCGCATCGTCCGCCTGCGGCTGATGATCGGCGACCTGCCCGGCCAGCTCGCCCGCGTCGCCGGCCTTATAGGCAAGGCGGGCGGCAACATCGTCGAAGTCCAGCATCAACGCCTGTTCGGCAGCGTCGTCGCCAAGGCGACCGAGCTCGATGTCACCGTCGAAACCCGCGATCGCGACCATGTCCGCGAGCTGGTGGCGGCGCTGCAGGCCGACGGGTTCAAGGTGCGGGTGCTGGAAGGCGCGGACGCGTAAATCCGCCGCTTTTACCCATCGGTGGGTGGGTCTAAAAGACCCGCCATGGCCACCGCCCCAAACTACGTACCCTCGCCCACGCCCGATCTTGCTCGCATCGAACGGGCGCTGATCTCCGTGTCCGACAAGGTAGGCCTGGTCGAGCTCGGCCGGGCGCTGGCGGCCCACGACATAGAAATCCTGTCGACCGGCGGCTCGGCCAAGGCGTTGCGCGACGCCGGCCTAAAGGTGACCGAGGTGAGCGACCACACCGGCTTTCCTGAGATCATGGACGGCCGCGTGAAGACCCTGCAGCCCACCATCCATGGCGGCATCCTGGCGCGGCGCACCGATGCCGGCCATCGCAAGGCGATGAGCGATCACAAGATCGCCGGCATCGATCTTGTGGTGGTGAACCTCTATCCGTTCGAGGCCACGGTGGCGCGCGGCGCGGACTTCCCGACCTCGGTCGAGAACATCGACATCGGCGGCCCGGCGTTGATCCGCGCCTCGGCCAAGAACCATGACTTCGTGACGGTGGTCGTCGATCCGGGCGACTACCCGGCGCTGATCGCGGAGCTGGCCGCCCACAAGGGCGCCACGACGCTGGCGCTGCGCCGCAAGCTCGCCGCCAAGGCCTATGCCCGCACCGCCGCCTACGATTCGGCGATCGCGAGCTGGTTCGCCAAGCAGGAAGGCGAGACCTTCCCCGAGCGGCTGACCATCTCAGCCGAGCGCGTGCAGACCTTGCGCTATGGCGAGAACCCGCATCAGCAGGCCGCCTTCTATTCCGACGGCAGCAAGCGGCCGGGCATCGCGACGTCGCGCATGGTCCAGGGCAAGGAGCTTTCCTACAACAACATCGGCGATACCGAGGCGGCTTACGAATGCGTGGCCGAGTTCAAGGAGCCCGCCGTTGTCGTGGTGAAGCACGCCAATCCCTGCGGCGTCGCGGTCGCCAAGGACCAGTACAGCGCCTATCTGAAAGCCTATGCCTGCGATCCGGTGTCGATCTACGGCGGCATCGTTGCGGTCAACACAACGCTCGACGCCAGGACAGCCGAGGACCTGGCGAAACGTTTCCTCGAAGTCGTGATCGCGCCCGACGCCACGGCCGAAGCCCTGGCCGTCCTGGCAAGGAAGAAGGACGTGCGCGTGCTGCTGGCCGGCGCCCTACCCGATCCGGCGAGCGCCGGCATGACCCTGAAGAGCGTGGCCGGCGGCTACCTGCTGCAGAGCCGCGACAACGGCCACGTGAAGAAGGGCGACCTGAAAGTCGTCACCAAGCGCGCGCCAACCGCCAAGGAGCTCGACGATCTTCTATTCGCCTTCACCGTGTGCAAGCACGTGAAGTCGAACGCCATCGTCTATGCCAAGGACGGCGCCACGGTGGGCGTCGGCGCGGGCCAGATGAACCGCCGCGATTCCTCGCGCATCGCCGCCCTCCGCGCCGCCGAGGCGGGCGAGCTGGCGGGGCTGAAGGAAAGCCCGGCAATCGGCAGCGTCGTGGCCTCGGACGCTTTCTTTCCCTTCGCCGACGGCCTTTTGGCCGCGGCCGAAGCCGGCGCCACCGCCGTCATTCAGCCCGGCGGCTCGCTGCGCGACAAGGAAGTGATCGAGGCGGCCGACGAAAAAGGCCTGGCGATGGTCTTCACTGGCATGCGCCACTTCCGGCACTGATCAAAGCCGCTGGACCTGCAGCGTATAGAGTTTTTTCTCCTCGATCTCCTGCGCCGCCGCGACGACGCGATCGAGATCGTCCTGCGGCTGCACGAAGCGTCCCGACAAGCCATCCGCCCGGCCCGAGGCGAGTGCCAGCAGCAGCGCGGCCGGGCGCTCCGGCGGCAGGTCGCGGCCCTCGTCGA
>WNFC01004507.1_pt1 | contig 15165 bp, 9 predicted proteins | sample 5400541 | NCBI WGS metagenome assembly WNFC01 (sample SAMN13153342, study PRJNA577476) | soil metagenome | isolation source: 120 cm saprolite under Douglas fir tree site 2 hole 2 replicate 1 | place: USA:California | collected 2015-04-18
CCTGGTCCGCCGGCTGATCACGCGCCTTGCCGCTCTCGGCCCAGTGCTGCTCTATTTCGCGCTGGCCGGCGAGAGCGACACGACACGGCTGCTGGTGTTGAGCCAGGTCGTGCTCAGCCTGCAACTGCCTTTTGCCATGATTCCACTGCTGCGCTTCGTCGGCTTACGTGACCTGATGGGCGAATTCGTGCTCGGCAGGAGCGCGAAGATCGTCGGCTGGGGGCTGGTGCTGCTGATCCTGACTCTCAACGCCGCCCTGATCTTCGAGGTGCTGGCCTGAACCGACGGACGGCTGGACCGCCCTCAGGGCAACCGAAGAAAGCGGAACCGGAATCTGCCAAACCTCTGCCGAACGTTCCGACAACAACAACCAAGAGTCAGCAATTTAGCACAAGCAGTAAGGCCGCATCGATCCCTAGTTTCTTCGGCATGCGCGGGAGGCAATTGTGCGTCCCGGCAAACTGCGAAAGGTCTCTTCAGATGAGCAAGTCCACCTCACTTTTTGCCGTCGCGATCGCATCCTTGGTCGCCGGCCTGTGCGTCGCCACGAGCAGCAACGCCCAGTCGCCCATGAGCGATGCGGCCTATTGCCACTCACTCGTCAAAGCATACACGTTTGGCAAGGGCGAGAGGGGCTTTGCGCCCGAGAGTCTCGACACCAGCGTCGCGATCGCCCAGTGCCAAGAGGGCAATCCAGGACCGGCGATCCCGGTGCTCGAGCAGCTGCTGCGCGACAACGGTTTCCCCGTGCCGGCGCGGAGCTGACACACTCGGCGCATTTTCCGCCCTTGCGGCAGAAGCCTTCGCCGCCGCGGCCGCCAGCGGCCCGGCGGCGAAGTGCTGTCCAGCCGGCGGTCCCCTGGTGCCACGACGGAATCATGTCAACGAGGCCGGTTCTGTCGGCCGCCGCTTTCAATCGATGAGGGAGGGCTTGTAGCCATCGCCACGCCCTGCGATGCACTGTCCTGCCAACCGCCGCCCAGCGCGTTGAAGAGACTGACCAGCGCCTGCATTCGCGCGATACGAATTTGCGCCAGAAGATCATTTGCCGAGAAAAGCGCGTTTTCGGTGTTCAAGACCGTGAGCAAATCGGTGCTGCCGACGCCGTACTGGAGCTGCGCGATTTCATAGGCCCGTCGCGCCTTTGCCACCGCGGCCTGCTGGCTCTCCTGCTGCTCGGCCGTCCGGCGCGTTGCCGCGAGCGCGTCCTCGACGTTGCTGAACGCCGATATCACCGCCTTGCGATAATTCTGCAGCAGCTCTTCGTAACGGGCCTTCGAGTAGTCGAGCTGCCCGCTCAGCCGGCCGCCCTCGAAAATCGGCTGGGCAAGCGCGGCCGCGACAGTGTAGATGGCGCTTGCCGGCGAAAGAAAGTTCGACAGCGCAAAGCTTTCGAAGCCGCCTGATGCCGTCAAGGTGATGCTTGGGAAGAATGCGGCGCGCGCAACCTTGATATTGGCATTGGCGGCGATGAGCTGGGCTTCGGCCTCTCGCACATCCGGACGGCGCTCGAGCAAGTCCGAAGGCAGACCGGGCGCAACCACAGGAACGGGTAGCGGCACCAGGGACTGTGCGGCAAGCCTCATGTCGTTGGGCGATCTGTTCAGCAGGATCGCCAGCGCGTCCAGGGCTTGAGAGAATTGCTGCTGCAGCGGCGGGATTGCCGCGCGCAGCCCGGCGACGACCGTTTCCTGCTGGGCGATATTGAGATCGGTCGTCGTGCCGATCCGCCCCTGCTCGCGGACGAGCTTCAGCACGCTTTCGGCATTTGCCAGGTTGTCGCGCGCAACCTGCAACCGATCCTGCAGCCCGAGCGCCTGGAAATACGTGGTCGCGACGCCCGAAACGACGGTCAAGGCGACGACCTGCTGGTCGTAACGGCTCGCAAAAGAAGCAGCTTTGGCAGCATCCCGCGCTGCCGCGTTCTTGCCCCAGAAATCGATCTCGTAGGAAGCGCTTATTCCCACGGTGTAGGCCGTATAGGGGATCGGCCCATTGATGGTCGGGAAGACGATCCGTTGGTTCGATGGACTGGCGTTCGCCTGAACGGACGGCAGAAGCGCCGCGCCTGCAATGCGCAGCTGGGCGTCGGCCTGCTTGACGCGCGCGATCGCCGCGCCGAGATCGGCATTGGCCTGCTGTGCCGTCGTCATCATCTGGTTCAGCTCAGCCGATCCGAATGCCTGCCACCACGCTGCTGAAGGCCACGCGACGCTTTCGTCCCGGTCGCCTTCCCGCCATTCGCCGGGTGTCGCGGTGTCGGGACGCTTGTAATCGGGGCCTAGGTCGCAACCGCCGAGGGCTACGGCCACGATGAAGGCCGCTCTGATGGCGGCGGCACGGAATATTCGTCTGCTCATGGTGAAGCTGCGACGTTGCCGGTGCGGACACGAACGCGGCTGCCGTCCGTGAGGCCGACCTTTGGGTTGAGTATGACTTTTTGACCGGCGGCCACGCCGTCGCTGGCTTCGACCTCGGTTCCCAGATCCCGCACCACCTCGATCTTCCTGAGATGAACGGTGCCGTCCTCGACCACGGCGACTTGCAGGCCTGCGTGGTTGAAGATGATGGCGGGGCTCGGCACGATGAGCGACGGCGTCCGGCGGGGAATTTTGAGCTCAACAGTACAGTAGATTCCGGGGCGCAACGTGCCGTCGTCGTTCGAGACATCAATCTCCGTCAGGAGTGTACGCGTGCCCGGCTGCAACGCATCGGCAATACGCGTCACCGTGCCGGGGAAGGTACGGCCGGGAATTTCCGGCACACGCACGGCGGCGCCGGCGCCGGGCGTCAGTCCAAAGGACTGATCTTGGGGAACGTACAGTTGGATGCGGATGACGGCGCTGTGGACCATGGCGAAGAGCGGCGTGCCGCCGCCTGCGTCGGCCTGGACTAAACTGCCGACGTCGATATTGCGCTGCGTCACGACGCCATCGAACGGCGCCACCACCCGCTGGTAGATTTTCTGTTGGCGCAGCACCATGAGTTGCGCCTGCTGCGCTTTGACCGTGGCCTCCTGGGCGACCGCCGCTTGCTGTTGTGCCCGGTAGGCTAGCCGGTCGTTGTCGGCCTGCTGACGCGAGGCAGCGCCTTGCGGCGCCAGTGTGGTGGAGCGGTCGGCGGTGACACGGGCCAGCTCCCGATTCACCTCGGTCTGGGCGAGGGTCGCATTAGCTTGGGCGAGCGTCGCCTCCGCCTGTGCAATCTGATGATCGAGCTCGGGCGCCGTGACCTCGACCAGCAGATCGCCGACCTTGACACGCGAGCCGATGTCGACGAGTCGCTTGGTGATATAGCCGCTGGCGCGCCCGTAGATGTTTGCCGTCTCGAAGCCAAGCGTCGTCGCCGGCAGCGTTACCAGCATGATCTCGTCACTCGCTCGCACCTCTTGCACCCGAACGAGAGGGACGAAGTCGCGCTGCTCTGCAGCCGTCGCCATCGCCTGGCTATAGCGCCCATAGTGTTGCCACAGGCCGACGACGAGCGAGGCAACGAGCAGGACCAGGACGCCGGACGCGAGCAGGCGACGTCCAGCCCGTCGTGACCGGGTCCGTTGTCGGTCGGCAGCCGGCGACTCGCGTGCCGCTGGTTGCGATGGCTGTCCCTGGTCCGACATCAGACACTCCCCTCGAGTGCACCCTGTGCGGGTTTGAGGTCGCTGCGCTTGCGCAATATGGCGAAGAGATAAGGAACGATCAGCAGCGTCGTCGGCGTGGCGAAGACAAGGCCGCCGATGACGGCGCGCGCGAGCGAGGCGTTCTGCTCCTCACCCGAGCCGCCGATGGCCATCGGGATCATGCCGATGATCATCGCTGCCGCCGTCATGAGGACGGGTCGGATGCGGGTATGTCCGGCCGAAATCGCAGCGTCGTGGGCGGACATGCCGGCGAGTTGCTGATCGCGAGCGAAAGTCACCAGCAGGATGGAGTTGGCCGAGGCGACGCCCACCGCCATGATCGCGCCCATCAGGGAGGGAACGCTCAGCGTCGTATCGGTGATGTAGAGCATCGTCGCGATGCCGCACATGGTCATTGGCAGGGCGAGGATGACCACCACCGGGGTGCCGAAATTCTGGTAATTGACCACCATGAGCAGGTAGACGAAGACCGCGGCGAAGAGCAGGCCGACGCCGAGATTGTTAAAGGCGTTGTTCATGCTCTCGATCTGACCGATCACTTCGATCGAATTGCCGGGCGCCAGCTGGGGACGAAGGTCCGCGACTATCTTGTCGATGTCTCGGGAAATGCTGCCGAGATCGCGGTCCTGCGCTGCAGCATAGACCTCGTAAACCGGCTGGATGTTGGCCTGGTTGGTATTGGTCGGCGTCGAGGCGCGCCCGAGCGTGGCCACGTTTCCAAGCAACATGGGGTTGGGTCCGCTGGGCGGGGTGGCGACGGCGCCCAGCGGCGTATTGGTGATATCGTTTACCGAGTGGACCCTGGGTTCCGGCGTCTGCACCGCGATGTAATAGGGGATTCCATTTTTGGGATCCGTCCAGAAATTTGGGCTCACCTGCTCGGACGAACTGAGACTCACGTTCAAATTCGTCGCGATCTGGCTGGCGGTCAGCCCGAATTCAGCAGCGCGCGCGCGATCGATCGACGCGTACAAGCTAGGGGCGAACATCTCCTGTTGGAGATGGGCGTCGGCGATGCCGGGGATGGCGGCGATCCGCCGCTGCAGTTCCTGCGCGATCTGCAGGTTCCTTTCGCGGTCATAGCCGACGGTACGGACGTTGATTTGGGCGGGAAGACCGAAATTCAGGATCTGAGTGACCATGTCCGCCGCCTGAAAGTAAAAGGTGCTTTCCGGAAACTCCGCTGGGAGGACCCGCCGCAACTGCCGTGCATAGTCGGTGGTAGGTGCGTGACCGTCCTTCAGTGACACAAGGATGACGCCGTCATTGACGCCGATCGTCGACCCGTCGGTAAAGGCGAGATTGTAGAGACGCGCCGGCAGGCCGATGTTGTCGACGAGCTGACCGCGGTCTTTCTCAGGAATGATCTGGCGGATCCGGTCTTCGATCGACTGGAAGATCCTTTCAGTCTCCTCGATCCGGGTCGCTGCCGGCGCACGGACATGGAGCTGGATCTGGCCGGCGTCGATCGCGGGGAAGAAATCGCGGCCGACAAATAGAAACATCGCAACGCCCAGCGCCAATACAAGCACCGAGATAACCGGTACGACGAGGCGTCGTGCGAGCAGCATGGCCAGGATCTCGACATAGCTCTCGCGCAATCGTTCGAAGCCCCGTTCGAAACGGCCGTGCAGCCGGGCAAACCGGCCGGCCGCGCCGCCCGGGGCGCCGGGCGCGTCGTGGCGTTCGCCCTTGAGCAGCACACTGATGGCAATCGGCGTCAGAGTTCGCGACAAGCCGTAGGAGGCGAGCATGGCAAAAACGACGGCAAGACCGAGTGGTGTGAACAAGTACTTGGCCGGCCCCTCGAGGAACACCACGGAGGTGAAGACGCAACAGATGGCAAGCGTCGAGACCAGGGTCGGCACCGCAATGCCGGCAGAGCCATGCAGCGTCGCCTCGTACAGCGGCATGTGTTCCTCGGTCAGCAGGCGATGCGTGTTCTCGATCGTGACCGTTGAGTCGTCGACCAAAATGCCGACGGCGAGGGCAAGGCCGCCCAGCGTCATCGTATTCAGCGTCTCGCCGAGAAAATAAAGCGCGACGATCGAGGCGAGGATGGCGAGCGGGATCGAGATCATGACGATCAGCGTCGAGCGCCACGAACCCAGGAACACCAGGATCATCAGCGCGGTCAATCCCGCCGCGATGGCACCCTCGCGCAGCACCCCCATCACGGAGGAGACGACGAAAACCGATTGGTCGAACAGCTCGCTGATCTGGAGGCCGGGCGGCGCCGCGGCGCGCGCAACGATCAGCGCCTTCTTGACGCCGTTGACCACGTCAAGCGTCGACGCCTCGCCGTTCTTGATGATGCTGAGCAGGACCGACCGGACTCCCCCTTCTCGCACGATATTCTGCTGCACCGCGTAGCCGTCGCGGACGAAGCCGATATCGCGCATGAATACCGTGGCGCCATTGCTGTATTTGATCGGGATGGCATTGAGATCGTCGATCGTTCGCGGCATGGCATTGGTTTGGACGACGAACTGCGTATCGCCGATCTTGGCCGTGCCCGAGGGGAGCGTGAGATTTTGCGCGTTGACGGCATTGACCACGTCGAGCGGCGTCAGTCCCTTAGCCAAGAGCTTTGCCGGATCGATATCGACCATGATCTGTCGATACTTTCCGCCGGCCGGCGTCGGCAGGGTGACGCCGTGAATCGGTGCCAGCCGCTGGCGCAGGTTGTAGATGCCGTAATCGTAGAGCTGTGACTCGGTGAGGCTGTCGGAACTCAGGCTGATCTGAAGAACCGGAACGCTCGAGGCATTGAATTGCACCACGATTGGCGGCTGGATGCCGACCGGCATAAGGGAGCGGATCGAATTGGTCGCCGAGACGATTTGTGCGATGGCCAGGTCAAGATTGACGTCCGGCTGGAAATAGATCTTCTGAACTGAAATGCCGTTGAGCGTCTGCGCCTCGATATCGCGGATGTTGTTGACGTTGGAGCTGATCGAATATTGGCTGTAGGTCGTGACGCGTTGCTCCATTTCGGTCGTACTGAGGCCGGTGTACTGCCAGATCACCGTGACGACTGGAATGTTGATCTGCGGAAAGATATCGGTCGGCATGACGCGAATGGCCGTGACGCCGAGAAACAGAATAAGGATAGCCAGCACATAGAATGTGTGCGGCAATCTCAGAGCGAAGCGAACGATCCCCATGTCGGTCGCGCATCGTCAGCGGCAGGCGCCGCGAGCATGGCCGCCTCCGCCACCTGTTTTAACGATTCGATGTCCGCTCATTGGCTTCTTCCGATCTGTCTATTCCGGTGGAAGGGGGACCTGAGGACTGGCCTCCGACACCTTGTCGCCAATTTCTAGAAGTTAAGCCGGGCTACGGCTTTGGCCGTATTGCCGAAGTTGGCGCTGGTTTGCGCCAATTGTCGCCGTCGCGAGGTGCTCGGATGCCGGCTGCAACGCGCCGCCGCCAATTGCCTGCCATTCGCGACTGAGATCCCGCTCTTACAAAGTGCAAGCGAACGACAACAACCGCAATCCAGAGCAAGCGGAAAAGCAGGGGTTGGCTACGTATATCGCATCACAGGACGAGAACTGACTGCGCGCAAACCGGGTAGAGCGACGAATGAATGGAGCTTCGTCAATGAATGCAGCATCTGCAACAAGGCGCATCCCACGCTTTGGTCTTATCCACGCGCTTGTCTCGATGGCTGCCGGCGTCGGCGTCGCCAATGCGCAGACTTCTGCGCCGCCGGAGGCGCCCGCGATGCTGAACGCGGTCGACTTCAATTTTGTCGGCCAAGCCAACCTGGGAGCGCCCTTCCAGGTGGACTCAGGCCGGATAGCAGAAACGAAGGGCAACAGCGCCGCGATCCGCAGTTACGCGCACCTGATGGTCACCAGTCATATTCCGGTCGTTGACGCGCTGAATGCGATCCTGCAGCACAAGAATGTCACGCCGTCGAACACGCTGCTGCACGGCGCCTATGACGCGATGCTGTTTACGCTCTATGCGGATCACGGCACCGCGTTCGACCGGAATTATGTGAACTGCCAGGTCGAATATCAAAAGGGCAATGCAGCGCTGTTCCAGCAAGAGATCCAGAACGGCAGCGACCCGGACCTCATGGAATTTGCGCGCCAGACCCTGCCCAAGATCGACGATCATCTGCAGCGCGCCTTGAAGCTTGCCGCCGCAGCGAGCGCGGGCAGCACGGACTGAGGCAACCCCCAGATCATCAGCCAGGAGCTCTTCATGGACATGATGACAACCTATCCCCCCATCCGCATTGTCGGCCCGGCCAGGTTCGACCAGGAAACGGCGCAGACGCCAGGCTCGGTGCGCCTGGCAGCGGTCGCGCCACAGCTCGGCATCGACTCGGTGCTGTGGGGCGGGTTGTTCGAGGTCCAGCCGGGAGCCCGCACGGGAATTCACCATCATGGCGAGCAGCAGACGATTGCCTACGTCCTGTCGGGCGTTTGCGAAGTCCGCTGGGGCTCGCGGGGAGAATGTGCCGCGACCGCGAAAGCCGGCGATTTCATCCATGTGCCTGCCTTCCTGCCCCACATGGAGATCAATCCGTCGGATGCGGAGCCTTTTCGCTGGGTGGTCGTGAGGAGCACAGCAACGCCGATCGTGGTCAATCTTCCCGACGATATGTGGTCATAGGCAAGGCATGCCGCTCGCGCCCTGGGCGTCCGTCAGGCCTGCCCAGCAACAGAGGGAGTAGTCATGGACGATAACCGGGACACACGTCTTCTGCTTACGCGACTTCTGTTTACACGACGCGCGGTGCTGGAGACTGCAACCGCCACAGCCGCCCTTTGCGCGGGTCTCCCGCAAGTGGCACTCGGTGCCGGCCCGGTCGACGCCGAGACGTCGCCGGCCCCTGTGACAGTCGAACTTCAGATCAACGGTCACCCCCACGTTCTGAGCCTCGATCCCCGCACGACCTTGCTCGATGCACTTCGTGAGCATCTCGCGCTGACAGGATCCAAGAAGGGCTGCGACCACGGCCAGTGCGGCGCCTGCACGGTGCTGCTGGACGGACGCCGTATCAACTCCTGCCTGACGCTTGCCGCGATGCATGACGGACAGCCCATCACGACGATCGAGGGTCTTGCCGACGGCGAGACACTACATCCGTTGCAGGCCGCTTTCGTGGCGCACGACGGCTTTCAATGCGGGTATTGCACCGCAGGACAGATCTGTTCTGCCGTCGGGATGCTCAATGAGAGTCGCATGGGCATGCCGAGCTACGTGACCGAGAACCTGGCGCTTGCCCAGCCGGACCTGACCAACACCGAGATCCGCGAACGCATGAGCGGCAATATCTGTCGTTGCGGTGCTTATCCCAACATCGTGACGGCGATCAGACAAGCCGCGGGAGACCCGGCATGAAGGCTTTCACCTACGATCGCGCCGACTCGGTTGTTCGCGCCGCCGCCGCCTCGGCCAGATCCGGTGCCAAGGTCATCGCCGGCGGAACGAACCTGCTCGATTTGATGAAGCTACAGGTCGAGACCCCGACACAGCTCATCGATATCAACCGCCTTCCGCTGGACAAGATAGAGGACACCGCGGAGGGCGGCCTGCGTATCGGCGCAACGGTGCGAAACAGCGATCTCGCGGCAGACCGTCGCGTGCGCGAGCGCTATGGGGTCTTGAGCCGGGCCTTGTTGGCGGGAGCGAGCGCACAGCTGCGGAACAGAGCCACCACCGGGGGCAATCTCCTGCAACGGACACGCTGCTCATATTTCTATGACGTCACCAAGCCGTGCAACAAGCGCAACCCGGGCTCGGGCTGCGCGGCGCTCGGCGGCTTCAATCGAATCCATGCCGTGCTCGGTGCCAGCGACCAGTGCATCGCCGCAAATCCATCCGATATGGCGGTCGCGCTGCGAGCGCTCGACGCCAATGTGGAGACGGTCAATGCCGAGGGCGAGGGGCGAGTTATTCCGATCGCCGAGTTCCATCGCCTTCCCGGCACGACACCGGAGATCGACACGACGCTGAAGGCGGGCGAGATCATCACGGCCGTGACACTCCCGCCACCGCCTCCTGGAGTTCAGATCTACCGAAAGGTGCGCGACAGGGCCTCCTACGCCTTCGCTCTGGTTTCTGTCGCCGCGATCGTCGAACTCTCGGTGGGAGGCATCCGCTCGGCGCGGCTCGTTTTCGGCGGTTTGGCGCCCAAGCCCTGGCGCGTGCCGCAGGCGGAGGAAAGACTGGCCGGCGCATCCGCAGATGCGAAGACTTTCGACGCCGTCGCGACGGCCGTCCTGGACGGCGCCCGCGGTTATGGAAGCAATGATTTCAAGATTCCATTGACGCGGCGAATCCTGCGCGCCGTCCTGATGGAAGCCGCCCGGACCTGAAGGAGCTCGCCGATGGAGATGAACACGCCTCTCGGGACGAATGCGCTCGATGTCGAAGCGCAAGGTGTTGTCGGCAAGCCACTCGATCGTGTCGACGGACGGCTGAAGGTCACGGGTGGCGCGCGCTATGCGTATGAGGTGGCGCAGGGCCCCGCAGTGGCCTACGGCTTTGTCGTCGAAGCCTCGATCGGCAAGGGGCAGATCAAGTCCATCGATACGGGCGCGGCGGAGCGGGCCCCCGGCGTGATTCTGGCGCTGACCCACCGAAACGCGCCGGCGCAGGGCACGGGCAATCACCATGAGGCCCATCCGGTGCTCACCAGTCCGGACGTGTCGTACTACGGCCAGCCGGTTGCCTTTGTGGTGGCGGAAACCTTCGAGCAGGCCAGGGCAGCCGCTTATCTCGTCCGCGTGACCTATGATCGGCTGCCCGGAAAGTACGCGCTGCGCGACGGCCTCGATCAGGCGCGGGCTCCCCAGGGTGCCGGCGCTCCGCCCGATAGCGCCGTGGGAGATTTCGCGGGCGCCTTTGCTGCGGCTCCGGTCCAGCTCGACGTGACCTACACCACGCCGTTGCAGAGCCACGCCATGATGGAGCCCCATGCCACGCAGGCGACATGGAATAGCGACAAGCTCATCCTCCACACGTCGAACCAGATGTTGAACCAGGGGCAGGCGGCAATCGCCAGAACCCTGAAAATTCCGCCCGAAAACGTGCGACTTGTGAGTCCCTATATCGGCGGTGGTTTTGGCGCCAAGCTCTGGGTGAATGCCGACGCCATTCTGGCGGCGATCGCGGCACGCCAGCTCAAGCGCCCGGTGAAGACGGCGCTCACCCGACAGCAGGTGTTTCATGTCACGACGCACCGCTCGGACACCATCCAGCGCATTCGCCTGGGCACGGATCGGGGCGGCCGGATACTGGCGATCGGCCATGATGTTTTCTCGGGTAACCTCCGCAGCGAGCAGACCTATGAGGGAGCGGCCCTTCAGACGCGGACGCTTTACGCTGGTGCAAATCGGCTGACCCGGCATCGTCTGGCGCCCCTGGATATTCCGGTTGCGTCGTCCATGCGCGCCCCTGGCGAGGCGGTCGGCATGTTGGCCCTGGAATGCGCAATGGACGAACTCGCCGAGAAGCTCGGCCTCGATCCGATTGACCTGCGCGTGCGCAACGAGCCGACGGAGGATCCGGAGCGGCATGTTCCGTATTCCAGCCGCCACCTCATGGCCTGCTTCCAGGAAGGGGCGAGGCGCTTTGGGTGGGACAAGCGGAATCCGAAGCCCGGTCAGGTGCGGGACGGACGCTGGCTCGTGGGAATGGGTGTCGCCGCCGCCACGCGCGGGAACCCTCTGCAGCCGTCGAAGGCCAATGTGCGATTGAGGCCGGACGGTTTCGCCATCGTGCGAATGGCGATGACCGATATCGGTACTGGCAGTTATACCATCCTTACCCAGATCGCCGCGGAAATGCTCGGCTTGCCACCGGAGCGGGTGCGGGTGGAACTGGGTGACACCAGCTTTCCCCCGGCGTCGGGCTCGGGTGGTTCCTTCGGCGCGGCCAGTTCCGGCTCGGCGCTCTTCGAGGCCTGCAATACGTTGCGGGCAAAGCTGGCCCGGATTGCCGGCATGGACCCGAACACAGCCGACTTTGCCAATGGCCGCATCTCGGCCGCCGGTCAGACCACATCGCTGACCGGCCTCGTTGGAGCCGGACTGGACGCTGACGGGGAGATCAGGCCTGGCAGCACGCTCCGGGATTTCTCGCAACAATCCTACGGAGCGCACTTCGCCGAGGTCGGCGTTGATGCAGACACCGGCGAGGTCCGGCTAAGACGCATGCTGGGCGTCTTCACCGCCGGCCGTATCCTGAATGACAAGACTGCCCGATCCCAGGCGATCGGCGGCATGATCTTCGGCGTCGGAGCGGCGTTGGAGGAAGCAATGACTCTCGACCCGCGCTTCGGTTACTTCGTCAATCACGATCTTGCCGAATACCACGTGCCGGTGCATGCCGACGTCCCCGATGTGGACGCGATCTTCCTTCCCGAACTCGACAACAAATCCAATCCGTTGAAATCCAAGGGCATCGGCGAGCTCGGCATCTGTGGAGCCGGTGCATCGCTTGCCAATGCGATCTACAACGCCTGCGGTGCGCGTGTCCGAGATTATCCGATCACCTTGGACAAGCTGCTCTCTGTATTGCCGGCGCAAACATGACCTTTTCGGCCATGCCAAGTTCGAAGGTGGACCCAGATCGGACATGCGCCTCGAGGCAAACGCTCGCCGCCTCTGTGTGCAGGCTTGCATATGTCGGCAAATAGCAGTCGCAGTGCCCAAATCATTTCACGCTGCCCGGGTGGGTGGGCACCGTGAAGTGAAAAATGGCGCCCTGGGGCCGGTTGGCGGTCACCCACAAGCGGCCTCCATGCGCTTCGATGATCGAACGGCAGATCGACAGCCCCATCCCCAAGCCGCCGGGCTTCGTCGTGTAGAAGGGGGCGAAGAGCTGCTCGAGACTCGCCGGGGCCACGCCTGGCCCCGAATCCTCCACCGCGACCAACACGCCATTCGGTTCCGCTTGAGTGGTGGTGATGAACAACCTTCGCGGCCCTTCGGCGACCGCGCCCATTGCCTGGACAGCGTTGACGATGAGATTGAGGACAACCTGTTGCAGTTGTACGCGATCTCCTTCGACGAGCGGCAAATCCTCCCCGAGTGCCGTCTGCACCGACGCGCCATTCTTCGCTGCCTCGCCACGGGTGAGCTCAATCACCTCGCGGATCGCCGCGTTTATGTCCACCGCCTCCTTCCGCTGCGGCGCTTTCTTGATGAGCTCGCGGATTCGGCCGATGACGTCGCCGGCACGATGGGCGTTCTTGACGATACGGCCGAGTGCCTGCCGGACTTCCTCCAGATCCGGCGGGCGGGCCCCTAACCAGCGCAGCGCCGCCTCGGCGTTGGTGGCCGCCCCGGCGATGGGCTGGTTCACTTCATGGGCGATCGAGGCCGTGAGCTGTCCCATGGTTGCGACGCGGTTGGCGTGCGCGACCTCCATCTGCATCTCGCGGTAGCGCCGCTCGCTCTCGCGGGCCTCGGCTTCCGCCCGCCTGCGCTCGGTCAGATCCACCACGAAGGCGACGCCCTCGTCGCGTTGTTCATCGAAACCGGCTGCGCCGACCAGCACCGGCACACGGCTGCCATCCTTGCAGAAGAACTCCTTCTCGAACGGTTGTGACGTCCCGCTCATCTTCATCTCTTCAACGGCCCGTGTGTCGCTGTCGCGCCATTCCGACGGCGTCTGGTCCGCCCAGCTCACGCGACCGGAGACGAGATCCTCATGGTCGTATCCCACCATACGGAGAAACGTGTCGTTGGCCTCGAGAATCCGACCTTCGAGGTCCCAGAAGAAGATCCCGATGATGTTGGCGTCGACCAGACGCCGGATCTTGGCTTCGCGTCGCTCGAGATCGCGGTACAGACGAGCGTTCTCCAGTGCGATCGCCGCCTGCGAGGCGAGCAGCTTCAGCACCGCGATTCGAGCCGGCGCGAAGACCCGGGGGCTGAGGTTGTTCTCGAGATAGAGCACGCCGATGAGCTTGGCCTGGGTGATCAAGGGCAGGCAGAGAACGGAGCGAACATGACGCTGACGGAGATAGAGATCCGCGGCAAACGGTGGCTGGGCGGTGGCCTCGTCGAGAATGACACTCTCGCGGGTGCGCAGGACATAGTGGAGCACCGACTCCGGCAGCACGGAAGCGGTCACAGGCTGGTCGCGCAGCTGCACGACCACCGTGTCGCCGCCCGTCGTGGCTTCCGCCTCGACCCGCGGCTCGGCCCCGCGCGGCAGAATCAACAGGCCTCGCTCGGCGCCTGCCTGCTCGATGGCCGTGCGCATGAGCGTGTCGATCAGCATTTCCAGAACGATCTCGCCCGAGATGGCCTGCGACACCTTGATCACGGTCGCGAGGTCGAGATGTTCGACCGGCGCCGCGATCGTGCTCGTCGGAGCGGGCGCTGGCTCTTCTGCCCAGCTGTGTGGATGCATCTCGTCGAGTTGCCGCACCTTGCCGTCGGCTCCCCAACGCAGATAGCCGTAGCGGGCATCCTGCAAATACACACGGGCAATCTTCTCGAAGCCGCGCGCCGCGTAGAAGCGGGCGGCGAGCTCGTTGGCGAGCGCCTCCTGGTGAATAAAGTCGTTGGCGCGGGCCGAGCGGATAGCCTGCTCGTAGAGGCGCATCGCGTCGACGTCGCGGCCGTCGATGCGGGCAATCTCGGCGCCGACCAGCGCAGCGCGGTTCTCGAAATTGTCCGGGCAATTGGCCGCCCAGACCTGGAGTTGCTTGTGATGCGCGCCGACAGCGTCCAGGTGCTGCTGCCGCTCGCCGGCTGCCGCGACATCGCAGGAGGCGGCTCGAGATAGCGCGTCGTAGAAGTGATATTCCACCGTTTCGAATTGTGAGACCGAGCTCCACAACAGTCGTTGTGCTCTCGACGAGGCCTTGAGGGCCGACGCGTAGTCGGCGGCAAAGAAGCGCGCCTGCAGCTTGCGGACCCAGTACCAGCACTCGACAAACGCCAAATCCGGATTCTCTGAAAACCGGCGCTCGATCCGAGCCTCATCGAACTTCTCATCGTCGAAGGAGCCGAATGTCGGTGTCAAGCCGCGCAGCGTCCGGATCAGGCCAAGCTGGGTGGTGATGGCGTCAATGACAAGCCCGAACCGCATCTTCTGCGCGAACGCGAGGCCCTGCTTGGCTTCGCGTTCCGCCTCGGCAAGCGGATCGCCCGCCGCGAGGAGGCTCGTGTTCAATTGGTCGCCGCAGTAGGCGGCGTAAGTGAGGTCACCATTCTTGATTGCCGCCTCGAAGGCGCGGCGCACCACATCGCGGCCAGCCCGGACATGTCTCGTCCAGGGCACAACGCCATATCCAAACTCCATATAGGTCCTGGCCTGGAAACGCGTCAGTCCGCGTCCTTCGACCAGGTCGTAGCCGAGCTGACCGAAGCGATATACGGCGGTCCGATAGTCGCCGAAGCGGGGGCCGGCGACCATGGACAGCCAGACATAGGCGCTGCACGAAGCGTCGCAGTTGCCGCGCTCGAGGCTGAGATTGACCGCTCGGCAGGCGACCAGGGCAAGCAGGTTCGCATCCGTATACACTGCAGGTGCCCCGATCTTGG
>WNFC01019615.1_pt1 | contig 15164 bp, 7 predicted proteins | sample 5400541 | NCBI WGS metagenome assembly WNFC01 (sample SAMN13153342, study PRJNA577476) | soil metagenome | isolation source: 120 cm saprolite under Douglas fir tree site 2 hole 2 replicate 1 | place: USA:California | collected 2015-04-18
GGAAGTTGACGATTGGAAATGGGTGTTGCGATCCGCTTCGGCGATGCGTCCGGTTTTGGAATTTGTGGACCACGACACGCTGAGTGTCTCGACCGTTACCGGGGAGCCGGGAAGGCCCCCCGCACCTAGAATGCGGATGGAATTCACGGATGGTGCGCGGCGCCCCACTTCGGCTTCCAGCATTGCATCTTCACCCGCCACCGCCGTTGCCTACGACCAGAAGCTGGGCGGCACGAGCAGGTTGATCCTCGCCGGCCAGGTGAGCTACGACGGAGATGCTCCCGCAGGCGGCATCGCCACGGTGTGGCTGCCAACGGGAACGCTCGGTGCCGGTCCGCATACGGCGCTGGTCCTTCGCGAAGCCAAGCTGGGACCCGTCGGGCCTACATTCCGAGGTGTTCGTTTTGATCAGGGTGGCGCGTTGGCACTCGGAGATCGCGCCGTTCTGCGGTATGGCGGCGAATACGTCCTGGTTGGCCTCGGAGCCGCGGCCTCTTCGCTCCGTCCACGCGCAGATTTGAATGTGCGACTCTCTGATGATTGGAGCACCGCAGTCGTTTTTGCCTCCATGCCCAACGGCCCAGGTCCACTCGAAACCATTGACGCACAGCCGGGCGGTGCGCTCGGGGCGGCGCTCAATGAACTGGATGCATTTCCCGCGCTGCTCTGGCGGCAGGGTCGTCCCGTTTTGCAGAGCGGTCTGCACGAAGAAATTTCGGCGGAACGCAAAACCGGTACTCGCGGGAAGCTTCAAATCGCAGGCTTCCACGACGACAACCGCCACGTGGCCGTCTTCGGCCGGGGCAGCGACCTGCCCACGGCTGACTATTTTCGGGATTATTTGTCCACAAGTTTTGCTTATGACGGCGGCTCTTCCAGCAGCTGGGGAACCCGCGTCGCCTTTCGCGAGACGCTCGACGGTCGTGTGGAATTGACCGCCGTTTATTCTTTCGGTGGAGCTTTGACGCCTTCGGACGACGCGGACGGTCTGCTTCGTGATGCGCTTCGTACGGCACAGCGGCATTCCCTCGGAGCGGGAATATCCGCGAATGTGCCCCACCTCGGCACGAACGTCCAGGCGGGATATAAATGGGTGAACGGAATAACCGTCTCCTCGGTAGACAGCTATGGCGAGTCCCTCTATCGGATGGACCCCTACCTCCATCTCACAGTCCGCCAGCCGCTGCCAAAATTTGCCTTGGGGCGGTGGGAGGCCATCGCGGATTGCAACAATCTCTTGGCGCAGGGTTATATCTCCACCACCAGCAGGGATGGCCGAGTTGTTTTAGGACCCGCATTCCGGACATTTCGAGGCGGGCTCAGCGTTCAGTTTTAGCAACCCTTGGCTTCTCGAAAGCTGTATTTGTCCTTCCAGAAACTGGATGGTGCGGGATAGTCCAGCCTTCCGCTACAGTAAGCTATTGAATATAAAAGAGTTTTGCGGATGAATAACTACCAAACAATGGACATTGGGTTGCACTTGGTTTCTTGTCGCGGGGTGTAGTCCTGCCCGATAGAGTCATGAGACAAAACCTCCGAGTCAGCCTTGGGGCGGTCGTGCTGGCGCTAGCCACGCTGGCTGCGGTGATTTTTGCCCTGATTAACTTCGACCAACGCAGCCGCTATGAGGTGGTGTACGACGGAGTAGCCTGGCTCGACACGGACCACGGAATTCAGGCCAGTCGGGTTTCGCTCAATTCTCCCGCAACTCGCGCCGGGATTCGCCCCGGCGACGTCCTCCTGACGATCAATAGCGCTCCGGTCAAAAGAGCCACGGAGGTCGCCCGGCGGCTGGACCGTGCTGGGCTCTGGACCCAGGTGCGCTACAAACTTTCCCGTGGTGGTGAGGAATTCGAAACGCCACTGCTCACAGCGCCCGCGGAAAAGCCTCTCGCAACCGAGAATTACCTTCGCATCGTAGGCCTGCTTTATCTGTTCATCGGCTTGTTCATTTTTATCCGCCGCTGGAACGCCCCTCGCGCCGTGCACTTTTACGTTTTTTGCCTGGTCTCCTTCATTCTCTGGTCGTTCCATTTCAGCGGAAAGCTGGACACCTTTGACTGGGAAGTTTACTGGTCGGAGGTTGTAGCGCGCCTGCTGGCTCCTGCGTTGCTGCTTCACTTTGCGTTGGTATTCCCGGGCCGATCTGAAACAACCATTCGTTCGGCTTCGAAACTGTTGGCCGTCTACTCTCTTCCTCTCGCTCTCCTTCTCATTCATCTGAGCACGGCCCTGAACGCCCTGGGTTTTGTGCCCTGGCTGGGGGCGTATCTTCTCCTCAGGAAAATCGAATTTGGTTATCTCGCCCTTTGCTTCCTGGCTGCGGGGCTTGTTTTCTACCGCAGCTACCGCCAGGCGCCATCCGGAGTCCTTCGCCAGCAATCGAAATGGCTCACCGGTGGAACTCTTGCCGGCAGTCTGCCCGTTTCCTTGCTCTACATCTTTCCTATGGTATCAGGTGTGGCCTTGCGCCCGTGGATGCAATTATCCGTATTAAGCCTGGTGCTGATCCCGCTGTGTTTCGGCTACGCCGTCATCCGCTACCGCTTGATGGACGTGGACATCATCTTCAAACGTGGCTTGGCGTATACGGCGGCAACTGCCGGGGTGGCTGCGGTTTACTTTGCGTTGGTCGCGCTGATCGCTGGGATTTTCCATGCGCCCACGAACGGCCCCGTCGGCGGCATGATCGCCATCGTCATGGCCGCGTTTTTGTTCCAGCCGTTCCGCGCTTGGATTCAGGCCCGCCTGGATCGCTTCTTCTACCGCGACCGCCTCGATTACCGCCGCACCCTCATTGAGTTCGGGCGCACGCTGACCAACGAAGTGCGTTTCGACCCGATGCTGGGCTCAGTCATGGACCGCATTTCCCAAACGCTATTGGTCGACCGTCTCGCGATTTTTGTGGAAAATGCGGTGCAACCCGGCCAGATGCGCATTGCTCGTTCGATGGGCGTACGCCTCTCCGAGTCTTTGGATCTTAGTTTCCTCGAGCCGGCCCGGCCCGAGTTTGCCCGCGGGGCGCTCTTTTTCGAGTCGCCCCGTGCGGCAAGAGAAGTCAGTGACTCAGTTCGGCGCACGCTCGAGCAGCTAGACCTCAACTACTTTGTCCCCTGCCGTATCCGCGAGCACACCGTCGCGGTTCTCGGCCTTGGCAAAACGGTCGACGGAGATTTTCTGTCCAGCGATGACGTCGAGCTGGTCGAGACGATTGCCGGCTACGTCGCCGTCGCTCTCGACAACGCGCAGCTCTACAGCTCTCTCGAACAAAAAGCTCTCGAAATCGCCCGCCTCAAGGACTTTAGCGAAAATATCGTTGAATCCCTCAACGTCGGCGTGCTCTCCGTTGACCTGGAGGGCATCGTTGATTCCTGGAACACGCGCATGGAACAGCTTTTCGGAGTGACGCGCCAGAAATCCGTTGGACGCCAGCTCAGCTCTCTTTTGCCCGAAGAACTGGCGCGCGAAATCGCCGCGCGTGGTGACCAGGAGCAAATTACAGGCATCTATAAACAGAGACTCCAGCATCAAGGAAAATCGCTGACCTTGAACGTTTCCATCACCCCCCTGGTGAGCAAATCGAATGAGCGCATCGGACGTCTCCTGCTCTTCGATGATGTGACCCAGCGTGAGCGCATGGAAGAGCAGATGTCGCAGACGGAAAAGTTGACCTCGCTTGGACTTCTCGCGGCTGGCGTCGCGCACGAAGTGAATACCCCGCTCGCGGTCATCTCCAACTACATTCAGATGCTGGCGAAGCAAATGCCGGAGGGCGACCCGCGCCAGTCAATCATTGAAAAAATCGTCAAGCAAACGTTCCGCGCCAGCGAAATCGTCAACAATCTGCTCAATTTTTCGCGTACCGGCGCCGCGGAGGCCGCGGACATTGATGTCAACCGTGTCGTCGAAGAGACGTTGTCGCTCGTGGCTCACCCTCTCAAGACTTCGCACATCCGGGTGGTGAAGCAACTCGGCGAACCGCTGCCGGCCGTTCGCGGATCAGCCAACAAGTTGCAGCAGGTCTTCTTGAACCTTTTCTTGAACGCGCGAGATGCCATGCCCAGCGGGGGAATGCTCGAAGTCCGCACCGCGGCGCATAACGGCAGCGTCGAAATCGAGGTCGCGGATACGGGAGCAGGCATCGCACGCGAACACATCCATCGCATCTTTGACCCATTCTTTACCACCAAAGCCAGTGGCCGCGGCACTGGCCTCGGACTTTCCGTGACTTACGGAATTATTAAGGAACACGCCGGTAAGATTGATGTACGCTCAACGCCCGGCAAAGGCACATCCTTCCACGTTGAGTTCCCGGCGGTCAGGAAAGCGGTCCATGTCTAAGGGTTCCATTCTTGTAGTAGACGACGAATCGGAAATTCGCGAGGGCCTCGAACTCTTGCTGAGAAGCGAAGGCTACGGCGTCTCCAGCGCGGAAACGGGCGAATCCGGCCTCGAGAAGCTGGAACAGCATCCTTACGACCTTCTCCTGCTGGACGTCAGCTTGCCGGACCGCAATGGTCTCGACATGCTCAAGGAGATTCACCGCCGCGATCCGCAGCTCTCCGTGGTCCTGATCACCGCCTACGGTTCGATCGATATGGCCCGCGCCGCTTTCAAGAATGGCGCGATGGACTACATCACCAAGCCCTGGTCCAACGACGAATTGCTAGCCCAGGTGGCGCAAGCCGTGGAATCGCGCCGGCTTCGCGATGAGAACGTTCAGCTCAAGCGCGCCCTCAAGCAGCGCTTCAATTTCCCGAACATTGTCGGCAAGAGCGACAAAATGCAAGTGCTTCTGAACCTGGTCACGCAGGTCGCGCCTTCGCGCTCCACGATTCTCATCAGCGGCGAAAGCGGCACGGGCAAGGAACTCATCGCGAAGGCGATTCACTCGGCCTCCACCCGCGCCGACAAGGCCTTCGTGCCCGTAAATACGGGATCGATCCCTGTGGATCTCCTGGAGTCCCAGCTCTTCGGCCATGTGAAGGGCGCTTTCACCAGCGCCGTTGCTTCCAAGAAGGGCCTCTTCGAAGTCGCCGATCAGGGCACTATTTTCTTCGATGAAATCGCCACGATTAGCCCCGAAACGCAGGCCAAGCTTCTGCGAGTGATTCAGGAGCGCGAATTCATGCGTCTCGGCGGCACTGAGCAACTCAAAGTGGACGTCCGCATCGTAGCCGCGTCGAACGTCAGCCTCCTTACGCTTGTTCGCGAAGGCCGCTTCCGCGAAGATTTGTACCACCGGCTGAACGTGATCCACCTTCAGATTCCGCCGCTGCGCGACCGCCGCGAAGACGTGCCCCTTCTGTTGGCGCATTTCCTGGAACGGTATTGCCAGGAGAACACCAAGCCGCTCCGGCAATTTACGCAGACGGCGATGAAGCTGCTAATGGATTACGACTGGCCGGGCAACGTGCGCGAGTTGGAAAACGTCGTCGAGCGCGCAGTCGTTCTCTCCACCCAGGAACGCGTTGACGCGGACCTGCTCCCAGAAAACATTCGCAGCAAGGAAATCGTTCGTGGTGTGCGCCTGCAGCTCTCGGAGTTTTTGCCGCCGCTTCCCGGCGAACCCGGTTCGCGTTCCTCCGCGGACCATCCCCAGCCGTCCTTGTTCCAGATCATGGACGAGATCGAGCGCCGCATCATCCTTGATATGCTTGAGCGCACCGGCTGGAATCAGACCGAAGCCGCCGAGCGTTTTCTCATTCCCCTTTCAACGCTCAACCAGAAAATCAAGCGGCTCGGAATTGATGTCCGCCGCCGGGGCCGCAGTGATGAGACGTTGTCCGCCTCGATAGGAAAATAGCCGTCGGCGGCGCACGATAATTTCTTCGCCCTCAACTCTCGCGCGAATTAGTCTGTCCAATCGCTTACACTAACCTTGGATTGCTATGGCCGAGCCGATATCGCCTTCGCATCAATTCGGCACCGCATTGTTTAGGAACGAATGGTCCGCGCTGCTCGAGTTTGCTTCTCCAGCGCAGGATCATCAGCGGCTTGCAAGCTTGCTCCGGTGCTCGGATTGGGCTCGTTTGCTCATCCTCGCGGAAGAGCACGGCGTGACTGGCCATCTCACAGAGGGTCTAAGAGGTATCGAAGAGAATCTGGTCCCGCCGGAAGTAAGACAGACGCTTATCGATCGCCAGCGCGCGCAGAATTTTTTTACTTTAAGGCTGACTGCCGAGTTGTTCCGTATCTTGGACCGCTTCACCTCCGAAGGAATCGGCGCTTTGGTCGTAAAAGGGCCGGTACTCGCCGTGCAAGCCTATGGCGACCCGGCGATGCGTGCCTATGGCGACCTGGATCTGCTCGTTCGCCAGCGGGACATCCGCCGGGCGACGGAATTGATGACCGCTGCAGGCTTCGCGCCGGCAGTCCCGCTCAGCGCTATCGACGTCGGAAAAATCCCCGGCCAGTACCTTTTCTCCAAGCCGGATTCGAAACTTATCGTTGAGCTGCACAACGATCTCACCTTGCGCTATTTTCCCCGCAAGCTCCCGCTCGAGGAATTTTTCGCGCGGCAAATCCGCGTGCGCCTCGATGCCCATGAAGTTCCCGCCCTTTCGGTGGAAGACGAACTTGTGCTGATCTGCATCCACGGCGCAAAACACTTTTGGGAGCGCTTGATGTGGATTGCCGACGTCGCCGCGTTGGTATCGCGCCAAACCGGGATCGATTGGCAGCGTGTTGCGGCGGTGGCTGCTCGGCTCGCGGAACAAACTTGCAAGTGGCTGCCCGCCGCGGGTTATGCGCCGCCTGGCCTCTTCGAGCGTGCCGCGTTTCGATTGCGCATGCGCGGGGGCCTCATTTCAGCTCCTGCCTATCTGTTGCGGCTTTCTCTCTCTCCGACCGAGGAAGATTGGGCGGAAGGCGCGGAAGACAATCGGTCCTGGATCCCCAATGCCCTTCGCCGCCCATTTCGCCTCGCGCGCAAGTACGGACGCGAGAACAAAAACTGATTTCGCGCCACGTCGCCGGCAAAAATAAAAACCGCGCGGGCTCACCTTAAACCCGCGCGGCTTTCGTCCTGATTTTTTGCGGCTAGTTGACCGAAATGTTCACCTGCACAGTATGCGTCAGCGCCGGCGTGGTGGAAGTGCCGGTGATCGTCAGTGTCGCCGGTCCCTTCGGGGTTCCTGGATTCTTGCCGCCGCTGCAGCCTGCCAGCGTGAGCAAGAGCACCATCGCCGTGACCATCCCGAGCCGCATGCGCATCTGTTGCGTTCTGGCCAAGAAGAACATCAGCAGCATCGCCAGAAGGACCGGAACAACCTGCCGTATGGAAACCGGCGGCGGCGGAATCCTCGCTGGCGGCACCATGAACGCAGTCGTTGCGAGCGACACTTGCGCGTTCTGCGCGGTTTTCCCGTCCGCCGCGGCGACGGATGTCGGCGTCACGGTGCAAGTGGAGAGGTTTGGCGCCCCCGTGCAAGTCAACGCCACGGCGCCGGTGAACCCGTTCATGGGAGTCATGGTCACGTTGAAATTGAGCGTGCTGCCGGCCGTCACGTTCTGCGTCGTCGTCGGTCCCGTCAACCCGAAATCTGGTGGCGTGGTCGTTCCAGTCAGCGACACGCTATGTGGGCTGCCGGTGGCATTATCCGTAATGGTCAAGGTCCCCATGCGCGTACCTGCCGCAGTCGGTGTAAACGTTACGCTGAGGTCCCCATGCGCGTACCTGCCGCAGTCGGTGTAAACGTTACGCTGATCGTGCAGTTTGCTCCCGCTGCTAGGGTAAGAGGGCTGATCGGGCAAGGAGTCGCGCCGGGACTCGCCGCAAAATCACCGGATGCGGCGATGGAGTTGATCGTCAGAGGACCCGTACCCGTGTTCGTGAGCGTCACGGTTTGCGCCGCGCTGGTCGTATTCAGCGGCTGGTTGGCAAAACTGAGACTCGTCGGCGCGAGCCCTACGGCCGGAGTTGGATTTGCCCCTGTCCCGGTTAGCGCAATGTTCTGTGGGCTGGTGCTGTCGCCGTCTGTCAGGACCAGCGTGGCCGTTTCTGCGGCCGCGACCGATGGCTTGAATGTCACACTTACAGTACAGGAAGCACCAGCCGCGATGCTGGCGCCGCAGCCGCTGGTTGCAACATAGTCGTTATTGGCCGCTGCCGGATTTCCCCCGGATATGACCGCGCTCGTGAACGCAATCGCCGCACTCGTGTTATTTGTCAGTTTCACGGTTTGCGCCGCGCTTGTCCCAGGAATCACCACCGTCGGAAAACTCAGGGTCGTCGGCGCCACCGCGAGGGTTGGAATGGGGGTCAGCTTGGCCACAAACGCGTCGGAAGTTCCATTCAGGGTAGGCTGAAAGGCAGTTGGAGCAGCCGTCGGAAAAACAGGAAATGTCGCCGCCGTGGAATATGTTTGGCCGGTTACATAGGCGTTGGCGGGGCTTGATGTGTCAATGGCGATGGCGAAGATATGATCCCCGTTGGCAGCATTTCCGACTCCGCCGAAGTATGTCGAATAAAGGAGGTCAGTCGAGCCGCCGCCTGCGGGATTGAGCTTGGAAATGAACCCGACACTCTTCGCACCGGTCGGGTAAGTCGCTTGGAAGCCGCCCACAATCGAAACTTTAGGCGGGAACGGAAAATCCACTGAAGAGGTCGTTCCCGCAACGTAAGCGTTGCCCTGGGCGTCTGCACGAATTCCAAAACCCGTGTCGCTTCCCGTTCCTCCTAGAAAGGTCGAGTACTTCAGCGAAGGAACCGGAGCCAGTGTAGTATCTATCAAACTTACGAATGCTCTTCCTGACGCTGCCCCGCTGGTATCGAACGCTCCTGGGGTAACCGGGAAACCATTCGAGTTCGTAGTTCCCGTCACGTAGGCAACGTTACTGGGCCCGAGCGCGATTGCCAACGCTTCATCAAAGACTGCGCCGCCCAAATAGGTCGAATAGATCTTCGATGCGGCTCCAATTTGCGTGGTGTCAATTCGCGTTACGAATCCTGTCCCCTGGGTGTTGTTGGGCGGAGGATTGGGAAAGCGGGCATTCCCGGAGGTCGGGAAGTCGGTCGAGGAAGTAGCGCCTGCGATGTAGGCGTTGCCATTCCCATCTATCGCCACGCCAAATGCTTCTTCTCCGAATTGCAATAGCGCCGGCAATGGCGCCGCATGTGCACCCGCGCCCCCCACGTAAGTGGAATAAATCAAGGAAGGGCTTCCGGATTTGGTCGTGTCAATTTTGGCGAGGAAAGCGTTTCCATTTGTGGAGTTCAGGGTCGTCTGAAAGCCGTTCACAATAGGGAAGTTTGGTAGCGAACTAACTGTTGTTGAGGGCGTCGAGTCTGTATATCCAGCGACGTAGGCGATCCCATTCGCATCCACCGCAATCGCCTGCCCAAAATCTCCTCCAAACAAACCTGTTCCGTTGGTGCCACCAATGTAAGAAGAATATAGCAACGAGGTCGGGCCGTTTACGGCCGGATCAAGTTTGGCAATGTAGCTGGTTCCGTTTACGGCGCCTGCGTTCATGCCATTCTTGAACCCACTTGACGTCGTCGGAAAATTATTCGAAAACGTGCCTCCCGTCACGTAAATCTTCCCGCCGGAATCCACGGCAATGCCGTTGGCGCTTTCGAACTGGTTGGAGTTAGTGCCGGCAAGGTACGTGGAGTAAAGCAGTTGAGTGCCCGCAGGATTCAGTTCCGCGACAAACGAAGCTCCATTATTGGGTGATGGGGAAGTACTGGAGTACACCTTCGTCCCGGGAGGAAAGTCTGTGGAGAATGTTTCACCTGCGATAAAAGCGTTGCCCGAACCGTCCACCGCGATCGCAAAGCCGACATCACCGGCACTCCCACCAAGGTATGTCGAATAGTTCAACACCGGGTCAAGGATCAATGGCTGGCTGCGGTCGTAGGAACCGACATTGAACGCAGCGCGATTGTTTCCCGTGAGGGTATACGTGGCAGCGATCTCGCGCCGTTCCCCGTTCACATTCTGGTAGACCACGGGTTTCTGCAGCTCCACTTCGCCACCCGCAACGCTCAGCACCAGGTCCCCGTGCGAGTTGATGCGCATCTTGCGCGCGCCGTCCAGCTTCATTGCGATGGCCTTCGGGTCGGCTCCCGGCGCCACCACGAAGTCATATTCCAGCCGTTGCTGATTTCCATAAAAAACCAGGTCCACACCAGGATAAATGCCGCTATATCTTACGTGCGCGTAAGAGGGCACATCGGTGTGCCACTTGTTCGGATCATTTCCGATGAAATAGTTCGTTCTCCCCGGCAGTTGGTCCATCCCCGCTATCTGCGCATCAGGGTTCGCCCCTTCCAGCCGCATGCGAATCGCTGTCACCTGCCCAGCGCGTCGTGCTTTGCGCAGATCTCGATGAGTAGCCATTCGATGGAGCGGCGAAAAGTCATGAGGCACATTGGACTGCAACGCAAGAACGGCCTCCTGGGGCATCAAAAACAGTTCGTATCCGCTGCCATGAGAGAGGTATCGCACTTCGCTAGCCGACTGGCCCTGATTTTCTTCGAAGCTCAAGGGCAACTTGCCATAGGTTGCGCCCCACTTGGGATCACCTTTCGTGGCGGAGATTTTGGATGCCGGGCTCGGCGCTACCGCTAACATTCCCGCTCCAGCTTGCGGAGAGCGCTTCCCTGCGCTTCGAAAGGCCGTAACCACCAAGAGTCCGCACACGAGTCCGGTCACGCCGACCAACTTCACAACTCTAACCCAAGAGCCCCGCGTCTTCATTTTGGCAATCCTCCTGAATCTTGTTTTCGCTGATTAGCCCCGCCGCAAGCCGCCTTGGAACCAGTCCTGGATCCGGCCTGACCGTCCCGGCTTTCCCAATTTGGAACGACCCAACACGCTTCGAGTCACCGTTGTTCTGGGAGTTCTTGGAGAGGGAGCAATCATGCTACACACAGCTAACATAGTGCCCCAAATTGGGAATGCTGGCTCTAAATCTGGTGGCGGGACTGTATCGTATTAGATAACTCGCAGGCTTCAGTGCCGGACTGGGAAGAGCTCCCCGGGCAGTCAGAGGCGCGCACTGGTCGGGCCGCATAGCGACGCGAAATCCTCGCGGATTACCGCACAAAGCTCTTCAAGCCGGGCGGCGTCGTTATGAGGGTGGATCCGCCGGATCGGAACCGCCGTCACTAGCCGCCCAAGAACTGCAAACTCGCGCGCCCGCATCTCCCGGTCAAGAATCTTGTTCGCGAAGCTGTCGGCTACAAGGGAAAGAAGGCCAGCCTTTGGCCGCACTCCCTCCACGGATGGTGCTCGATCGGGGCGGCGGTCGCCCAGGAGATAGACGGCGCCCAGCGGGAGCGAGCGGTTCTCGAACCGTGTTCCTTGCTCTCCCAGGGCCAGCCGGCGCTTCACCCATCCCGCGCTGAAGGGCGGCAGCGCTTCACCAGAACCAAATAGCATTTCCACTGAATCCTGCCAGAGGCAGAGGTGTGGATATGCCGGCATCACGCGGAAACCTTCCGGGCTCTCCACCAGCGCGGCTACATCATCAGAAATGACGCCGAACCCTTCTCGGGCGAGCGCGGCTGCGGTCGTCGATTTTCCCGCTCCTTCCGCGCCCACGAACACAACACTCCGATTCTCAATAGAGACGGCGCTCGCATGAAGACAGGCCACGCCTCGCAGCCGCAGCAAAAGTCCGAACACCGGTCCCAGCAGATACGAAGCGGTATCTTCAAGAGTTGATGCTGCGGGCCAAACCGCCCACAGGGACTTTCCTTCGCGTTCCAGCCAGAATTGCACGCCATCGTAATACGCCAGATGGAGAAACCTGCCGTCTGCGGTCTTCCAGATTCGCAGGGCCGGATTGCCGGATTCATCGGTGTAAGAGCTTGTGTAGGTAAGGTCTTCCGAATCAGCTGGAGTTTCTCTTTTCGAATCAGGCGAAACGCCCAAATGGAATTCGACATCCGCGGCGTCGGAAGGACTTCCCCAAGGGGCCAGTCCTGGAATGGCGAGATTGGAATGGACGGTCAGGCCGAAAACGGTATGAGTGGAATCCACTTCGTTCGACAATCTGAATGCTGCAGTTTAGGGACGAGCCCTCTATTCTGCTCCGCTCTAAACATGAGTCCGCGGTGCACTTCGGCCTCCGCCATCGCTTTGGCCCCGGATTCCCTGGCTTTGCGTCAGTTCCCGCACCGTACCGTAAACGGTTAGCGTTGGCTTCGAATACGGCTTTTTCGCCTCCCGTTTAACGGACTTAACCATTGCCAGCCTCCGCAGGAATATATCGAACCCTTCGCGCCGATTGCAACCATATGTTAAGGCAGTAGGGCCGTAAGTGAGTGCGAATTTGCTCGGCGTTCATCTTATCATGCACCGGCACCAGAGCGGAGCGTTCAATGAACCTGTCTGAATCCTTGTTCCAATGCGTCCGATTTAGTCGTTCGGTCCCGGTTTTATGCACTTGGGCAGAGACCGGATCGCCTTGCAACGGCGTTTTTGGGCGCATTCGAACGCGTTCCGGGATACGCTCGGCCATCGCCTCCCGCAGAAGCATTTTTTCGAAGAACCAGGGAAACGGTGGAAGCGCCAGAAGATAATTCACGATCCGCAAGTCCATGAACGGATACCGTACCTCCAGGGGATATGGCGTCAATCCGGCGTTCTCCTGTTCGAACATCCTCGTCCAGTGTGGCAGCGAAAGAGAGGCGTGCGCGTTCGGAACAGTAGGATGCCCGCTTGGCATCACAGGATGCTCGCACACTTCTTTCCAGCGCGCCTTGAGATTTGCACGATGGAGGAATTCTCGGTTCAACCACTGCGGAAAAACCGGCATGTCCGGATCTTTGCCGATGATTCTCTTCATCCGCGTGCGAATGCCGCGCCACGGAAAAGGTCTGACCCAAAGATAGTTCGCCATCTCCGTCAAAAGACGCCGCCATTCCCCGTTTCGCCGCAGATCCTCCGCGTACGGCCACATTTGAAAGCTCAGCAGGTTGTCGACGCCTTCTCCGGACAATAGAACCCGGCAGTCCGCGGAAACGTTCCTGCAGGAGTCAAGAAAACCCGCAAACAGTGGATCTTCCACCGGTTCCGGCAGACTGAATTCGGGATCGTCCCAGCCTTCAAAAAGCTGTGTTTGGTCCGACGCCATGAATTTGACCGGGAGGCGCAGAAATTCGCCCACTTCGCGCGCAAATTCGCCTTCCCTGTCAGGAATCAACGATTCGAAAATATGCGTGTAACAGCGAATCTCCGCGGTTTGGGCGCCTCTTTCCGACACCTCCTTTGCCACCGCTGCCACCGAGGACGAATCCAGTCCTCCACTCAGGAGGATTCCGACTCGGTCCAGGCCAAGGCGATCCGCCACCGCGGCTTTCAGGAGCGACTGGAAGTTCTCGACATATTCCTCGGGTTTCGAATAGCGAATCCGCCCATCCGTCGGCGGTGTCCAGTAGCACCTGATCTTCAAACCTTCTGGCGAGATGCTCAGTGAATGCGCGGGCGGCAGGCGCTGAATGTCGCGAAAGCTCGTCGTGGCGTTGTCGCAATTCAGTCCAAATAGCAGAAAATCTCCAATCGCGGCATCATTCAGTTCGCCTGACACCTCCGGGTGCGTTCGAACGCAGTTCAGCGTGTTGCTGAACAGAAAAAGATCATCTCGTTGTACGTAATAAAATGGCTTTATACCGAAATGATCGCGCGCGCAAAACAGGTGTTTGTTGCGCGCGTCCCAGATGGCGAAGGAAAAATCACCTCGTAGGCGCTCCACGCACGGCGTGCCCCAAGTGGAATACGCATGCAGAATAAGTTCAGAGTCAGGAGCGTTTGGCGGAACGACCTGGCCGCAGCGTTGCAGTTCGGTGATGAATTCCGCCCGTCCGTCGAGTCGCGCGTCCGCGGCAATCCAAAACCGCCCATCGAGACTTGCAGGCTGGCGTTCGCCGAGCGATTCGTGTGTGGTCCGCAGCATCGCGTGACCCAGCCCGATCGAACCATCCATCCAGCACTCGCGGGAATCAGGGCCGCGGTAGCAGAGAAAATTTACGAGGGACTGCACAAGCGCCCGGTCAATCGGCGCACCGTTCCTGTGGTAAATGCCGACGATACCGCTCAATCAGCTTGCCTTTCCATTCGAGTGGCTGGCGCTTGGCATGGTGAAAAACGATGGCGCATGCCGTCATCTTCGTACGAAAAAACGGCATTCCTCTTCCACGCGCATACGCCCTGAAGCGGAGTTTTCCGGCAACGAATATTGCATTCCTAATCGCTGCTAGAGTGGAACCCTATTCTACTGGCACCTCTCTCCCGCACCAACCGCGTCGTATTCGCCAGATGCCCTCGGCAATCGGCATCCCATTTTGCGAAATCATTGAGAAACGCGTTTGTCGCGCGCCGCGATCGACAAATGTCTTGCAACTCCGAAACAGCCTAGGCACAGTACCGGAGAATGATTCTGCGTCTCTCCACCAACGCGCAGCGCGGCGTCCTTGTAGCCGCTTCTTGCGTTGTTGCCGCTATCCTCTCTTACTTTAGCATTCGAAATGCCCTCGCCGCCCACTACGCAGGTTTGCAAACCGCCGAAGCCTATGAGCGGGCCATCCACCTGGAGCCCGCTGACCCGCGCAATTGGTATCTCCTGGGCCGCTATTGGCAGTACAACCTCGAGGATCCCGAAGCTGGCCGCGCCATTCACTCCTACCTTTCTGCTCTGTCGTTGAATCCCTCCTCGTCGGAAATCTGGCTGGATCTTGCCACCGCTTATGAATCGCAATCCAATCTTGTCGCTGCGCGCGACGCTTTTCTGCACGCCAAAAAGGTCTACCCTCTTTCCGCTGAGGTCTCTTGGCGTTACGGCAATTTCCTTTTGCGACAGGGGGAACTTGAGCCGGCTTTCACCGAAATGCGCCTTGCCGTCGAAGCTGACCCCAAGCGCGCCGCGGAAGCGTTCTCCCGCTTTCTCCGTGCCGGATCCGACATCGAAACCAACCTCGATCGCGTCTTGCCACCCATTACCAAAGCTTACCTCGATGTGATCTGGGACCAAACAACAGAGGGACACACAGGGAATGCCCTCAAAGTATGGGACCGGCTCGCTTCCCTTCATCCCCGCTTTTCTTTGTCCGATTCTTTCGTCCTTGTCGATGCCTTGATGACCGAAAGTCGCATCACGGAAGCCAGCCGGGTCTGGGAAGAGGCAGTCCTTTTTGCGGGCCTGGCTGATCTGCA
>WNFC01008553.1_pt1 | contig 15162 bp, 12 predicted proteins | sample 5400541 | NCBI WGS metagenome assembly WNFC01 (sample SAMN13153342, study PRJNA577476) | soil metagenome | isolation source: 120 cm saprolite under Douglas fir tree site 2 hole 2 replicate 1 | place: USA:California | collected 2015-04-18
TGATTCCGACAAAGATCCGCTACCAACCGGCAGCGAACGCATGAAAGTGAACGTTAATTTGGTGCTCCTGCCTGTGACCATCACGGATTTCATGAACCGCCCGGTCATAGGATTGGAGAAGGACAACTTCAAAGTATTTGAAGGCAAGGAGCTGCAGGATATCCGCCACTTCTCCGGCGAGGACATTCCAGTGTCACTGGGCGTGATCTTCGACAGCAGCGGCAGCATGAGCAGCAAAATCGGCCGGGCGCGCGAGGCGGTCGTAGAGTTTCTCAAGACTGCTAATCCGGAGGACGAATTCTTCATGATCGCATTCTCTGATGAGCCGCAGCAGTTGTCGGATTTTACGAACTCAGTCGAAGACATTCAGGGAAGGCTCTTGTACACCGTCCCCAAAGGCAGAACGGCGCTGCTGGACGCCATTTATTTAGGCATCGAGAAGATGAGGCAGGCCAAATACCAAAAGAAAGCGTTGCTGATCATCTCGGACGGAGGTGACAATCGCAGCCGATATACCGAAGGTGAGATCAGGAACCTGGTAAAGGAAGCCGATGTGCTGATCTACGCCATTGGAATATATGACAACTATTTTCCGACTGAAGAAGAACGTCTGGGTCCCCAGTTGCTAGACGATATTGCCCAAATCACAGGTGGGCGCGCTTTTACGGTCGAGAACCCAAATGACTTGGAGGATGTTGCCAAAAAGATCGGCATTGAGCTCCGCAACCAGTATGTGCTCGGTTACCGCCCCAAGAATTTTGCGCACGATGGAAAGTGGCATAAGGTCAACGTGAAACTGGTGCTGCCCAAGGGCCTACCCCCGCTGCAAGTCCATGCCAAGATGGGGTACTATGCGCCATCAGAATAGGCTTTCAAATCTTGGCGCTTTTATTCTCGTTCCGGCCACGACATACTCTTGGAAAATGTCTTAACTCAAGGCTCCCCGTTTAGAACACGAACGTCTCTTCTTCCGCGACGGACTTGGAACGCATACGACACGATCGGGTCTACTTTTTCTTTTGGGCAGCAGCGGCCAGCGCCATCATCCGATCCATGGTCGGTTCCAACTGCTCGGGATCGCGAATGCAATTCAAGAACATCCGACTCGGATCACCCCAGGCCGAAAAGCCCCCCAAATACCGGTACGCGTCAGGCAGGGGTGGACCTCCGGGCGTGCCTGCGGCGGGTATTACCTCAGGAAGCTGAATGGCGTACATGCTGCCACCGGCCAGGACCTGATGCGGATAGCGCATGAGCCAAAGGCAATTATGGGCGTCGGCGATACTGCCGGCAGAGACTACGGCCCATTGGCCGCCGTCTGAAGCAGAAGCCTCCTGGCAGCTCCAGAGTCGGGCCTGAGGAACATAGGCAGTAGGTTCGGAGAAGCCGTACTCATCCAGGAGAATCTGGTTCAGTCCGCGTTGTCGTACGAAGGTTTCAACTTGCGGCAAGGCATGGTTCCAATCGATGTTGGAGTCATTTACCAGCAGGTAGCCTGGGCGTCCCATGCTGAGCATATTCAGGAAGGGAAAATAGTTTGGATAGGCCCAGGTAGCGGTAGCAAGGGACGCGGCCGCGAGGCCGATGGTCAACCAAGTTCCGGCAGGCGCGCCGCTCCAGTTCGTATCGCGCAGAGACTGCAACATGCGCGGTAGAGGGGCAAGCAGAAGAATCAGCAGGGCCAGGGCGATCAGAAAATGACGGATGCTGATATCCAGACGGTTCAGCATGCATACGGCCACGAAGACGACCAGCGAGACCCACGCCGCGCGCCAGGGAAGTTCCATGCCGTTGGGTAACGCCGAGGGTTGTCCGCCGGAACGACGCTTTAACAAGACGGCAACTATGACCGCGAGCAACAGCAAAAGCAGGAACGCCAGCGGTGATTTCAAAACAAACAGCGCGGGAAAATAAAACCAGACGCCATGCGAGTAAGCGTGGCCCAGAATATATGTGGGGCGGCTTCCGGCGCTAAGCGCGAACAAGATGAGACCTTGCAGGTAAAGCCACAGCGGCATGAGCATCCGCCGCAACAACGGCGATGCGGGAAAGTGCGGGATGAAATTGAACGAATCTCCAGGTTGCGCCACGCCCTTCGCCGCCAGGCGCGACGGGCGGATTTCTCGGAGGGCTGCTCTGGGACCCCGCGCCAACGCAAAGTCAGAGCGAACGCCACAAACACGAAGAACAATAATCCGGAAGAGAATTTCGAAAGGAACGCGCCCGCCAGAATGGCCCCATACTTGACGACGGTCCCACGAGAGGGCGATCGCCACATTTCGGGAAGTTGCCAAGTTGCCAGGACCCAGAATAGCGTGATGGCAACATCAGTGATCACGAGCGGGCCGAAGGCAAGAAACGCGGGCATACTCACATAAACGCAGAGGCACAGCAGGCCTCCCCAGGCGCCTCCCAATCGCGAACCCAAAAAATAGATGGCCAGGCCGAGCAGCAGAGTGAGCAGCAGCATGGGTACTCGGGCCCACATCACGGTGGAATGAGGATCGTTCCAGCGCATGATGAGCCAGTGGCCGAATGTCCACTCTCCCAGCAATTCGTTGAAACCCTTGCCGCTGAAGGTCCAGGAAAGATGCGAGTAATCGGCGTGCACTCCGCGAGCGATAAGCGGCAACGCGGCCAGAGCTTTCGCCAGTGGTGGATGCTCCAGGTTCATCCGCAAATCGAGCTTCTGCAAATAGCTGACGCCGGCGCCGATGTGCGCTACTTCATCAATGGTGACAGACTCCTGGCGCGCGGCGCCGCCGGACAGTAGCGCCATAAATACGAGGAGCAGAACTACGGCTGCGGAAACCTTCCTGGATTGTTGTGTCTGCAATTTTCTTGACCTGGTTGGAAATGACCGAGATGCCCAAACTCTGATTCAGCAGATGATACACGGCTTTCATTCTGTCAAAAAGCTTGACTTTTGCTGTGACTGGACGAGAATACTCGTGCTTCTCCAAGCGGAAGCGCGTTCGTCTCGGGCCGTTGAATTCGAACCAGGCGACCGCTCTTCGTTCCGGGTCTGTTAAGTCCACATTGGGTAACGAGTGTTGAGCACGACTGGAGGCGCCCATGACCCGAATCATCACGTTCTGCCTAATCCTAATGGGTCTCATTTGCGTCCTGATGTTTGCCGGCTGCGGCGGCGGAGGGGGTACGCCGGCCACCCGACTAACGGTTTCGCAATCGGCGATTAGTTTCAATGCCGCGTTCGGCGGTTCGAATCCTGCGGCAGTCCCGGTAAACGTGGCAAGTTCGGGCTCGGGAACGCTTAACATCACCGCTGCGAGCGACTCACCGTGGCTTTCAGTGACTCCGGCGACTGGTTCGGCTCCTCAGACTTTGCAAATCTCCGCGTCATTGGGAAGCCTGACAACTGCCAGCTATACGGGACACATTACCGTCACGGCGACCGGTGCGCAGGGTTCACCGGCGACTCTCACCGTAACCTTTGACGTTGCGGGGCCCCCGCCTTCTAACGCGCCTTTCTGGGCACAGTGGGGAGCGAATCCGCAGCACAGCGGGATGGTGAACGTGCTGGGGCAGAGCGTCGCGACCCAGCTTGCCGACATCGTTTATGACAAATTCGTTCTCCAGGAGTCTGCGGAGAACCTGCCCAATCTCGGCGAGGCAGCCTTGTTAGCCCATTACCAGGCGCCAATCGTTGACGGCAATGATGTGTACATGATGACTAAGAGCGGAACTTACACATCGTGCAATCCGGTTGGAGATTGGATCAACGGCGCGGCTTGTGGGCCCAACACGTGGAACACAATGACCTGGAACGAAACCCGGTTCAGCTGGGAGAACGGCCAGTTAATCCACGTCTGGGATTTTCAGAGCGATTGGAAACCCGCCCCAGACAGCGTAACCGGAGTCGGGATTGGGGTGTGGGAGCCGGTTTTCCACCCTGCCGAGGCGAATGGTTTCATCTATGTTCCGGGCGCGGGCGGCACCATCTGGAAAGTAAACAAGAATGACGGATCCTCGGCTGCACACCTTAATCCGCTCACCAACGCCGGGAACGTCGCGCAGAACATGTGTCCGGTGCCGTATTTTTTTGCCTACGATCCAGCCGTCACATTGCCTTGGCCGCCCGTCGGTTTCCCCGCCGCGCCCACCAGGCGGTGCGGCCCACAGCGACCCGGAGCGAATGTGGCGCCCGCGGTCGCTGCGAACGGCACGATCTACACCGTGAGCCGGGCGCATCGGGGGGCTGCCCTGGCGACTTTTCTTATTGCGGTAAACCCAAATCTCACTTTGAAATGGGCATCGGCAATGCAGAACCTGCTGCAGGACGGCTGCGGAGTAATCGTGCCGATCAACGATGCCTCCAATAGTAATGTCAATTTCTGCCGCTTTGGCACCGCCGTCGGGGTAGATCCAAACACGAACGCGTTCCCTTCCATCGGTATCCCGGATGCCGGGTCGTCTTCGCCAACGGTGCTCCCGGACGGATCCGTCCTGTTCGGCGGCGGCACCGGCTACAACGCCGGGAGGGGACACCTGTTGCACTTCGATACACAGGGAAATTTCCTGAACGCTTTCGACTTTGGATGGGATTCAACCCCGGCAGTGTATCCGCACAATGGGACGTACTCCGTGATCATCAAAGACAATCACTATCCGGTGCCCTTTTACTGCAGCGGCAACCCAGGGTGCCAGAATGTGCCGCAAGTGTATTACATTTCGCAGATCGATCCGAATATGCAAATCGAGTGGAGTTTTCAGAGCACCAATACACAGAGCTGCCAGCGGAATCCAGACGGCTCGATGACTTGCGTCTCCGATCATCCTAACGGCTTCGAATGGTGTATCAACATGCCCGCTGCGGACGCCAACGGCACCGTGTACGTGAACAGCGAGGATGGCAATCTTTATGCTCTTCCGCAGGGGAACACGGGCGTATTTACGGTCCCACAGAGCAATCTCTTCTTAAATCTGGCTTTGGGGGCGGCGTACACGCCGCTCTCGATCGGGCCTGACGGCAAGCTTTACACGCAGAATAACGGGCACTTGTTTGTAGCGGGCAACTAAGGTTGTTCGCTATGAGGACGGCGTACTGTGTAAGGTGACTTGTCTCTTGCGCTGCTGGCCCTCTGTCGACCTTCAGAGTGCTTACTGCCCGAAGGACACGTTCAACCCGGTGGTGAAAATCAAATCATTCTGCTTCTTGCCAGGTGCGGGTTGGTCACGTACACATCGGAGAAAGAGTTCTGCCAGCCTAACCACTTGTTCATTTTGGTGACGGTGGCAAAGTCGAAGGTTCCGCGATAATCACCGGCGCTGTTGAGATCAGGAAAGAAATACAGTCGCTCATTCAGCACCGTGCTCTTGGTCAGCTTGTGCATCAGTTCTTCGCCGATGGTGAGCGCGGCTACATTACGAGTAAGGACGGTGTAGGACTCGTGCGTGTAGTTAACGCCGCCGAGCAAGTCGAGGGTTGTGCTGTCCTTCTTAATGGCGTGGAAGCCGGCGCCGCCGCCGATGACGGACCGCAAATTCAAGGTCTGCAAAGCGTCGGAAAAGAAGTCGGTGGCCACAAAACCAAACACTCTCTCGGTAAGATTGTGGTCATAGCGAAGGCCGCCGCCGATGGTGTTGGCCGACGTCGCAGGCACCGCACCGGGGGCATTGTTGGTGGCGTAAACCGAGTTTGCATAGAGTCCGAGCTTGTCATGCAGGGTCTGGCGGATGCCGGTAAATGCGAGCGACAGATTCTCGGTCTGGCTGTTGCCGCCGGTCAGGACAAAACCGACATTTAATCCCGCTTTCCAGCCTTGCAGAAGTCCGGGGTGCAGAGTCTTCTCGTAGGCAGCCTGCTCGGCGTCGTTACGCAGAGTTTTTACGCTGGACTTTGGCGCCTCCACGGTGCCGGTCTTGGTTGTGATCTCCAGCCTGTCGTCTGAAGTGGCAACGGATCCAACCGCGGTCTTGCCATTCTGCAATTCGACGTGTAACTGCTCGCTGGATTGAATGGCCTGGATGGCGCCCCATTTTAGAGTTACGTCGCCGGCATAATCGGTGTGGAGAACCAGAGTGCTGGCGTCGGACTTAACGATGGTCCCACTCAGCCGGTCGCCGTTTTTCAGCGAGACTTGATCGGCCAGAGCCTGGGAACCAAGCAAGAAAAGGACTGCTACTACCAAGATTGTGAATTGGCGCACGGTAAAGCCTCCTAACGAAGATGTTCGTTGTTAGTAGACTTATGTGGGCTGGAAGGTTGCAAGCCCTGGCAAGAGAAATGGGAAATGGTGGGCAGTGCAGGACTCGAACCTGCGAGCATTCGACGGTGGTCAGGCCAGCCTAATTCGTCGCTACCTGTGCTGGCCGCAAGCCGTTGTTCAAAAGCTCCCGTTCCTCCGGCGCAAAGTTGTCGTAACGACCAGAATTGAGTTGCCGCTCCCGTGCATCGGGCGGCATGGCGCGTAGAGCCCCAATTACATTCCGCACCGCCGGACGCATCTCTGAAGAAAGTTGTTGCGCGGTGGAATTCGCGGGCTGTGGGCCCGCCATGGCGGTCGTCGCGATCATGTCGTTTGAAACAACGGTCTTATAGTCGGCGAAGTTCGTGGTCACATAACTCCGCTCAGGAGAGGCTTCTGGGTCAAGCGTATTCGAAGGCTTCGAGGGAGGATTCTCGCTGTTTGGTTTGGAAGTGTCTGGTAAACCGTCGTTACACCGGTTGTCGGGACGGCGATAGTCCGGACGGCAGCGATTGTCCCGATCATCGCGGTCACCCCGAGGATAGCGGTATGGCGGAGCGTCGTAAGGATAGTCAGGGTAATCGTAGGGAGGGTAATAGGCGTACGACCCCCACCACGGGCTATATCCGTACCAGTAGGGGTACGCACCCCAGTAGGGCCAGAAGCCGAAGTCGAATCCGTAGAAGAACGGGTAACCGCCGAAGCCACCGAAGAAGCGGTCGCCGCGAAAACCGCCAAACCCTCGGCCACCACGAAAGCCTCCGAAGCCTCCGTTATTAAAGCCGTTGAGACCTTGCCCGCCGCGAAAGCCACTGAAACCGCCAGAGCCGTGGAAGTTCCCGAAGCCTCCGCCACTGCGAAAACCTCCAGAGCTTCCACCGTGAAAGCCCCCGCCCGCGTGCCCACCAAAGCCACCACCATGGAATCCGCCGCCGCCGTGGAAACCGCCACCGCCGCTGTGACCGCCATGCTGGGCAAAACTGGATTCCGGCGTGCCCGCTAGCGCAACGGATACTGCCGCTATGGCAAGAGCTCGCAACAAAATGGTAGGGGGCATGTCAGTTCCTCCTATGTCAGGTTAGATGCACTCAATCCCAAGGCGATGTCATTCGCAAATTGCGAGCAGGACCTGTCTCCAGGTATTTCGAGTCCCAATAATCGGGATTGTACGCCCGATTGGTTCCGACGCTCCAAGTAAAACCTGCTCAGCGTAGGACTTGGCCAAAGGGTGGAACTAGGACTACTGCATGTGAATGGCGAAGAAGATGGTGGGCAGTGCAGGACTCGAACCTGCGACCTCCTGCTTGTAAGGCAGGCGCTCTAACCAGCTGAGCTAACCGCCCGCCGGACTAACAGGATTGATTCTAAAGTACTTTCCAACTTTATTTCCACTCCCGCTCTTGATTTCTGGCCTCGACCGTGCACAAACCGTGCACTTATTCGCTCATTGCACCATGACCGTGCGCATTCGTTCACCAGTCGCCCGAGCCATCTCGCTGGCCCGGCGGTTGAGCTTCTCCAAGGCTTCGCGCTTCATCTGCAATTTCATCTGGGAATACTTCTTGAAGACTTGCGCGTCTCCTTGGCGAAGCATTTGCGTCACCCACTCATCCGGTACGCCCCCAGCACTCAGCCGCGTGGCGGAAAGGATGCTCCACCAAATCGTCGCTCTCCAACTCAGGTCCACCGTTCGCAGCCTCATCTTCGGCCTCCTCGACCTCGGCAGCCGCGGGAACGACCCCGATATTGACGTCCTGGCCCGCTGCGGCCTTGCTGACGTCGGTCAAATTTGAGCCCCAGACAAAACGCGTCTTCCCGCCCCTTCTGCCCCGAACCGGCGACGGCACGATCTGCTGGAGCGGACAGATTACTTGCGATCATGACCGGACATGTGATGTGCTGACAGCTCCCAAATGCCGTTTGACATTTGAAAGTTCTGGTACTACAGTGCCTGGAAACTTGTGCTACCCGGGTCAATAGGAGGAAAATCGTGCACGATTACAAGCCAGGCGACAGGATTCTTAGGGAAAGCCAGTTTCTGGCGATTAAAGAAGCAATAGCGCAGATTGCGGATGCCTCGGAAGAACTCAGCAAAGGGATCAACGCTCTCAAAGGCGCGTATAAGGGCTGCTGCATTCACGCACCAGCGCCGGAAAAAGCGCCGGAAAAAGTTCCGGAAAAACGCGCGTCCTGAGAACGCCGTTAAGATAGTTCTCTCGCCTGTTTCATTGGTCAGGAGAGCGAGCAGTATTGTGTGTTATTGGGACGGCTCGCAGCTGGCGGTCAACAATTATCGCTCTCGCGTCACGATTACCGCCACCCCTGTGATGGTCCTGTTGCTGAGCCTTCTGAACGACTGGTTGTCGCCTGCCGAAATAACTCGACTGCTACCTGGATTCGAGAGCCAAAACGTTCTTAGGGCGGTTCGAAAATTGCTGCGGCATGGTGTTCTGGTGCAGAAAAACAGTCCTGCGGCGCAGCAGGATGAAGCCCTTCAGAAATCATGGTCGCCGTGGCTGCCACATGCAGGCTTCTTTCACTTTGGCACCAAGGACGTGCCTTACGAATCCCGGCCAAGAGAGCTAGAGAAGATTCAGAGGCAGCTCTTAGAGGCTAGCCCCCAGCCATCTTTTCACAAAGCATATCGCGGCAGCGCCAGGATCCGCCTGCAGCGGCCCAAGCCTGAGCCGGGGTTCGCTCAAGTCCTGATGCAACGTCGTACCCAACGAGAGTTTTCCCGAAAAGATCTGCCGTTTGAGGCGTTGTCCAAGCTCCTCTTTTATACCTGGGGCGTAACCGGGTTTTTGGAGGTTCCTGCCTTGGGCCGTCTACCTCTGAAGACGAGTCCCTCGGCGGGAGCGCGTCATCCGGTTGAGGCTTACGTTCTCGGCATGCGAATTGAAGGACTCGGACCTGGCCTCTATCATTATGACGCACGAGTTCACGGCCTGGAACGGCTGCGGATCATGCGCGATGCTCCGAGCAAGGCGGCTCAGTTCTGCGTAGGCCAACGCTGGGCAAAGGAAGCAGCTGCTTTGTTTATCATGACGGCCGTCTTCCCGCGTGCAATGTGGAAGTATCCAACCTCTCGCGCCTATCGCACCGTTTTGTTGGATGCAGGCCATGTGTGCCAAACATTCTGTTTGGTGGCTACATGGCTTGGACTCGCAGCTTTCTGCACCATGGCTTTGAGAGATTCCCTCATCGAGAAGGAACTCGGGATCAATGGTGTTGCGGAATCGGTTATTTACATCGCCGGAGTCGGAATGCCGGTTCTCGATTCTACTGCTGCCAGACGCCGCAACCTCTCCTTGGCGTCGTTGTAGATCTTCGATTTACCTTCTGGATCCGTCCACCAGGTTAAGAATTGCTTAAGGTGTGCTCGGGCTTTGCTGGTTTCGCCGATGCCATCGTAAAGAACGCCTAAGCGGTAGTGTATCTTGATCACCTCATGGTAGGCGGGAGAATCATAGCTCTGACTTCTCTCCGCCCCTCGACCTAGGACTTTTTCGTATGCATCGATAGCTTCCCTCGGCCGCCGCGCGGCATCGTTTGACTCGGCAAGGATCTGCAAAGCCAGAGTTGAATCTTCGAAAGCCACGGCACGTTTGGCGGCTTCTACCGCTGCATTTGGATTGCTGTCCAGGAGAGCTAGCTGAGCGCCTAGCATGTTGCGGAAGGACTGCAAAGTTCGCACGCCATTATTTTTGATCAAGGCATCTAGCCGGGCGCATGTTTGCGCGAGCTCAGACCGCAAGTTCGCGCGTGTATAGAACAAACCTGCCAGGAAGAGCAGTTGAGGGTCACCCCCAACTTGGTCAAGCTCGTGATCACTCAAAGATTCACGACCTGCAGATTCCAAGGAACTGGTCACCATCAAGATCTGTTTTTTACTGGCCGCGAAAGAGTTTCCTAAGCGGCGATCCACAGCTATTCCGGCTTCGAGCTGCCGTTTCGCCTCCCTGTAGTGCCCAGTTGACAAGGCAATATCGGCGAGAGCGGACCTTCCTCGTGACTCTGCGTCGCCGCCAAGCTCAACCATATTTTCAAAAATGTGGCGCGCTTCCGACGACTGATTGTCGAGGAGGTAGGCCCACCCGCTATTCTCTAGACCGCGTATATTGGTGGGGTCCTTCTTCATAATGCCTTCTGCCGTACTGAGTGCGTCGCGAAAATCGCCCTTCAATAGATAGATTTCTGCGAGATTGTTCTCTGGGCCCACCGCGGGCTCAACTTGCACCGCCTCCTTCGTTTCCGCAAGGGCAGAATCAAAGTTCAGTTTTTCCATAAAGCATTGGGCTAGATTTAAGCTGGGCACCGAATCCAGCGGCCGCAGTTCTTTCAGGCGCTTGTAATGAACGATTGCCTGGTCGAAGTCGCGGCGAAGAAAATTGTAATCGCCTAGTATTTTTTGCTTTTCCTGCTCGGTGACGTGGTCGATGAGGGGTAACGCTTTCTTAAGTTCTTCTTCCGCTCGTGCCCGATTCCCTTGATGAAGATAAGCTATTCCCAAATATTCACGCGCCATCGCAAACGATGGATCCAGTCTGACTGCCTCATCAAAATAGGCTCTCGCATCCTGCACCGATCCTGCGTAGAGCTTCTGTTTTCCGATCGAGAAACTGTGAATAGCCTCAAGGGAAGCCGACGTTACCTCAACCACGGGAATCGAGGCCTCCGCGATTTGTTGTTTGGATTCCCCAAGTGCTCTACGCAAGTATTTGGAAATCCTGTCTAGAGAAGCCGGCAACTCTCCTGCATCTGAGACGATGTCTTCTGTGCTTGCCAGGCTCTGGCCCCCCGGGCTTATGGCACGCGCGGTTACCACGTAGCGGCTCCCCAGTTTCGTGATCGACCCGAGGATGACTGCATTCAACGCTTCTCGTTGGCAAATTTCCCGACCCGTGGCCTCATCGATTGAACCGTTGGGCGCACGTTCCATCAGCCTCAAAACTTCGGAGGTTCGGCTCGATGAAAAGACAGAAATGTAACCTGATTGCTCCAGATTAACCGTAAGCAACTCGGGGATTGTGCCATCGAAAACCCTTTCGTCAGTACGATTATTAAAATCGCCCATGAGCACGACCTGGTGCTTTCGGGGCTTGCTCGTCGAATACCAAACAATAGGACCAATTGCTGCGAGTAGGGCTACAATTCCGAGGATTACAGGGATGAGTCTTAGCAGAGAAGTACTTCGCCGCTCTAGACGTCCTTCAGTTGGAACCTCACCAGGAACGTTGGTCGGGAATGCCAATCGCCGAAGATCGACAGCCAGTTCCTTCGCCGACTGGTAGCGGTTCTCCGGTTCCTTCTCCAAGCACTTCCCGATGATCCGCCCCAGTTCTGGAGATAACCTGGGATTTAGAACCGTAGGTGGTCGTGGCGGCCTGCGCAGAATCGCACCAATCAGTTGTGAGCGTTCTACTTCAGCAAACGGTCGCTGCCCCGTGGCCATCTCGTATAGCACCGACCCGGCCGCATGAATGTCAGTGCGAGCGTCGCTTTCCGCGGCCAGCAACTGCTCCGGCGCCATGTAGGGCAGTGTCCCAGCCCCTGCTTGCGTCTCCGTCATGCTCTCCGTCACCGCGCTCGCCGTCACCGGAAGCCGCAGCTTGGCCAGCCCGAAGTCCAGAATCTTCAACCGTCCGTCGTCAGTGAGCCGCAGATTACCGGGCTTCAGGTCACGATGGACTACCCCGTGTTCATGGGCTGCGGACAAGCCTTCCGCGAGTTGCACGCCCAGGCGAAGGACTTCCTTTTCCGGCAGCGGTCCGGCAGCTACCTTCTCGCTGAGTGTAATCCCAGGGATGTACTCCATCACCAGGAAGTCCACGCCCTGCTGGGTGTCGAAGTCGTGAATGGTGGCGATATTGGGATGATTGAGTTGCGAGAGAATCAGAGCCTCTTTGTGGAAATGCTTGCGGGCTGATTCGTCGATAAGCGTACCCGGCGGAAGGACTTTGATCGCAACATCACGGGCGAGGTGCGCGTCGCGGGCGCGATAAACTTCTCCCACGCCGCCGGCGCCGATCTTCTCGACGATGCTGTAGTGGCCCAGTTCGAGGCCGACGAGGATACTCTGACCTGACGCCCAGGTGCCCGCGTCAGCAAATGCCGGCGTCTCGATGAAATTCCCGGCATTCTCATGCTGGGCGAGCAGCGATTCCACTTCGCGGCGCAGGTCCTCATCCCCGGCACAGGACTCCTCAAGCACTGCGCCGCGACGGCTCTCTTCGGCGTCCAGAGCCTTGTGAAAAATGCTCTCGATTTTGTTCCAGCGTTCAGGTTTCATTTGCCTTGCCACTCATTTCGCGTAGAGCAGGGCATTTCTTCGTCAGCCATGCGATGCAACTATACCCAGGATTCAATCGTTGATCCATCATTTTGCGGGCAGCCCCGGATTGATCGGCGCATGGCCTTACAGCTGTTGCAATTGATTGCAGGAGTAATGGACCGGTTGGCTCCCCTGCCGCTGGAAATGTCCCTGCAATGGCTCGATGATCGTGGGATTACGCCTTACATTCGGGTGAAGGAAGGTCCGAACTCGCCCCCGGATCTATACGGGATCGAGAAGTTCACTTACGTGGCGGAAGAAAACTGCTATCTCTGCCCCGCAGGCAAGCCACTGAACTACGTGGGGATTAACCAACGGAACCGTGCGCACCGGTACTTCTCGACGGTTAAGCGCTGTCGAGGATGTGGGCAGAAGCCGCAGTGCAGGCGCGGCAAGTTCGGCACGATCGCGATCCATACTTGCGAAGCGGCGAGACAGAAGGCCGATGCGGTAGCCAAGACCCCGGAGTTCGCCGTGGCGCTACGCAAGCGACGGAAAGTGGAGGCTCTGTTCTCGGAACTAAAGAACCTGATTGGATTGCGGCGCTTGCGCTTACGCAGAATCAAGTTCGTGCGGGAGCAGTTCTACCTAGCTGCTGTGGCACAGAACCTGAAACGACTGGTGCGGTTCCTCAACATGAGAGCGCAAGCAGCGATGGCAAGCGCGTAAGCAATCACTACCAAAAGAAAACACACGAATCGGAAGAAACTCCCCTGAGGGAAAACGCGTCCTCGGACCGAGTTTTTCAACACCAACAACTGTTAACAGCAGTTGACTCGCAAGCGTAAGATGCTGGCACATGGCAGGCGTCCTCATTCCACACCTCTGGCCGTCCACTCCTGCTGCTCCACCGTTGGCTTTGCAGCATTCGTAAGCGAAGGCCAGAACGTCCTTCCGGTGCACCTTGTCGTACAGAGCGTAGAAACGAAAGCTAGACGATTCCTTCGCTTTCGCGTGCAACGCCGTCTGCAACTTCTGAACACTTGCGGGGGTTGTTAGGTTCATCGCCAATCCCTCGGTCTTCGTCGCTTCTTGCGTTTCCTTCAACTGAGGCCCCTTCCCTCCACCGGCATTACCCGGCTTCAAAAGTACTGCGAGCCTCTCCGTCACCCCAGACGGCCCGGCCTGGCTCTCGCGAGTTGCCAGTTGATCCTTATTGCGATCACCGCTGGGGCTTCCCGTGTTGCGTCTGATCCACTATGTCTGCATGCCGTCGCCACTACCCCGGCAGGATCGAGGGAACTCACTGCTGTCCGGTTAAGTTACAAGGTGCTGGCTGCAAGTAGTAGCTGCGCAACAAGTTGAAGTCATTTCTGGCTTGCCGCGATTTGAATGCGAGGAGAGCAGACAATGGCTCATGAATCAGGGCCGCACTGTCTTTTCGCAGTTGATCAGCTTTCTTCCCGACCGCGATTTCCGTCGTTGCGTCGAGCGTTATCAGGGCGACCTGCGGCTGCGCGGCTTCACCTGCTGGGATCAGTATCTGGCGATGGCCTTCGCCCAGTTGACCTATCGCGAGAGTCTGCGCGACATCGAAGCCTGTTTGGGTTCGTTGCAGGGCAAGCTCTATCACCTGGGATTCCGTGGCAAGGTGGCGCGCTCGACGCTGGCCGATGCGAACGAATCGCGCGACTGGCGCATCTTCGCCGACTTCGCCCACCGGTTGATTGCGACTGCGCGGGGATTGTATGTCCGCGATCCCATGGGCGTCGATCTCGACGAGAGCCTGTATGCACTGGATTCGACCACCATCGATCTGTGTCTGGCGCTGTTTCCGTGGGCCCGGTTCCGGCGACGCAAAGCTGCCCTCAAGCTGCACACCTTGCTGGACCTGCGCGGCAACATTCCGACGTTTATTCGCGTTACCGATGGCAAGGTGCATGACGTCAACATGCTCGACGAGATCATGCCGGAAGCGGGAGCCTTCTATGTCATGGATCGCGGCTATATTGATTTCGAGCGGTTGTTCGTGCTGACGCTGAGCTCGGCTTTCTTCGTGGTGCGCACCAAGTCGAACGTGTTGCTGCAACGGCGCTACTCGCATGGGGTGGACAAGAGCACGGGCGTACGCTCGGACCAGACCGTGATTCTATCGTCCTACGAATCCGCCTCGGTGTATCCGGACACGCTACGCAGGGTGAGCTACGTTGATGCTGAAACCGGTAAACGGCTGAAGTTCCTGACCAACAACTTTGCGCTCCCTGCATTGACCATCGCGCAAATCTACAAGCAGCGCTGGCAGGTGGAACTGTTCTTCAAATGGATTAAGCAGCACCTGCGGATCAAGGCTTTCTACGGCACCAGCGAGAACGCAGTGAAAACGCAAATCTGGATTGCGGTGTCGGTGTACGTGCTGGTGGCGATCGTGCGCAAACGACTGGGACTGGAGGCCAGCTTGTACCAGATTCTACAGATTCTCAGCCTCACGCTTTTTGAGAAAACGCCCATTTTATGCGCCCTTCAGGCCATCGACCAGCACGCCAATTTCGCCGAAAACGTCAACCAACTGATTCTCTTCGACTTTTAACCGGACAGCAGTGAGACCGTATAACCAGCGCAAAAGATCGGGGCTGCCTGCTCATAGGAAACCTTGTCGGGAATAAGATAGGTTGCGTCGGC
>WNFC01004510.1_pt1 | contig 15160 bp, 16 predicted proteins | sample 5400541 | NCBI WGS metagenome assembly WNFC01 (sample SAMN13153342, study PRJNA577476) | soil metagenome | isolation source: 120 cm saprolite under Douglas fir tree site 2 hole 2 replicate 1 | place: USA:California | collected 2015-04-18
CTTGGAGTCGTAGCACTTCAGTAAGATTGGTTCGCTACGTTCCAACCGCGGAAAGTAATACCAACGATGCTTCGGGTTGTAGAGGAAACCGTAGATTTCGCCCACACGCTCGCGATAGACCAGATCAATCGGCACGATATCCTCTGTCCCCAGGCTGCGGGCGTCGCACAGCGCGAGAGGCGAACTTTCGATCGGACCGCGAATCGCGCGCCAGACGTTAATTTCGGCGAAGCGATTCTTGAGCAGGCGACCAGCTTCCTCCGGCAGAAGATCGCGGACGCGGTGCGGCGCGGATTTGAAGGTATAGTCGTTGTGCACGAACTTGGCCGGCGCGCGCGCGCCCTTTTCGCCGCGTTCTGCGAGCGATGGATTACGCACTATGTGATCGAAAACCACCACCCGCTCGGCGCCGGTTATCCGCTTCAGCAGGCGCTCGACTTCCGGGTAGTAGACCGATTTGACCTCATCGGAATCGTAAAAGTCCTTGACGGCAGTTTCGTGCTCTGTGAGAACGAAACCGTTGGTGTCGAGCGAGAGTTTGCTGAGCACCTCGCGGCCGTTGCGGACAGCGACGCGATGCTCGACGTATTTTCCCGACCGGCGTGGGACTCCAGCCGGCGGATCATAGGCATAGTTAACTGGCTTCGGTGTCGCATCGGCCAGGTAATTCAACCGCGCGTTGACGACCTCGATTCCTGCGTCCGCTTGTTCCTGGATGCTGGCATCCATCTTTAAATAACCTCCGTTCATTGTTTGCTATCCCACGCGTTGAAACCCGGATTAAGCGAAAGAAGTCGTAGGCACTATCGATCGCGTCAATGAATTGGGTCTCCATGTCCCCGGCGTCGGAGCAGACTTGCAAATTGCGACTCTTTTCGCCCTTCGCGAACTGTTCTTCGCCGTTTACTTCAATGAGGTTGTTCATTTCTCTGCGGTAGGTATTTGTATATACAAGATCCGAGCCGGAAATTCGCTCTGCCGGCCATTCAACTGGTGGCATCCGGATTCTGAACTATGGGTTCGAAGTCAGCGTTGATTTTATTTGAGCGAACTCGGCGAGTCTCGCCCCGATGGAGCGCTCGGCCATCAAAGGACGCTGAACGACACGGTCGAAGATTCTCCCTGCTTCGCCGGACGATCTAGGTTCACTGCAGGAGTGTCGAGAAGAGCAAGTGCTTAAAGCGTTCGATGGGGACCGGAGTTCGCTCCACCTTGGATTGCAGGATCGCGCCCTGCAATGACGCAATCAGGAAGCCGGCGAGCTCATCGCGGTCGCTCTTACGTGATAGGTCGCCGCTTTTCACCGCCGCGCTCAAACAATATGCGACCGACTGGCGCATCTCCTCGAAGACCTGAACTATGCGCTTCCTGATCACTTCGCTGTGCTCGCTCGCCTCGGCGCTAAAGTTGCCGATCAGACATCCGTTTCGCCAACCATTGCGCTTAAGATACTTGATCTGTGCATCGACGAAGGCGCGCAAGCGCTTAGGCGGCGGAAGCGACTCGTTGCGAAGAGTCTCATGGATCATCGCGCGTGTGCCTTCGAAATAGAGATCAAGGATTTCGAGGCAAAAGGCTTCTTTCGAAGCGAAATGATTGGTGAACGAGCCCTGCGGCACCTTCGCCGCTTCAACTATGTCGCGGACGCTCGCGCCCGCGAACCCGCGCTCGTGGACGACGCGAAGGCCCTCGGTCAGTATTTTTTCGCGGTTCGACGGCTTACCCACGAATGTAAGATGTACGTTCGTATTACAAACGTCAAGAAACCTTGGATGCGACTGCCGCCTCTGATGCCTCAGTTGGGTCCACGCTTTGGCGCCTAGCGGCCGTTGAATTGCGGCGGTCGCCTGGCCAGAAAGGCGGCAATCCCTTCTTGCACATCAGCGGTTCCGGCCATATCCGTAAGCCATTCGGTCTCAAACTCCATCTGCTCGACAAGTGAAGTGTTCGTCGCGCCGTAAAGGAGACGTTTGACTCCTTGGTAAGCCCGCGTGGGGCCCTTAGCCAGTTCCGCAACGAGCGTCTGAGCCTGGGCTATGAGCTGGTCATCCGGTATTACCCGCGTGACGAGGCCGATCGCTTCCGCCTCGCGCGCGCTTAGCACGCGATTGGTTAACGCCAGTTCGAGCGTGCGCCGCAGGCCAATGATCCGCGGAGGTAATAGGTCGAGGAGCCGTCAGGCGTCAGGCCGATTTGCGTGTACGCCATGGTGAAGCGTGCCGACTCACTAGCCAGTACGATATCGCCCGCGCACGCCAGGCTCATCCCTCCGCCACCGGCGGTGCCATTGACCGCCATCACCACGGGCGCGCGCATTCGGGCGAAGCGATGGATGGCCTGATGCAGAAACAGCGTGATACGCCGGTAATAGGCGGGCAGACGGCTGGGCTCCTGCGCCGCGAAGGACTTCACATCCCCGCCGCTGCAGAATGCCCGTCCGGCGCCAGTGATCAGGACAGCCCGCAAGTCGCTGCTCTGTTCGCACTCAAAAGCGGCTTCATAGAATTCACGCGACATTTCCAGGTTCATCGCGTTGGAGACTTCAGGACGGTTCAACGTTATATGAGCAACATGCTCGCGAACCTCGAATAAAAGGGTCTTTGGGGTTTCCATTTGTCAGTCCTCCAGAAGGTAACAGGCAACCTTCGTTGATGATCTTCAGTGTGGAGCGAGGGCTTCCAGCAGGCGCTGGTCCGCGCACCGCGAGACCGGTTGATCGATCGGGGCTAGGCCGCCGCATCGGCAATTTTCACCAGCTGCTTCCCGAAATTCTCGCCGGTAAACAGCCGCATGAACGCTCGTGGGGCATGCTCGAGGCCGACGGCGACGTCCTTCCTCTGCACGAGTTTGCCTTCGCGCTGCCAGCGGCCAAGCGCCTCGAAGGCCTCGGGCTCACGCGAGGGATAATCAATCCCGCTGAATCCCACGATGCGCCCGCGCCTTGCCACAAGGTTGGGGTAGTTCGCCGGGCCCGGCTGTGGCACGGAGGCGTCGTAGATCGAGATCGAACCGCACAGCGCGATGCGCGCTTTGAGGTTGATGCGTGCGAGTACCTCGTTAAGAACGGCGCCCCCAACGTTGTCGAAGAAGACGTCGATCCCATTGGGACAAAGCGCCGAAAGCCGAGCGCGGAGATCCTCGCTCTTGTAGTCGATAGCTGCGTCGAAATGCGCCTCAGTGACGAGCCAATCGCATTTTTCCTTGCCGCCCGCCGTGCCTATGACTCGGCAGCCTTTGATCTTGGCGATCTGTCCAGCGACAGAACCCGTGGCACCGGCCGCGCCCGAAACCACGACTGTTTCACCGGCTTTGACCTGCCCGACCTCCGTTATCCCGAAATACGCTGTTAGACCGTTGATGCCGAACAGGCTCAACGCGAGGTTGGGAGGTACGCCAGGTGAAACCTTGTGCATCTCGCCGAAGACTTTTCCGTCGGTCGCGGCATAGTCCTGCCAGCCGAAGCTGCCTCGCACTATGTCACCTGCCTTGAAGTCAGGATGACGCGACTCCAGTATCTGCCCGACAGCAAAGGATGCCATGACGTCGCCAATCGGAATCTTTGGTATGTAGGAGTCGCGCCACATCCAGATGCGCTGCGCGGGATCGACCGACAGCCAAAGGTTCCGGATCAGCACTTGTCCGTTAGATGGCTGTGGAATGGATGCCTCGCGCCAACGGAACTCTTTGCCGGTCAATTTACCCACGGGGCGAGCGTCCAAAATCCATTGACGGTTCTTGCCCACAGCCTTGGTGGTCGGAACATCGTGAGTGTCCATTTGAGGGTGCTCTTTCGTTTTGGGGATTCAGCAAAGGCTCACTAACACTATGTACGTCCGTATTGTTAGTCAAGGGCGGCGCGCATCCAACCCGGCCGAGACGGGAGAGGGAGCTGACACAGGACCGGTCGCGTAATCCTGTGCCGATGCGGCCGTCGCGAGAATAGTCAATTCGGCCATCAGCGCCATCAAAAGCAATACGCCGATCACGGTCTTTCGGACGATGTGCAGATCCATCCTCATTCCGCGCTCACTACTGCCGCTTTGGGTTTGTTCTGTTTAAGCATCAGGACCAGCGGAATCATGACAAGGCACAGCACACCGATGAGCCACGCGACGTCGATGTACGACAGCACATTGGCCTGGGTGATTACCGAGTGTGGTCACGATTTTCGGGCGGCCCATCTGGGAGCTGCTCCGTAGAAGTGATGCGCTCATGTCCATTGTTATTCATTGGCCTTCGAGGACAAGTGCCTTGTTCGCTTCCTCAATTGTCTTCGTCATTTCAGGTGCTCCTGGTTCGAGCCCGTGCTTGAACATGTGAAAGGATGCCGCCCATCGGCCAAGGCCTCGCTGGATCAAATCGTGACAACGATCTTGCCGATCTGCCCGCTCGCTTCGAGATAACGGTGCGCGTCGACAATCTTGTCGAATGGAAAGACTCTGTCGATGATTGGCTTCAGGGTGCCTTTGTCTAATCCATTGATCACAAAACCCACGGCCGCCTTTTGGCGTACGGGATCGCCGCTCGTGACCCAGATGTTGTGTCCTTTGATGGTTATGATCTTTCCGATGAGGTCGAGCACGGGAAGAGTGGTGGCTTGATCGCTCAACGCGCCATACAGATAAAGGAGCCCCTGGAACGACATTGCTTTGATTAGCTTCGGCAGCGTCGGTCCGCCGACCGGGTCGAACACGACACGGGCGCCTTTCCCTTCAGTGATTTTGTCAATCTCCTTCACCAAATCCTCTTCTTCCGTTGCGATGACATACTTGGCACCGGCGTCACTGAGCTGCTTTCGCTTCGCACTCGTACGAGTGAGCGCGATCGACTTCGCGCCGACGGAAGTGGCGATCTGGATTGCTGCCAGCCCTACGCTGCTCGACGCGCCGGGAATGACCACGGCGTCCTGTGCGGTGATCTTCGCATCCTCGATCAGCGCGCCATACGCCGTAATGAACATCATCCAAATCGAGGCGGCTTCGACTGGTGACAGCCCTTTCGGGTGCTTGACCACCGCATGAATGGGTGCGAGCACGACCTCACCGTACATCCCGTATTGATTCATCGAGAACGACGGAATCGTGTTGACCTCATCGCCGACGGCAACCGTCGTGACATCCTTGCCGACCGAATCTACGGTGCCCACCGCTTCATAGCCAAGCCGAGCGGGGAACTTAACAGGCTCGATGTACTTATCTTCGCGCCACATCGACTCGGCACGATTCAATCCAATGGCTTTCACCCGAATGCGCACTTGGCCGAGTCCCGCTTCGGGAACATCGACATTTTTGAACCTCAATACTTCAGGCCCTCCGGCCTCTGAGAACTCTACGACGCGTGACATATAAGACCTCGCTTTTATTGTTGGTGATGACGATTCTCAGGCACTTGCGCATTCAGCCTTTGCACCGCCTCACGTTCTGTCGAACAGATGCCCCCAGTCGTCGATTGCGCTTTCGTGGCGGGGAACCAGTTGCACCACGAAGTGATCGTAGCCCGCGCGGGCGTCTGCGATTCGGAAAAACTCTCAATCACTATGTACGTCCGTATTGCTGGTCACGACCGAGCCCCGCCGAATCAGTTTCTCCTTTGGGTTCAGCTAGAAGCGTGCCAGAGAGATTTCCCCAAGGAGCCTGGCCGCTTCAGACAAGCGCCCGACTGTCCGAAAGCGATCTCGCGCGTACAGGAGGCGGGAGCGTCTAAGTCTGTGGCTGCAAGAAAGATCATGAGCATTGCGAACATAAAGGGCGTGACCGATCCGTCCAGGTCCCAGTAGCGAGAACGAGATGGGCTGCTGGTGCAAATGTTGCATATACAAACAAAGCCGCCGTGAATCTTAAGTGCGACACGGCGATCTCACAGCAAATCGCGAAACGATGGGCGATTTGCGAGAAATCCAGCTGGAGCCAGACATGAACCCGGAAGTGGAGTTTCTCTTCGACTATGGCAGCCCCTTCAGCTATCTCGCCAATCTGCAGATCGAAGGGTTCGCCAAACGTAACGGCGCTGCAGTTACCTACACCCCTATTCTGCTCGGCGCGGTACTCAAGGCGACCGGTAATGCGTCGCCGATGACGGTTCCAGCGAAGGGACGCTACATGGCGACCGAGTTGCGGCGTTGGGCGGCACGCTATGGCGTTGCCTTCAAACCAAATCCTCACGGGTTTATGTCTAACACGCTGCGGCTGATGCGCGGTGCCGTAGCGGCACAAGCAAACGGATGGTTCGCTCTCTACCACCGCGCGATCTACCGGGCCACATGGGCCGAAGCGCAGAACCTTGGCGACGATACGCTATTGCGAGAATTATTGGACAACGTCGGCGTCCCGGCGACCATGCTAATGGCCGACATCGAGCGCCAGGAGGTAAAGGACCGATTGCGTCGGAACACCGACCGGGCCGTCGAACGCGGCGTGTTCGGAGCGCCAACGTTCTTCGTCGGTAGCGAAATGTTCTGGGGCAATGATCGCTTCGACTTCGTCGAGGAGGCATTGCGCAAGCTGGTGTGAAATGGCGTGGGGAACCTGGATCGAAGCTCCCGAGGTATTCAAACACGCAGCGCGCGCGCGGGCTTGGCATTCGGCTACGAGTTAATTAAGGACCCAGGAGCCAGGGCTATAACGAAAAGGAAAAGGAGAAGTCATGATCGATCTTTACTACTGGCCGACCCCGAATGGCTGGAAAGTCACAATCATGTTGGAAGAGTGCGGTCTCCCCTACACCATCAAGCCAGTCAATATCGGCCGTGGAGACCAACTATCCTCGACCTTTCTCAGAATTTCGCCCAACGGGCGGATGCCGGTGATAGTCGATCACGAGGCGAAGGGCGGCGGCGGACCGATCACGATCTTCGAATCGGGCGCCATCATGATGTATCTCGGCGAAAAGACCCGAAAGTTCTGGCCGCAAGAACCTCATCTCAAGTACGAGGTCTGCCAGTGGATCCTGTGGCAGGCAGGCAATCAAGGGCCGAAATTTGGCGAACAGGGATACTTTCGTCGCGCGGCGCAGGATTCCAAGCACGGTGACCTGTCGTTCCCACTACTACGGTTCGACAATGAGGTGCATCGTCTCTACGGCGTATTGAATCTCGGGTTGTTCAATAAGCCCTATCTGGCTACCGACGAATACACCATCGCCGACATGATTTGCTATCCCTGGGCGTCGCTCTGGCAAGGACGAGGCATCGATCTGGAAGAATTCCCCAATGTTCGCCGTTGGCTGGCTGCGGTGGGAGAGCGTCCTGCGGTCAAGAAAGGAATCGGTATCGGAAGGGAATTGAGGGAGGATCCGGCGACGATATCGCCGGAAGAGCAGGCGCGTCGCGCGAAGCTGCTCAACCACCAGCGCGCGCAGACGGTGCCCAAGGAATGGAATTAGGCGATGCGATTGGTGCGGGTGACAAGCCAAGCTGCGGTCGACGGGTGTGGCCCAGGCGAGCAGTCCAAACCGGCTTAAACGAGCGATACGAAAATCACTATTTTTTAAGAGCACTTTCACACAGGAGGCTAGTTTTTAAATGAGCGGACTCACGGAAGGCCACGTATCAGCGGAAAACATTTCGGATGGGAGTTTTGTCCAAGCAACTTTAAACTACTTGGTCGACGCCTCTGAGAAACCGGTCATATACACTTATGAACCGCCGCCCGGAATTCCAAAGACGACGGGAAAATTCGAGTCACGGTCGGTTCTAATTCGTAACGCCCGCCTCGGAGAAGAGTTGTCACTTGACCGGCAGGGATTTCAGCTCGTTCGCCAGGAAACCGCGGTGCGCGACTTTTACGATCGCGCAGAAGTGGAGAAAGTCTACTACCCGGAAATAGAGATTTTGCTGAAAGAAGCTACCGGCGCGGAGAAGGTGGTCGTCTTCGACCATCAGGTTCGCAACATTGAGCTCTCGAAGCAAGGTGAAAGAAACGCCAGGGAGTATGTCAGGACAGTACACAACGATTATACGGCAAAGTCTGGACCGCGCCGCGTGCGGGATCACCTCCCAGCAGCCGAAGCGGAGGAGAGCTTGCGTCATCGCTTCGCGGAAATAAATGTCTGGCGGCCGATTCGAGGACCGATCGAATCCACGCCGCTGGCTGTTTGTGACGCGCAATCGATCGCACCCAAGGACTTTGTTCCTGCCGACTTCGTTTACCGCGACAAGGTCGGCGAGGTCTATCGTTTCACCTATGATGCTCGCCACCGCTGGTCTTATTTCCCGCGGCTCGAGCGTAACGAGGTGATTCTTCTGAAGTGCTATGACTCGAAAGAGGATGGGCGAGCGCGGTTCACGGCCCATTCAGCGTTCGATGACCCAACCAGCGCACCGGACGCGGCGCCGCGCGAGAGCATCGAAGTCCGAGCGCTGGTCTTCTGGCCGGCTGGCCAATAGACCGTCGCCGTGGCTCGAGGCCGTGTTTGCCGATGGCGCTCATAGCGGGCGGACAAACACGGCCCTTTTTTCTGGCGTCTCAAGAGAGGGCTGGACGCAATTGTGATTTCGGTGAAGAAAAGAGCCGGCCGCGACAACGCAGGGCCGGCGCTACGCGGTCAGCGCACGGCCTGAACGGCAGTTAAGCCAGAGACAATTGAACAATTCAATCTAAAGCCGAAGACCGTAAATCGCTCGCGGGCAACATCAGTCAGCAGAGGAACAATCATGACAGACAAAAAGGTCGCCACAGTTATTGGCGTAGGACCAGGACTCGGCGCTGCGCTGGCCCGCCGCTTTGCGGCAGACTATGCGGTGGCGCTGGTGGCGCGTAATGCCGAGAAACTAGTCGAACTCGCAAGAGAAATCTCCGCCGCCGGCGGAACCTCGCTCGTCGTCCCTGCTGATGTGAGCAAGGAGCAAGAGATCGTTGGCGTGTTCGAGCGAGTCCGCCGCGAGCTGGGTGACACGGACGTTTTACTCTACAATGCTGCGATGCGCCCGTTCGGCACATTGATGGATACGAAACCCAGCACCTTCGAGAACACCTGGCGGGTCAGCAGCTTTGGTGCCTTTCTCGCCGCGCAGCAAGTGGTGCCCGCAATGCTCCAGAGGCGGCGGGGAGTGATTCTGTTCACAGGGGCGACTGCAGGTGTTAAACCGTTTCCGACCTCGGCGGCTTTCGGGCCCGCCAAGTTCGCGATGCGCGGCCTCGCCTACGTGATGGCGCGCGACCTTGGGCCCGAGGGGATTCACGTCGCGTGGATCAACGTGGATGGGATGATCGATATGCCGGCCATCCACGAGCGCTTTCCGCAACTTAAAGAGGAGGACATGCTCAAGCCGTCCGCGATCGCGGACACCTACTGGCACCTCGCACACCAGGACCCCAGCGCCTGGACGTTAGATATCGACGTGCGTCCGTTTAAGGAAAAGTTCTGAGGGGTGTTACCGTGGGCTATTAGAACGCGAAATGAACCGAATCGGACCGTCCGATGGTGTTCTTGTGGGCGGGCGAAGCGGCTCATGCAATGCGGTTCACAAAAACTAATTATTTGCATGCAGTGATTATGGCTGAAGACATCAAGCGAGTGGGATCAGAGTGTCTGGGGTTTAGAGCCCGGCTGTTGAGTCGGGTGATCACCGCGGTCTATGACGACGCGCTTGCGGAGGTGGGATTGAAGGTCAGCCAGTTCAGCGTATTAAACGCAGTTGCGAGCCGGGAGGACACGCGACCAGCCGAACTGGCGAAATTTCTTGAGATGGACGAGTCGACGCTCAGCCGCAATGTAGCGCGCATGTGCGCGAGGGGCTGGCTCCGGCTGGAACCTGGCGAGGATGATCGGCGTAGCCATCAAATCACAATCACAGACATGGGGAAGGCTCTGCTCCGAAAAAGCTATCCCGCTTGGCAACAAGCGCAAAGCCAGGTCGCTCACAAACTAGGACCGGAGGGTGTCGCTGCTTTGAGATCAGTTGTCAGGAAGCTGCGCAGTTGAATTGATGGGCGCCCGAGTGGGTCTTCCCGTTTTCGACCAGGTCTTGTCCGCTGAATCTTGAACGCGTCATCCGAACCTGATCGCGTCTGATCTTAAAGAACGCCTTGATCGCCGGCGGGCTCAGCCGCTCGCGCTCGGCCTTGGTGCACAGATCGACAATCGGGGAGGGTTTGTAGCGAGTTACCGGATAACTGAGAACGAACGACATCGCAAACTCCATCTATCGTTTCGCTGGAAAGGCAATCATCGTCAAAGTTGTGAATTCTTTGAGCCGAAAATGTCGGCTCAATCAATCGGATCGAAGTAGGTTTCGCGGCGGCCGTCGAAATGGAACTCGCGCGCAAGGCCGATCCATTTGCGATCGCTTCCGTGAAGCGGCTCGGGCAGTTGCTCCAACGCAAAGAAGCCGGCCTCCAGCGCCTCGAGCGGATTGGGCCTGAGCTCGCCGCCCTCGATCCGGCAATAGAAGAGATGCGAGTAGATGTGGCGATGAATCGAGCCGGCCTTGCGGCTGTCGATTATCGCCATCAGGCTCAGTGGCCGCACGACGAGCCCCGTCTCCTCCTGAGCCTCCTTGGCCACGTTCTCGGCCAGCGACAACCCGACCTCGCAGAATCCGGTCGGATACCACCAGCGGCCGTTGGGACGCCGGATCATCAGCACTTCGCCGCGCTGGTTGAACGCGATCACGCCGCATCCCGAGGCCGCCGTGACGTAGCCGTCGTAGCCGTCGCGCACCTCAGCGCGCCATCGCCGCAAAAGCTCGGCGGCCTCCGCGGACTCCGCGCCGTCGAGTGCCGCGCGCATCACGGCCGCCTCGCGTAACAGCTCCTCGTAACGTTCGGCGTCGAAGCCTTGGGAATTGAAGGCGCGCCCGGTGCGCGCGATGGCGGCGGTGCGCTCGACGAAGTGGATGATCGCGGCGAGGATCGCGCTCATGCCTCCCGATTATATGCGAACCACGCCGGGTGCGAAGCGCGCAGCCGCCACAGCGCGCTCGAGCGCAAACGATACCAGCGTGGGAAGCGGGTCAGTACATGCTGGGGATCACGCTCGTGGCGTGCTGGAAGGGACTGCGGCCGAAGGGATTCTGGCCGACCGAGCCGATTCCGCCCAGCGTCACCATGAATTGCACGGCGGTCTCGCTCGGGTTGATCGACTGGCTCACGCCGACGTCAACCGACCAGCAATCGCAGGGCGACTTGATACGCACGCCGTACTCGTTCGACAGCAGCTTGGAGTTGGCGATGTCGTATGACGGGGCGAAGAACAGCCCGACCCGGTCGATAAGGTCGTAATAGGCGCGCAAGGTGACAAACTCGAAGAAAGTCGAATTGATTCCGGGCTGCGCTACGGTCGGGCCGGGCGCAATGTAGTTGTACGAAAGCTGAAGGAAAGAGCCCGACAGCGAACGGCCCATGTACAGGGTGGGCGGCGTGTACAATTTCCACCACGGCTGCATCGTGAAACCGATGCTGGAGTACGTGATGCGCGTATCGCGCGGGTCGAAGCCCAGCTGCGACCCCGCCGAGATCCAGTTGGTCGCGTACACCGTCGCCGTGCCCTCCAGGTCGGACCACTGCGAGCCGCCCTTGGCGACCGCGTGGCTGGTGTCGTAGGCCTGCAAGAGCTGAAACTCGGCCAACTCGCGCGCCATCCCGGGCACAGTTGCAGGTTTGGGGGCGTCGCCGGCCAACTCCTCGTCCTCCTCCTCCTCGGCGACGTCGCTTTGGGCGACATTGCCCTGCGGTATCGCCGTATGCGCCGCGGAGTGAGCGTAGAGCCGCGAGATGAAGCCGAAGGTCGCGAGGCTGCGCGCATTGATACGGTCGAGCTGATCGAAGACGGGGAAGTCGCTTTGGTCGATGTTCGGCACGTAGTTGTAATAAGCGAAGGGCTCGAAGGTGTGCTTGAGTTTATCGATCGATTTCCAATCTACGTTGTAAACCTTCTCGAGGATGGTTTGCGCGCCGAAATTGGCATAAGGCAGTTCGCGCGTGCTCAGTCCGCCGTTGGTCAGCGGACCTAGCTTAAGACCGTTGTTATTCACAAGCCCGTGGGTGCCGACCGGGATCACCGTAATGTCGTGCCCGGAGACGTCGTATATCGTCTCGTGGGCCCCGACGGCGCCCCATCCGAAGAGATACTCGCCCAGCCGCCACGGCACCGTGAGCTGCGGATTAACGTCCAGGCGCAGACCGCTCACACCCGAGGAACGCCAGAAATTGTCACCCTGCACGTCGTAGTCGGCATAAGCGAGCCCGCCAAAGAGCTCCCGGCGCCCGCTCAGCAGGAGCTCCGGCAGCGTCTGCAACGCAAATTGCTGCGGCTGGATCAGGTCCTGGTGCCACGTACCGCCGAACTGCGCATAGCCGTCCTCGAAGCTGTCGATCAGGCCGAAATGCGATTGCGCGTCGCGCATCGTGTTGTAGCCGTTGCCGAAACCCTTGGACAACGTCCAGATGTTCATCTCGCGGAGATAGAGGCTGTCGCTGACCGAGATCGCGTCGCCGTAAGCGACCAGGTTGTCGTCGATATGCTGGCGCATCATCCCGATGATGTTGTAGCGGTCGATCGGAATGTGCGGGTCGGCAATCTGGGTGTCGACGACGTCATTGACGCGCGAGGCCTGTGAACGCAAGCCCTCGTTCACGTACGCCATATCAACCCGCAGGTAGTCGTCGATACCGTTTTGCAGCCTGTACTCGTCGAACAACCCCACGCGTTTGTTGGTTTCGACATCGAGCGCGAAGGTCGCGTCCGAACTCTTGTTGATCGCCCAGTAAAACGGCTGCATATACTGCGCGCCGCGCAAGCTGGAGTAGCCCACGCGCGGGCTCAGGAAGCCGCTCTGGCGATTGCTATCTGCCGGGAAGAGCGCGTACGGCAGGGGGACGACGGGATACCCCAGCACGTCGAAATGAGCATTGCGCGCCACGCCCTTTTCGCCCACGTGGAGGTCGATGTCGGCACCTGAGATCGACCAGTCCGGCCTATCGCCGCCGCATCCGCAGGTGGTGAAGAATCCGTCCCTGACCTCGTAGTGCTGGCCGTTCAGCTTGTAAATCTTTTTGCCTTCGAGGCGATAGGTATTGCTGGCCGCGCGCAGCTTGCCGTTGGTCAGCTCAAGGGTCTCGTCCTCCCAGTTGACGTGGGCCTCGGACCCGAACATCTGCCCCTCGGTATCGGTCAAATGCACGTGGCCGAAGGCGGCGGCCTCATGGGTCTTGCGCATCAGGTCGATCCGATCGCCGGTGAGCGTGGTCGCGGCCTGATTGACCACCGCATTGCCGGTGACCACGAAGGTGTCGGTTTTATAGTCGTACTCGAACTGGCGGCCGGTTACGTCCACGGCGCCATGATGGGATTGCAGCAGCAGCGCCGTGCCGGGGGCTCCCTGTGCATGCGCGTTGGACGGGGCGAGCACGGCCGCGGCCGCTATCGCAAACGCCACCACCAATAGCGCTTTACATAGCAGCTTCAGGAAATAGCCCCCGCCGACCCTGCCGCTTGAGGAAGTACGGATATATCTCTCCCACCAGATAGACGGATCCGGTTACCACTACAACGTCGTCCGGTCCACTCTCGGCCATCACCTGCTCCACCGCGCGTCGCGGCTCGCGCACCACGCGCGCCGGAACCTGCGCGGAAAACAACGGCAGCAGATTCTCGGGCTCGAGCGGGCGCTTGGGCCGTACCCGGGTCAGCGTCACGTCACGCACGCGCGGCGCCAGCATCGCCGCCATGCGCGCCCACTGCTTGTCCTCGAGACAACCGAAAATCAGACGCGGCCTGACTTGCGGCCCCAGCTCAACGGCGATCGTGTCGAGCAGCGCGCCGATGCTCAGTTCGTTGTGCGCGCAATCGAGGATGACCAGCGGCCGGCGCGAAACCACGTCGAAGCGCCCCGGCCAGCTCAGCTCCCTCAACCCTTGCCGTATCGCCTGCTCCTCGAACCGCCAGCCCTGCGCCCTGAGGACCTCGACCGCCGCCAGCGCGATCGCGGCGTTCTCGTGCTGAAACGGCCCGGCTACTCCCAACTCGACTTGCTCAAGGTTAAGCCCCAGTCCGAAATAGTCAAGCAGATGGGCGGGAGCGAGCGAGCGAAAAGAAAAGTCCCGGTCCACAATCCGCGCTGGGCTTTGGCGTTGTGCAGCTAAAGATGCCAGCACCCGGCGGGCCTCGGGGTCGCGCGCGCCGATCACCACCGGCACACCGGGCTTGATGATACCGCCCTTCTCGGTCGCGATCTCCGCGATGGTATGGCCGAGGCGATCCATGTGATCGAAGCCGATCGGTGTTATCACGCTGACCAGCGGCGCCACCACGTTGGTCGAGTCCAGGCGTCCGCCCAGCCCGGTCTCGATAATCGCGAGATCGACCGCCGCCTCGGCGAAGTACAGGAACATCAGCGCGACCGTGAACTCGAAAAAAGTAAGCGCAAGATCGGCGCGCTCGTAAATCGCGCGCAGCCGCTCGATATACTCCAGCATCAGGCGCGCCGGCATCTCGGCGCCGTCGATCCGCGTGCGTTCGGTCAGATGGACCAGGTGCGGCTTGGTGTACAGCCCGCAACGCACACCCGCCGCACGTGCGATCGCGTCGAGCATCGCGGCTACCGAGCCCTTGCCCTTGGTGCCGGCAATATGGACCGCGCGAAGGCGTCGATGAGGGTCGCCGATCAGCGCGAGCGCCTGGTCCATGCGCTCGAGCTTGTAGATCTCGCCGCGCCCCTCAAGCGAATACAGCCAGTCGAGCGTTTTGGACATCCGTGGCATCGCGACCGGATTTTAGCCTGCGGCCCGCCGAAACCTAAGCCGGCTTGCGCCGCCCCCGCGTCCCGCGTCCGCCGAGCATCGCGAGCAGCCGGCCGAGCGTCGCGCGCATCTGCCCGCGCGGCACGATCGCGTCGAGCATCCCGTGCACGAGCAGGAACTCGGCGCTCTGAAAACCCTCGGGCAGCACCTGGTTGGTGGTCTGCTCAATTACGCGCCGCCCGGCGAAACCGATCAGCGCGCCCGGCTCGGCCAGGTCGAGATCGCCCAGCATCGCAAACGACGCCGCCACGCCGCCGGTGGTCGGATCACACAGCACCGCGAGGTAGGGCAAACGCGCATCGCGAAGCCGCCCAATCGCGCCCGCCACCTTCGCCATCTGCATCAGAGACAGCACGCCCTCCTGCATGCGCGCGCCGCCCGAAGAACAGAACACCACCACGCCGAGGCCATGCTTGACCGCG
>WNFC01004511.1_pt1 | contig 15160 bp, 17 predicted proteins | sample 5400541 | NCBI WGS metagenome assembly WNFC01 (sample SAMN13153342, study PRJNA577476) | soil metagenome | isolation source: 120 cm saprolite under Douglas fir tree site 2 hole 2 replicate 1 | place: USA:California | collected 2015-04-18
CCGATGCGATCGCGAATGCGGCCGGTGACAGCAATTACGTCCGCGTCCAGGTGCTGACCCCCATCAACGTGCTCGATCGCGACAAGCAGCTGGGCGTCGTCAAAGAGCTGACGGAAATCGTCGTCGCTGCAGCCGGCGATCCGACCCTGGCCGGCCGCACCTGGGTGCTGATCACCGAATCGCCGGAAGGCGGCTGGGGCATCGACGGCCACGCCAACACGAGTGCCGACATCGTCGCCTCGGCGCGCGCAGCGCTGCAGGGGAAGCGATGAGGGGAAGCCCACCCCTTGCAGACCAGAAAGCCCTGGTCACGGGCGCAACGTCCGGCATCGGCCGTGCGATTGCTTTCCAACTCGCCGATGAGGGCGTCGAGGTCATCGTCCACGGCCGCGACGCCCTCCGGGGCGCCGAGACCGTCCGAGCCATCGAGGCGAGCGGCGGTCGGGCGCGCTTTGTCGCAGCCGACCTCAGCGATTCAACCGAGGTTCGGCGCCTGGCCGAAGAGGCCTCGGATATTGACATCCTGGTCAACAACGCCGGGTTTTCCGTGTTCGGCGATACCGCAGGCCTCGACGCCGACAAGTTCGATGCGCTGTTCGCCAGCAACGTGCGAGCCCCCTTCCTCCTTGTCGCAGCCCTCGCGCCTGGGATGGCGGCGCGAGGCCACGGCAGCATCATCAACATGAGCAGTGTGACGGGCCAGATTGGGCTCGCGGGGAGCGCCGCCTACGGCGCGACGAAGGCCGCTCTCGCGTCGATGACCCGCGCCTGGGCCGCGGAGTTTAGCCATAAAGGCGTTCGCGTGAACGCCGTCGCGGCCGGCCCGGTATTCACCGAAGGCGCGAAACCCGAGCGCACCGACGCGCTAGGAAAGACCACTCTGCTTGGCCGCGCGGCGGATCCGAACGAGATCGCAGAGGTCGTAGGATTCCTTGCTTCGCCGCGCGCCAGTTATATCACTGGCGCGATCGTCGCGGTCGATGGCGGTCGTACGGCGATCTAGGCAGGACATGGGTCATGAAACCAACCAATGACCAGGACGTAGACCCGACCTTGTCCGACTATCGCTGGCTCCTGACCATCGAACGCCCGACGAGCGAACCCGACTGGTATCTCCACCTCGAGTGCGACCAGACGCTCGAGGAAGGTCCCGTGCCCAACCGATGAGTTCGCCCTCAATTTCGGACCGCGTGCGAAATCAGCCTGACCCGAAGGATCGACGCTGCACTTGGGTCGGAAGCGATGCGTTAATGGTGGCCTACCATGACACCGAATGGGGCGTGCCGGTCCATGATGACCAAAAGCTATTCGAGTTCATAGTGCTTGATGCGATGCAGGCGGGGCTGAATTTTCGGATCATCTTGCAGAAACGCCAGAACTTCAAACAGGCGCTTGACGGCTTTGACCCTGTAAAAATCGCAAAGTACGGCGATCGACGGTTAGACCGACTCCTTAGAACCGAGGGGATCATTCGCAACCGCCAAAAACTCGCCGCCTCAATTGCTAACGCCCGGGCCACGCTAAAGGTGCAACAAGATTTCGGCTCGCTCGACGCGTATCTGTGGCAGTTTGTCGACGGCAGACCAAAGATCAATGCCTGGAACAAGGCCAGCCAGATTCCGGCCATGACTCCCGAAGCAGAAGCGATGAGCAAAGCGTTGAAGAGCCGCGGTTTCAAATTTGTCGGCCCGACAATCTGTTATGCGTTCATGCAGGCAGCTGGTCTGGTGAACGACCACACCACGGACTGCTTTCGCTATGCGCAATTAGCGAACGCGGCGGGCCCCGACGCGCTGCCCGCGTTCGCAGCTCGAATCTCCTCTAGAAAGACCCGACGTTCGCGGCGCGAGAACTCTACGATAAGTCCACCCTGACCGCGCCAACCCCGGTGCGCTGTGAGCATCACCGCGCGCCGTGAAGCCACAGCCGACCGCGCAGAGGAGGTTCAGATATGTCCACGACGAGTGTCGACCATCGTGCTACGCCGCTGCCGGCGGGGACCAAGGCGCCCAACTTCGAACTTCCCTCGACGCCCGACCGGACCGTGTCGCTCGCCGAGTTTCGGGGTCAGCCCGTGATCCTGGCCTTCTACCCGGAAGACTGGAGCCCGGTCTGCTCCGACCAGATGGCTCTGTACCAGGAGGTGCTCCCAGAGTTCCAGAAGTTCAATGCAGGGCTCTTGGGCATCTCGGTAGACGGAGTCTGGAGTCATCTGGCCTTCGCGAAGGATCGGAACCTGCATTTCCCGCTGCTCGCCGACTTCGAACCCAAGGGGAAGGTGGCTCGGGCGTATCACGTCTATCGGGCCAGGGACGGCACGAGCGAGCGGGCCCTCTACGTGATCGATGCCGACGGCATCGTGCGCTGGAGCTACGTCTCTCCCGTCGGTGTGAACCCTGGCGCCGACGGAATCCTCCGGGCGCTCGAGAACCTGGGGAAGGAGGGCGCCTCATGAGCACAACCCGGTTCAAGACCGTACTCACGATGCCAATCAACAAAGAGCGGGATCACATCCAGGGGCCAGCGGATGCGGCAGTGACGCTCGTCGAATACGGCGACTACGAGTGTCCGTACTGCGGCGCCGCGTATCCCATCATCAAGGAGGTGCAGGCCCGGATGGATAGGCGGCTCCGCTTCGTGTTTCGCAACTTTCCGATCACGACCTCACACCCCCACGCCGAACAGGCCGCCGAGGCCGCCGAAGCTGCCGCTACCCAGGGCAAGTTCTGGCAGATGCACGACCTCCTCTACGAGAACCAGAGGCGCCTGCGCGACCAGGACCTCCGCGCCTACGCCGAGAAGCTCGGCCTCGACGTCGAGGTGTTCGACAAAGAGCTGGCCGAGCACGTCCACGCCGAACGGATCCACGAGGACTTCTTAGGCGGCGTGCGGAGCGGCGTGAACGGCACGCCGACCTTTTACATCAATGGTGCGCGGCACGACGGTTCGTACGAGCTCGAGCCCCTGCTCCGCGCTCTGGAGCGAGCCGGGGCGTCAGAACGAGGGACGAGATGATGACCATTGTGCCCCGCTATCGCCTCGATCGACTAGGGACCTCCATCGAGCCGTAGAACATCGCCCAGACACGCTGACGGTGATAGAACAGCCAGGTTCGCGCGCGATCGCTATCGAGGTGCTCCAAGAACCACCAGCCGCTGGTGGGCACAGACTCCTCGGCACCGGCTTCCAGTTTGTCGCGATGGTCGTAGAGGTACTTTTCCACTCCGCCGCCGATCTTGGGCGCGCCCGACGCATCGCTGGCATGCATTACCGCGACCATCAGATCGAACATCGCCTGTCCGCCTGGCTCGGCCCCCGGGTACATGAGGTCGCCCGTGACGGCAACGCTGGTGCGGTTGACGTCACTGAGCTGCTCGACAAGCATGCCTATCTGCTTGGAGATCACCTTCAAGGCTGGTTTGATCCACAGGGTCGTTATCAAGCTCATGTGCGGTGGAAGCGACACGCTGGGCAGCGATGCCAGGTCGGTTGAGATGTTGACGACATCGTTCAGGTCCTTCATGCCCTGCTCGGCGTCAGTCGCACGCTTGCTCCGGTCGGCGATTGTCAAGGCAATGTTGATGATCGCCAGACCTCGCCCCAACTTGGCAAGCATATCCGTGTATTTGGAAACGTTGACAATGGTGACCTTAACCTGCCCAATTTGCGACGACCACCTATCGACCGTTATCACAGTGCCCTTGGGCACATCCAGCTTGAGCAAGTCCTCGGTTATGCTCTGGGCGAGGGCGCGGAGATTGCGGCCTATGCTGAGCGCGCTTTTGCCCGTACTAACCACGTCCTTCACCGAACCCGTGCTGCCCGTCCGGTACGCTGCCCTGAGCGCGTCATTCAGTTTGGGCTGGAGCGCTTCCGCTTCTTCGGCAGCCTTCTCAACCGCACGCCTCTCACGGCGTAACGATTCGCGCAGCCGGGCGTCCTTGTCCTCCTGGATTTCACTCCGGATCGCCTTGAGCTGGTCGATCTTACCGTTGACGAGCGGCACCATGGCGTCCTCAATTGCCTCGGACCCATGCCGATCGAAGTAGGGTAGCGTGTCCTTGACGCTCTGCAGCCAGTCATTGGCGTGGGCCTTGACGCTTTCGGATTCAACATCTTCCAGTGCGCTTTCGAGCGAATAGACGGCAAGGCGGGCGACGCCAGCCAGCTGAGCGTTCGTCTTCGGCTCGCCACCCGGGATCAGCCACCCCACATCGAGATTGATCTTCTGGCGCGATTTTGATTCGGGGTGGATGACCGACGGGACGGTGCCACCTCCTGCCCCTCGTTGCATGGTGAGCCATTCGGTGACCGCTCGGTTGCCGGCGGTTGGTTGGAGTTCCCTCAGGACGGCCGCATCAAGCTCTCTGGTGAGTCCTCCGTTCGTTAGGGGCCCTAGTGACGATCGCGACTGGAGCAACGCATCCCGGTCTGGGCGACGATCAATCCTGGGCGGGTGAACGGGAGCCGGCGAACGGGTTTGACTCCCAGGTGACCTCACCCTCTCTGGTTGCGAGGGCATGAATTAACGTTCGGTGTCCGTCCTCGAGCCGTCAAGGAACGATGGGTCAGCATCTGGTGACGAAGGGGCTGCCCGAAAGGGCAAGATCTGTCAGGCAGAGTGGTCGCGAGCGAGAGGAGTGTTGGGCTCACGCAAGGCCACGCGTGGTCTGGCGTTCGGCTTATTCTGACAGCGTAGCGTAACGACTCAATTTGCTTTATGACTTGCAGGTCAATCGGAAGGGTACGCCTTCTTTTGCGTATCGGCGGCTCGCCTTCGCCGCTGAATTTCCACACATCACGACGCTAGCTCGGACGCCGTCGTCGCGGCCCTCAAGCAATCGACCCGACCCAACGGGGGGCCCTCAACGTTACGGAACTCACAAGCGAGGCTATACAAATCCAGACGGAGTGGGAAATGGCTCATCCGCAAGAAGCTGACCGGATATCGGCGCAAGCAGCTCAGAAGAGTTCGGCGCGCCACGAAGCAAGACGACGAAATAGCGTTTCTGCGGAGGCGTCTTGCTAACGATAGTTTGTCTGGCCGACTGACAACGAATACAGTACAGAACGCACCTCGCGACAACTTCAGCCGTAGAAGACCGAATCAATGACAGTCATGGATACCCTGATGGAATGTCGTAACCGTCCGGACACGAGCAATCTGGAGGACACGCCTCCACTATCACGGACGGGTCCTCCCGGTTATTCACTTATGCGCAACGGCTACAGTCGGCAAATTACGAAGCGTCTTGGTGAAGTCCTGTAGTGAGACGCCACTGCCGGATGCCTCTTGCTTCGCCGCTGTGGCCGGAAAGGTCGGACACTCGCGAACGACACCTTTGGCCCGCAAGGGAAACGCGCCGTTCAGGCCAGCGGTGATGTAATATGCCGATCCGTCCTGGCTCAAAAAGAGCAGGTATTGACCCGGTTCAAGAATCGGAATGGGGACACCACCATCTTCCTCGATAACCAACGTCTCGCTGCTAGCGGCGCCCAGAATGATTGATTGAAGATGGAACGCGTGGCGTGTATATGGCACCGAAGTGCCAGGGCGATGAAATACCTGCGCGCTATCGGCCTGCCCGATCGCCACGACGCTACTCCACGATGCCAGGTCAGCGAGCTCGGCGGCAGTCGGGAACACGCAAGCCTTAGGCACCGGGCCAAACATGTGAAGCGCCGGGGGAGACTGTGCCGACTGTTGTTGCTGTTGCTGGCCACAGGCAGCGAGACACAGGGTGGCCGCAAGCAGAAGTAGCTTCAAATTGCATTCCTCCTCTCACCAATTACCAAGGATGTTGTAATCCACAGCGCAGGCATAGCTTGGCAGGGCCAGATCAACCTTGATGGCTCCGCCCTCCAATGTAACCATGGCCAGCTGGAGGCCCCTGAGATCGGCGTTCAGCCTCAAGGTTCCGCCTTGAACCTCGAATTGCCACGCGATCGACGGGTTGAGCGCGATATGGGCGGACCGGAGCCGCCAGCTGACTGGACCGAAGCCGCGGGATTCGATATCTACGTCGTTCCCGACGACACGGACCTTGGGCTTCGCGCCGGTGAAGCTTGCCACGAAGAGCTCGGGCATCGCACTCCCGGCTTTGACTGTCACCCACGTGGCGCCGCGAGGGAACCGCAGGCGGCCTCCCGCCGCACCTTTGAGCGGCGCCAAGCTGACCGTCCGCGGAACTGCCGCGGTGTAGATGCTGACAATCGCCAGCAGCGCTACGCCGATGACATATGCCGCAACAAGGTTGAGGGGGGCGAGCACCATCACCAGGGCCACGACGACGATGGGCAGGAGAAGCCCCTGGCTAAAGAACCCGGTCCCCATTCCAGGTGGCAGCGGTCGGACTTGTTGGGCACGGCTCGCGTACATGTACAGCGCCGAGAAGGCGATCGCGATCAGGGCCAGATTGAGCGCGTAGACCTCGGCTCCGATCACCGTGTTGTGGTACCGGCCCACAACGCCTGACGAAAAGGGCAGCAGGCAGACCAGGAAAAGGACGACCAGGTTCAGCCAGAGCAGCCACACATCGGCGCTGACTACCTGCCTGAATTGCTGGTGGTGCCGAATCCAATAGAAACCGACGAGGAAGAAGCTAAGCGCGAACGTCAGGAGGGGCGGGGCTGTCTGGAGAAGAGCGGCGGGCAGCCGTGACAGCGCATCGTTCTGCGCGATCGTCGGCACCGGCACGGTGAACACAAGCAGCGTAATGGCGACCGCGAAGACCCCATCGCTGAAAGCCATAAGCCGGCTGATGTCATAGTCGTGTCCGCTGCGACCATCGATCGACGGCTCGTCGTCCTCCACTGAGTTGCCGACATCATAGAGTGTGCCCTACCGGCCCGGAAAAAACAAAAGGAGGCGAGTATGGACACAGTCATGTCAAAGGACGGCACCACGATCGCGTTCGACAAGCAAGGTGACGGGCCGGCCGTAATTTTCGTAGACGGAGCCCTGAGCACACGTTCGGGCAAGGCGGATCTCGCCAGTCTTCTGTCGCCGCGCTTCACCGTCTACCGTTACGACCGCCGAGGCCGAGGGGACAGCGCGGACACGAAGCCCTACGCGGTCGAGCGCGAGATCGAAGACATCGACGCGATGATCGAAAAAACGGGAGGATCAGCCTCTCTATACGGCCACTCGTCCGGCGGGTGTTTGGCTCTGGACGCAACCGTCAAGCTCAGCGGCAAAGTCAAGAAGCTCGCCATGTACGAAGCGCCCTACGACGACGATCCCGCCGCGCAAAAAGCGTGGGGCGAGTACCTCAAGAACCTCAACGAAGCCCTCGCATCCGATCGCCGAGGTGACGCGGTTGCGTTGTTCATGGCCCTTGTGGGCATACCCGCTGCCCAGATTGAAGGGATGCGCCAGGCACCGTTCTGGAGCGGGATGGAGGCCGTCGCCCCGACCCTTGCCTATGACCACGCGTGCGTCATGGGGGACGAGACGATTCCGACTGAACGCGCTGCGCGCGTCCATGTGCCGACTCTGGTGATGAGCCGCAGCAACGGTGCTCCGTTCATGCTGGAGACGGCGAAGACTCTGACCAAGGTGATCCCAGGCGCGAAGCTGAGCATCCTCGACGGCCAGGCCCACGACGTTCATGCAAATGTACTGGCACCGGTCCTAGCGGAATTCTTTGCGGATTCCTCGCCCGGGTCAGGAGCAGCGGGAGACCAGTCACGACCATGATGGCGATGCCACGATTCGCCAGGAGGGCGTCGGCCTTGCTAATCGCCCTCCAGGCAGAGAGGACCGCTTCTGCGTTGCTGTTAGCTCCGGGGGCGTGCGGCGGCTGGCACGGGCGCGGCCGCCGCGAGAATAACGTTGGCGACCTCGCGCGGGCGCGATACCATCACCGCGTGGCTTGCGCCGGGCACTGAGGTCGTCGTTGCGTCCATCCGCTGGGCCATCCAGCGCTCGAGCTCGGGATTGATGATCCCATCCGCTTCTGCGACGACAAACCAGGACGGATGCTCTCGCCATGCCGGTGGTCCGGACTTAAACGGGAAACGCGCGGCGTCTGCGGGGCCCTGGACGACGGCCAGGACGCGAGCTTCAACCGGATCGACGTCTTGGGCGAACAGCCTCGGAAACTGGTCCTGCGGAAACGCGAAGAATCCGTTCTTGTCGACCACGATGTACTTCGCGGATTCGAGCGCGGGAAAGCGGCCGACGAGGTCCGCAGCACTCTCATCGGCATCCGGCGCGAATGCGGCGACGTACACGAGCGCACTCACATTCGGCGCGCTGTGGGCAGCTTGCGTGATGACGACACCACCGAACGAATGACCAACGACCACCACCGGCGCGTCGAATTTGTCGATCGCCCGGCGTGCTGTTGCGGCGTCATCGGCGATCGACGTCAGCGGCAGCTGGACGGCGACCACGTAGTGGCCGGCGTCTTGAAGTATCGGGATCACTTTGCTCCAGCACGAGCCGTCGGCATCCGCCCCGTGAACCAACGCAATGTTCGCAGCCATCTTTTTTCCTCCTAATCATTGCAGTCCTGAACCGCATCCCTCGACGAAGATCCCCTCCGCGACGCTCAGCGCCATGGTGACCTGGGTCTTCAAGACACGTCGATTTTTGTGGCGGAGGCCGGAAGTACCGGCTCAACCATGAGAGGCGACTTCTTTCCCACTTTCGGGTGAGCCTGGCCAGATCAAATACAGGAGACACACAACCGAAAGAGAGCCCTCCAGATTCCGCCCGCGTTTACGTGCTCCTGCGATCCAATATCGCCCCCACGAGGCCAGTTGTCAACGCTTTATCGAAGCCTTGGGTCTTGTGAACCATTCGTGATGACCTCTGCTCTGAGAGCGAAGCGACTGGCGGCTAACCTTTGTCCGTGGCATCCACTCGGCTGCAGAATCTGATTCGAAGCGCCGAGCCGGAATCCCTGGACCTCTTTTTGGTTGCTGCGGTCCTCACCGTCCTGACGCTGCGCGTCTACCTGAAGGCGACGAACTACCCGCAGATCGGCGGCGGAGGTCTCCACATTGCCCATGTTCTTTGGGGCGGACTGGGCATGGTTGTCGCAATCGCTATCCTGCTGTCCTTCGTCGAATTGGGTATCCGGCCGATAGCTGCCCTGATCGGGGGGATTGGCTTTGGCGCCTTCATCGACGAGCTAGGCAAGTTCGTAACGTCCGACAACAACTATTTCTTCAAGCCGACGGCGGCGCTGATCTACGTGGTCTTTGCCGTGCTGGTCCTGGCCGTCCGGTGGGTTCGTCGCTCCGGGACGATGACGCCCAAGGAGAGCCTGGTGAACGCCATTGAGCTCTCCAAGGATCTCGCTGCGGGGCGTCTCTCATCGACCGAACGGGATCGCGGGCTCGCCCTGCTGGCCGCGGCCGACCAGACGAATCCACTAGTGCCGGCCCTCCGGCAGGAATTTCTTTCTGCGCCCGTGCAGGCGATCCTGCCATCCCGGCCCGCGCGGATTGCCGCCGCCGCGCGGCGCCGATACGTGGCGATCGTTGCCAATCCGTGGTTTCGCCGAACGCTCGCCGGCGTGTTCGCGCTGCAGGCCTTGGGCGTTGGGCTGCTGGTCCTTTACGCCCTCATCGTGGCCGGCGCCGCCGCAGCCGGAAGCGCCAGCGCCCAAACGGAGCTCGCGCAAGCGGAGCGGACGGGGCCGATCGGGTGGATCGAGGCGGCGGCGGCGCTGATAGCAGGCGGGTTCACCGTGGTTGGCATCATCTGGCTGCGGCGATCCCGCTTGCGCGCTTATCACGCCTTCGAGTTGGCGATCCTGGTGGATCTGCTGCTGGCGCAACCCTTCATGCTCCTCGATGCGGGCTTCCGCGGGTTCTTTGAAGTGCTCGTCGACCTGGCGTTGCTCGCCACCCTCCGCTACATGCAACTACAGGAGACAGAACGATGACCACGCGGCGGAGGATTAGACGCCGCCCGACAGTTGCGAAAGCCCTTCCTCCGTTGCGTCCGCCGCGCCGCTATACGGCGAGCCTGATGGTCCCGCACCTGACTCCTCAGGAAAGGATCGCGCGCGGTCGGGCCGCACGAGGCGACGTTCCACGCTCGAGCCACGGAGTTTACGCGCCTTCGGCTGGTCGGTCCGACCCGGTTGCGCTGCTAGAGAGCCAGGCGGCAACCAGGGTCCCCGACCTGGTGCCGATCCGCCACGGCCGGATGCTGGTATCGCCATTCGCGTTCTTCCGCGGCGCGGCTCTTGTAATGGCCGCCGACCTTGCCTCGATGCCCAGCGTGGGAATCCGGGCCCAGATTTGCGGCGACGCGCACCTCTCAAACTTCGGCGCATTCGCCTCCCCGGAGCGTCGCATGGTGTTCGACGTCACCGACTTCGATGAGACCCTGCCGGGGCCATGGGAGTGGGACCTCAAGCGGCTGGTCGCCAGCCTCGCCGTGGCGGGACGCGACAATAGCTACGCTCTCGCAGATCGACGATCAATCGTCATGGCGGCGGCCGCCGAATACCGGACGGCGATGACGCGCTTTGCCAGCATGCCGACGATCGAAGTCTGGTCCTCTCACGTCGACGTCGACGAACTGCTCGGGCAGGTCAGGAAGGGCTTGCAACCGAAGGAGTTCAACCTGCTCGTGCAGAGCCTGACCAAGGCCCGCACCCACGACAACCTGCAGGCTTTCTCGAAACTGACCCGAATGGTACACGGGACACAGCGAATCGTCAGCGATCCGCCGTTGATCATCCCGATATTCGAGCTCTATCCCCAAATCAAGGCTGAGCGGGAACAGCGCTCGCTACTGGACGTCATTCTCGGCTACCGCCGGACGCTCTCGAACGATCGTCAGCACTTACTCGAGGGATATCGGTTCATCGAGCTGGCACGGAAGGTAGTCGGAGTCGGTAGTGTCGGGACCCGCTCCTGGATCTTGCTGTTTCTCGGCCGGGATAGCTCCGATCCCCTGTTCCTGCAGGCGAAGGAGGCGGAAGAGTCGGTCCTCGAGCGGTTCGCGGGTTCGAGCGAGTACCGCAACCACGCGGAGCGCGTCGTGTCCGGCCAGCGACTGATGCAGGCGGCTAGCGACATCTTCCTTGGCTGGGAGCGCATGAGGGGGCTGGATGGGAACGAGCACGACTACTACGTGCGCCAGCTCCGCGACTGGAAGTGGTCGGTTGACGTCGGCGGCAAGCCGCTTTCCACGATAAAGATCTGGGGACGGCTCTGTGCCTGGACTCTCGCGCGCGCCCACGCCCGCTCGGGCGACTGCATCGCCATCGCTGCCTACCTGGGCCAGGGCGACACCTTCGATCGCGCGATGGCCTCGTTCGCGGAGGCCTACGCAGACCAGAACGAGCGCGACTACGCTGTGTTCAGCAAGGCGGTGAAGGCCGGGAGAATCGAGGCCATCACCGGGCTTTGAGTGGCTTCACAGCTGTGCGCCGGCTCCTCTGGCCGCGACCGCTTCGTAGTCCCGCTAGCCCTCCGTCCTTCCCGGTTGGTCGACCGAAGACGTGATCAGGTGGCACACGCCGCCTGAGTCGCAATCGGACGGATCAAGCCGGCGAGCGCGCTTCGTCAGCGCCTGAAGGTCGCGCCTGAGCGTAGTTAGTTCGTTAATCCGTTCATCCAGCTCTGCGGTCCGTCGCTGCAGCAGCCGGTAGACGTGATCACACGGCGTCTCGCCGTGGTCCCGGAGCGCGACCACCTGTCGGATTTCCCCAAGGCTCAGACCGACGGCCTGACCGGCGCGGATAAATCCAAGGCGGTCGAGGGCGTCGGGGCGGTAGTCACGATAGCCAGAGCGGGAGCGTGACGGCGGCGACAGGACGCCGATGCGTTCGTAGTAGCGCAGCGTCTTGGTCGTGACTCCCGCCTGACTGGCCAGTTCGCTGATGCGCATGAGATCGAGTATACGACTTGACCTTCCCCTATAGGGGAAGGTTTACGATGCGGTTCGAGGTCCGGAATGCAGGTCAAAATCCTCTACTTCAGCGGTTGTCCCAACTGGCAAACGGCGGGGGACAGAGTCACAACGGTGTTGGCCGAGCTCGGCCGAGCGGACGTGGCTGTGGAGTTTGAGGACGTCCACAAGACATCACACCTCTCGCTCGCGTGGGCCGGCTCGCCCACGGTGCTACTCGACGGCCGCGACCCGTTCGCGGCAGCCGATGGTCGTCCATCGGCTGGCCTGGCAATCGATGGCGGCCGGCATCCCGCCCCGGCTCGGGACGCATGCCGAATCTATCTGACGGAAGCCGGCGTCGAGGCTGGCCCGAGCCTCGACCAGTTACGGACGGCACTTACGCAGGCGCTGGGGAACAACGCAACATAAGGAGGAGTTGATTGCAATGATCCCAACCGAGACGGAGACGACCGTTCAGAACCTGGCGCGCGCGATCGCCGCCGCGACCATCGACATCGACGGGCAGGGCCGCCGCATCGGGATCGCGGTCTATGACTTACTTGCTCAGGGGGATCCCGTCACGCCGGCGGAAATCGGAACCCACGCGCTGGTGCCCGAGGCGGTTGTCCTCGCGACCCTGAAGGGTTGGCCCGGCGTTTTCTGGGACGATAAGGGTCGGGTGGTCGGTTTCTGGGGCCTCGCCATCCCGGAGATGGATCACCGCTTCCAAGCAGAGGGCGCAAAGCCGATATACGCCTGGTGCGCCCTGGATCCGTTCCTGATTGTTCCGGTGATTCGCCGTCAGGCGCGCGTCGAATCGAAGGATGCGGTCACCGGTGAGCCCATCACGATGACCGTCACTCCGCAAGGCATCAAGGACCTCTCCCCCGCCACCGCCGTCGTGTCGTTCATCGCGCCCGACAGACCGTTCGACTTCGACGTGATCGAGAGCTTCTGTCACTTTGTGCTGAACTTCGGCTCACGGGAGTCAGCCGAGCGTTGGGCAGCGAAGCGCGAGGGCATCGTCCTACTACCGGCAGCCCAGGCATTCGAGGTCGGGCTTCGCGCGTGGAGCGTATGGCATGCTCCCACGAATACGGAGGGGCAGGCGACGGACAATCGCGGAATCAAATCGAAGGAGCACCATGGCGACAACGGTTGATGTGATCGTGATCGGAACGGGTTCGGCGGCGCAAGCCGCCGCTTACAAGTGCCGGGAGGCCGGCTGGAGCGTTGCGGTCATCGATTCCCGACCGTTCGGAGGCACCTGCCAGTTGCGCGGCTGCGATCCCAAGAAAGTGCTCGTGGGCGTTTCCGAGCTGATGGATTGGAGTCACCGCATGCAGGGCAAGGGCGTCAGCGCGCCTGCTCTGTCGATCGACTGGGCGGCCATGATTCGCTTCAAGCGGACCTTCACGGACCCCGCACCCGAAGAGAACGCGCAGGCCTTTGCGCAGGCGGGCATCCTCGCCAGGCACGGCCGCGCGCATTTCGTCGATCGGACGAGCGTCGAGGTGGAAGGCGAGACCCTGGTCGGTCGCCACGTGGTCATCGCGGGAGGGGCCCGACACGCCACATTAGGGATCCCCGGAGAGGACTTGCTGACAACGAGCACGCAATTCCTGGAGCTCGACCGCTTGCCGCATCGCATCCTCTTCGTCGGAGGCGGCTACATCGCGTTCGAGTTCATGCACGTCGCCGCTCGCGCCGGCGCGCAGGTCCGGGTGCTGCACCGCGGCAGCCGGCCGCTCAAGAACTTTGACCCCGATCTCGTGGGCACGCTGGTCGAGGCAACCAAAGGACTGGGGGTCGAGGTTGGCCTGAACACCGAAGTCGTGGCGGTTGAGCGCCAGGGCGACAGCCTCCTCGTGCATGCGCGGACAAGCGGGCAAAAGCAAGTGTTTGAAGCCGATATGGTCGTGCATGCCGCGGGGCGCGTGCCGGAGATCGACGACCTCAACCTGGAAGTGGCAGGGGTCGCGCGGACGACGGCGGGGGTTGTCGTCAACGACTACCTGCAAAGCGTGAGCAACCCGGCCGTTTATGCGGCGGGTGACGCGGTTGCCAGCGGCGGGTTTCCCCTGACACCGGTGGCCGGCATGCAGGGCGCCATCGTGGCCAGCAACCTGCTCAAGGGAAATCACGGAACCCCGAACTACGCCGGCATCCCCAGTGTGGTCTTTACGACTCCGCCTCTGGCACGGGTGGGTCTCACCGAAGAGGCGGCCCATGCCGAGGGCCTACGCTTTGCGACAAACCACGGAGACACGTCGGACTGGTATAGCTCGCGACGGGTCGCACTGCGACATACCGGTTTCAAGACGCTCGTCGAGGAGGGGACGGGGCGGATTTTGGGCGCCCACCTGTTGGGGCAGGGCGCTGAGGAGGTGATCAACCTCTTCGGCCTCGCGATCCGCACCGGGATACGTGCGAGCGATTTGAAGCACATGGTGTTTGCCTACCCGACCGGCGCATCAGACCTCGGCTCGATGCTCTAGCCGGCCCGTCCTGGCAGGCGACGAGGCGTGCCCGACCGCTCCTATCGGCCGGACTCAGAAGGCTCTAGACTTGTTACACATTCGCGTATTCACGCCCAACGGTTATGAGCACGGAGTACGGGAGTTCGGGCCCTTGCCCCCGTAGCCGCGCAAGGAGGGAGCAATGAGCTACGCCAGGCAGATGCTGGAAACCTATCCACGCGACTTAAACGTCGACCCCGGCGTGCTGGCCGCCACCATCGAGGCGCTCAACGACTGCACCCAGGCCTGCGCGGCCGACGCCGACGCCGACCTGAGCGAGCCGAACGTCGCCGAGCTCGTCACGTGCATCCGGCTGTGCCTGGAGTGCACCGACCTCTGCGGCGCTACTGTCGGGGTCGTCAGCCGCCAGGCCGAGTACGACGCCAACGTCGTCAAGCCGCTCCTGGAGGCCTGCGTGGCCACCTGCAAGAGCTGCGGCGACGAGTGCGAGCGGCATGCCCGAATGCACGAGCACTGCCGAGTGTGCGCCGAGGCCTGCCGGCGCTGCGAACGGGCCTGCCGTGAGCTCCTGGCCGCCATGAAACTCCCTGCCGCCATTAAATAACACGAGCGCCTCGGCGAGTGTCCGCGTAGCCCATTCTTCTCAGGCGGCCAGGGAGTCGACGTCTGCAAGCGCGGTAATGACCTCACCCGCCAGGTGATCGCCCGAGGATTGCCGCATGATCGCGAGCGCGCGCTCCTCGGTCATCGCCGCGCGGTAGGGGCGAGCCGATGTCATGGCTTCGAAGACGTCGGCCACCGCGACGATTCGAGCGCT
>WNFC01004512.1_pt1 | contig 15158 bp, 8 predicted proteins | sample 5400541 | NCBI WGS metagenome assembly WNFC01 (sample SAMN13153342, study PRJNA577476) | soil metagenome | isolation source: 120 cm saprolite under Douglas fir tree site 2 hole 2 replicate 1 | place: USA:California | collected 2015-04-18
AATGCTGGAAGCCCAGACCCTCGCGTCTTTGCAGATGCCGGGCGCCAATGTTCGAGGTCATGATGATGATCGTGTTCTTGAAGTCCACGGTGTTCCCGAGGCCGTCGGTCAACTGGCCGTCTTCAAACACCTGCAACAGGATGTTGAACACGTCGGGGTGCGCCTTTTCGATTTCGTCGAGCAACACGACGGAGTACGGCGCGCGCTTCACCCGCTCAGTAAGCTGTCCGCCCTCCTCGTAGCCGACGTATCCCGGAGGCGATCCGATCAGCTTCGAGACCGAATGCTTCTCCATGAACTCGGACATGTCGAAACGGATGAGCGATTTTTCGGTGCCAAACATGAATTGCGCCAGCGTACGCGCAACTTCGGTTTTGCCGACGCCCGTGGGTCCGAGGAAAAGGAACGAGCCAATCGGCCGGTTCGGGTTCTTCAGGCCGGCGCGACTGCGACGGATGGCGCGCGACAGAGCGCTGATGGACTTGTCCTGTGAAATCACGCGCTTGTGCAGTTCTTCTTCAATACGCAGCAGCTTCTGGGTTTCCTCTTCTTTAATGGAGGTAATCGGCACACCGGTCCAGCGCGAGACTACATCTTCAATGTCCTCGCGGTTGACCACGCCGGTGGCGGAGTCATCGAGATGATATTTTTCGCGAAGGACACGCAGGTTCTCGCGTTCCTTGCGTTCTTCGTCAGAATAGAAGCGCGCTTTCTCGAACTCATGGTTCGCGACCGCGTTTTCCATTCTGTGGACGATGAACTTAAGCCGTTTCTGCACTTCGGTGATCTCTTCTGGCAGCGAAGTCTGGCGCAGCTTTACGCGCGCTCCGGCTTCGTCAACCAGATCGATGGCTTTGTCCGGAAGAAAGCGGTCGGGAATATAGCGGTTCGAATGCGAAACCGCAAAGTTGATGGCTTCGTCGGTGTAAGTGACGGCATGAAACTTTTCGTAACGGTCTTTAATTCCGAACAGAATCTTGGTCGCGTCGGCCTCGTTCGGAGGCGGAACTTTTACCGCCTGGAAGCGGCGCTCCAGCGAGCGATCTTTCTCGATCGACTTGCGATACTCTCCCGGAGTGGTCGCGCCGATGCACTGAATCTCGCCGCGCGATAACGCCGGCTTCAGAATGTTGGCCGCATCGAGCGATCCTTCCGCCGATCCCGCGCCGACCAGCGTGTGCAACTCATCAATAAAGATGATGCAGTTCTGCGACTCCATCAATTCCTTCATGATGGTCTTCAGCCGCTCTTCGAACTGCCCGCGGTATTTGGTGCCGGCAACGATCAGCGAGAGATCCAAAGCCAGAATTCGTTTGTCAGCAAGAAATGAGGGCACTTCGCCGTCGGCGATGCGTTGTGCGAGTCCCTCGACGATTGCGGTCTTGCCAACGCCGGGCTCGCCAATCAGCACTGGATTATTCTTGGTGCGTCGGCACAAAATCTGCACCACACGCTCTAGTTCGTTCTCGCGGCCGACCAGCGGATCAAGCTGGTTGTCCATTGCGCTCTGAGTCAGATCGCGTGAAAACTCGCTCAACAGAGAAGACTCGCGCTGGCGCTGCGGCTGAGCTTTTTCCTGGCTGCTGCGCGCCAGTTCCTCGCGGATGGTCGAAAGCCGTAGTCCGCGCTCGTGCAAGATCTCAGCAGCAAAGCACTTTTCTTCCCGCAGTAAACCCAAAAGCAGATGTTCGGTTCCAATGTGTTTGTGCGAAAGCCGCTCCGCTTCCTCGGCGGCGTAAGCCAGTACTCGTTTGCATTCGTTGCTCAGCGGTAGATCCACGGAAGTCGAAACCTTTTCGCGGATGGTAGTGTGTCCCTCGATCTGTTTGCGAATGGATTCGACCGAGGCGTGGGAACGCAGAAACCGATTGGTCAGGGCTTTGTCTTCACGAAGCAGTCCCAGCAGCAGGTGCTCGGTCTCAATATAAGGAGAGCCGAACTGGCTGGCTTCATACCGCGCAAAGAAGATGACGCGCCTTGCCTTTTCCGTATAACGTTCGAACATATCGCCCCCGACCTCCTCCAGAAACGGAAGGCTCGAACTTGCGGCCTAGCGCTCCGGAACCCTTTTTCCCTAGTGCGTTCCCGTCTCGCACGCCCACACAATCACATTATCGTGGGCCTGCATCTGTTTTACCACTAAATCGTATTACTAAAGGAACCATACCTGATTATCGCAAGTCCTCCTGTGATTAGAAACCCATTGCGAACGTGTATATCTCGGTACATTTGTGCAAATCGCCTATCCGATAAGGCTTCCCGGCGAAACCTCCTCCATGCAACCGTCTGCCAGACGCAACACCCGGTGACAGCGACGGGCGAACGCAAAATTGTGGGTGGCGATCAGAGAAGCCAACTGATAATCTCGGTGCAAGCGCGCAATCAACTCGAATACCGAGTCTGCGGTATGGCTGTCCAGGTCTCCCGTCGGCTCGTCGGCCAGTAAAAGCTTTGGCTTGGTAATCAACGCCCGCGCCAAAGCTGCCCGTTGCTGCTCCCCGCCGGAAAGCTCTCCTGCCCGATGGTGCGCCCGCTGCGCCAGGCCAACTTCTTTCAGCCATGCGGACGCTTGTTGTTCCGCCTGGGCTTTCGGAGTTCCCCGCATCAGCAGCGGCATGGCAACATTCTCCAAAGCCGTGAACTCCGGTAGCAGATAATGGAACTGCCACACGAACCCGATCTCGCGATTGCGAAAATCCGCCGCGGCGTTTTCCGAAAGTGTGTTCAACCGCAAGTGGGCGCAGTATACGTCACCTGCAGAAGGCCTATCAAGCGTTCCCAGGATGTGCAACAAAGTGCTCTTTCCTGTCCCGGATTCGCCGACAATTGCCAGCATTTCCCCCGGCCCCACTTCAAACGAAAGATTGTCAAAGAGCACTAACTCCGAGGCGCCGCAGCGGAAAACTTTCTTTAGTGCCTCAACCCGCATCGCCGCCTGAACTGTTAGATGCAACTGGAGTGCTCCTCGTCACAAAACCGCTAGGCAACCAGCATGACGCGCGGTATCAAAAAGTTGCCTGCTTCAATTAAAACACGGCAGGGAAGGCGGTGTGGCTGGCCTGAAGGTGCCAGAGTGCACGGAGAGATACAAGAAGTTGATTTCTCGGCGACCTCTGCGTTCTCGGCGGTAAAAAGCTTTTCGCTTGCAGCTACTCGTATCTCAACGCCTCTGCAGGCAAGATCCGCGCCGCCGACCACGAAGGATAGATCGTAGCCACCAGAGAAGTTCCCACCGCGACCACCGCAACCCAAATTCCGTCAATCACGCGCGGAGCAAATGGAACGTAGTCAATCGAATAGACTTCAGGCGCCAGTGGAAAGAGATGATAGTGTCCGCCCACCCAGGCGAGAGCATAGCCGAGCACCAACCCAATCGCCGTCCCCACCACTCCAATCAGCGCGCCTTGCGCGATGAACACTTTGCGGACCTGGGACTTCCGCGTGCCCATGGACATCAGCACCGCAATGTCGCGCGTCTTTTCCATTACCATCATGGTCAACGAAATCAAAATATTGAGCGCCGCAACGAAGACGATCAGTCCCACGGTGATGAACGTCACCAGCCGCTCCAGACGCAGTGCGTGAAACAGAGGCTGGTTCTGCTGCATCCAGTTTGTGGTCATGAAACCCGGTCCGGCCGCTTGCTCCAGTTGCTGGCCAATGGCTGCTGCCTGGTAAATATCGTCAATCTTGAATTCAACAATCTGAATTACGTCTCCCAGCGCGAAAAGTCTCTGCGCATCGGAAAGCCGAGTGAAAGCCCACGAGGAATCGTAATCATAAAAGCCCGAATCAAAAATCCCAGCAACACGAAACCGCGTGTACTTGGGGACCAATCCGAAAGGCGTCAGCTCCCCCTGCGGGCTGGTCACCATCACCGGAGAGCCGACCTTGACCCCAAGTTCGTCGGCCATTTGTTTCCCCAAAATAATCGGCGGCATGGCGGCTCTGCGCTCCTGCGTCGCTTCCAAAGAGTCGGCATCTTCCACTGCCCGTGTGGAGCGGACACTCTTGTCCGCTGCTTTTGACTCTTGATCGCGAACATTAGTTAGGTCCTGGTCCTCCAACTCCCCTGCCGACCCTTCCTTCACGCTGTCGAGCAAATCGCTAACCCTCCGCTCGTCTTGCGGAATGATCCCCTTCAGCACCGCTCCCCGCGCTCGCGACCCAACCGAAATCAGCACCTGCTCGTAGATGTCGGGCGCGACCGCAATCACGTGCGGTTGTTTCTGCAATCGCTCCATTAACGGACGCCAGTCGTGCATTCCGTCCCCTAGCGTGCGCAGCAAATTGATATGAGAGGTCGAACCCAGCAGCCGGTCTTGTAGGTCCTGCCGGAATCCGTTATTGACGGCGAGAGCGACCACCAGCGACGCCACGCCAGCGGCAACCCCGGCGATCGAAAGCCCGGTGATCACTCCAATGACAGCCTGCTTGCGCTTGGCGCGAAGATATCGGGACGCGATGAAGAACTCGAATCTCATTGATCGATCAGCCGTCAGCTATCAGCTTTCAGCCAAGACTGGATTATAGACATCGCTGCTGGCTGTGGCACATTAGAGGAGCATGTTCGACTCGGAAAGCCATCACCATTCTGGACTCGCCGTTTTCCAGTACACCAATTTCACGCTCTACCAGGTGGAGCGCTTCTGCGTGATTGCCGCACTCGAAATGCAGTCGGTTGCGGTGGGATGGCAGGTTTACGAGATCACCCGGCGTCCCCTGGATTTGGGACTCGTCGGCCTGGCGCAGTTCCTTCCCAATGTTCTTCTCTTCTTATTAGCCGGTCATGTGGCCGACCGCTTCAGCCGGAAGAAAGTGCTGCTGATCTGCAACCTGGGATTTGCCTCTTGCTCGGCGGTGTTGATAGAGATATCTCAGCGCGGCCCGCGAAATGTAATGGTGATCTTCGCCGTGCTGGTGCTGCTGGGGATAGTGCGCTCCTTCAACGCGCCGGCCGGGCGGTCTTTGATACCGGCGCTGGTGCCGGCAGAAGCTTTCCCCACGGCTGTGGCCTGGAACGCGACCACTTACCAGGCAGCAACCATTCTGGGGCCGGCCATCGGAGGATTGCTCTACGCCCTGTTTCGCGGGCCGGCGGGCGTGTACGCGACTTCGATTGCCGCATGTGCGGTCGCGACAGTCGCGTTGGCGCGGATTCATGTGCGATCGGCGATTCGGCCGCAGGAGGAAGTCAGCCTACGCACCGTGCTCGCCGGATTGCATTACATCTGGACTCACCGAGCGATCCTGGGATCTATTTCGCTCGATCTGTTCGCCGTCCTGCTGGGAGGTTCGGTTGCTTTGCTTCCGGTGTATGCGCGCGAGATTCTGCACACCGGGCCGTGGGGACTGGGACTGCTGCGCGCCGCGCCCGGAGCGGGAGCCACAATCATGGCTATCCTGCTGGCTTATCGTCCGCTGCGGCGGCGGGCAGGGGCGATCATGCTGTGGTGCGTGGCTGGCTTCGGCGTATTCACCATCGTATTCGGAATCTCGCACAGCCTAACCCTCTCGCTGGCGGCACTGGTGCTCGTCGGCGCCACCGACATGGTCAGTATCGTGGTGCGGGGCACGCTGGTGCAGATTGCCACTCCCGACGAAGTTCGCGGCCGGGTGAACGCCGTGGACATGATTTTCATCGGAGCCTCCAATGAGTTGGGAGAATTTGAATCCGGCCTGACCGCGCACTGGTTCGGCACGGTCCCTGCCGTGATTCTCGGCGGCGCCGGGACGCTAGTCGTGGTTGGTTTATGGGCGTGGATGTTTCCCGAACTGCGAAAAGTAGATCGGCTGACCGCCGATCACCTGGTACCCGTCGGAGAACAGAAGACCTGATCCTTTCTGTAGATCCTCGTGGGCGGGTGCAGGATTACCGAGTTCTGGCTAACGCCAAGTCAGATTTAACGCCCCAGATGAAGAACATGCTCATCTTTACAACCTTCCGCCCAGCAACCTTCATGGGAAAACCTGTGGCCGGAACTGCTGTGTTGGCGTTGCCGAACTGAGATGCACCGTTACTTCCCACCAATCACTGTCTTCGCCGAAACCAGGTTGTCGTACCGGTCATAAACCCGGACCACGACAACATGCTCCTGCTGCGAGGCATCTCTCTCCAGTGGAAGAGAAAACTCGTAGCTCTCCGCCTTCGAATCCGATAACTGGCCCACCGGCTCCACAAAGTGCCACTCCCCCGCATCGAGCGAGTACTCCGCGCGCTTGATGGGAGAAAAGCTATCCGCGGCGCGGAATTGAACGTGAACCGCCGCGCCCTGTACCGACGCCTTGAGCTCCAGAATCTGTGGCGGCGTAGTGTCCACTTCAAAGCGCCCACTCTCTTTCTCCGCTGAAAGAGCTTCTTGCGGTGAATGCGACGGCGCGTCCGAGGCGATTACCTTCACCGTGTATCCACCATCCGGCAGCAGGGAAGCGTCAAAGGAATAGAACTTGTCCGCGAGATTGCCCTTGAGGAGCAGCCAGCGGGTCTGACCGTCTCCCCGGTAATAGACCGAATAGGCCAACTGGTCGTCGTTCTCGTCGCGCACTGTCCACTTCACACCCACCGCTTGGCGGTCGCGAATCGGATTCGGAGGACCGTCGAAGCGCTGCGAGGGTTCGGCAGTGGGCGGGCGGGGCACCCCCTGGTAACGCACTCCGGTTGTGACCGTGACATCATCGAACTCTGGCGCGACATTTTTCGGCAAATAATTCAGAGTCACGCTGTCAACGCGCGGCGCGGCCTCGCCCGGATGCAACACCGCTTTCCATTGCACAAAGCGGGCCGGTGGTGCGGTGACTTCAGAGTCCTTCTGCAGGCCACCTTTCTGCAGATCGATCTTCTTCCACGCACTCCAGTTGCGGTCGGGATTGTCCACGTTGCCGCTGCGGGCGAGCAATTCCACGTTGCCGCTGCCGCGAAATTCTGCCCGTCCCCACTTGGAAAAAATATGCGTATCAAAAACGTCGCTCTCGTAGCTTCCTTCGCCGTCGGGTGCGCCGCTCAGCAGAAAAATCTTGCCCAGATTACTGGTCGAGGCATACAGTCCAGCGCCCGGTGCTTTGGTGAAAGCCGTCACCTGATTGGCCTCGGCTTTGATCAAGTCGGTGTAGTCGTCGCGTCCGGGAACAGCAAAAATCTTCCCTTTGTTCCCGGTCCCGGCCAGCAGCCGCCCTTTCTGATCGAATGCCAGCGCATAAACCAGATCATCGCGCGAACTCCACAAACGCTCCGGCGAACCGTCAGGCGAGATCCGGTAAATCTCAGAGCCGCCGGGAACCGCAGCGCTTGAGCTATTCACCGTCACCGTGGATTCCGGCGGCGGGCCTGCCACTTGCGGACTCCCCGCTGGTCCCGGCGCAGGATTCGGAGCCGGCAGCGCGATGGCCGTACTCGCCGATGCCCCTCCGCTTCCACTGCGTTTTTCTCCCGCCGCCGCGAGATAGATGTTGCCTGCCTTATCGAGCGCCACGCTGGTAATCTCCCGTTTGGGCGCGCTGTACAGCACAAAGCCATCGCCCTTGGGACTGATGCGGTAAATCAACCCGCTACCATCCGAGCCCGCGATCAGATTCCCCTGCGCATCGAAAGCCAACACTCGGATGTGCGGCTCGTCGCTCTTGAAGAAAAGTGAATGTTCTCCCGCCGCCGTGACCTTGAAAATCTCTCCGTGGTCTCCGGTCGCGACATACAAGTTCCCGCTGCCGTCTAGTGCCATGTCCCAGATGTACTTGCTGCCGGGTTCGAAGTAGACGGAGGATTTCCATTCATCTTCAGATGTGGATTCGGATTTGGTTTTGGACTTATCGTCTTTCCCGGGTGCCGCCTTGGCCGCGCTGTGCTCGAGGCGATAAACCTTGCCATCGGGATTGGTCGCCGCGTAGAGCACCCCGTTCTTATCCACCACCAGAGCTTGCACCTGCAACTCCCGCGGCTGAAAAATCGCTGACAGCTGTCCTCCCAGCAGAATGCGATACACCCGGCCCGGCCCTCCCGTGGCAGCGTAGATTTCTCCCTGCGGTCCGACGGCAGTTGCCCACACAACACTCGCCGGAGTGCTCGCCACCAGCTTGAATGCAGGCGCCAGCTCCAGCGTCCCATCGCTCGAGATCGCCACACCGTGAGCGGTGCCCTTTTGAAAATCTTCGTATTTGGATTGTTCCCAGGTCCGCGTGCCTTCAGCGAAGACCAATGCCGTAGACAAATGGAGAGTTATAAGGATGACAAGCTTACGCAAGAACATCGTGAGTTGAACCTCTTGAGTTGGGAAATTCTTAGAGTACCACTCTACAAGCCACAGCTCTTTTTCATCTTCTTCCGATGTCATCCCGAACCCGCTGCAAGCGGGAGAGGGCCTTACTTCAGTCCGATTCAGTACGTGCTGTAGATACGCGCTGTAGAGAGGATCGCCGCGTGCTCGCGCTCTCGACGGCGTCCATGCCGCTTCCTGGACATCGCAAGGCCCTCTCTCGCCTTGCGGCGAGTTCGGGATGACATCACCGTACGGGGAAAGGACTAGTGCACACAAAAACGGGCGGTTCACCGAAAGGCAAGCCTATTTGATCGCAATAGTCAGCAGTTGCGCGCCTGAAACAACAAAATCCAGCGCCGGAGTCGTCGTCTCGCTCACCGCCGATTCGCCTCGAACCACCATCTCTTGGGTTCCGTGAAGTCCATCCATCACGTTCATCACGGAGAGAGGAAGCGCAGGCATGACCTTATCGGCGACCATCGCCTCAGGATCTTCGTCGAGCACTGAAACGTAAACCCGATTGTTCACGTGCTGTTGGTTCAGCACGGCGATAGTCGAAGCCAGGTCGAGTTTGGGTGTGCCCCCAGGTCCGCCGCGCCGCAAACGATCGAGCATTTCGCCGTCGCTAACTAATACATGCAGGGGACCTTTGGATGCCGAAGTCGGAATGCGAATCGGAATGTGCTCGATCACCGCGTCGCCGCGATACGGCCGCAGCAGCACTTCAACTGTGACCTGATCTCCGGGGCGCGCTTCGCTGACGTCGGTGCGGGCGCTCTCCAGTCGCGCCCAGCGCCGTTCTTTGGTGACCTCGAAATCCAGTTGCAAGCCTTGAATTGCCGGCGTGCTGTACGGATTGTCGTAGATGCGCGCAAACCGCTCGCCGATGGATCCCGCCGCTAGCATGGCAGCGGGCTGCGTTCCTTCCGCGGCGGAGAACATGTCCTGCAGCTTTACATCGGGAAAGCCTTCAACCCGGATATTGCCCTTCACCGAGTAGGTGGTTTCTTCACCGTACTCGTTCACGCCGTGCAGCGCGTTGTAGACGGTGGTGGACATCGCGATCGGACTCAGCCGCGCGTTGTTCAGAACTTCATAGTGGAAAATCTTGTCAGCAGTCCCGCCGTGGATAGTCAGCGTCACCGGAATCATCTCTGCGTTTTTGCCGAATTCGCCAAGAATTCCGGTGTGCCGGTCCTGGACGAACGACCCCACGGTTTCGGTGGCATTGACGATCTTGAAAGCATTGAGCGGCGAGGGGACCGTGGCCAGAACCTGCGTCTTGGTCATTGGCAAGTCCACCATTCCGAATTGAAGCAAAGGATGGCCGCAAGCCAGCAAGTGACCGGCGTCAATGTAGGTGACGGTGCAGGTTGCGGCAATGTCCATGTCCCCGCGAACCAACACGGCGCTGACGGCCGAGCCCGGCACCAGCGGATCGGGCTGCTTAGCGTCGCTGGTTGACCCCACGCCCATCACCGGAACAATTCCTTGGCTGGCAAACTGCGGTGCAAATAGCTGAATCGAGTCTTCGGAGAATCCGCTGAAGACCAGAGGGGTATCGATTGGCCGGAGATAGTTGACAGAATTCTGGATTGGAAGCGAAGCTGCTCCGGGCCCGGAAGTTTTGGCCGGGATTAATGGCACTGACTTAGTCTGCGCCGGGACGTTTGCCGGCGTCGTATCCAGCGCGCTGATCTCGAGCATCTCGGAGATGGGCGTGACTCCGGCAATCGGCTCTTTAGAAAATTCGCCGATGCGGAACGCCACGGCGCCCGCCAGTTTTCCATTGAAATAAACCGGACTGCCGCTCATGCCGGCGACTACTCCGGTGTACTCCACCTTTGCCCCACCCAGCCGCACCAGGATGATGTCGCCCTTCGGCCCATTGACATTCCGCAAGACGCCGAGAACTTCGACATCCATGGACTCGGGTTTTGTGCCTTGAAAAACCGTATAGGCCACGCCATGCATTCCGGCATGAATTTGGTCGAGAGACACGGTCTCAACCGCTTTGGGTTTTGATAAGGCTTCTTGAGCGCAAGCTGGTTGGGCGTAAATGAGGGAAGAAAGCAGAAAACCACACGTTACCACTACTGCGAAAGGAACCCGTTTCATTTCGCCCCGCAGGACCCCTTAAAGACGAGGGATCCGCAAATTGAAAATACTTCGCTGCTCTCGATATTTCCCCTGGGAGAGGTCAAGCCGGGCAAAACATCCCAATCGCGAAGTTCAGCGTCTATACTAGCATACGAGTAAATAGAGGCGATCCATGTTTGCTAGGCCCTTTGGGCATAAATTCGGGCGAACGAGCAATTCTTGCGCAGGGCTACTGTTGTGGGCCTTGGTTCTCTGCCTGCTGGCGGGCACCCCTTCTGCGGCGTCGGCTCAGTCGCAGGATCAAGCGTCCCAAGGTCAAGCGTCGCAGGGTCAGTCGCAGTCTCAACCCAGCCAGCAAAACCCCAACCAGCAGGAAGCTCCCCCTGAAGCTGGCGGCCCCAACAGTGATACTGGCCCCTATGCCATCCCTAAGAAAGGGGAAGAGGCGCCACCGCCACCTCCTCCTGAGAGGCCCAAGAAAATCGAGGGCATGCCCGACTACTCCATCCATGTCGACGTCCCCGTAGTGACAGTTCCGGTCTTGGTCACGACTAAGAACGGGCAGTTCATTCCAAATCTTAAAAAAGAGAATTTCCGCGTGTATGAAGACGGCACCCAGCAGGCGATTCACGAGTTCAAGGTAGAGGAAGCTCCAATCACTGTGGTCCTGCTGGTTGAGTTTGCCAATACCGGATGGTACCAGCTCCTCTATGAGGCTCTGAACGCTTCTTATGCCTTCACCACCACCCTGAAGAAGGATGATTGGGTCGCAGTCGTTTCTTATGACATGAAGCCTGACATGCTGGTTGACTTCACGCAAGATAAGAACGCGGTGCGGGCGGCGTTAAATGGCCTGCGCATACCCGGCTTTTCGGAAACCTGGGAGTTCGAGGCGCTCTACGACACGCTTGACCGGCTGGATCGTGTCGAAGGACACAAGTACGTCATCCTGGTCAGCACCGGCATTGACACCGGATTGAAGCTGACGCTCGATCAGATACTCAAGAAAGTCAAGAGCACGCACGACGTTACTATCTTCCCGATGAGTATCGGTTGGCAGGTAAGAGAATACTGCGAAACCCATGGGTGCACGGGGTATTCGCACGGCATGGCCAGCTTGCACATAGGAACCATCGACTACCTGCAAGCCGACAATGAGATGCAGACTTTTGCTCGGCTGACCGGCGGACGCTTCTACCAGCCTCGATTCTCCGGCGATATGGTGGACGCTTTCAGAGACATCGGCGAAGACATTCGCCACCAATACACCCTCGTCTACCACCCCACAAATGCCAAACTGGACGGTACCTACCGCAAGCTCAAAGTGGACGTGGTCGCCCCAGACGGCGGGGCCTTGAAGATCAAAGACGAGAAGGGCAAAGACGTGAAGTTTCAGGTGAACGCTCGCGAAGGTTACACCGCCAAACACACGGTAGACTAGCCTAGGCTCGGGGATCAGACCAGGGCTATGGAGGCACGGGCGTCCCGCCCGTGCGGGTCCGGCAAGGACCTGTCGTGAGCGGACCGAAGGGAACCATCACAATCCCTCAGTGAACCAGGCGGTCGAGTAGAAAAAAGATCGCCACTCCAAGAAGTACAACCAGCGCCATTTTTCCGCCTGGTTCGCGATTCACTTCCGGCATCAGATCCGATGCAGCTACGTAGATCGTTACCCCTCCCGAGAGCGGCAATCCGATGCCGACATGGCGCCTCCATAGGGCCATGGTCAGCACTCCGGCAAATGTGGCCGCTCCCAGCAGCACCGAGGCTCCCCAGGCCAGACGCCGGCTGCGTCCGCTGGCTAGCATGACCGAAGCAATGGTGAACCCCTCGGGAATCTTGTGCAGAAAAATCGCTACAAAAATTACCCATCCCAGCCAGTTCGAGACGATAAAGCCGGAAGCGATGGCAATTCCGTCGAAGAAAGTGTGAATCACCAGTCCCAGCAGCACCGAGTAGCCCTTGTGTGCGGCGATGAATTGGTCCGCATGGGTCTCCTCGCCGAAGTGAAAATGCGGCGTCACGGTATGCTCAAAAAAATGGGTAATCAGGTATCCCGCCAGGATCAGGATCGGCGCGTCCTTCTCTCGTAAATCGAAGCTGGCGGGAATGATTTCCAGCACTGCTGTCGCCAGCATGAACCCCGCGCCCAGGGCCACAAAGTATTTGAGATAGGAGCGGTCCCAATTTCTCTTGACGATAATGGTTCCGCCAAACACGTTCGCCGCCGCGGCCGCCGTGCCCAGCAGCAAGCTGAGAAGAATCGGGTTCATGAGAGAGTGGGAATGATAGCAGGAGACAGCCGTTGGCGGTCAGCTCTCAGCCGTCAGGAAAGGCTTCTCTTCCTTATAAGTCTTGGCATTCCGAGCCCGCTCGCGGGAGAGGAACCTGCTGTTTGCCGGCGCCACCGCGCTGCCGAGGAATTCGGGGTCCTCGACGGCTGCGCCGTTTCGGAATGACATCGGCAGGAGAGAGAGGTCTTGCCGATGCTGACCGCTCCTGTGCAAAATGAATCAACTTTTCTCTATCTCTCTCCCCGCGAATAAAGTTATAGTGAATTTGCTCAGCGGTTCCCACGACAACTGACCTGTTCGATGGCACGGAGAAGTGATTCCACCATCCAGGAAGAGTTGTACTCCACGCCCGACGATCCGGCGCGCGACGACTTAGACGACGCTCGCTTGCTCGACTTGGACGTAGAGAAGGAATCGCCATTTCTGCGGGCGCAAAAGCGCGTTCCTGCCCGCCGCAGTCCGCTTCCAAAGAAAACCGCCACGCGTCTGCTGTGGGCAGCTTTGGCCATTGTGGTTGCCGCGCTGGCCGCCGTCGGCGCCAACCTGCTCTATCACTATGGCGAGCATTCTTCCCGCTTCGGCCTTGAGTCTAGCGACGATATCGAGACCGCCGGCCTCAGCAACGTGACCAGGGGCCAGGTCATGGAAGTGATGGGAGGCGACATCGGCCGCAACGTCTTCTTTATTCCGCTCGATCAGCGCCAGAAACAGCTCGAGCAGATTCCCTGGGTCGAGTCTGCCAGCGTGATGCGCTTCGCCCCCAACCGGATCAAGATTGAAATCCACGAGCGCACTCCGGTCGCTTTCGCCCGCGTCGGTTCCAAAGTCTTGCTGACCGACGCCGGCGGCACCTTGATGGACCTTTCAACCAAGAAGAAGTACTCGTTTCCGGTGATCATCGGTATGAACCCGGGCGAACCGCTCTCCACACGCTCGGCGAGAATGAAGATCTACAACGAATTGGTGCGCGAACTCGACTCCGGCGGAGGGAATTATTCGAAGGATCTGAGCGAGGTGGACCTTACCGATCCGGAAGATGTCAAAGTCCTTGCCAATAATCCTGAGGGCGAAGTCCTGGTGCATCTCGGGTCTTCGGACTATCTCGACCGCTTCAAGATTTACGTTGCGCACTCGCGCGAATGGCGGCAGCAGTTCCAGAAGTTGGAGTCCGTGGACTTGCGCTACGACCGGCAGATCATCGTGAACCCCGATATGCGTGGTGTAGAACGGCAGCCTGCCCTCTCAAAAGCGGCTGTTCGGGTAGCGATGTCGGCAGGGGTAAAACCCGCCGCGCTGGTGACCCACGAGCCCGTTAAGTCTCAAGCGCCGCCCGTGACTGTGACTAAACCGGCGAGTAAGCTGGCGAGCAAACCGCCTCAGAAGACCCGTTGGCACAAACGGTGGGCGCCAGCCAAGCATGCGGCACCCAAGCCGAAGCCACGCGCTACTGTTGCTCCCAGTGTTTCTAAATCACCATCCGTGCCACAAAAGCCAAGCCCGGCAATCGCGAAAGGACAGGGGACCCAGTAACAATGCCGAAGCCGCAGGGGAATTTTTTTACCGCGATTGACGTAGGCAGCGCCAAGACCTGCGTTCTGGTCGCCGAAATCACCGAGAACGGCCTGCGCTACCGCGGCCACGGGCTGGTGGATTCGCGCGGTTCGCGGAAAGGCATCATCGTTGATCTCGATAAAGCCGTCGCCTCCATTCAGAAGGCGGTCGAGCAGGCGGAAGACCGCGCCGGGATTGCGGTTGAACATGCAATCCTGGGAGTGGCGGGCTCGCACGTGCGCGGAATCAATACTCACGGCGGCCTGATATTCGGCAACCGGCCGCGCGAGATTGGCCGCGATGAAATCCGCCAGGCCGTGGACAAAGCCCGCGCCATTCCCCTCCCGCCCGACCGCGAAGTACTGCACCTGTTGCCGCAGGAATTTATTCTCGACGATCAGCACGGCGTGCATGATCCCCTAGGCATGATTGCCACCCGCCTCGAAGTGCGCGTCCACATGATCACCGCCGCGGCCTCGGCCACGCAGAATGTGATCACTGCCGTAAACCGCGCCGGGGTGCACGTGGATGACACCGTTTTCGAGCCGCTGGCCTGCGCCGATTCCGTGCTGCGTTCCGACGAACGGGAACTCGGCATCTGCCTGGCCGACATCGGCGCCGGCTCCACCAACGTGGTCGTCATCCAGGAAGGCTCCGTGGGCCACAGCGCAGTGTTGCCAATTGGCGGAGATCACTTTACCAGTGATCTCTCGGTCGGTCTGTGCACGCCGATCGTGGAAGCCGAAAAGATCAAAAAATCATTCGGCAACGTGATCGTCACCCTGATTCCAGAAGGCAACGAAGTTGAAGTGCCTTCGGTAGGAGACCGTGCATCGCGGCTGGTTTCGCAGCGCATGGTCGGAGAAATTCTGGAGCCGCGGGCGCGCGAGCTTTTCGAAATGCTGCGGGAAAACCTCCGCCACGCTGGAATGCTGGAGCATTGCGCCGCCGGCATGGTCATCAC
>WNFC01005651.1_pt1 | contig 15157 bp, 22 predicted proteins | sample 5400541 | NCBI WGS metagenome assembly WNFC01 (sample SAMN13153342, study PRJNA577476) | soil metagenome | isolation source: 120 cm saprolite under Douglas fir tree site 2 hole 2 replicate 1 | place: USA:California | collected 2015-04-18
CAGCAATTCCCGGAAGGTTTTGAACCCTAGTAACCACGCCAATTTCCCAGTTGGCTTTTCGTAAACATCAATGCGACAATGCGCCCCTGACGCAAGCGATTGAACGCTTTGATGTCCTCATCTGAGGGGTGGTTATGGGCCTCATTGCACCTAAAGCACGCAAACATCTTTCCGCAGATGCGCTCTTCGGCTGGCTTCGAAACGGTTTCTCCAAGGTCCCGGATCACCGCAGTGACGGTAGCAAGATGACCATGGCGGACGCCCTGATGTCGGGGTTCGCCATGTTTTCACTCAAATGCCCCTCGCTTCTCGACTACGACAAGCAGCGTGCAGACGCCAACTTGAAAACTATCTACGGCATTCAGTGCCCGCCTTGCGACTCTTATATGCGAGAGGTGCTCGATCCGCTTGCACCCGAGTCGCTTCGGCCATCGTTCAAGGCCGCCTTTCGACAACTGCAGCGTGGCAAAGCGCTGGAAGAGATGGTCTTTTTCAAAGGCTGTTATTTATTGGCTCTCGATGGCACCGGGTATTTCTCCTCCAAAACGATTCATTGTCCGTCGTGTCTCGAAAAGCACCACCGCGACGGCTCCACAACCTATGCGCATCAGATGTTGGGTGCCGCGCTCATTCATCCCGATCGGCGTGAAGTCATCCCGCTGATGCCCGAACCGATCGTCAAGCAGGATGGCACCGAGAAAAATGATTGTGAGCGCAATGCCGCCAAACGCTTTATGGCGAAGTTGCGCCAAGATCACCCGCATCTGCAGTTTATTGTCACCGAAGATGGGCTCAGCTCCAATGCCCCTCACATTGAAACCCTGCACGATTATGCGTGTCACTCTATCCTCGGCGTCAAAGAGGGCGATCATGCGTATCTGTTCGAGCAGGTGCAAGTGGCGGAGCAAGAGGGACGCGTCACCCATTATGAGCGCCGCGACCGCGGCGCGGGTATCGTGCATCAGTTTCGTTTCATTCATGATATGCCGCTCAATGCAGCGCGCTCCGATGTGCGCGTGAATTTCATCGAGTACTGGGAAGTGAGCCAGGACAACGTCCAGCATTTCAGTTGGGTGACGGACTTTCGCGTGACGAAACAGCATGTCTACAAACTCATGCGAGGTGGTCGAGCCCGGTGGAAAATCGAAAATGAGACGTTCAATACGCTGAAGAACCAAGGGGACAACTTCGACCACAATTATGGCCATGGTGAGCAGCATCTCTCGGTGGTGTTGGCCATGCTGATGATGCTGGCGTTTCTGGTGGATCAGACTCAGCAACTCTGTTGTGCCTTGTTTCAAGCGGTTTGGGCCAAGTTGGGTAGCAAGCGTCTGCTGTGGGAGCGCATCCGGGCGCTGTTCTTTGATGACGCTCTGGAGTCGATGCGGCAGTTGCTCGAAGCCCTGTTTTACGGCTTGAAGAAGTCCGCTCCTCTCTTTGCCGACGATTCCTCGTAATCTCTCATGACCTACTTGACGTGTCAGTTAGCGACCTCGACGATTGCCAATCGTGACGGGATGCGTGCGCTCAGATCATAAAAGATGCTGCAACTTGGCATCGTATCACGCTTGGTTTAGGTATGATTTGGACAGGATTCGGCCTCCCTGGAGACGTCAACCCCTCAAAGATCGCTCTTTGAAGATGGAGAGGGGCGTTACAAGGTCAGCGGCGGGAATTGCTGAAAGCGCTGGTACTCTGTACGCTCACTCCAGTGTTCCCAGGTCTGCATACCAGGAAGCAATTGCCGCCCACGCCAGAGGCACACCGCGATGATTGCAGGAATATAACAGTTGGTCCACGCCTGAATCCGGTTGGCATCGTAGATATGCAGATCAGCTGTTGCGGCATAGGATTTCCCAGCGGTCCTGATAGCCTTCCTCATCTCCGTAAGGCGCTCTTGAATCAGCAGCTGATTTAACGCCTGAGTAGTCAGCAATACATAAGTCCCCTCAGCGTCGAGCACGCTTTCGACCTGTGGTTTCAACTGATCCGAATCCTTGCGACATAACTCCTTACCACATGCGGCGGGACCTATGTCCATTGCCTTACATTGGAACATCGTCAATCGATTAGGGATATAGTCGGTACTAGCAGGTCCTCCTGACCATTGGACCCTCCCATCTTCTCCACCGTCTCGCACAGTGATGTTGAGAGAAACAGCAATGCTACGTGCAGCAATGTTGAAATGGTTTGCTTCAAGATGGAGAAGCCGTCGCAGGAGGTCGGTGAGTTGGAAGTCCGTCAATTGCCCTATGTCTTCGTGGGTGATTTCAAGTAACTGCGTCATAGCATGTTACATCCTATCCAGACGTTACATCTGTTCCGACAACAGCACACATTTGTTTGTGAGTAGCGACGGACCAGTGACGACAATCTTTCGCCAACTGTTTTAACCCTCAAACAATTAGAGGGAGCTTTATAACGAAAAAGTCCTGCTAGAGTGTTTTGAGTTACCGTCTACTATCCCATTGTGCGGCATGATGCCGTCACTTTGGAGTTCTACTCCAACTCATCAACTGCCTCCGCCAGCGTCTGCTGGTCGGGCTTGACGTAGCGCCAGATGTAGCGGTCGCTCTGATGTCCGGAGGCTTCCCGTGCGTAATGTACCCCTTTTGTCTCAGCGAGCTTCCGTAGGAAAGTATGCCTGAGCACATGCGGGGATACATCTATTTTTTCCTCGGCTGATAATCGACCTTTCGCCTGCGCGGCCATACGCCCGACAATCGCGGCAGCTTCGCGGCGTGACAGCCGTCGGCCGGTGCGCGTGATAAAGAGGGGAGGGGCTTCATCCTTGCGAACCTCCAGCCAGTCATCGAGGACCTTGCGCGCGTCCCGATGCACCGGCACGAAATCCCGAACCCCGCCGCCTTTAACCTGTACCCGTTCAAAGCCCTTGGTTGTGTACTGGTCTCGGTCCAGCCCCAGCGCTTCCGACACGCGCAGGCCAGAGCCGAGCAGCGCCGCGAACAGCGCATGATTGCGCAAACCTTGGTCTGTGCCTGGCCCACGGCGGACCCGCAACTTCTGCACCGCATTGAGTAACCGCAGCTCTTCCAGCCGGGTAAGGCCCTTCCAGTCGGCCGTGGGTTCTGCCGGCGGCTTCACGCCATCGGTGGGACAACCCAGCGGGAAGAGGGCAGGAAACTTCCGGTGTAGCCAGCGGGCGAAGTGCCGCACCGTGGCATAGATGCGCACCAGCGAGGCCTGCGCCAGCCGCTCTTGCTGCAGCGCTTTCACAAAGGCCTTGGTGACCGAGACAAACCACTCATCCGGCCGGTCATGCCTGTAGAGCTTCTGGTAGAAGGTGAGGAAACGTTGCAGGTCGCGTTGCTTGGCATCGACCGTCGCCGCGGATTGTCCGGCGACCTCGGTGACCAAGTACATGTTTGCCAGGTGTAACTTTGCACGCATTGTGGCGGTGATTTTGCACTTTATTTGTCGTAGTGACGAGCACGACGTGAGACTTTCGGGAGCCCGAGAACATTGCCGAGAAAGTCTTCTTCTCGGCAAAGAGGAACGAGCGGGCCAACGGTATTACAAGGGGTTCGCCATTGCTCGCACAGAAACCTCACCGTTCATTTTCGGCAAAGTTGACGTCTCAAGGCCCCCATGCACCTTCAGAGTAGGCGGAGGCTAGCGCCACATAAAGTGTCAAAAGCACCGCCGCTTCATTTGTAAAGTTACAGTCGGCCATCAGGTTGTCACTTGCGTGATTAAGTGGCGGAGTTTGTGCGGGATTCTGTGGCGCATCTTTCCTGGCGTGGGGAGGGCGCACTCCAGCCGATCGATACGGGCTCGCCCGTGCCAGCGGGCACACAAAACCCCTGCCTGTTGTAGGTGCCTCCCTGCTCCCCTGCCGCACCCCAGCGCTCCGCGTGCCGGGAGGACTCCTACCCTGCGACCGGCGTGCCCACGGGGGTTATCGTGGTTCTCCCGGTGGGCGTCCTGCCTGGGGCGCAGGGGGTCTGCTGTCTGGCCCGTCCAGCGTGCCCTCGCTGATGCGGAGCGGCGGCAGGCCAACGATCTCGAAGGTCGCCGAGGCAATGCTGATGCCCACCGCCTCCAGCCCTTGGAGGATGTCGCGACTCATGGCATCCTTTTGTTCGCGGACACCGGCATCTTTGGTGAGGAAGCGCACGGTGAGTTCCAACCAGTTGTCGGTGAGCCGGTAGTATACGCGCGGTCGGATGTCAGCGGGCCGCAGGAGGTAGCGCCGTTGCAGCTCGTGCAGCGCTTCCTCACCGACCTCGTGGAGTGCCAGCGCGTGGCGCTCCGCCGCGTGCAAGAGAATCTGCTCGGCGCGGGCCCGATCGGCCGTATAGGGCACGGGGACGCTCATCTCGTCCCATAAGTAGGGAAAGTCGCGCGTGTAGTTGTAGACCGGTTCCTCGAAGAGGCTGGCATTGCTGACGGTGACGAGCCGGCCCGTATACTGCCGACTCTGCACCCACACCGCGGGCGCTGCGCTCTGGACGGCGGGCGGCTGGCCCATCTCCATGAGGGTCGTCTTCGTCAAGCTCAGCGCGATCACATCGCCGCGGACGCCCCCCATGACAATCCGGTCGCCGACGCGAAAGAGGTGGCCGCGCAGGATGACCAGATAGCCGGCCACGGCCGTGATGACCTTCTGCAGTGCCACCGCCACCCCGGCCGTCACCAGCCCCACCGCCGTCGCCAAGCGGGTCGGGTCCTCGAACCAGAGCGAGGCGAGGCCGACCAGCACCAGCACGCCCATGGTGATCCGGACCGCTTGCCGGACCCAGAATTCCAGCCGCGCCGTGCCACGACGGCGGCCGAGACTGAGCAACCCCTCTAGCCCCCGTTCCAGCAGCAGGACCACCGCGAGGAACGCCAGGGTGACCAGGAGCCGTTTCCCATTCTCGACGTTGACCCCGACCAGCGTGGTGCCCAGCACCTCGACGGCCTGTTGCGGACCGACCAATCGCACGATCTCCTGCATACGTGTCTCCTCCTCAGCGCCACGTGCGCCCATGACGGACGCGGCTGGGCGACCGCTGCTCACCGCGCGCCCTCGTACTGCATACGCTCCCGTAGGCCGCGCATCGCCTGCTGCTGGACACGGATCAGGCCCCGCTGGGGCCGATCCAGGTCGAGGATGGCCCAGACCACCAGGGCAACCACCACCGCAAACACGGACGTCGCCAGGACCTGCCGGTGGGCCGTCGTTCCGCAGGCATAGCCGCTCAGGAGCCCCGTCAAGACCGCTGCCACCCCCAACAGCCAGATCACCGTCTCCGGGACGTGGTTCGCCTGGGCCGCCGCGCGCTCCGCGCGCAGATCGCTCACCTCGTTGAGCGCCTGCGCGACCCACACGAGGCTCACCGCATGGGGAGCGCGGTGCACTGCAGGGCCCACCAGGGCCCACAGCTCCCGCTGCAGCCGCTCCACCTCCGTCGTGGTCCGGGGCAGTCGCGTCTGGTCACTACGCGCCTCCGCCTCTGCGATCCGCGCGTCCACATAGGCCCGCAGTACGCCCTGTATCTGCTCGCGCGCGGGCTCCTCCACGACACTGGTCCGGAGATACGCCGTACCGATGGCATTGGCCTCGCGCAGGACTAGGGCCGTGCGCAGGTCATACCGCGCCGCCGCCATCGCAAACGAGAACGCGAGCAACAACCCAAGCAAGCCCAATACCGCTGCCACAAGGGCGGCGAACACCCCTCGCGACGACTCGGACGCTCGCGGGGATGTCCGGCACCCGAGGCGGTATCCCCCCTCGACGGTGGCGACCACGAGGAGCCCGAGGATCAGCGCCATGAGCCAGGCGGGGATTATGTAGAAGACGTCCATCATGGTACCCGCTTTCTGCCTTTCTGCAATCGCGAAGCGCAGGAAGGCCCCGCAGGGGGGCAGTGCCTCAGTCCCCCTGCCCCTCCTCGGCAGTCTCCCAGGCGTGCTTGGAGACATATTGCCCTTTCGCAGTGGGGTGTGCCATGCTAGGCTTGGCACACTTTACCACAGGAAAGCGCCCTTTCGTCAGGTGAATTATGCGATTGCAGGGAGGAAATCCTCATAAAAGCTGGGCTGTCGGCCTCCCAAAATGCCATACGAAACAGTCTTTCAGAGACGGAGATGCGCCAAATAATTCCGCAAAATTACCTCTAATCCCATAAGTGACAGGCTAATTCCCCTACCGAAACCCGACCTCTAATACGATCACTAGACAAATTGGCTTCTTTTGTCCCGTGTTGGCGCAGGACGAGGCTGAAAATAAAAGTCTTGACAAGTGGCAATTGTCTCTATACATAGTAGATATGATTAAGAGCTTCCGCCACGCGGGATTGAAACGCTTTTATGAGCGCGGCGACCGCAGGAGGTTACTGGCGGAGCATGTGCCGAAAATCGCTCGTGTGCTGGCGCAGTTGGACATAGCGACTGACGCCAACGATATGGATATACCCGGCTTCCATCTGCACCCGTTGACGGGCAACTTGGCCGGGTTTTGGAGCGTCACCATTCGCGCCAACTGGCGGATTATTTTCCGCTTCGATGACCATGGCGACGTGACTGACGTTGATTATCTCGATTATCACTGATGGAGAGGTACCCATGCCGATGCACAACCCGCCGCACCCTGGCTTAACCGTGCGGCATGACTGTCTTGAGCCATTAGGGCTAACAGTCACCCAAGGCGCGAAGGTGCTTGGAGTGACGCGCCAAGCGCTCAATAACCTGGTGAACGGCAAGGCAGGCATTTCCCCAGAAATGGCCGTGCGCTTATCGAAGGCGTTCGGTGCCAGCCCGGAAATGTGGCTACGGCTACAAATGGCCTACGACCTCGCCCAGGTGCAGCAGAAGAAAATCAGCGTCAAACGGGTGTCCCGCAGCGCCATGACGGACGACCTGCACCCGTAAGCGAGATTGGAGGTCTCGACATTGACTAGGTGTAACACGCCTAGGGGGATGCGCATGACGAAAAGCGCTAAAATCGTTGCCACAATTGCAGTAATCTTTGGGCTGTTGGCTTGTGTAGATGCAAGCGCACAAGTGCTAATCGACATTAGTAGCGAGGATGCTCGCAAGGCCGCAGAGAAGACTTATCTTGATGATTTGGCGGTTCATGATACTGCTCTCATTTATGAAGGTTTTTGTATCAAGGATGGCGGCTTATACGTTCCGGGCTGGATAGAACCGGCTAATTTGGCAGCCGATACCTATGCACAGAAGGGTATTATTTTGCGTATCGAGATATTGCCCGGAAAGAAAATTAAAGGCGTATGGGTGGACGCGGCAAAGGCGCAGCATATAGCGCAGGGTAACGCAGCGGCACCAGATGTATTAAGTAAGGAAGATTATAATAAAGAGGTTATAAAACGCATTAATGGTCTTTTTCATGGTGGGTTCTTGGGTTACAATAGTTGCGATGAAGAACAGAAGTTAAATACATTACGTACTATGACTTTATATGCCGTTGAGAGCATAAACGGCTTCTCTAAAATTTCTGAATTATTCACGTCAGTAAAGCAGAAATCCGACAAATAACTAAAGACTGTTATGTACGAAGATTGCGCTCCGCCGCGAAATTAGCGTGGTCAAAGCGCGATCTTGACTAGACAAAAGGAACCATATTGTCTAATGTGAGAAAACTGACCCCCCGCCGTTGCTAGGGTTGCGGGGTTTTTACATACCCCAACATTGGACAAAATGATGAGCGACCGCAAACACCTCACTTCCGGCGAGATTGACAAGCTGTTAGCCGCCACTAAGGGCACCCGCCACGAGGCCCGCGACCGGTGCCTATTGCTTTTGATGTTCCGGCATGGCCTGCGCGTGTCGGAGGCCTGCGGGCTGGTGTTGTCCCAGGTGAACACGGAGAGCCGCGTGCTGCACGTCGCACGGCTGAAAGCTGGGTTGTCCACCACGCACCCGCTACGCGGTAACGAGCTCAAGGCCATCAAGGCATGGCTGGCCGACCGTGCTAAAATGAAACCGCAGACGGACGCTTTTTTTATCAGCGAGCGTCGCAGCCCGTTGAGCCGTAAGACCGCCTGGCTGGCGATCCGTGCGTATGGCCGACGCGCAGACCTGCCCGTTGAGGCTCACCCGCACATGCTGCGCCACGCTTGCGGCTTTGCCCTCGCCGACCAAGGCGCCGACACGCGGTTGATACAGGACTATCTGGGGCATAGGAATATTCAGCACACCGTCATGTATACGGCGACCAACCCGGCACGGTTTGAGAGGCTGTGGCGGTGAATCCTCGCGCCTGACTGGCAGGCTTGAGGTAAGATTCAACAAAGGCGGGGAGAAATAAAAATCTCACCACTCTGCGTTAAGTCGAGAGAACGCTCGTATACATTTACAGAGCACCGGTGCTGCGTGTTGCTGGGGTAAAGCACTATGGACGGGCACTACAATATTGGCCAGCTCGCGCGCGCGGCGGGGGTTCCCCTCTCCACACTCCGTTACTACGAGCGCGCTGGGCTGCTTTCTCCTACAGGACGTGCACGCAATAATTATCGCTTCTATACCGAAGACGCTCTGCAGATTGTCCGTTTCATTCGCGCGGCGCAAGCGACCGGGTTCACCCTCGATGATGTGGGCACCCTCTTGACGCTGTGGAATGGACACACCGCCTTGTGTAAAGATGTGCAGCCCTTGGTGGCCAAACGCCTTGAAGAGGTGACCCAACGCTTGAAGGAGATACGGCATGTCCAGCGTATCCTCACCTCGATGCTCGCCATGTGTCACGCCCAAGAGCAAGACGCATTCTGCCCCGTGATCGACAAGCTCACGGAAGCCTTGTCCTAATCTCTGCATTCCTGCTCCATGGCACTTCCAAACAGACCGCGCTTGACCTTGCACATAGGTGTAAGGTGTATGTTTATTCCTGTTGACTTCGTTACGCCTTGGTTTCTTTGCAGTGGAACACCTTATGAACGCTCCCGTTGATTTGCTCATTCTTGGCTCTGGTTCCACCGCGTTTGCCGCAGCGTTGACCGCGCAGGAGCTGGGCAAAACGGCCGTCATGATCGAGCAGCGCACAGTAGGCGGGACGTGCGTCAACCGTGGCTGTCTCCCGTCGAAGAACCTCATTGAAGCGGCGAAGCTTGTGCATGAGGCACGTCATCCTCGCTACCCCGGTCTCCACCCGTGTGCCATGACACTCGACTTTGCTACGCTGATTGCGCAGAAAGATGCGATCATTGACGACTACCGGAGCAAAAAATACGAGAGCCTTGTAGGTGGCCAGTTTCGTATAGAAATGGGTTCCGTCCGGTTTCTGGATGCGCATACGGTTGAGGTCGATGGTAAGCAGCTCAGCGGTGAAAAAATCCTCATTGCGACGGGTTCGCGCCCGACCATCCCGGATATCGCAGGACTAGCAGAAGTGCCCTACCTCACGAGCGACTTGCTGACGAGCGATGAGCCGATGGAGTTAAAGGAACTGCCACAATCCCTCCTCATTGTGGGAGGTGGCTATATTGCGTTGGAATTGGGACAGATGTTTCACCGCTTCGGCACTCAAGTCACACTCTTGGAACGCAGTGCCGAGCTTTTAACACATGGCTATGAGCCGGAAGTTGGCCGCACCCTCAAGCAACTCTTGGTAGAGGAAGGCCTGCACGTCATCACCAACGCTCCCATCACCCAGGTGCGCCATGACTCGGACGGCGTGCGTGCCACCGTGCGCATCCACGGCAAAACACAGGAGTTTCGTAGTGAGCAACTCCTGCTTGCTACTGGCCGACAGCCCAACACTGACACCATTGCCCTTGAACGCGCTGGCGTGTCGGTGGATGAGCAGGGCGCGGTGGTTGTGGATAGCTACCTGCAGACCAACGTGCCCCACATCTTTGCGGCAGGCGATGTGATTGGGCGCCAGACGGAAAGTCAGATGGCTACCCCAGTTGGTAGCCGCGATGGGGGCATTGCCGCACAGAACGCGCTCGCAAACGCGATGCGAGCGGTAGACCATCGTGTGATTCCACGCGTGATTTTTACTGATCCCCCTGTCGCTGTCGTGGGGATGACCGAGAAAGAAGCGATGGCTGCGGGACACCCTTGCTGGTGTAACACGCTGCCCATGGAGCTTGTGCCGCGCGCGGGGGCGATTCGCGATGCGCGAGGGTTCGTAAAGATAGTGGCCGATGCCACCACACATGAAGTTTTGGGGGTGTCCATGGTGGGTAACAGCGCGGGGGAAGTCATCCATGAAGCCGCGATGGCGTTACGTTTCCACGCCACGCTGCGGGATTTTATCGACCTCATCCATGTCTATCCCACGATGGCCGAAGCTCTCAAAATTGCGGCTATTTCGCGCTTCAAGGATCCGCGTAAGCTTTCGTGCTGTGCGGAGTAATGCGGAGAATGTGTTGTGGCCCTTTTGGCCCTCCAGGCGCAATCACCCAGCATGTGCGGGTATCATGGCGCTCTAGCAACCAGCAACTCGTGAGGCGAGTATGGCACCTGAAGTGATCGTCTATACCTCATCGTCGTGAGGGGCATGCCAACACGTGAAAGAGTTTCTTTCCGCTCATGGCATTACCTTTACGGCGCATAACGTCGCGGAAGACCCGGCCGCACGGGCGGCCTTGCTTGCCACCACTGGCCGCCAAGCGACGCCGGTGATCGTGATCGGCGAGGAGGTCATCGTCGGTTTCGACCGCGGCCGTCTGCAGCGTCTCTTCCACCTCACGGACGGGGGACGGCAGCCATGACAGTCATCTGCCCCGGGTGTGGCGAAACCCACGCCCTCGCGCCAACGGTGCAGGTCGGGGACGTGATGTCGTGCACGTGGTGTGCCGGGGTGCTGTTTCGCTTGGAGCAGCATGAAGGTGTCTCCATGCTCCGTGAGGTCCCCCAGGCGTCGTGTCCACAGTGTGAGGCCCGACTCTGTCTCCCAGAGACCGTGCGGCCAGGAGATACCTTGAGGCATTGCCAGAGGACTTTTGTCGTGTCCTATACCTACGGCAGCTATGCGCTGGAGCCCTCGGACCAGGGCTAGCGGCCACAGAGGGCGAGGCGGACGCAGACCGCAGACGCGCCGGCTCGGGGGACGATGTAGCAGAGGCACGCCGCTGGCGTGCGGACAGGCACATCACCTGCCCGGTAGGAGGAAGAACATGAACATGATGCATGCAGAGGAGCTGCGCCGGGTCTGGCAGCAACGCCGCCAGCTTCCGGCTCCCCAAGAGCGGGTCCTCTGGGAGGCATTTCGCCTTCTTCGTCGGGGGCGCGTGGCCACGGACACTGCCCTCGCTGCCCATACCGGGCTCTCACCCGAGGTGGTGCGCTCCACCCTCGTCGCGCTCCAGGCGGATGGACGCCTCGTGCACGCGGTGGAGGCCGGCGGCGTGGTCGGAGCTTTCGGGCTCTCTGTACTGCCGACCTCGCATGCGCTTAGCCTCGACGGGCGCCAACTCTTCGCGTGGTGTGCCCTCGATGCCGCTGGTATTCCTGCCGGGTTAGCCGTCGATGCCACTGTGCACTCCCAGTGTCTGACCTGTCACCAGGGGCTGACAATCGTCTATGACACGGGCACAGTGACTCATGCGGTACCGTCAGCGATGCGCCTCTGGGTCGCCGCACCCGAGATGGGGCATTCCGTCGTCGGCGACACGTGACCGCTGATCAATTTCTTTTGCTCAGGTGAGCATGTGCAGACGTGGTTCGAGGAGCACACCAGGCGTCAGGGGAACACACCGGTCGGTCGGGTGCTCACGTTGGCCGAGGCTGTCACCCTAGGGCGCGAGGTGTGGGGAGCCCTGTGGAGCTGATGAGGAGCGCAGCACGGATGTCGAGAGGCAAGCAGGCACCGCAGGGGACTGGTTGCCAGTCCCACTGGAAACGCTCGCTGCGTCTGGGGCTTGCCCTCATCGCCTGTCCCTGCCATGTCCCACTGCTCGTGGGGCTCCTGGCAGGGACCGCGCTGGGAGGATGGCTGCAGCAGTATACGCTTGTGGCTTTATTGACTATGGGCGGCATTTTCGTCCTTGCCCTGTCTGACGGTGTGAAGCGTCATTCACAGGGCACGAGCATGCCACAGACCAACGAAGAGGAGGTTCCATGCACCCGAAAAGTTGTGCCGTGGTGCTCGGTGTCGTCGCCCTGGCGCTGAGCGGTGCTCGCCTAGGTCTGGCGCAGTCCCCGCAGGCCTTGATGGAGGCACTGGAGGTCAAGGCGAGCACGCAGCCAGAACAAGCCCCAGAGTTTACGGCGCTCGATCTCCAGGGGAAGCCCATACGTCTCACAGACCTGCACGGCAGGGTCGTCCTGCTGAACTTCTGGGCCACCTGGTGTGGCCCGTGCCACTGGGAAATGGCCGATATGGACAAACTCTACCACACATTTAAGGACCAGGGCTTCGTGGTTGTCGCCGTGGCCTTGGACCATGAGGGTGCCAAAGCGGTGGCCCCCTTCGTCACAGCACGGCAGCTCACCTATCCCGTCCTCCTGGATACGGACTTGAAGACGGCCCGGCAATACGGCATCAAGGGTCCTCCCACTACTTTTCTCATCGGCCGCGCGGGGGAACTGCTCGGTGTCGCCCTGGGTCCCAGGGAGTGGGCAGGGGAGCCGGCGAAGGCCCTCGTCAGTGCTCTGCTCAACGCGTCAGCAAGGAGATAGGCCTATGCGTAGGTCCATGGCGTACGTTGTTGGAAGTCTCTGTATGGCGGTGGCCATGGTAGTGTACGCCCAGCAGGGGCAACGAGAAGCAGCACCCCCCGCCGCATCCGCGCTGGAGGCCACGCCGGTGGTACACCACGTCCGGCTGTCCGTGGCAGGGCTGCCACGCCGCGGCGAGTTCCTTTGAATGAGCTGTGTGATGCGCGTCACGCAGGCTCTGGAAGAGTCTGAGGGGGTCAAGCAGGTGACCTTTGACCCGGATACCAAGACGTTTCTCCTGGAGGTGAACACCGCTTTCCGCCTGGACGCCGCCGCACAGCGGGTGCGCCTGGCAGGCAAGGAGCATGATACATGGCTAGGGTGGACGAACAGTCCAGAGTGGGTGATCACGCCGAAGGAACGGACTGCTGTAGGCCAGTGACACTCGGCCGCTGGTGCAGTGCAGGGTCCATCTTCACTGCTCTGGCCGCGGGCGTCTGCTGTATTGGACCACTCCTCTTCTCGGTCCTGGGGCTGAGCACGTTCGTCAGCCTAGGGCTCCTCCGCTCCCTGGTGCCGTACCGGAACCTCTTTTTCGCGGTGACGTTCCTCTTCCTTGGGGTGGGATTCTACACCGTGTATTGGCGCGGCGGGCAGGCCCGGGCACTGGACAAGGTCATGCTCTTGGCATCGACCCTGATGGTGCTCGCCGTGGTCAGCTATAGCCTGTATGTGGAGGGTTTAGGGGTGTTCTAGCCGCTGCGGCTGGGCTCTGAAGTGGCTCTAGCCCGGCACGTGTGCGGTTGTCTGGAGAGGCAGCAGCGGTACTCCCTATGGATATCCCACTTGAGTTCCTTGTGTGCTGTGTGGTCCCTGTCGCGCTATGCGTCGCGATAGCGCTCCTTGGTACTCGCAGTCGAGAGAAGTGAACGCCGCCGCCGGGGAACCAAGGCTCCGGTGAGCGCTTCGCAGGAGGAGGGGCACATCCCCAGCGCTCACTGGACGGTGAGGACAAGAGTATGGAACCGGCCCCTGCGTCCCTGGCGCATTACTTTGTGCCCCAGAGTGTCCTGCAGCGTCTGGTCCGTAGTCCTGACCCAGCGCAACTCACGAAGAAGATCGCAGAGGTTGCCGTCTTGTTCGTCGATGTGCAGGGGTGTAGGTTGCCGTCTTGTTCGTCGATGTGCAGGGGTGTAGTACCCTCTGTGAGGTCTTACCCCTGCCCGTCATGAATCGTCTGCTGGAGCGTGCCTTCGGCGACTTCTTTGCGTGTGTGCAGGATGCCGGCGGGGACGTGAATGAGATCATGGGGGACGGCTTCATGGCGCTGTTTGAAGGGCGGCCGCTGTGTGCGAGTGTCGTCGCGGCGGCGCACGCCGCCCTGGCGATCCACCAGCACACCGCGACCTACCAGACGGCGACAGGCCTGCCAGAGATGCCCTTGGTGGTGAATATGGGGCTCCATGCTGGGAGCGCCTTCGTTGGGATGACACGGTTTACCAACCGGCATGGCGAACGGTGGACCTATACGGCCTCGGGTCCCGTGACCAATGTGGCGGCACGGCTGTGTGCGCTGGCGCAAGACGGCGCCATGCTGCTCAGTGACGTGGCCGCCACCTGCCTGGCGCAGGCCTACCTCCTCCACCCGTTGGGGGCGCACCGCTTCAAGAACATCGGACCCTTGGTGCAGGTCTACCGTCTGCTGGGCGCGCGTCCGGAAACGCCACAGTCCTGACACGTCCACCGCGATCCGGAGGGACCCTGGAGTATGGAACAGCATACGGTGTCGAAGATGCTGAACATTGGTGCCCTGGCGTCTCCGGTCTCCCGCCTGAGGCACGCATCGTGGCAGCATGCCAATCCCCGGCATAGCCTGCCTACGAGGCGGGCGTGTCAGGGGTGAAAGGATAGGCCCATGGGCAAACGAGGTCTGGACGCAAAAAACGTCTGTCTTGGCGCAGGATTAGGGGCCGTCGTCGCGGCGCTGTGTTGTTTTACCCCTCTCCTTGTGATCCTCTTCGGTCTGGTAGGATTCAGTGCCCTGACACCGTATCTGGATTACGTGCTGCTCCCGGCTGTCATCGTGTTCGTGATCGTTGCCGGACTGGCCTCTCGGAAGTGGCAACAGGCAGCGACCCACTCCAAGCCGCGTTCCTCGTAGAGCGGATCACTCTTTCACCGTTGACGGGTATCCCGCGTTGGCTGTGGCGTTGCGAAGCTGCTCTAGTGTGGTCTTGCTATCGTCAAACGTCACCACCGCTTCTTTTGGCTCAAACGTCGCGGTGACTTTCTCGACCCCTTGCACCTTTTGCAGCGCTTTCTTGACGGTCAGGGGGCAGGCTGAGCAATACATGCCGGGCACACGTAAGGTCACCATTTTGTTTGCAGCAAACGTATGACTTGTCAAACCCATTGCACTGACCAGGATACTGACGACGACTGCGATTTTCCACGGTTTCAACATCGGTACTCTCCTAATAGAAAAGCGGCATGAGGTAAGGAAAGGTCAGAGCAAGCAGCACTAAAGCTGAGACCCCCCAAAACAGGCGCTTATAGAGACGATTCGTCTGGGGAAGCGCACAGAGGG
>WNFC01005384.1_pt1 | contig 15154 bp, 18 predicted proteins | sample 5400541 | NCBI WGS metagenome assembly WNFC01 (sample SAMN13153342, study PRJNA577476) | soil metagenome | isolation source: 120 cm saprolite under Douglas fir tree site 2 hole 2 replicate 1 | place: USA:California | collected 2015-04-18
ATTTCTACGTGCAAGCGCCGCTGCCGAACACGCTGCGGCTGGGCTTTGCCAGTCTCGATGAAAAGCAGATCGCGCGTGGCGTGGCGACGCTGGCGGAATTGCTGAAGATTGAAATGCGCAAGCGGCAGCGCGGGGTTCGCCGGGCGGAACGCAGCAGAGTGGCCCTGGTCTGAGGAAATGAAATAGAGGATGTAAATGATGTTAAGGAAGTAAAGGAAAAAGTGAGCGAGGGAGCGAACACTTTGAGCGAGACGATTACGCTGGCGCCGAATCCCACGAACAAATGTTTTGGCTGCGGCGGAGATAATGCCGGCGGGATGAAGCTGACGTTTGAACAGGACAACGTGAATCGCCGGATTGTCGGACGGTTTGTTCTTGGCGAACGGTATCAGGGAGGCGGGAAATTCGCGCACGGCGGGATTATCGCCGTGCTTTTGGATGAAGCGATGGGCAAGGTCTGCCGGTTTCGCGAGGTCCGCGCGGTGACGGCTGAATTGACCGTGGAGTACTTGAAACCAGTCGACGTGATGAAAGAAATTGAGGTCGAGGGGCGCGAGTCTGAGCACAAGGGAAGAAACATTTTTATGACCGGCGAGATTCGCGACACGGCCGGGACGGTACTGGCGCGGAGCAGGGCGCGATTCGTGGTAATCGGACAAAAGTAAAAGAGTACAAGAAAAGATTTGACGGAGAGAGACCGTCGAGAAATTCAGGGAGCGAGAGGAGAAGCGAAATGGACGTGAAAAAAGTGAATGGGAGCGGCAACGGCAGCAAGGGATCGAACGAGTGGCGCGTGAAAGTCGGCCTGGCCGAGATGCTCAAAGGCGGCGTGATCATGGACGTCACGAACGCGGAGCAAGCGAAGATTGCCGAAAATGCCGGCGCGTGCGCGGTGATGGCGTTGGAGCGCGTGCCTTCGGATATTCGCAAAGAGGGCGGCGTGGCGCGCATGGCCTCGATCAAAGTGATCCGCGAAATCATGGCCACGGTGACGATTCCGGTGATGGCTAAAGTGCGCATCGGACACTTCGCGGAAGCGGAAGTGTTGCAGGCGCTGGAAGTGGACTTCATCGACGAGAGCGAAGTGCTGACGCCGGCCGACGAAGAGAATCACATCTGGAAGCACGATTACCGCGTGCCGTTCGTTTGCGGCGCGCGCAATTTGGGCGAGGCGCTGCGCCGCATCGCCGAAGGCGCGGCGATGATTCGCACCAAGGGCGAGGCCGGCTCCGGAAACGTGGTGGAAGCCGTGCGGCACATGCGCGCGATCGTCAGCCAGATGAAGAAGCTGACCACTATGCGCGACGACGAGTTGATGCGCGAAGCCAAAGAGCTGGGCGCGCCTCTCGAACTGGTTCGCCAGATCGCCAAAACCGGCAAGCTGCCGGTGCCGAATTTTTCCGCAGGCGGCATTGCCACTCCGGCAGACGCGGCGCTTGTGCGGCGGCTGGGCGCGGAAGCAGTGTTCGTCGGATCGGGCATCTTTAAGTCCAGCGATCCCGAGGTGCGGGCGAAGGCCGTAGTGAAAGCAGCGACCCACTTCGAGGACGCCAACGTGGTGCTCGAAGCTCACGAAGAGCTGGGCGAAGCCATGCGCGGTTTGGACGTTCGTCAAATGGAAGAAAAGGACATGCTGTCGACGCGCGGCTGGTAGTAAATTCGGCCTGGCACAAAGGAAATGCGGAGTGAATGAAGTGAAGATTGGAATTCTGGCCGTGCAAGGAGACTTCGAAGCGCATGCGGCGATGCTGGCGCGGCTGGGTGCGGATACCGCAGAGGTGCGCACGCCGGATCAGCTCGAAGGTTGTGACGGGTTGATTCTGCCCGGGGGCGAGAGCACGACACAGTTGCAATTTCTCCGGGAAGAGGGTCTTGCGGACGCGATTGCGAAATTCGCGAAGCAAGGTGGAGCGATCTTTGGGACATGCGCCGGGGCGATACTCCTCGCCACGGAAGTGCAGAATCCCAGGCAGGACTCCTTGAAATTGCTGGACATGACGGTACTGCGTAATGGCTACGGGCGGCAGATCGCGAGCGACGTGGTTAGCGGACCCACGAAATTGAAGAACGAGCCGCTCGAAATGGTTTTTATCCGCGGGCCCATCATCGAACGGGCCGGGCCGGGCGTGAAGGTTCTCGCGGAGTACGCCGGAAAACCCGCCTTGGTGCAGCGGGATCAGATAATGGCGGCCACCTTTCATCCTGAATTGACAGACGACACCACTGTGCATCAACATTTCCTCGGGCTTGTTGCTTCGGCAACGAGCCAATCGGCGGGCAACGCAAAGTCCTAATCGTGGAAAAAGACAAGAAGGCAGACGCTAGTCCCCGGCGGTCGAGCCGCACAAGGGTTCTGTTTGTGTGCATTGGGAACGCGTGCCGGAGTCCCATGGCCGAAGCAATCGCCCGCTATGACGCCGCGGACGTGATCGAAGCATCCAGCGCGGGTTTGAGCCCGATAGGCTCGATCGCCGAACAAACCAAGGAAACACTGATTCTGAATGGCTACTCGGCAGATGGACTGACTTCCGATTTATTCACTCGCCAAGCCGCCGATGCCGCGGACATCATCATCAACATGACGGGCACGCAAAGGGAAATCTTCTGGCATCCGGAGAAAGTCGAGGACTGGGTCGTGCAGGATCCGTACGGCAGCGCGCCAGAGACGTATCAGAGAGTATTTGAGGGCATCAAGCGGCGCATCGATCAGCTGGCTCTGGGCTTGAGAGAAAAGCGCGAGGGCAAGCACGCGGTAAAATAGGAGTTGTGTTGCGGCGAGAAAAGACAAGCGTATCGCAGGAAGATTATCTGAAGGCCATCTGGGAAATGCTGGAAGAGGACCAGGTGCCCATCAGTGCGCGGCTCGCGGAGGAATTGAAAGTAACTCCTCCCGCCGTGACTGCTGCACTGAAGCGCATGACGCGCGACGGCCACGTGCGCGTGGAACGCAGCGGACGGATCGACCTGACCCAAAAAGGCCGCAAGCGTGCGGAACATCTCGCGTTGAGGCATCAGCTCGCGGAAATGCTGCTGACCGAAGTAATCGGACTCTCCTGGGCAAAGGCGCACGACGAAGCGGAGCGCATGGAACACGCCATTTCTCCGGAAGTGGAAGCGCTGCTGCTCAAGCGGTTTGGAGACAAGAAAAGCTGTCCGCACGGCGTCCCGATGCGCGGGGGGATTGCGCAGCTTCGCAAACAGGGTGCGGTCTTGCTCGCCGATTTGCGCGCGAAGGAAACGGGCGAGATTCTTTGCGTGTACGAAAAGGACGCGCAATTTCTGGAATTTCTCGAAGGGCTGCATCTGAGGCCGTCAACCACCGTGGAAGTGCTGAAGCGCGAATACGATGAAACCATGACGCTGCGTTCCAATGGAAAAACCATGCACCTCGGAAAGCCTGCCACCAGCCGCATCTGGGTGCGGCGTGTCACCTAGTAGTCGAGTCATGAACAGGCTTTCAGGGCAACGCGTTAGCGCCGTTTCTTGTTTTCGATCTGCGCGACCCGCGCCTTCACCATTTTCTTAACGAGCGCAGCCGGCAGTGGCTTGTCGGTGAGGAATTGGATGGTCCCTTTGGACGTGGCGAAGCCCTTGAGTTCGATCTTAAATGTTTCGATAACAGAGGCAGTAGGGAACAAACTGCAGTGGTTCGAGAACGCGGCGAACCACACCAGCACTCCTATGTGCTTGAACGCAGGCATCCCATAGCTGATGACTTCGGTAGCCTCCGGAGGCGCAGCGGACCGAATCGCCGCGCGAATCTTGTTCAAGGTGCTGCGGGCGGGTTCGGGGACGCCAGCAAGGTATCCATCAATGCTTTTCGGAGCGCCCTTGCCTTTCGCCGCAGAACCGCGCTTGCCAGATTTCGATTTTTTCATGCGGGCAATTCGAGGAGAACCTCCCTCCACGTCAAGTCCATCCTCCAGACTATCGTGCGGCGGCTTTGACGGCACAGAGCTCGTTGCGTCTTAAGCCTAAGCGAAGGCACCCAGCTCTTGCGAGCCGGGCGCCTTGTCTCTCAGGTTTTTGTTTATTGACCGGGCGGTTTATTAGATCACGGTTGCGCCGGTGGCTTCGCCGCCTTTGCAGCTTCCATCTTGCTCTTCAACTCCGTCTGTTGCTCAGGTGTCAGCACTTCGTTCAGCTTGGTCATCGTGGCGCTGTGGAGCTCCTTCGCCTTGGCCTTTTTCTGGTCATCGCTTAGCGTAGTATCGCTGGACACCGCCTGGTGCTTGGCCTTCGCCTCCGCAAAGATGTCCTTTACCTTGGCTTTCTGGTCCTCAGTGAGATTCAAGCTCTCCACGGCGGCCTGCAGTCCGCCGTGCATTCCCATTTGCTTGCCTGCGGTTTGCGATGCGGGCGCAGCCTGTGAATTTGCTAGAGCCATGGGAGCGGCCAGCGCCGCAACCATGCCCAATGACACCAATCCTCCCAATATTCTTTCGATCTTCATTTGCGAATCTCCTCAGTTTAATTTCCGGGCTGAGCTGCGGGCAGGGGCTGAATACAGTCGTATCACACTGATTTGGTTTCGGCGACAAGAAAATGCCGAGGTTACTTGCGTTCGTCGACGAGCGCCTTGAGGCGGGCGTAGCCGGCGCGCTGACCGGTAAGCGCGTTCCGGCGAGAGGTTGCCCTTTTCCAAATATAAGAAAACGTCTCGTCTGTCCTTGGTGTGCCGATTCTTCCCAGGGCCCGCCTGTCCGTTTTCGGACGCTATTCTGTGAGTTCGGACAATTTGGCTCGGGGCTATTTTGCGAAGGCCGTGTAACTTCTTGCAGGCCAAAGACTTCTTCCACAATCACTTGGTACGCGGCCTGCTGTAGTAAATGGGGCAAAATCCTGAAGGGCTGAGGTGCTTCCATGACGGGAGTTATCCAAGGTCTTCGCTACACGTTTCGCCAACTGGCGAAATCGCCCGTTTTTGCGGCCATTTCTATCCTCACAATCGCGCTGGGGATCGGAGCTAACACCGCCATCTTCAGCGTAATGAATGCCGTGCTTCTGCATTTTCTCCCGGTCCCGAATCCGCAACAGCTCGTTTACTTTCATTTGAAGAACCAGCCTCTGAGCACCTCGCAGACGGGGTACGGCGACATGTCGATGTCATTGCCGGTCTTCGAAGCAATGCGAACTCGACAGGAGGTTTTCACCGACGTCATCGGCTTTGCTCCGCTGGCCTTTGAAAAAGTAGCAGTGCGTATTGGCTCCGAACCGGAGGAAACCTGGGGAGAAATGGTGAGCGGCAATTTCTTCTCCGGTCTGCAAGTGCAGCCGATTATGGGCCGCGTGTTCACACCCAAAGACGAATCTACTCACGCCCCTATCGCTGTGCTGAATTACGGTTGGTGGAGGAGCCGATTTGCTGGTGACAAAGACGTTCTAGGCAAGACATTCTACGTTAAGGGTGTCCCCGTCACAATTGTGGGTGTCGCGCCTCCAGGGTTCAATGGCGTGGATCCGATCCACACAGTCATCGATTTCTGGATTCCCCTGCAGGAACGTCCCGAATTGAACGCCTGGGGAACACCGGCGACTGATCATACTTTGTATGGCTCGCCGAATTGGCTTGCGTTGCAAATGCTTGGACGCCTGCAGCAGGGAGTCTCGCCCGAACAAGCGGAGGCGCGACTCACACCGCCGTTTCAGAATGCGTTAGCCAACGCCTCCCCGGTTGATCCCAACGAACAGAAGCCCATGCTTGTGCTCATGGGAGTTCGGGGAGTGGAGAGTTTGCGAGATGACTACGAGCACCCGCTGCGGTTCCTGATGAGTATGGTGGCGCTGGTGCTGCTGATTGCGTGCGCGAATGTGGTCATGCTACTGCTGGCAAGAAACGCCGGCAGGCTGCCTGAGTTCTGCTTGCGGCAAGCGCTGGGGGCCAACAAAGGTGCTCTTTTCCTGCAAATGCTCCGGGAAAGCATCGTCCTGGTAGCGGCTGGCGCAGGGCTTGGCTGGTTGTTTGCCGGGGCAGCGACGCAGGCGCTTGCGGCATGGTCTGGCATTGACATCCTTATTGAACCAGACAGGCGGGTCTTGTTGTTTACCGCGAGTGTTTCCGCGGTGGTCGCCATCGCGTTTGGGTTGGCGCCCATGGGGCTCATTACCCGGCTTCCATTAAATCTTGCGTTGCGATCGACCGGCGGGACGACGGGCCCGAGGCAAAACCGTTTGTGGGGACGTAAGCTGGTAGTGGCGCTTCAGATTTCACTGTGCATGGTTCTGCTCTGCTCCGCGGGGCTACTATACCGCACGCTGCGCAACCTGGAATCCAGCGATCTCGGGATGCGCACCGCCGGCCTGCTCGTATTTGGGATCAGCCCGCAGTCCAACATCCGCACCGATGCGGACGCCGTCCGTTTTCATACCGCATTGTTGGAGCGGATGCGTGCGTTACCGGGAGTCGACTCCGCAACGACTATGCAGGTGCGCATTGGCAGCGGAGGGAGCGATAACGACGGCGTGCTTGTGGATGGGCGTAACCCCTCGCCTGATCGCCCATTTGCAGGTGTGCGCATAAATCTTGTCGGATCGGCATTTCTGCGCACACTAGGAATCCCCCTGCGACGGGGCCGAGACATGCAAAATTCCGATACGGCCAACTCTCCCAAAGTCGCGATCGTCAACCAGACCTTTGTTGATCGCTACCTGCCAGGTGCGGACCCTCTGGGACATCATATCGCTGTGGTAGGCGACCCCAAGGTCGAATACAGCATTGTGGGAGTTGCCGGCAACAGCCGGTACACGGGGGTTCGCGAAACCGACCGCCCTATGGCCTATGTGCCGTTTATGCAGGCCCAGGGAGTGCTGGAAATGCAATATGAGCTGCACACCTTGGGTGATCCGCGAATGCTGCTACCGGAAGCAGGGAGATTGGTGCACGACACCGATCCCAACTTGCCGCTGCAAAAACCAACTACGCAGCAGGCTCAGTTTGCGGAGACTGTGTCGCAAGAAAGGCTGGTCGCAAACCTGTCCGTCTTTTTCGGGGGGCTGGCGGCATTTCTCGTGGCTATCGGGCTTTACGGAACGATTTCATATGGCATCAGCCGGCGAACAATGGAAATCGGTGTGCGCATGGCTTTAGGCGCCCAGCGACAAGAAGTGCTTCGAATGGTTTTACTGGAAAGTTTCTCTGTGGCTGCCGTCGGTCTTGGCGTTGGCATCCCTGTGTCTGTCGCGGTGGCCACGACTTTGCGTTCGATGCTGTATGGCTTGAGCTCCAGCGACCCTCTGACAATCCTTGGTGCGTTTGCCGGCATCGCCATGGTCACATTGGCGGCAGCATTTTTTCCGGCGCATCGCGCTGCGTCTATAGATCCCATGCGCGCTTTGCGCATGGAGTAAGATGCCGCCAGGTAGAGAGATTACTTTCGCTCGTCGAGGAGCGCCTTGAGGCGAGCGTAGCCGGCGCGGCTTACCGGCAGGCGCGTGCCGTCGGCGAGGATCGCCAGGCGGCTATCTTTACCGTAAGGCTCGATGCGCGCGACGCGTTCCAGGTTCACGATGTAAGAACGGTGGATGCGGACAAAGCTGTCCGGATCAAGGCCCGCTTCCAGGCCGGCGATGGTCTGCTGCTTGAGGTGCTTTTTCCCCTGGCTGGCGAGGGCCACGTAGTCGTCCTGGGCTTCGGCATAGTCGAGCTTGGCAACGGGAATCAGCGTCACTTTGGTTCCGTCTTTCACCACCAGGCGCTCGAGAAATTGCTGCGGTGGCCGAGCCGCGGAGGCGAGGTCGTGCGGGGCCGGCATTTTTTCTCCAAGGCGGTTTTTCGCGCGTTCGACGGCTGCATCGAAGCGCTCTTTCCCGATGGGTTTCAACAGATAGTCAACAGCATGGACGTCGAAGGCTCGCATCGCGTATTGGTCGTACGCAGTAACAAAAATGACCGGCACGTCAGTGCCGATCAGCTCCAGGACGTCGAAGCCCGTCAATTTGGGCATCTGCACGTCGAGGAAAATCAAATTCGGCTTGTGCTCCGCGACGGCTTTGACGGCTTCCATGCCGTTGACGCATTCGGCGGCGACTTCAATCTCCGCGTGGGATTGCAGAAACTCGCGAATGACGTGCCGCGCGAGCTCTTCGTCATCCACGATGAGCGCCTTCCAGCGAGCGTCTCTTGAGGGGCTCACTCCTTTTCCTCGCTTTCCGCCGGAAGGGACAAGCTAACTTGAAAGAACTCGCCCTCGGTGTTTACGCGGAGGCTGGCGTCTTTTCCGTAACGCGCCTCGAGACGCTGCTGCACATTTTTCAGCCCCAGGCCCCCCGACCGACGCGGGGGAGCTTCCGGGTCCCATGAATTTTCGACGAGGATGGACAAACGCCCGTTCTGTCTTTGCACGGCGAGGCGCACGTCGCCGCCTTCGGGGAGTGCGGCGATGCCATGTTTGACGGCGTTCTCAACTAGCGGTTGGAGCAGCAAGGGGGGCAGCAGGCAGGCTTTGGAATCCTCTTGAATCTCCTCATGAATCGTCAAGCGCGCTCCAAAGCGCACCTTCTCAATCGCCATATATTTTTGCAGCAGGTCCAATTCCTCGAAGAAGCGCACCGAGGCCTTTTCACCCAAGCCCAGGGTCAATCGCAAGAAGTCGCCGAGCAGCACGCACATATCGCGCGCGCGAGCCGGATCGATGCTGGTCAAAGCACTGATGGAATTCAGGCTGTTGAACAAGAAATGTGGATTGATTTGGGCTTTGAGAGCCTTCAGCTCCGCCTGCCGGGCCAGGATATTCATTTCCATCACGCGCGCTTCCGCTTCGCGCGAGGCTTCCAGCGAGAGAATCACGTACTGCGATGCCACGGAAAGCAAATAAAGCAGGTAGCCAGCGCCGAAGAGAATCGGGGCTTGTGGAGCAAACCTCCGGTCCAGCCCTTGAAACGCAGTTGTCTTCGAGAGGGAGGCCACCAATACCCAGCCCAGCCCCATCCAGAAGTAGCTGACGAGTGCCGCCGCCAGTGAGTGCACACCGATCAGGCGGAGCGCGCTTTCGCGTTTGATGGGTGAGCTTTTGGCCGTATACCAAGCGGAAAGACAGATAAATGCGTACACCGCGCAAAGGGGAATCGCGATGACCGAGGATTCCAGCCAACTGAGATTGCCCCCAGAGGTCATCAGAAGGACAAGAGTGGCCGCCAGCGGAATCCACCCCAGCAGGTAAAGCCCCAAGCGGTTGCGCGTAAGCAGCGGGTGCATTGGATGCGTTCAGTTCTTGATTTCTAATCCGCCAAAGATGACGGCGCCGGTGATCACCAGGACTTTGAGGTTGGGATTAGCGGGATCAACCACGCGGGAGGTTCGCGTCTTATCTTCGACTCCGCCGAAAATGGGTGCCCCGCGAAAGGCCACCTGCCAGTTGGGGGGTACGCGAACTTCCACACCGCCGAAGATGGCGGTGATGGCCAACGTGGCTTCGTTTGTCTGTATGTTCGCTTCGGTGAGGTCCAGTTCGATGCCGCCAAAAATGGCGGTGATGTCCCCGCCTTGAAAATCCTGGCTGGTCATCCGGCGCTCCAGACCTCCGAAGACGACCGCCTCGTTCAGCGTGGTACGGGGATCGCCCCCCCTGGACGTCGAAGCAACAGGCTTGGAACTCCACTGAGATGAGCCCCACATGATAAAAAGGCCCAAGGCGATGAGCATCATGGGCCAAAACGAGGCCCAGCCAAAGTGCGTAATGCCCAGTTCATTGAGCTGCAGAACCACGCCCGCAAACATCAAAAGAACTCCCCAGGCACGGCGATCACGAGAGGTGAAGTTGATGACGCCGGCAACGACCACCAGCAGGGGCCAAAAGCGCCAGAGGTTGCTGATGGCAATGATTCCCAGGTGATCGAGGAGAAAAGCGACGCCGATCAAGATGAAGATCGAGCCCGTGACCACGCCTCCGCGGCCGCGACCCCGGAGCGCTATGCCGACCACCATGGGATTCCGCTTCGATCCCCGTTTTTCGTCCTTCCAATTCAGGCTATCGTGAATGCCGCGATGAATCTGATCGCGGAGGTCATCTTTAAATTTTTTCGGGTCAAAACCGCTCTCGTCGCTCACGGGATTCTCCTGTCGTCCTCGAGGTGCTTCTTGCGTTTCGGTTTATTCATCTACGTTCCCCGATTGCCGCCGAACCCTCATGGGCGCCCTGCCTTGAGAAAGAACCCCGGAAAACATCACGTAGCAACAAAGCTCCAGCCACGATCAGGATCACAGGCCAGAATGATACCAAGATCTGCAGAAGACTCGACAAAAACCCGGCGTGACCGAAAGCATAGGATTGCGCGGCATGAAGCACTGCCAGGCCCAGTGCCGGAAGGATTCCGACGGTTTCGTGTATGAGAATTCCGGCGCAGTTGCTGAGGGAGGCCGCCACTCCATCCAGATTGGTAAATAGAATTACCAGGCCGAGTGCGATGAAGCTTGCTCCCGCAATCGATTTTAGGCTTTGAGAAGTTGTTCGCCGGTCTGCCATGCTGGCCTCCAGAAGCCATTTCCTGGCCCCAACGCGAGAATAGGGGTCCCTCCAGAGCCATGCATCAGGGATTCGGCCAAAAGGTGTGATTTACCGGCAAACGGCGGTCTCTGAAGGGGGAATGGGCTGCGAGTAGCTCCTCCTCCCGCAAAGGGAGCGCATAAGAGCCCTTGCAAAATTACTACGAAGGGACTACGGTATGCCTCACGTGTTGGGACATCCTCCCCTGCAAACTCTCGTTCCCCGAGTTGCCAGGAGATATGGAATGGCCGCTTCTATGGGCAGAGCTGTCCACAATAATGCCGAGCGATGGCGTTGGGTGCTGTATGTGGTCCTGGCGATCGTCGGCGCCCTGCTGACCTTCGTAGGAGCCCGGGCGCAGCAGAAGGCCACGGACGACGCTACCTTTCACAAGCTCGTCGACAACTTCTGCGCGGCTTGGAGCACGGGGAATGCGGAAGCTCCCGGAAAATTCTATGCCAAGGACAGCGGCCTCGTTTTCTACGATGTCGCCCCTTTCTCGTACCACGGCTGGAAGGAATTTCACGACGGAGTGCAGAAAGAGTTTCTGGATAATGCTTCGGAGATCAAGCTGACGGCAGGGAAGGACCTGCGAGTGACGCGCCGCGGCATGATCGCGTGGACCATCGTCCCGATGCATTTGATGGAAAAATCAAAGAACGGTAAGACTACAGAAATGGATCTCCGGTATACCGGGATTTGGGAGAAGCGCGGCGCCAGTTGGGTGCTCGTGCACGACCATCTCTCGGCCCCGGCGGCCGAAAACTAGAGTCTTGGCGGCGAGGGCTGGGCGGATTCGCCCATGGCGCAAGAAATGCTCAAGACCATGCAGTATTACTGGAATGCGGCTCGGGGTTATCGGTTCAAACCTTGGAAGAGTCCCTACATTCGCTGGCGCTTTGAGACGTTCCTCGGAAAAGAAGTCACCAATCTGACGGCCAGCAAGTTCTTTCACCTCGCTTGGAAGTACCGCGACCACATGGAGCGGTTTGTGGATTGGGCCGCGGAAAGACAACGATACCAGCGCCGTCGCCACGCTTGAAGTTCGCACAAATCCTTTTGACAAATTCGATTAGTTGGTCAGTTTGTGTGCGCGAGTCGGCACTTTCTAGTTCCCGTTTCAGGGCTCGGACGCGATAAACCACTTGTCCAGTAACGCGGTACACTTGTTCTGGTGAATGAATGATGTCGCCGACCTCACGCAGCCCCCGAATTGTTGAAGGTCTCGTCCACAGAGCCCCTGCGTCGGTTCTTTTTCTTGCCTTTAGTCTCGGATTTACTGCGCGCGTGAGCACGTCGCAGCTAGGCTTCGCGTTGCGGGATCCGCTTGAACTCGAGCAGGGGCAAGGATCGGATTCAGTTGTCGGCCAGTCCCAGCAATCTGAACGAGGCACGTCACCTGCAAACGCTCCCAAGCCCGTGCTTACCGACGGCACCCTAGTTCGCCTGAAGTTTGTTCGAGCTGTTGTATCTTCGCAGGTTATTGCCGGGGAAAAGGTGCCGCTCGAGGTCGTTGAACCAGTACTCGGAGGCAAGTTGGTCGCAATACCTCAGCACAGTGCGGAGGAGGCAATCGTGACGATGGCCCAGGCAGGCCGAAGCATGGGACGCGGCGGCAACTTGCAGTTCAAGATCGAAAACATTCGCCTGGCTGATGGTGAGCTGGTGCCAGTGCGGGCCGTGAAAGACGTGAAGGGAGGAGGAAACCGAGCGATCGCACTTACGGGGGAAGCGGGAATGGCGGCAGGGTTTGCGTTCTGGCCCGCTTCGCCCCTCGGCTTCCTCATCTACGTTAAGGGAAAGAACGGAACGATTCCCGCTGGAGCTGAAATCACAGCCTACATAGTGGGCGACTTCCCGCTGGATCCATCGAAATTTCAGGATGCTGCCGCTGTTCCTCAGGAGAAGAACGCGCCTAAATGACGATTGTTCAAAGAATGTCCATCGTTACGCTGATGGTCCCAGCGGTGACGAACTTTCTGCACGCACAGGAAACCAGCGCCACTCCTCCGCAGAGTTCTACAGCGTCCCCGCCAGAGGACAAGCAAAGGAGCGAGGAAGAAACCCGCAAGCGTCTGGAACAGCTTGCTTGTGGTCCCAGGGGCATCCACTTCTCACATCACAGCGAAAAGGGACCACAAGCTCTTCCGGAGCAGTCTCCTGATAAAGGGCTCATCTATGTTATCCGTACAAAGGGCCTGGAGGGCGCGACTGTCCAAGCGAAGCTGGCGATGGATGGGAAATGGGTGGGAGTAAACGGCATGGCTAATTATTTTTATGTCGAGGTTGACCCCGGTCCTCATTACTTCTGCGTGAAAGCAGGTTTAGACAAACCAGGCCTGCTTAGTTTGGTAATCGAAAAAGGGAAAACCTACTACCTGCGCCAGAACCTTACAATGGGCGGGACCGACCTTGATCTTCTCGATGAGGAGAAAGGCAAACAGTACGTAGCCAAGTACTATCGAAGTTCTTTTGAGGAGAAACACAAGAAATAGGCGCGCCGCTAACGGGATGAAGGGAGAAAGCGACACCGAAAATTGTGGGACAGACAGAACATTCCCCACGTGGACGCGGTAGGGACGATCATCACTGATCGCCCCCCGCACAGATCCGTACGAGCGCCTCTACGCATACGGCTCCCACCTTGGATGAGTGGCGAGAAAGCGAACGATAGGGAAAGGATGCAGAACACGTGGGGCTGGAAGCCAGCGCGTGAAGATCGGTAGGAGCCGATCCCACGGCACTGGTCGTTGACTGCGACGGCGTAGAGTGAGCCACCACAATCGCCGCAAGCGTTGCCCGAGGACACTCAGCCGCTCGATATTTCCCGGGACCGCATGGTAGCGGTAATAGCCGCTCACAACCTTCCGTAGCCATGCACCGACTTCGTCAACCGGCTCATGCATTCGGAGGCGTAGTTCTGCTTTAAGTGCTTGCAGCTTCGCCACCATGCGCTTCTTCGCCGTTTTCCGCCAGACGGTGAACGCTCCGTTGCTCCGGCGTTTCCCGCAGTAGTGCGTGAAACCCAGGAACGTAAAGGTCTCCGGCTTTCCTTCTCCACGCTTCTCCCGATCTCGGGCGGCGAACCGCCCAAACTCGATTAGCCGTGTTTTCTCCGGATGCAGTTCCAGTCCGAATTTGGCCAGTCGTTCCCGAAATGCTTCCAGGAATCGTTCGGCCTCCCTTCGGTTTTCGAAACCCACCACCAGATCGTCGGCGTAACGGAGGACGATTACATCACCCGTGGCCACCTTCTGGCGCCAAGCCTCGATCCACAGATCGAATGCGTAATGCAGGTACACGTTGGCAAGCAGCGGTGAGACCACTGCTCCTTGCGGTGTTCCTACCTTACTCTCCGACCACTGGCCGTCTTCCGATACCCCCGCCTTCAGCCATTTCTGGATCAGGCGCAGAATCCGGCGATCGGCTACGCGGTGCTCGACAAACTTCATCGTCCATTCGTGACTCATATTGTCAAAGAAGCCTCGAATGTCGGCGTCAAGCACCCCGTTCACGTGCTTCCTTTGGAGGCCCACCGTCAGCGCGTCCAGCGCTTGTTTGGAGGCCCACCGTCAGCGCGTCCAGCGCTTGGTGCGGGCTGCGTCCGGGACGGAACCCATACGAGAATCCTTGGAAGTCCACCTCATAAATCTGGTTGAGAATGGTCACCACGGCTTGCTGTACGATTTTGTCTTCCAGCGCCGCAATGCCCAACGGGCGTTTCCGCCCGTCAGCCTTCGGTATGTAGACTCTTCGTGAGGGCTGTGCCCGATACGCTCCACGGTGTACCCGGTTGTGTAGATCGGTAAGCCGACTTTCCAACCCGGTTTCATACTCCTGCCACGTCACGCCATCTACTCCCGGTGCTGCTTGCCGCTTTAAGGCGTAGTAGCTGTCCCGGAGTAAATCCACGCTCACATGGTGAAGTAAAGCTGTGAACTGTTCTTGCCTCCTTTTCTTTGCTGCTTCTCGCACACCGCCCAATCCCTGGGACACTCGTTCTCCGCTCTGTGTCGGGTGAGTGTTGGGTTGAACGATGTTCTCCTTGGCCCGCACCCTTTTCTCCCCAGGCTCCGCCGAAGATCGCTCCTCTTTGTTCGTCTGGTTCATCGATAGTATGGTGCGGTCCGACTCCTCCGGAGCGTGCGCGTCCGCCTTCTGGCTTTGCGCCTTCGCGGACCGGCCTCGTTCCCTTTCGGGCCGAGGCGCTCCAGAGGTCTCCCGGTTCTCGTGCATGTTGTTTCTCAGCGTGCGCGGGTTCTACGACTACGCAGGACCGACTGCTCGCTCGCGATTATCGCGAAACAGCCGTGTTGCCTTCCTCCAATCAGGAGAGAGTCGGCGTCCTGGTTTTGCGTTTTTCGAAGTTCAATAGCCCGGCCCACCGATACCCCTGTCTACGCTTCGGGCGACACCTCGCGATGTCACCTGCAAGACTGAGGGCCAAGATGGAGTCGCTGTCTCCTTTCTTGTGGGACTCTTTCATTCCCTACAACACGCCGGTTTAACCCGGCGCTCCCTGTATAACGCGGCACTGCAAGAACGTCGTGACGCATATCAAACGCACAAGAAATCACTGAACTACTACGACCAAGCCAACCAATTGAAAGAGATCAGAGCCAGCGGTGATCTGTCTTTGGCGAACTACCATTGTTGTCAGGACGTTCTGAAGC
>WNFC01014845.1_pt1 | contig 15154 bp, 25 predicted proteins | sample 5400541 | NCBI WGS metagenome assembly WNFC01 (sample SAMN13153342, study PRJNA577476) | soil metagenome | isolation source: 120 cm saprolite under Douglas fir tree site 2 hole 2 replicate 1 | place: USA:California | collected 2015-04-18
GTTTGGGGCTTGGGCTGTCGATCTGCCGGTCGATTATCGAAGCGCATGACGGACAATTGTGGGCGAGCCCTAATGTGCCACGTGGCGCTATCTTTCGTTTCATTGCGCCTGCTCATCCGGCCGCAGCATCGTGAGTGGAATGCCGCTTCGGATCCACGACCCGGCAGACGTGGAGTCAACCAGGCATCCTGATCATCGGTGGTGAGCCGCGCTTTACCCAGCGATGAAGAAGCACAACCATTCCAGCGGCGATCGTCCCATTCAATATGATGGCAAGTATTCGCGGCACAGTCGCGGTCAGGCGAAAGCAAAGGAACACGCGGCTTAACTTGACGGACTGTCGGGGGCGGCGGAAGCCGCCCTGAAGCTTGACTTGCAAGTGAATTCACCAAGGGACCAGGACATCGACAATGGATGATATTGTTACCGAAAAGGTAGGAAGCATCTTGCGCGTGTAGTCCCGGCGACCCCGCAGTGTCTCTTGCAGAGCTTCGCGCGCGCTGCCGGAGGCCAAACGCGCTCTGATTGTCCCTAAATCAAGCGGCTACGAGGGTTCGGCATCAAGGAGGCAAGTATGGGCATCCATCACGTGACGGCAATCGCCGGCGATCCTGTCAAGAATTTAAGCTTCTACACGCGCGATCTCGGGCTGCGCTTTGTCAAAAAGACAGTCGATTTTGACAATCCGTCGACTTACCACTTCTATTACGGTGACGAGACCGGGAGTCCTGGCACCATCCTGACCTTCTTCCCCTGGACAAACGCCCCGGTAGGCCGGCGCGGTGTTGGCGAAACGCGCCAGACCGCCTTCCGCGTCCCGCTGCGCTCAATTGGCTACTGGACTCAGCGTTTCATCGAGAGGGGAATTCTCCACCAGAAGCTGGAGAAGCGCTTTGGCCAGTCCGTGCTGCCTTTCACGGATCAAGATGGGATAGCGCTCGCGCTCGTCGGCATCGCCGGTGCCGAGAATGAGCCGGGCTGGAGCAACGAGGACATTCCCTCCGAACATGCGATCCGCGGCTTCCAGGGCGTGACCCTGCTTCTCGACAGCGCGCAGAAGACGGCAGCGATCCTGACCGACGTGTTCGGCTTCCGCGAGGTTGCCCGTGAAGGATCGGTGATCCGCTTCGCTGCGGCAGGCGACGTGAAAGGCAACGTGATCGACATCTGCGAAGCCGCGGGAGTTCTGCGAGGGCACCAGGGACGGGGTTCGGTGCATCACATCGCCTTCCGCGCCGTGGACGACGTGCAACAGGCGCAGATGACCGAGAAGCTGATCCGCACGCACGGCCGACACCCGACCGAACAGAAGGACCGCAAGTACTTCCGCTCGATCTACTTCCGCGAACCCGGCGGCGTTCTGTTCGAAATCGCGACCGATATTCCCGGATTTGCGGTTGACGAGCCGGTTGAGGCCCTTGGTCGGGACTTGGAGTTGCCGAACTTTCTCGAACCGCGTCGCGAGGAGATCGAGGGCGTGCTGCCCGTTCTGGAGAAGGCGGCGTTGTGACGAGCGAGTTCACCTACCGCTTCGAGATGACCCCGACCGGGATCCCGGACCCAGCCGACAGCAGGTCAGAGCTGATGTATCTGCAAATGCAGCACTGACGAGCGTCGCAGGGATGCTGGCTGCTAATCGAGCATGCCTTGCCCGCGCAGTGCGTTTTCGAGAGTCTTGGTGGCCTGGTCGATCAGGCGGGGGTTGTGATCGGCGCACTTGACGGCAGTCTCCGCGGTGACCCATAGCTGAGTGCGATCACCGTGCATGTCAATAAACGCTGCCGCGTCGCAAAGGTCGACGATAATGGCGGGACGGGCGCAAACACGAGCTACCAATTGCCTCGCGAGGCTCCGATTGTTCTTGATTTGGAACCTATCTGCCACTTGGTTCTGTCATAGCTGGAACTAGCGCTATCGGAGTCGCTCCGTGGAGCGCCGGGCCTTTCAGATCAGGACAGAGTCAGATCGAGCATCAGCCGCGATGGTCGCCCCACGCGCTGTCGAACAGCGATGACGCGACATCAACTGTCAGCTTCGGCCAAGCGATGGCCAGGTCGAACGGGTTCGCTGTGGCGACCGATCCGACGAATCCACTCACCAGGGGGTAGCACTCGACCCCGCAATAGCGTCTCGATATGGAAAGATCGTGCAAGTAGCCCCGTTCCAGCGGTCGTGCGCACGCCGCGCAGACGGAGGCGTTGCGCGGCGCCCTGTTGTTTACCACTACAAACTTCATTTTGTGAGCGGGTATCTCACCTGTCCCTATCTTGCGGTGCGTTTTCGAGCTCCGGTGCCATCGCTCACACCGGGTAGTTGGGTCATTGCCGCCTCGAACGCCGTCCTGCATGCATCGCTAAGCTCGGCGTTCTTCTCTTTGAGACAGGACGTTATCTCATCAGCATTGGGGATAAACGCACTGCAAAGTCTGAGCACGTCGGGTGTGCACGCGATGCGTTCCTTGTGAGAAGGAAGGGGCGGGCGAGACCGTAGCGGACAGTAGGGCCAGCAAGATGCACCACGGCGCCGAGCAAGTCAGCCGAAGTATCATCCATTTCTTCTGGCTTTTCACGCTCATCAGAGGACCTGCCATCCGCAATCCGGAGTCGATACTCGACATCTTCATGGCCGATACAAATACACTCTTGCCGAAGCCCATGCTTGTAGCGAAACGTCGGTCTTTGGAGCTTTCGACCCCGCTACGTTCTTCCTGCTTCCCTTTCGGGCGGATATCTCATCGATCGGATGCGCGCCGGCACACGCTGTGCAAGGCAGTACCCAGCTTCCAGTTTAGGATCGGAGATAGCTTTTGGCGATCCGAATTGCAGCCTTTGGCCCCTGCGTAAGTGGTTGGCTTCAAGGGCGAGCGCCATAAACCTTCGTATCGTTCCGCGACCTCCTTTGGATGCCTGACGGTTTACCTACGTTCAATTGAGCAGCTGATCGCGATGGTCTTAAGCTGGATGCGTTAGAAAAGCGTGCAAGCTAGTGAAGTGCGACGGCAAAAAGGATGATCGACGAACAGCGACGATAATAACCAAGAGGAGACTACAATGCCAAACTGCTCCGAAAGTCCTAGATCTGGCAGAGCCGCGCGATGCGCAGTTTGTGATGGTAAGTTTGGTCTCGTCCGGCACTACTCATGGCGAACCCCGCTTTGTTCCAAGAAGTGCGTCGATCGCTTCAGAGCTCGCAGGGAAAGTGACCGCAATTGGTTGCTCTGGCTCCAAATCACCTTAAACCGGGCGCCAGAGAACCGCGCGAGGGCTCTATGACGTTCCAGTTCTCACAACGAGGCAAGGAATACTTAAAAACAGCACAGACTATGCTCCGCGCTGCTCAAGCCATGACCGACCGAGCGATTGCGGGTCAGCTTAAGGCCCTTGCCGACGACAACCAGCGGCGAGCTGAGAAACCTTCTCATGTTGAAGCTGCCTCTGAGCACGCAGCAATAGCCAAGTCGCGGCAAACGTCTCCAAGCGGCGGGACGAATTCTGGGATTTGATGAACAAGTTCGATCCGAAATCTGTTCCCATCGGAACGCTGAAGGTGACGAGAGCAGCAACCAAGACATGCCCCGGTGGAAAGGGGAGGTAATTCGTGAACAACACCGCTAATGCCGCCGAGGCTGGCCCGCACTTCAGTCAGCGTCGAGTACTCCATATCGTCTTTGCCTCGACCAGCGGTCACACGGAATACGTAGTGGATGCGCTGATCAATTCTTTGAAGAGCATTACCTCAGGCTGGGAGATCGAGCCCACAATCGCCGAGAAAACGCAGCCACAGGATTTGCTAAGCGGAGATGTTCTCCTGCTCGCATCGTCGACCTGGAATACAGGAGGCATCGAGGGGCAATTGAATCCACACATGTGGGTGCTGCTTCATGACAAGGCGAAGACTCTGGACTTGGCCGGCAAACCCTGTGCGTGCATCGGACTCGGAGACCATCGATACTTCTACACGGCGCGAGCGGCGGATCATTTGCAGCACTACGTTAAGGCCCATCATGGCCGGCTCATTGTTCCAGCGCTCAAAATCACAGATGAACCCTACGGCCAGGAGGAGGCAGTAAGAATTTGGGGCAAGCAGTTGGTGGACGCTTCGAAGCAGGCAGATTGGTGTTAGGCGATGCCCCGTATATCTCTCAAAATGGTCGGCGCGTCCGGACAGGGAGTAAACTCCATTGGCGCGATTGTCGCCAAAGGCCTCAAAAGATCCGGATACTGCGTGTTCGGCTATCGCGAGTATCCCTCGCTCATCAAGGGCGGGCATGCGAGCTATCAACTCGACATTTCGAATCAACGCATCCGCAGCACCGAAAAAAAGGTGAACGTGCTTGTCGCGCTCAACCATCACGGACTCGAGCTGAATATGGAGGAACTGAAACCGGGAGGGATCGTGCTGCACGTGACGCCCGGGTGGCAGTTTCTGGAGCATCATCAGAAACTGATCGCGGAGCGAAACCTTCGCGTCATCTATTTCCCGGTTGATGACATTCTCAATCGCATTGGTGCGAGGGCAATTCTGTCGAACGTGCTGCTGACCGCCTTTGTCTGGTCCATGCTTGACCAGGATATCGAAGCCCTCAAGTCTCTCGTCGGAGAGACGTTTGCAAAGAAGGAAGCTCTGCTCGAACTCAACATGCGATGTATCGATGAGGGATATTCCTTTGTCGATCCAGAGCAGGGAACGATCTCCGTCGCGTTGCCGCCACCTGACGAAGGCTTCGCCAGCCACCTTTTGATTACCGGCAGTCAAGCGATGGGACTCGGCGCGGTTCATGCGGGGGTGCGGCTCTATGCCGGCTACCCGATGACGCCCTCCAGCCCGCTGCTGTCATTCATTGCCGAGCTCGAAAACAAGACTCGCATGGTGGTCAAGCAGGCGGAAGACGAAATCACCGCCGCACAGATCGTGAGCGGGGCTATGTACATGGGAACCCGTGCGCTCACCGCCACCTCCGGGTTCGGATTTGATCTTATGAGCGAGACACTGTCCCTGAATGCCATGATCGAGAACCCGACGGTGTTTGTGCTGGCGCAACGCCCCGGTCCGGCGACCGGCCTGCCGACCTGGACGGCTCAAGGCGGTCTCTTGCAGGCCACGAGCTGCTCTGCCGGCGAATTCACGCGCTGCGTAATCTCGGTCAGCAACAGCCAGGATGCCTTCGATTTGATGCCGGTCGCATTCAATCTGGCAGAACAGCACCAAATCAGTGTCATTGTCCTCACCGACAAGCAGATCGCCGAGGCGCTTTACACCCAACACCCTTACGATCTGGAAACGGCCGAAATCGATCGTGGCAGGCTCGTCGTCGATCCCGAGAAGCTGAAACTTCTGAAATCTTCTGATCGATTTAACCCGCACGCCCAGGGCGGCGTTTCGTTGCGATGGCTTCCCGGCAGCGAGGCGGCGACCTATTGCGCCCAGGGCGATGAACACAATTCAATCGGTGCCGTGGATGAGTCCAGCCTCAATACCAAGTTGCAAATGGAAAAGCGGTTGCGGAAGTTCCACGGATTAAAAGCGGGGCTTCCCGCACCTAATTTGAGTATCGGCGGTCGCAGCGCAACGACAATCGACTGGATGGATACAGGCGACGAAATCGAGTTGCTCGCGATCGGCTGGGGAAGCACCGGTGACACATTTCAAGACGTGATGTGCAGCGATGAACTGCGAGGGCGGAAGATCGCGTATTTGCACTACACGTACCTCTGGCCGCTCCGGACCCAGGAGCTTCAGATATTGGCAAAGCGGTCGAAACGCATTGTCCTGGTGGAGCAGAACTATCAGGGGCAGTTGGGCATGCTCATCAGGATGGAGTGCGGCCTGGATATCCCGGATAGAATTCTCAAGTACGACGGTCGACCGTTTTTCTACGATGAGCTTCTTTCGTCGGTGATGGAGAGATGCGCGAGCACCTCGGAAAACGAAGAGAGTGCTCCCGATTTCGAATTTGCAGGTTCCTCATCATGAATATCGCTCTGCAGACCCGCCCGCCCGCTCTTTCCGAGTACTATTCGGAAACTAAATGTATCTGGTGTGACGGCTGCGGCAACTATGGCATTTGGACGGCCGTGAAGTATGCGCTGGTAGAACTGAATTTACATCCGTGGCAGGTTTGCCTTTGCTACGATGTCGGTTGTCATGGCAACGGCTCGGATAAAATTGAGGGCTACCGCTTCCACGGGCTCCATGGTCGCGTCATCCCGTTCGCAGCAGGCGCGAAGCTTGCAAATATGAAGGTTCCGGTCATCGCCTTCGGCGGGGATGGCGCGACGTTCTCGGAGGGTATCGGGCATTTGATCCATGGCCTGAGGAGCAATTATCCCATCACGTTCGTCCTTCACAACAATACAAACTACGGGCTGACGACCGGGCAGGCGAGTTCGCTCACGCCACAGGGCCAGCCAATGAACACAAGCCCCGACGGGATCCCCGAGCATACGTTGGCGAGCATGGATCTGATCTTCTCGCTCAATCCAACCTTCGTTGCCCGTGGTTTTAGCGGTGACATCAAATTGATGACTCGAATTTTCAAAGCCGCCATTCAGCACCGCGGCTTTGCCTTCGTCGAGATGCTCCAGGCGTGTCCGACATACAATCACTTCGCGACGCACGAACATCTGCTGGACAGGTACTTCGATGCAAATGCCGATGGTCACGATCCAAGCAATCTGCAGCAGGCAAAGGCCCTCGCTACGCAGGTTCAGAATCGCATCGCCTGCGGCATTCTCTATCAACGCGAAGACATTCCCCACTTCTATAACCGGCTAATTCCGCGGCAAGGCCTGGAGACGACCTGCGTGGAGGAGGTGCGGAGGTATGATGTGAGCGAGTATTGGAAGGAATTGGTGTAAGTAAATGTCACCGTTGAGAACGCGGCGGCGCGGGCTGCGGCATCGGCGTCTCACCGACAATACCGTCCTCCTGAGCCTCGCTCGATCCGATCAGATCGCCAATTACGACAAACTCGGTGGCAACGTCCATGCGGGTTCGCAGTGCACCACTGACTTCAACCCGTCCACCGCACATCTCGAGATTCACGATCGGCGAATCTCCGAGATCCGCCGATGGCACGAACTGAAATCAGCGGCACAGATCATGCGAACAATTGCTATTGGGGGCATTCACTGGCCCTCCACTTTCGCACCTTTGCAGCGGTCGCATTATACCAACGGTTAATGCCGGACAACCAGGAGCCAATCGCGCGATACGCGGGGTCAGTAGATCGCGCTACTCGATTTCATAAAGATGCTCTCGGAGTGAGTGCGCAGCTCAGCGCCTCTTCCTTCGGATCATCCCCTGTCTGGTGGCGGTGATAAAGTGCAAAGACCCGGTGACAACGTGAGGTTCGTTTTTCCTTGCGATATCGCTTCCAATGCAGGAGTGGCCTTCGCGCTTCTTCTCCTGTCCATGTCAAATACAGCCGCACTTGGTGCGTCAGAGTGCGATCAAGAGTCAACGCTGGGCGCTTCCCATATTCAGCGTGCGCGAGCGTCGCAGAACAGTGTGAACCATTCGTCTGTTGATGAGAAATGCCGCGTCGTCATCTCCCAATTCGTCGAGGCGGTGACGGCCCGTCAAGCCGCCGCAACCTGCCCGAATAGTGTGAGCCGCGAACGCGCTCTAAGGATCATCGACGCCGAAATCGAAACGTTTAACGACCGCATCGGAGAACAGTCGTGTGGTCAATGACCCTGGAATGATCTTTTTGCGGCAACCCGGAGTACATCGAACATGATCATTTCTTTCATCCGTCTGTTCGAGCGATGTTGGCGGCGCCGGCGCCTATAACTGTAGCTCGTGGCCTGGTCTCCCGCAGCGCCAACGATTGGAAATTCCGCGAAGCGGTTTTGTGTCGGTCGATGGCTTATGGCTAGAACGGCATCATCCTGCTGGCCAGCGGTCCTCTTCAACTAACCGTTCCTCGTCGATCTAAATGAGTGGGCCAATGTCAAGGAAACAACTATTCGTAGCCCTATTATCGTTGCTGATCTGCGCACCCTCCTATGCCGGCGCCACGTTGGATGGCGAAATCAGCGCGGCTCAGGAACAGGATGCAAACGGCAATGGACTTACCGACGAGGCGATAAGCCGTGAACTTGAGTTGTTCCGAGGCACGGAAGTATCACTGCGCCAGGCGCTGAAGATAGCCGACAGCCTCCACCCCGGTTCGAGGATCGTGGATGTCAGTTTTGATGGCGGCTCCGGCTCATCCGTTTATCGCGTGAAGACGTTTCGGCAGGATCGCATCTGGTCAGATACGATCGACGCCAAAACAGGGCAGATTGCGGGCAATGCTACCGTGTCGTCTATGAGCGAGTTGAACCTAGAGGATCGACTCAACTTGATCGCCATGCAATCTGTCCGGCAAGAGCTTGCAGATGCAGTCTTCGTAGCCGAGGACAACACGTCAGGAAAGGCACTGAGCGGCGGACTGATGAACGAAGCCGGCAAGTTGATTTTTGTGATCGTGGTTCTGTCTGGCACCTACCTCAAGCAGGTCATGCTCGAACCGCCCAGCGCCAACAACCTAGAAACGCTTCCACGTCGTTCAAAGCAGCATTGACGTCAAGGATCAGGCCGCACTGACGGCAACCGAGTGTTGGCTTTCAATTCCCTTTCCGTCCCCCACTATCGGCCACGCTGCGTGCTCGGCTGACGCATCGGTAACAGATCTGTGAATTCTAACGGGCAAATCTCTGGCCATTTCCATATTCGGGATCTCAACGCTGAACCTGATGGCTATTATGGTCTTAGCATAAGCTTGCAGAGTGCCGTCGGCCCGCTTTCGATCTCAGTCGCGCGGCCGGGCGGCGCCGACGCTTTCGTGTACTCTCTCTTAAGAAAATTCATCCACGACATCATCTGGGCCGTGTCGTTCCTCGTGCTTGCTGGTCTGGCGATCGGGATCCTTGGCATCCGCAGCGGTCTCAAGTCGGTGCGCGGGGTTTCAGAGCTGGCAGCCAAAATTAGCCCACATGCGACGTCCGTGCGGTTACCCGAGAGCGATCTTCCGAGCGAAATCACACCGCTTGTCGCCGCCGTGAACCGCGCCCTCGACCGCCTGGAACAGGGCTTCGCCGTTCAGCGGCAGTTCACGGCGAACGCTGCACACGAGCTGCGCACGCCGCTCGCGATTATCACCGGGGCACTCGACGCGATGGACGGCAATGAGGAGCTGATCAAAGTCAAAGCGGATGTAGCGCGCATGAATCGGCTGGTTGAGCAATTGCTGCGCGTCGCCCGGCTGGATGCGATCGCTTTGGACGTTTCCGGGACAGTAGACCTCAATGAAATAGCCACGAGCGTCGTTGCGAACATGGCTCCATGGGCTTTGGCCCGAGACCGGATGATCGCCTTCAGCGGGCCCGACAAGCCCGTAAACGTGAAAGGGAATGCCCACGCGATTACGGATGCGATCAGGAACCTGGTCGAAAACGCTGCATCTCACTCACCTGTCCACACTGAGATAAATGTGGCCACTCATCCTGACGGGAAAGTAAGCGTCGCAGATCGAGGGCCCGGTGTCGCGGTGCGAGATCGGCAATTGATCTTCGATCGGTTTTGGCGCGGCAAAGGTGGGCAATCCCAGGGAGCCGGTCTTGGCCTCGCCATCGTGACGGAGATTGTGAAGATGCATCGCGGGAGCGTTACCGTCGAGGATGGTCCCAACGGCGGTGCCGTGTTCACGCTCTGCTTCCCCTTGGCGGTTTGACCGTCGTATGAACGCACTCGAATGTGCAACACCGCAGGCATCGGGCACTAATTCGGCAGCAGCCCCTGCGCCCGCCGTGCGCAAATTCTATCTGACTATGCCTGGCATTCGAGCTTCGGTTGTATCCATAGCAACGTCGAGCAAGCACGACGCTACGGGCGCGGGTTCGTTTGCCGAAGCTTAATGTTGCCTTAAAGCAGCGCAGCCATGTTGTGTCGGTGAACTTCATGCGCCCATCGCCGAAAGGAAATCGAACATGACGGAAGACGCCATAAATTTTTGCAAAACGACCTCGCAAGTCTCACGCCGGGCAGCCATCCAGATCGCTTCTGTTCTTCCGATCGCTGTTGCGACAGAAGCCATAGTCGCCAAGGCCGCGTGCGCGCAAGGGGGGTACGACCAACCGGGGCCGAAAGCGACGGAGCTCTTGCGGAGCGATCTTCTGGGGCAGGCAAATCAGGTTCAGGAGTCCGTGGTGTCCGTCGTAGAATTTCAACCGGGTAGAGGAGCTCCTTGGCACATGCACCCCGGCGCGCAGGAAATCGTCTACGGGCTCGACGGAGCTGTGACGCTCGAAGTCGAGGGGCAGGCCACGAAGACGATCAAAGCCGGCGACGTAGCTCTTACCCCTGCGGATGTGCCGCACCTCGTAAGAAACGATGACGCCATTATCACTGCCAGGATTCTGGTGATGCATAGCCGTGACGACAAGCAAAAGCCCATGCTGATCGTTGTGAATAGGTAGGCGAAGCTCAAATCGGGCAAATCCAGCTGCAGATCTTAGCGCTAATGATTGGCGGCAAGGTCAATTGTCGGCAGCGCGGGATGTCGCCGTCGCGAGCTTCGCTCTGAAAGAAAAGGATTCGACCGCATCTCATCTCGGCCGGTTGAGATGCAAGAACAAGAATTGCCATTCCTTAAGTACGATACCGTCAGCTCGGCTCGTAAAACGCCGTGAGGCTGTCAGCGTTGGTCCAGAGGCCAACAGCGCCCGATGCTTGGATCGTTCGATCATTGACGTTGATGAGTGCCCTCGAACGAGACCTTGATCGCGTCTCGCTCAATTTATACGCCGAGCTGTTGGGTCTTGCCGGTCAGAACCGGAACGTCGACGCCGGTAATCTGCCGCCGGACACCCTTTACGACGTGATATAGGTTGACGTTTTCCATCGCATTGGCGCGAGCAACGTAATAATTATTCGCATCCTTGACGCGAAAGATGAGTCCGGCCGCCTGAATCGATCTTCCCTGATATCGGCGTGAATGAGACGCCAAGCTCCACGTCGCCTTCACCGTATCGACAACGCAGAGCGAAAAGCGATATGCGCCGCACAAATCTGCGCCGATCGGAGTTGATGCCTATGGCTCCTTCATGGCCGATATCCTTTCTCGCCCGCGCGTCGAAAGGACTCTCGGCACGGAGGCAACAGCTACAGTCGGCTCTCCGCTTCGCGCCAAAGACACCCGGCTACGACCGCGATTTAGTTACAAACACCTATGACGCGGCCGCCAGGATTGTTCCTGCTGGTGGATCTGAGCACGACTCCCGCATTGAGATCGTAGTGTTCGCAGGCCGATCGCTTGATGCGAAGCGAGCGCAATATCAGGCGCTCGTCGCGAATCTGTCTGCGCTCGGGGTGTGGGCTACGGATTTTGCTTGAAGTGCCGGCAGGAATTTTGGGGCAAGCCAAATCCGATTGATCTCGGCTTCAGGGTCGACGTCCAGCCTCGTGTGGACTCTTCGGATTCTCAAATCAGAATGGCGACGCGGCAGCGTGGGAAGGCAGGCTGTAAGTCGCGATAGCGTGCTCTGGTGTAAATGGCGCACCCGACACGATTCGAACGTGTGGCCTCTACCTTCGGAGGGTAGCGCTCTATCCAGCTGAGCTACGGGTGCATCTGTTGCTTACGCAGTGCTTACGCGGATTTCTTGCGAGTGCGAAGCCATGAACACATGTCTCGCAAGCCGTTGAATTTCTAACCTCTTTTAGGCTCCTTTTTTGCACCAACTGGGTTGACACATGCCTTCGGAGGGCAGCGCTCACTCTGGGCCACGACCTACGCGCGAGCTGCAGCTCCGCCGCGGCTGTCGAAATGCCGGTGCGCTGTCGCATCCGGATCTCTCGCTCCTGCGCCGGTATGTGCCGGCGCAGCCGCGCGATCTCGTTGCTGACGTAGCTTCATAGTGCGCTCAGATCGTCGGGCACGTGGCCGAATTTTCGGACTACCTTTGCATCCCCGAAATCGCCTGTCGCCGGATCTCCGCTGCGACTAAAGGCGACCGCGCCGACGTAGCCGGGTTTACGCGATAGCGTCTCGGCTCGCATCACAGCGGCGTTGGGGTTGATGCACTCGACGGCCTCGCCGGCGGCAATGCCGTCGTCCGCGCCGACGAAGGGCAGCGCGACGTAGTAAGTGACCTCCATCTCAGTCGTGCCAATCCTCGCGATCGCGAGGCACCTCGTATCTGCCGCGCGAATATCCGGTCGACGCCGCCGCCCGCAGCTCCTCGATCTGCCTTTCCAGGAAGCCCTTGGCCACGATCGGCGCCTTGACCGCTTCCCAGGCATTGCCGCCCGGCTTTCGCGTGATTCCATCGCGGCCCTTGATCGAACCATTGAGGGCAGGGATGTCAGTGCTGAGCTTGCATGATCACAAGGTGTCCGCAGATGGATCCAGGATGCTGCAGTTGCGGCAAGCGATCGCACTGCCGATCTACACGCTCGCCCTGGTGCTCGAGGTCGCGGCCACCGCGCTCGCCCGCCGCGCGGCGATCGCCGGCGACGACTGGCCGGGATAGCGGCTGACCAGGGCCCACGGCGGGGCATCTGCCGAAACCATTTTCCGGCCCCACGAAGCCGGCCCGAAACCGGGATCGACTATCGACGTCCCATAATAAATGGGGGCGTTAAAATGATTGAAATCGCAGTGATCCCGGGTCTGTTTTGCGCTGGCATCCTTGTAGCTCATGCGGTCGACGCTTATCGCGCGCATTAAGGGGCCATCGATTTGGGGCTCTGCACGAGTCTAGGAAGGCCGCTGGCGGGCGTTCCGGCCCGGGGCAGGCTTTCCACGGAAAAGGCCGTGGAGCGGATGCGGCGTCCCCACGGCCATTCCCGGAATAACAAAAAAACTCGGTGCTTAAATCCCCCGGTGTTCCTTTAGTAGAACACCCCTGTCCGAAAATGGAGTCCGGGAATCTACGGACAGAAGCGAGTTCCTGGAGTAAAGGCCGCTGCCGGTTGGGGAGCGGGGTTCATGATCCACAATAGCGAGAGGCTGTGGCTCTCAATTTCGGTTGTATGGGCCGCGCTACTCTTGCAGCTCTGTTACTTGGTTCGCTGTTCTTCGTAATTTCGAACGGATGAAAAACGGCCCAGCCCGGGCAAAATCGCTGGGGCCGTTTCTTTTGCTTACCGCCTCAACCGCCTTGCATGTGCGGTGAGCCGCTGGCAGTTGCGCTTCCGACCGACCGGCGCCGGCGCTTCGCCGACCTCCCAACATAGAAGCGGAACCACCTGCTCCTGCGTCGTTCCTTCGGTCCGCCGTCTTGCCGGGTCTTCACAAACCTGGCGTTCGCGTTGAGGGTGGCCACAAGCGCTTCGATCTTTGACCGGTAACTGTTGATCTGGTCACCGCAGATCGCGACAAGCAGGTTCATCAGTCGGGTTGGGTCCGTCAGGGGCGCGGTTCATGATGCGATGGCCTCGATCGCAACTCGGGCCGCGCGTCGGGCCACTTCGAAATCGTCGATGAGCGGCGCGGTCGCTTCGACGATCGCATTGGCGATACGGTCGATGCGCTCCGGCGTGGCTGCAGAGCCCGCGGTCACGATCGCCACCAAGCTCTTCGCAACGTTGGCGCAAAACGACCCAAAGGCTGCACTCCAGCGCCCGGCGAACGGGATCTCGATCGGAAACCCTGGCGCGCCGGCCTCCTGAAGCAGCGGGGCCACGTAGCGCAACAGGGCGATCAGGCCGGCCAAGGTCGAGGCCTCGGCCCGCATCAGGAGCTGAGACGCTCGATCGAGCTCGCTATTCTCAGAATCAACCTGAGCCATGACTTACCTCATAGTTTGGGCCAGGCCTGTCGCGGTGTTCGTACCACCGTGGCGGGCCGCTTGATTTTCAAGCAAGATAAATGTAGTACGTTTTTATGAAGGCGTCAAAGAAAAACGTAGTACGAAAACGACCCGGCCGTCCCGCGACTGGGCAAGATCCCGTGACGGCTATCCGGCTTTCAAAGGAGATGCGGGCTTCGGTCGACGCTTGGGCCGCCGCTCAGGATGATGAGCCCGGCCGCTCCGAGGCCATCCGCCGCCTGGTCGAACTCGGGTTGAGAGTGAAGAAATGACCGCCACAAGTCATGGCCGCCGATCTTGGAAAGATAGTCCCAAAGCGAAGAGGATTGCGGCGACAATCTCGTTATTGTTGATCGCCGGCTTGATCGCGATGCTCGCCGTCGCCTTTCTATTTACGCAGTAAACTTCCCTCTTAAGGGTTGAGCGGCCAAACCCTCGCGGGCCAGGCATCGCCGCGTTCACCGGCGGGGCTGCGATCCGTTAGCCTTTCGCATCGCGGCCATGGTGACAGATCGAGCACGCAATCGCGCAACCACGCGGCATGCACCGGACGCCGACACGCTGAGCGAGCGGCTTCGATGTCCAGAAGCAAGTAGCCCCGAAAAATTCGGTGAAACGTTCGGGATGAGGTTTTCGGATCGAGCTAAGTATTGGTCGGAGTGGCAGGATTTTAACCTGCGACCCCCTCGTCCCGAACGAGGCGCTCCGACCATCAGCAAGCGAAAGTCACCGGAGGCTACGCATGTTGCCGAGCGTCATAGGAACGATTGGTTCGGTGCCGTTTGGTCATCACGGGCCGGGCCGCTTAGCCTCAATGCCGCGCCGATCCATTCGGACATCAATTCCCGGAAGCAAACCGGTTCCGAGTCGGAACTGGTCTCGATGGGACCTTGTGAAAAATACGCTATGGGATTCAGCTATGGGATTCAATGGTGCGGTCTAGGAGCCTGTCTGAATAGTCGCTGTTCAATTCTGGGCGAGTCTGATTCAACCTTGGGCGATGAGCAAGTATTTTCGCCCCTGGAATATCGATCAGACACTGCTTCTGCCGCCGAATGTGCAGGACTTCGTGCCGAAAGGCCATGTCTCCCGGTTTATCGTTGAACTGGTGCGGGAGAGCCTTGATCTCAAGGAGATCACGGGCAGCTATGTTAGCGGGCTTGGGCAGCCGCCGTTCGACCCGCGGATGATGGTGGCGCTCTGCTACATGGCTATGCCAGTGGGCTGTATTCGTCGCGGCGGATTGCGAAGGCCTGCCGCGAACGGAACGATTTTGTGATGATTGTGGCGCTGGATCCGCCGGACTTCCGAACCATCAGCGACTTCCGCAAGCGGCATTTGAAGGCGCTCGGTGC
>WNFC01007181.1_pt1 | contig 15152 bp, 10 predicted proteins | sample 5400541 | NCBI WGS metagenome assembly WNFC01 (sample SAMN13153342, study PRJNA577476) | soil metagenome | isolation source: 120 cm saprolite under Douglas fir tree site 2 hole 2 replicate 1 | place: USA:California | collected 2015-04-18
GCGGCGCCTCGATTTCAAGTCGACCTGCGTGCAAGCGCTGAAAGGGTTCGAGCCACATATTCCCTGGAACGCCGACCTGCTCGCGTTGCGCCATGCCTGCTATGAGTTGAATCATTCTCCCGAGCTCGAGCGGGCCTCTTCCGACCTGGACGAATTCGCTGGGCGCGCTCCATTTTCATTCGCGACCGGACTGACGCGGAACAGCGCCGAGCTCCCGGTCGAGAACACCAAGGAACTCGACGCAACGGATGGTCTAAGCGCGGTTGCTCCCACCTCATCGACACCCTAGCAGTCAGGCCGCGGCCTCTCTCGCGACCGAGGGGATTGAATTCCACCTCTCGGCGCGGTGGCGACGGTTTTGGCTGACGACCAGCCTCGCGCTGGCGGCGAGCACGGTTTTCTTTCACCGGGCAATTTTCAGTGTTGGAGTCTTCACCGCTCGGGACATGCTGCGCGTCTACTATCCGCTGCGCCAGTACTGGGCAGAACGGGTTTCCCATCTGGAGTTTCCCTTCTGGTACCCCTACGACGGGCTCGGACAGTCCTTTGTGGGAATGGTGGTCTCGGGCGCCTTTCATCCGACCAACCTGCTCTACCTCGCGCTGCCGATCGCCTGGGCGATCAAGGTCAACGTGCTCGTCTGTTTTCCGGCCGCTTTCGCCGGCGTCTACTGCCTGTTGCGGCGCTTTGGCCTTTCGGCGGCCGCCGCGAGCCTGGGAGGGCTGCTCTTTGCCTTCAATGGCTACATGGTGACGATCAGCGGCAATCTGCTCTATTTGATGGCGGCCGCGTCATTCCCCTGGGCGTTCTGGGCAGCGGATCGCTTCTTCACCCGTCCCTCAACGGCCAATGCCCTGACTGGCGCCGCTCTTCTGGCAGCAGTTCTGTTCTGCGGCGACGCTCAGAGCTTCGCGATCTGCGGGGCCGCGCTTGGAATTCTCGCTTCGATTCGTCATCAGTCCGGAAAGATCCGCGCCACCCTCGGAAAGCTGGCGATACTCTGGACGCTGAGCGGTCTTCTCGCGGCGGTGCAGATCCTCCCTTCGCTTTCCGCGATGTCGCAAGGGCAGGCCGGGCAACAGTCGCTCGAGGTCGCTCTGGTGTGGTCGATGCATCCGCTCCGCCTGGCGGAGCTCCTGCTCGGTCCGATCTTCGCTCACGGGAGTCAGGCCGCAGCCGCCAATTTTCTGACGACTTCGATGAGCTCTCTCTGGGCGGACTCGATTCACCTCGGCCTCGTCGGAGTCGCCCTGGCGGGCATCGCCCTCGCACATCATCGCCGGAGCCGGCCGGCGGTTCTGCTCTTTGCCTCCGCCGCTGCGGTCCTCGTCCTCATGTTGGGCAAACACGCGGGGGTATATGCTCTCCTCTTCCGGGCGATCCCCCTCTGGCGTCCGTTCCGCTTCCCCGAAAAGCTCACGCCCTATCTGATGTTGCCCATCGCCTGCGGCGCGGCGGTGGGCCTCCAGATCATCGGCAGGGGCCGCCGGCTTGCGCATGTTCTTCTTTTCGCCGCCCTCTGCCTCGCCAGCGCCGGCGCGCTTCTGCTCGAGCTTCGTTCCGGAGTCTTCTCCAGCTGGATAATTTCTTTTGGTTCGTTGGGAGGCGGGTCAGCCGCTGCGGCCCAGCTTCTTCACCGAAATCTTTTGACCGCCTTGGGGCAAACCGCCGCGGTGATACTCCTTGGCTTATCGGTGATTGCCGGCGTGAGCAATCACGAGCTGCGCAGTTGGCTGCTTTGCCTGCTCGCCTTCGCCCACCTCTACATCGCCAATGAGTCCCTCTATCCTCTCTCCAGCCCCGAGGTGCTCACCCCGAACGCATTCGCCACCGAAATCAAGGCGCACGAGGGACCGCCGGCCCTGGGGGGCTTTCGCGTCGCCTCGGGCACCGCCGACTACCACCCGCCCCCGATCCCCGGTCTTTCGCCCGAGGACGCAAGCGCAATCTCGAGCTCGACCTCCTTCGCCCCCGACACCCAGGCCCTCTGGAACCTCGAATCGATCAACGTCTACCTTCCGGCGTTTTCCAATCGAATCCATGAGCTCTTGCCGCACGGACCGGTCTGGTACCGCCGATACATGCGACTCTTCAGCGCCAAGTACCTCTCCGTTCCCGCGGATTTGTATCAGCGGCTGGGAGGCGCGCCGGACAGGATTGTTGCCGAGCAAAGGCAGCTCGGATTGCTGCTGGTGGAGAATCCGAATGTTCTACCCCGCGCCTACCTCGCGCGCCCGCGCTGCGTCTCCCGCGACGACTCGCTCAGATTGATGCGCTCGCCCGGCTTCGCCTGGGATCGCGAAGCACTCGTCGAATGCCGGAAGCCGTTGGCGCCAACGCCCGCGGAGGCGGAGCTGGGGACGGTGAAGATCCTCTCCTACCGGCCGGAACGGGTGGAAATGGAGGCGCGCATCAGCACGCCTGGCCTTCTGGTGCTCACCGATTCGTATGACGTTGGATGGTCGGCACGGGTGGATGGCAAACGGGCCGACGTCTTGCCTTCCAACTATGCGGTCCGCGGACTTCCATTGACGTCGGGAACGCACACCATTTTGTATGAGTATCACTGCCCTGGATTTGTTTCGGGGCTGCTGCTCGGTCTTCTCGCTCTGGCCGCCTGCGCCGGTGTGGTTATCTGGCGGACACCTTAATTTGGCAGTGGACTGACAAAATCTGTCTAAGTACCCGGGGTGCGTCGCGTGGGGAGAGTGGGGCTTGTAATGAGAACGCGCCCTTGCGTGGAAAAACGGGTTGGACTTTAGTTTGCACATGACACTCCACGAAACCCTTTACCCCTAAGTAGGAGTTCAAATGTTGAAGCAGCTAAAGAAGCGTGGTTTTACACTGATTGAGCTGATGATCGTGGTTGCGATTATCGGCATTCTCGCGGCAATCGCCATCCCGAACTTCATCCGCTTTCAGGCGCGTTCGAAGCAAGGCGAGGCGAAGTCGAATCTCAAGTCGATGTTCACGGCGGAGCGGTCTTTCTATCAGGAGAAAGATCGCTACAGCGCGCTGATCGACGAAATCGGCTTCTCGCCGGAGCGTGGTAACCGCTACGGCTACCGCATGAGCACCGCCTGCGCCGTCAAGGAAGACCGCAGCACCGCGACCCCGGTCAGAGATACGACGGGCCTCGATACCTCCACCTGCGACTTTATCGGCACGGCGGCGGGTGACATCGATGCAGAGACCAAGGGCATCGACAGCTGGTATGTCTCGTCGGTGAGCGTGGTGAACGCGGCGTCTTGCGGCAACAGCGATACAGCCTCTGCCGCCGGCTCACCGTACAACACCTACAACGACGTAACCTGCGACAAGTAACAACCTTCGTAGAGCAAGTAAGGGCGGCCGGCTGGTTCCGGCCGCTCTTTTTGTTTGTGGCAACGTTTGGCAAACGGTTATCGGCGTGCTTGGTTTCGTTGTAAGCTGGGGGGGTTGCGGTCCTTTCTACTTCTCCTCTGCATCGTTGGTGTCGCCGCGCTGTCCCGCCCCCCGGGCAAGAGCGTCACGGTTGCGCACCGTCCTCCGCTGCTGCCTCGCGAGGAATTCCTCCACATTCTCGGCGCCTCGCACCAACAACTGGTCGCCGATTACTTCTGGATCCAGGCGATTCAGGCGATCGGCACCGCGCAAACCGCGGAAGAATACCGCGACATCTTCGATTACGCGGATTTGATTACCAATCTCGATCGGAACTTCATCTCCGTCTATCGCTACTGCGCACCCACGATTCCAGTCAATTTGGGGCGCGAGGTCTGGGTCAATACGGCTGAATCCACCCAGCTCCTCGAAAAGGGAGTGTCGGCCGCGCCGCGAGACATCTTCCTGCGCATCCTGCTCGCCTACAACCAGAGCTACTATCACAAACATTATCAGCGCGCCGCGCACCTCCTCGAGGAAACGGCGAAGATCCCCGGATCGCCTCGGTACTTGCCCGTCCTCGCAACCCGCCTCTATGCACAATCGGGGCACGTCGAAGCGGGTCTTGCCCTCGCCCGCTCGCTCTTCGAGACTTCCGAAGACCCTCAGACCCAGCAAACGTTCGAGCGTCGGATCAAGGAGCTGGAGCTCGAGCGGACCTTGGAGAGCATCGATGGTGCCGTGTCTACCTATCTCAAACGCGAGGGCCGACTGCCTTCGCGCCTCGAGGATCTGGTCGCCAAGGGCGACCTGCCGGCGATGCCATTTGATCCACTCGGTGGCAATTTGAGCATCGGCAGCGACGGGCTTGGCAAATCCACCGCGCTGGCGCGGCGACTGATCGTCTACGAACCCCACCAGAACTGAAATCCACCATGCAAACCACTGCCGACCACCCCCCGATCGAGGTTTGCGGCCTATCCAAGACCTACCGTCTGGGTTTCTGGATGAGCCGCAAGGTACAGGCGTTGAAGAGCCTGGACCTCACCGTCAACGCCGGCCAGGTCTACGGCCTGCTCGGACCCAATGGAGCGGGCAAGTCCACCACGATCAAAGTCCTGATGAATCTGGTCAAGGCTTCCAGCGGCCAGGCGCGCCTGTTCGGCTTGCCTCCGGACTTCAAGGAAGCGCGTCGGCACGTCGGCTTCGTTCCAGAAAACCCCGCGCCTTACGAATATTTGACTGGAAACGAGTTCCTCAAGCTCTCTGGCCAGCTCTCTGGGCTTTCCGGTCACACCCTCGACAAGCGGGTCAAGGAAGTGCTTTCTGTAGTTGGGATGGAGCGGGCGGCGGGCTTGCAGATCCGCCGCTACTCGAAGGGGATGATCCAGCGGATCGCGCTCGCCCAGGCGATTATCCACAAGCCCAAGCTCCTCATCCTCGATGAGCCGACCTCCGGTCTCGACCCGGTCGGGCGGCGGCAGATGCGCGATCTGATTCTCGCCGAACGTGAGCAGGGCACCACCGTGCTCTTCTGCACCCACATCATTCCCGACGTCGAGACGCTCTGCGATCGGGTGGCGGTGCTCGTCGGCGGAAACCGGGTTCGCGAAGGAAGCGTCAAGGATCTATTGACCTCCGATGCGCCTCTGTTCGAAACGGTTCTGGAGGGAGTGCCGCTCTCCCAGGTTCACGCCTGGGGGTACCAGCCCAAGTACTCCAAGGAGATCGGGGAGCGGCTGATCCTGCGTACCAGCGACCAGGAGGCTCAATCTCTGGCGCGCAAAGTCCTCGGCCTGAGCGGACGAATCATCCAACTTCAGCCGGTGCGCTTCTCGCTCGAGGACCTCTTCCTCCAGGCGCTCACCGAGGTGAAAGAAACCGTGGGGACGGAGATCACATGATCCAAAGCTTTTCCGCTCTTGCTCTGAACGGATTCCGGGAGGCTCGAAGAAACCGGATCACGTTGGTGATCGGATTTTTTGCGATTGCGATGTTGCTCTGCACCACGCTGGTCACCGAAGTCACCGTTCACACCTTCAACCGGGTGCTTACCGACGTTGGCCTGGGAGTGATGAGCGTGATGCTGGTCCTCTTGGCGATCTTCCTCTCCAGCGGTCTGCTCAGCCGCGAAATCGAGCGCCGCACGGTGTTCCTCATCGTGTCCAAACCGATCTCCCGAAGCCTTTTCCTCGCCGGGAGGCTGGCGGGGAACATGTTGACCTTGACCGTGCTGCTGGTCGGGATGGCGGCGGTCTTCTTCCTCCAGATGTCGATGTATCGCGACGGAATAGCTTCGACCCAATTCGTCGCGATTGGGGTCTTGTGGTTCGAGCTTCTTCTTCTCAGCTCGTTCGGTTTCGTGATGTCCAGTTTTTCGAGCCAGATCGTCTCCGCGGTGGTGACCACCGGAATGTACTTCGCAGGCCACCTGGCGACCGATGTCTACAACATCTCCGCCAAATCCAAATCGGAAGCGCTCAAGGCGCTTGGGAAGGCGACCTATTACCTCCTTCCCAATCTCTCGCGCTTGAACTATCGACCGCAGGCCTCTTACGCGATCCGGGTAACCCCCAACGAGATCTTAAGCTCCATCGCTTACGGCACCGCCTACGCCGGCGTGTTGGTCGTCTTGGCGATGATTCTCTTCAGCCGACGTGACTTCAAGTAGAGCGCGGCGGTTGCGGCGTCCAAGGACGATCACCCCAATCAGCATCACCAGGGTCGCGATCGAAAGCAGCGCCCCGATCACCACCGAGTGCGGCAGAGGATAGCTGAAGATCACCTCGTGCTCCCCGGCGGGGAGGAGCAACCCCCGGACGAGGTAGTTTGCGCGGTGGATCGGTACATCGACTCCGTCGACCCGAGCCGTCCAGCCATCGAAAAACGCGTCATTGAGAACCAGGGCCCCGGCGGATTCCATCCGAGCGCGAAGCACCACCCGCTCCGGCTGGTAGGAGGTGATTTCCGCCTCGCCTCGAGCCGCCTCGAAGCCTGGTTGCGCCGCCGATTCAAAGATCGCGATCCGGCCGGAGAGTATTTCCGTTTCAGCAAGCGCCAGGCGAGCTTCCTGGCGCGAGCTCACAAATCGCGGCACCGCGATGAACGCTCGCGAAACGCCACGCGGCAGCCGGGCGAGATATAAGTCGTACTCCTCAAACGTCGCGATCACGTCTTCCGGCGGATGCTCCCGTTTGACGCGGCTGAGGTCCCCCACTTCGAAGCGGCCGTTGAACAGCGCGGCCCAGGCGGCGCGCCATCCAAGGCCGCCACCGTGTTCCAACAACTCCTGATAACGCTCGGATACGGCAGGGAGATACGGCCTCGCCGACTCCACCCGGTAGAGCGCGGAAAAATCCGCCGCCAACGACTGGAGGTCCCACTCGGCAGCGCCCCGGTAACTCGCTCCGGCGAGCGCGCCAACGTCCGGGTGGTAGGCCATTCCATAGCCTGCGTAGGAGGCGACCCGGAAGTGACCGGGGCGCTTTTCCCCCAGGGCGTCGAGTGCCTCCGAGGTGAGACTGCGCCCCGCGGCACTGTCGCGATCTCCGCTGCACATCGCCACCGCCCTTGCGTTGACCGAGCCCAAATCGATCAAAAATGCAGCCGTGATCACCACCGGAATGATCCGCACCAGCGTCGGCTTCGGCCGGCTGGCGAGAAACAAGAGCCCGCCCACGGTGGCGGCGAGCAACCCCCCCCGGAGCAGCACTTCCCCAAGCTGCAACGCATATTGCGGCCCCAGGATCTCGGGAAGAGCGGCATCCCCCTCCCGGGCGATCCTCAGCGCGAGCGTTCCCAGCGGCTCCCGCCCAAGGGCGCTCAAACCGGAAAGCCCAAGCAGCATTCCACCGGCAAGAAATCCGCTTCCCCACGCGCGGGACGGACTTCGAAGCGCCGCCGAGATACCCAGCCCGGCAAGCACCGCGAACAGCGTCGCAAAATAGTTCAGCGCCTTTTCCGGATACCTGAACGTGTTCCAGAGAGGAAGGAACCGGTGAAACAACGCATAGAGCCCGGCATGGCGACCCAGCGCGAGCCAGAGCAGAATCGCGGCAACCGCGCACAGTCCAATCGCCGCCCTTCGGTGCAATCCCTCGGTGAGAGTCAGCGCCCAAATCGCGCCCAGCGCGCCGAGGGTGCCTAGGTAGACGTTCGGGTACCAGGGAGCCTTGCCGCCATATCCCATCAGCTGCAAGAGCTGCGGACCGCCCTCGAGATGAAAGGGGCGGTAGCGAAGAATGTCTCCCAGGAACAGCTCGGGAAGTCGCAGCCACGGCAACGACCACCCCAACGCCTCTTCGTAAGGAAAGCCCTGGGCGCGATGCAGCTCGTGCAAAACCGAAAATGTCGGCAGCAACTGGACGGAGGAGAGGAGAAGACCGGCCACGCCGGCAGCGGCGCCGATCGCCAAGGCGCGCGGCCAAGGGCAAGCGAATGCCAGCATCAGCGGCAGCGAGGCCAGCGCGTAGAAGTAGCAGCCCTGGAAATCACCCGCGAGGAGGGTGAATGCCAGCGCGAAGGCGGCCGTGGCCAGGCCCCAGATTCGGCGCCCGACGACCGCGGTATGCAAGGACGCCAGCCAGACCGGAAACGCCGCTGCTCCACAGAGAAACGTCAGGTTGTTCAAGCTCGACAGCAACGTTCCCGAAGCCGCGAAAGCAATGCCCGCGCAGGCTGCTCCAGCCGGGCCGGCGCCCAGCCGCCGTGCCAGCCAATAGCAGCCGCACTGCCCGACCAGAACGCAGCTGATCAGGGACAAGGTGAGCGCGGTCTCGGGAGAGAAGGTGAGAGACCAAAAGACAAACGGATGGAAAACCGCGGTCACCCCATTGGCGATGAACGGGGCCCCCAATCCATCGTACGGGTACCACAGCGGTAGCTCGCCCGCGCGCAGCCGCTCCCCGAGAAACACCTTGATCGGATAGTGCATCCGGCCGGCGTCGAGGCAATAGACGATTTCGCCGAGAAAGAGCAGCCGCGGAAAGCAGTAGACGAGGACCGCCGCCGCGCTGGCCCCCAGCGCTATGGCGTCTTGCTTCCAACGCGTCGGCTCAGGCATCGGCGGCGGGCGGGTTCAATCTCGCTCCCGTCCCGCGCCATTGATCGGCTTCGAGTCGGGCTCATCCCGATCCGACAAGCCGTGCTTCGCCAATCGGTATCGGAATGACCGGAAGGTCAGTCCGAGGAATTCGGCGGCCCGGGTCTTCACCCCGCCCGCCTTCTCCAGGGCCGCGAGAAGGTGGCGACGCTCTGATTCGTCGAGGTGACGTTCAAGGGAGAAACCGGCCGCGATGGCCACCTGGTCGGTGGATGAGCTTGCTTCCCGCTCCCCGCGCAAGGAAGGCGGCAGGGTGCTGGGTTCGAGCAGGTCGCCCTCGCAGAGGGTGGCGGCCCGCTCGACGATGTTTTGCAGCTGCCTCACGTTCCCGGGGAACGAGTAATTCTCCAACAACTGCAGCGCCTCGGGTGCGAAACGCAGATTGGCGCGGCAGAGCTCCTCCCTCATTTTCTCGAGGAAGAAATTGGCGAGGATTCGGATGTCGCCTTTGCGCTCGCGAAGAGGCGGCAGGTCGATGCCGATCACGTTCAAACGGTAGAAGAGGTCCTGGCGGAATCGCCCGCTCTTGACCTCGCCCTCCAGGCGTTTGTTCGTCGCGCCGAGGATCCGCGCCTCGAAAGGTATCTCATCCGTACTGCCGACCGGTTTCACTTTTCTTTCCTGAAGCACGCGCAGGAGCTTCACCTGGGTAGGAAGCGGCATCTCGCCGATTTCATCGAGGAACACCGTCCCTTCTCCGGCCGAAGCCAAGAGCCCCGATCGATTGGCAACCGCGCCGGTGAAGGATCCTTTCAGGTGTCCAAACAGCTCGCTTTCGAGCACGCCCTCTGCCAGGGCGGCGCAATTGACCGGCAGGAAGGGTTGGCCGGAGCGGGTGCTCTTCCAATGGATCGCGCGAGCGACCAGCTCCTTCCCGGTGCCGCTTTCACCGGTGATCAACACCGTCGAGCGGGAGGGAGAAACTTTTTCGACCAGACTCCACACCTGCTGCATCCCCGGGCTCTTGCCGATCCAGAAGTTGCCGGTCCCTGGAATCAGCGAGCTTTTCAGTTGCTTGTTCTCGCGAAGCAGCTCGCGTTTCTCCAACGCCTTCTGGACGAGAAGCTTGAGCTCCTCGTTGTCGAATGGCTTGCAGATGTAGTCGTAGGCACCCTCGCGCATCGCCGCCACTGCCGCGGAGGGCGTGCCGAAAGCGGTGATCAGGATGACTTCCGGCGGGACGGGATTTGCACGCGCCACCTTGAGAATCGAAAGGCCGCTCTCCTGGCCCAGCCGCATGTCGGAAATCACCAGGTCGATCGGATCGCCCTCGAGGTGGGCGAGCGCATCCTTCACGCTTGACGAGGTGGCGACCTGATATCCCGCCCGGGTGAGCAGCACGTCCAGGTACTCACGCATGGACAGCTCGTCATCGACCACCAGGATTTGCAATGGCCGCTCCGCTTGCCCCGCTCGTGGTCGGCAATGCTACCATGAACTCGGTTCCGCTTTCCGGCGACGAGGCCACCTGAATCATGCCCCCGTGAGCCTGGACAATCGAGTGGGCGATCGACAAGCCCAGACCACTGCCGCCCTGGCGGGTAGTGAAAAATGGGTCGAAAATACAACCCAGATGCGACTCCGGGATGCTTCCCGCCGAATCCCACACCCGGATCACCGGACCCACCGCGTTCTCCTCGAGAACGACTCTCACTTTTCCACCTGCCTGGATTGCGGCGAATGCGTTGCGCAAGAGATTCAGCATCACCTGGCGGATCTGATCTGGGTCGAATTTCGCGGAAACGTCAGACAGGTTCATCTCAATAGCCAAACCGGAAACGACCGGGTCTGCTCTCAATAAATCGACGGTCTCGGTGATCAGCTGAGCCAGCGAGCCTTCCCGGAAGGAGGGTGGTGGCGGCCGCGCGAAACGCAGGAAATTCTCGAGCAAGGTGGTGAGCCGGTCAGATTCACGGATCAGGATCTTCGCCAGGCGTCGCGACTGGTCGTGCTCACCCGCTTCGGCCGCCAACAGCTGCGCCGAACCTCGCATCGAAGCGAGTGGATTGTGTATCTCGTGGGCCAATTGCGCCGCCAGCGTTCCCAGGGCGGCAAGGTGATCGATTCGACGCAGCTGGTCTTCCATCCGTCTCAGGTCGGTCAGGTCCTGGAAAATGACCAGGAGAGAATCCTCCTTGCCCTCCAGCCGGGTGACGTTCAGACCGAGCACCCGCCGACCTCCTGCCGCCGCGACGGCCACCTCGCTCCGCCGCGCTCCCGGAGTCATCCTCAAGACGCCGGGAATCAAGCTCTCCACGTTCGCGCGTTGAGATGCGTTGCTGGGAAAGCCGAGGATGGCTGCGGCGGCGCGATTGATGAAGGTGATCGTTCCATCGGCCATACAGGTGATCAACCCCGAGGGCATCGCGGTCAGGATCTGCCGTTGGAGCCCCGCCAGCTTCTGGAGATCTGCTTCCCGAACGGAGAGCTTGCCGCCCGCGGCGCGCAGCTGCCGGCTCAGATAACTGGCCAGGGCGGCGATGAGAAATTGCGCGAGCGCATTGCTCACCAAGAGAAAGATGAAACGGTCGATCGATGTTTCGACGCTGTCCAGCGCCGGCCTGACCAGGACGTTGAACCGGATCAGCAAAGCCAGCGCGCAGAAGGCGGTCGAAGATGCAGCGGCGGCGACGAATGCGCTCGGGGGCTGGAGAATGATCGAGGAGGCGATCACCGCCATCGAGTAGGTGAAGGTGAAGGGCGACTCGGTCCCGCCGGTGATGTAGACCAGGCTGGAGGCGAGAAGAATGTCTCCCAATACCTGAAAGTGGGCCGCCCCCTTCCCCACCTTCCCACCCCGCAGGATGAGTCCAAAAATCACCGTGAGCAGGTACACCAGGCCGATGAGAACGAAGGGAACGACGTTCTGTCGGACCAGCTCTTCCGTGGCCGGCTGGGAAAGAAGCCGGCCGGCGAAGGCGCTCAACAGCAGGGTGGTGGTCACCGTACGAAACGCGGTGAGCCAGATCAGCTTGACGCCCAGCTCCGAGGCATGAAGGGCGTGAAGCTTTGCCGCGGCGTCGGTCAGCTTACTGGACGGCACCGGCTATTTGATCGCACCGGCGAGGGTGAAGATCGGCAGGTACATCGCGATCAGGAAGCCGCCTACCACTCCGCCGAGGAAGACCATCAGGATCGGCTCGATCATCGCGGTGAGCCCGGCGACCGCGGTATCCACCTCGTCGTCGTAGAAGTCGGCGATCTTGTTGAGCATGGTGTCCATCGCGCCGGTCGCTTCTCCCACCCCGATCATCTGCACTACCATTGGCGGGAACACCTTGGTTTCAAGCAGGGGGCCGGCGATGTTCTTTCCCTCGGAGATCTTGCTCCGGACGTAGTAGATGCCGTCTTCGATGGTGCGGTTGCCGGCGGTTTTGGCGGTGACGTCGAGCGCATCGAGGATTGGAACGCCGGAGCTGATCATCGTTCCCAGCGTCCGGGTGAACCGTGCGACCGCCACTTTCCGGATCACGTTTCCAACCAATGGCACCCGGAGCACGGACTTGTCGATGATCCGACGACCCCTCTTGCTGCGATAAATCGCCACCGCGGTGACGACCACCGCGGCAATGCTTCCCAACATGTGGAAGATGTATTGCTGAAGCCAGATCGAGAGGTCGACTACGAATTGAGTCGGAGCGGGAAGCGCCGAGCCGAAGTCGGCGAACATCTTGGCGAAGACCGGGGTCACCTTGATCAACAACACCCCGGTCACTCCCACCGCGACGATGATCACGATGGTGGGGTACACCATCGCGCCCTTGACCTTGCGCTTGAGCTTTTCCGCTTTTTCCCGATACACCGCCAAGCGATTGAGAATGGTGTCGAGAATGCCGCCCACCTCGCCCGCGGCGCACAGCTGCACGTAGAGCTCATCGAACACCTTGGGGTGGTCCTTGAGAGCATCGGCGAAGGTGGATCCGGATTCGACCTTGGTCTTGACGGCGAAGATGACTTTCCTGAACGCCGCCTTGTCCATTTGAGAGCCGAGGATGTCCAGACACTGAACCAACGGCAGACCCGCGTCGATCATCGTGGCGAACTGACGGGTGAAGACGAGCAGGTCCTTGCCACCCACTCCACCGATCCCGGGCATCTTGAAGTTGATCTCGAGCGGCTTCTTCTTCACCTTCTCCGGATTCAGACCGAGCGAGCGGAGCCGGCTGTGGACGGCGTCGGAGTCGGACGCCTCCATCTCGCCCTTCTTGATCTCACCCGCCTTGTTCTTCGCTTCCCATTGCCAAATCGTGGGGGATTTCTTTTTCGGCGCAACCCGTTGCGTCGAGGTGGTCGCAGGAGCAGCCATTTAGACAATACCTCCCTGAAGCATCCTCATCTCATCTGCCTCCTGTCGCCCCGGCGGTCCGCTGCTGCCCGGGAATTCCGGTGCCCGATCCGGAGGCGAGGATGTTCTTCAGCTCCTCCAGGTCCGAGCTGCGGGCGAATGCCTCCTCCAGGGTGATCAACCTCCTCGCCAACAACGAGGCCAGAGATTGGTTGAAGGTCTGCATCCCGAACTTGGTTTGGCCCACCTGCATCGATGAATAGATCTGGTGGACCTTGTCTTCGCGGATCAGATTCCGGATCGCCGGATTGGGAATCATGATCTCCAGCGCCAGCACCCGACCCGGCCCTCCCGAGCGAGCGAGCAGCGACTGGCTCAAAACACCTTCGAGGACGAAGGAGAGCTGGGCGCGAACCTGGGGCTGCTGGTAAGGCGGGAATACGTCGAGGATTCGGTTGATCGTCTGCACCGCGCCGTTGGTGTGCAGGGTGGCGAAGCAGATGTGACCGGTCTCGGCGATCACCAATGCCGCCTCGATCGTCTCCAGATCCCGCATTTCGCCGACCAGCACCACGTCCGGGTCTTGCCGCAGGATGTACTTCAAAGCCGTCTTGAAGCTTCGGGTATCGGCCCCGATCTCGCGTTGATTGACCAGACAGTTCTTATGCGGGTGGAGATATTCGATCGGGTCCTCGATGGTCATGATGTGCTCATGACGTTCCTGATTTATCCGATCGATGATCGAGGCCAGCGTGGTTGACTTTCCCGAACCGGTGGGGCCGGTGACCAGAACCAGGCCGCGGGGCTTCCTCGCCAGATCGATGACCACCGCCGGTAGCCCGAGCTCTTGGAAGGTGAGGATCTTGAAGGGGATGCTGCGGAAGGCGCCGGCCACCGCGCCGCGCTGCATGAAGATGTTCGCCCGGAAGCGAGACAAGCCCTTCACCCCGAAAGAGAGGTCAAGCTCGTTTTCCTCCTCGAACTTGTGCTTCTGGGAGTCGGTGAGGATCGAATAGCAGATCTGTTTCGTCTCCACCGGGGTGAGCGGCGCGGTTTTCAGCGGAACCAACTGCCCGTCGATTCGAAGCTGAGGCGGAGAGCCGGTGGTGATGTGCAGATCTGAGGCTGCCTTCTCGACCATCGCCTTGAGGAGCTGATGTAAATTTGCCAAAGCTACGACCTCATTTCTTGTCTGCTCTCAGAACCTGTCCGGGGCTGTGTTCGCCAATGCTTCTTCCAACGTCGACACGCCGGCCATCACCTTGTTCAACGCCGACATCCGCAGCGTCTGCATGCCCAGACGGATCGCCTCTTGTTTGAGCTCGGCGGCAGAGGCGCCATTGATGACCAGTTCCTTGAGCCCATCCCAGAACGGCATCACTTCGTACACCGCGACTCGGCCCCGGTAGCCGCGTTCGTTGCACTCGCGGCAGCCGACCGGCTGAAAAGTAGTGAAGCTTCCGATTTTGTCGGCGGCGAATCCCGCTTCAAGCAAAGCCTGATCCTCCACGTTCTCGGCTGGCTTTTTGCAGACCTGGCAGAGCTTGCGGCACAGTCGTTGCGCGAGGATGAGGTTGAGCGAGGCGGTCACCAGAAAAGGCTCGATGCCCATGTTGAGCAACCGGCTGACCGTTCCCGGCGCGTCGTTGGTGTGAAGGGTGGAGAGCACCAGGTGACCGGTGAGCGCGGCCTTCACGCCGATCTCCGCCGTTTCGAAGTCCCGGATTTCGCCGATCATGATCGTGTCCGGGTCCTGGCGGAGAAAGCTTCTCAGCGCAGCGGCGAAATTGAGCCCGATATCCTCGTGCACCTGAACCTGATTGATCCCCGCGAAATTGAATTCGACCGGGTCTTCCGCGGTGCAGAGGTTGTCCGAGATCTGATTCAGCGCCGCGAGGGCGGAGTAGAGCGTGGTCGTCTTGCCTGAGCCGGTGGGGCCGGTGACCAGCACCATCCCGTAGGGCCGATCGATCGCATCCTTGAACCACCTGAGCGGCTCTTCCTCGAAACCCAGCTTGGTCATGTCCAGCTGGAGGTTCGATTTGTCCAGAAGTCGGAGAACGACTTTCTCCCCGAACAGGGTTGGACAAACGCTGACGCGGAAATCCATTTCCTTTCCGCCTGCCACCTTGATCTTGATGCGACCATCCTGAGGCAAGCGGCGCTCTGAAATATCGAGCGATGCCATGATCTTCAGACGCGAGGTGATCGCGTTTTTCAGCTTCATCGGCGGGCGCATCACTTCGTAGAGGACGCCGTCGATGCGGAACCGGACCCGGAAGTCCTTTTCATAGGGCTCGACGTGAATATCCGAAGCGCCCTTCTTGATCGCGTCGAGGAGGATCAAGTTCACCAGCTTGACCACCGGCGCTTCGTCCGCCGCCTTGGCGATCTCGTCGACGT
>WNFC01004515.1_pt1 | contig 15151 bp, 13 predicted proteins | sample 5400541 | NCBI WGS metagenome assembly WNFC01 (sample SAMN13153342, study PRJNA577476) | soil metagenome | isolation source: 120 cm saprolite under Douglas fir tree site 2 hole 2 replicate 1 | place: USA:California | collected 2015-04-18
TGCTATTGTTGCTCATGGCGTGGTCTCCACCGGCGCGCAAACGCCGGCATCGTTTGGGTTTCAATCACCCGGAGACTACGCCACCTGCGTTGTCCCGAGGCCGCTCCCCCACCGGTGCCGTCCGGGGTGTGGTTGGAATTGTGATAAATAGGCTGTTCAAGAGCCGCAAAGTCGACGTGCTCCAATTCATCAGCCGCGACTGTCGGCAGCAAGTTCGTTCGATCGCAGAAACTGTCTCCCGTGCAAGGGTCGGTGAAGGTGAAGCATCCCGAACTGACGGTCTAACAGCCGCCACCAGCCTCAGCTCGAGCCGATCGCAGAAACTGGCCCCCTTCAGCGGTTGGTGAAACGTCCTGAACTGACGGTCTAACCAGTTGAGCAAAAATGGCCATTGCCGATCGCGACAAGCCCGCAATCCCTGAGAATGGTCGCTGGTGAGGCCAACCCCTTCCGTCCGCCGAAGGCGCAGAATTGCTCGACTTTACCGGGGCTGCCGGGGGCGGAAATAGGGGTTTCACATTCGGCATACCCCGACTATCCGTGTCGCCGCCTTGCTGCGCTCGGGAACCCATTGAGATTAATGGTTAATCGATGTCGATTGCGGGCGCAGGGCGCGGAAAAGAGGCTGGGAAAGGGGGTCGCCATGCGGCACCCCTCGCTGTCGGGGAGGGATCGGGTAAGAATGGACACAGCGGCTGAACGGCGTGATCACATCCATCGACGATGGTCGCTTCTTGATTGGCTTCGGGGGCCGCCGACTTGACGCAGAATCAGCTGGCCACAAAAGGCGTCCCAAACAGCAGCCCTCAACGTCTTGTAATTGTTAGTGAGATAGTTGATACTCGGAATGGATGCAAGAGGAACCTTCTGTGGCTATACGAGTGGCGATCTACGCGCGGGTCTCGACAGACGACAAAGGGCAAGACCCCGAGAACCAGCTTCGGCAGCTGCGGGAATGGTGCGGACGCATGGGCTATCCGGTCGTGCGCGAATACGTCGAGCACGAGAACGGCGGGAAGGGCGTCGAATATCGGAAGCAGCTTGATGCGATGTTCAAGGGCGCCTCGCGACGCGAGTTCGATCTACTGCTCGTATGGTCGCTCGACCGCTTCAGCCGCGAGGGCATGGCAGCGACGGTAGCGCATCTGCAGCGGCTCGCTTCACACGGCGTCGCATTCCGATCATTCACAGAAGAGCACCTGTCGACGGAGAACGAGCTCGTCCGGAACATCCTCCTTGCTGTGCTTGCCTCACTCGCCAAGCTCGAGCGCGAGAAGATCAGTCAGCGCACGAAGGCCGGCCTTGAACGGGCGCGCGCAAACGGGGAGACCCTCGGACGGCCGAAATTCGGCGATGGTGACCGGGCGAAGCTGCGCGGGGCTCTCGATACGGGTGACAGCTGGCATGCGGTCAGCAAGAAGACCCGTATTCCCTATGCGACAGTGAAGAAACACGCGCGGGCGATGGGCTATGAGCCGCGTCAACGCGTCTGAACAAGGGAAAGGCAGCTGTCGCCGAACAGCCTAAGACCAATTTTTCCCACGAGGTGCTCGCGCAGCTCCGCGCTGATCAGAATGATGGTCCGAAAACACGCTAATAGGTGATGGCCGAAACGAGGAAATCCGCATAGTTGAAGCAGACCCCCTCCCGCTTTACTTCTCCGGTCGATCGCTTTTCGTAAACACCGACACCCCTGTCTTCCAGGCCTGCCTCCACATTTGGAACCCCCTGGCCCTTCGTTGGCCTCTGAGGGTCCCTCGACACCCCTTTCTTCTCGTCCCGGGTCCCCCGACGCCGCCCCCATGGCTTCCGCCGGCCTTGCGCTGGCCCCGTTGGGTCCCTCCGTAGCTCTTCACCCTTGCGTCGGGTCCTCCGTCGGGAATCCCCCGGCTTGTCGTCGCCGCGATGGGTCCCCTGCCCCTTCTTTTCGCGCCTCTGGGTCCCCCGCCGCACTCCTCCCAACCGGGCCGGGCTGCTGCTCGCCGCCGTGCTTCGGGCGCATTCTGTTGCCGGGCTGGATGGAGCCTCAATGGGTGTCGAAGACCGCCTGATAGCCGGCGACCTTCTTGCGAACGGCGGCCGTTTCCGCGGCAGTAGGATGATCCGGGTCAGCAGCTGGCGGCATGCTGCCGAACTTCATGAGGCAGGCCATCAGCAATAGCCGAGCCTTCGTCGCAGTCAAGTTCGAGCCGCCGATAAAGGAGGGGTCGTGCAGCGGAACAAAGCCCTCGGTGTTACCGCGCCCGACACGAACGACCGGAAGTCCGCTGTACACCGCCCGCAGCATCAGTCGATGTCGAGCGTTCGAGACGTTCCTCGCAGGGCGAGCCGGGCATCGAATTGTCGCGGGAGTGCAGTCGAGCGCGGGGCCGCGGGAACGTCGCTGATCGACCGCCTTGTGCCGGAAGCGGACGTTTTCAAACGTCGAGCCCCTGGGGCATGGCAGTCAGACCTGCCTGAACACATGCCCTTAATCGCAACTCGTCGTTGACCGCCGCCCGAGTCGGGGCTGTTCTTATCCAGCTAAGATGATATACTTACGTCGGAGCTGTTTCCGTGGGTCCACAAAGAGACAATTTGCCTACAGAGGGAGGAACTTCATGGAGAAGGCATCAACCACAAGTCGTCGCGGCTTTCTCAACACATTGGGCGTGGCCGTCGGCGGGGCGGGAGTCGCCAGCGCCGGTCTGATTGGCGGCACCCGGGTCCTCAAGGCGGCCCAGGAACCCGTCAAGGGTCAGATCCCCGACACGCCCTTTAAGGCCGGCCATATGACCTTTCTGACCAGCGCCGCCGCGGTGCTGGGCGAGCCGTCGCTCAAGGGCCACACGATGGCGGCCGAGGAGATCAACGCCCAGGGCGGATTCTTGGGCAAGCGCAAGATCGAGACCATCACCGCCGACGAGGCCGCCGGGACCGACGCCAACGTCAAAGAGCTGCGGCGGATGAAGCTCGACGGCAAGATCGACCTGTTCACCGGCGTCATCTCCAGCGCCAACACCCCGGCGCTCGGCCCGGTGGCCGAGGAACTCGCCCTTCTGACCATCTTCACCGACGGCTGCACCGACTTCCTGTTCGACAAGGCGGTTCCCAACCCGAAATTCTGCTTCCGCATTACCAACATCCAGTCGGCCGACGGGATCACCGCCGCGGTCGGCGTGGCGCAGACCTGGCCGCATGTTCGCAAGATCGCCCACATCCATCCGGATTACAGCTATGGGCGCAATGCTTCCGAGCACTTTACCCTGGCGCTCGAACGCCTGATTCCAGGAACGGAAGTCGTTTCGGAAAGCTGGCCGAAGCTCGGCACCACCGACTTCACCGCCCACATCACCAAGATCATCTCGTCGCAGCCGGACCTGCTGATCTCGTCCGTTTGGGGTGGCGATTACGTCGCCTTTTACAAGCAGGCGCTGCGCAACGGCATGTTCGACAAGATGAAGGTCGCGAGCACGATCGCATTCGGCGTCGCGCCCCATGCCATCGGCAAGGATCACCCGGAGGGCGTGCTGGCCGGTGTGCACTCCAATTACCACTTCACCTATCCGGGTGGCGATCGTTGGCCGCTCAACAAGAGTTTCGTCGAGCGCTACTTCAAGCGCTGGAAGGAATACCCGAACTTCCAGTCGGAAGGGGCGTATACCGCGCTCTACCTGCTGAAATCCGCCATCGAGCGGGCCAACAAGCTGGCCGGCGGGTGGCCCGAGGACGAGGCGATCATCGGCCAGCTCGAAGGCCTCGGCATGGATACCCCGTCGGGCTACCTTTACATGCGGCCCGATCACCAGGCCTACAAGGACGCGGTCACCGGCTTCAGCAAAAACCTGCCGCAATACGAGTTCGCGGCGTGGGATCCGGACCGCATCATCACCATTCCGATCCGCAACATCACCGCGCCGATGGGCTGGCCGAAACCCGGTACGACCCATAACGAGTCGACTGCGGCGGCGAATTGGATCAAGACGACCTGGCCCAAAGCGACCGCATAGATCTCGTTTTCCGATCAACCGGTGGACCATCTCCGCGCCGAGTGAAAGGCGCGGAGACCGTTCCACCGGTGTCAGTTTCAATTTTGGATGAAGATCGTGTTCGGATGAAGATCGTGCGTCCTTCGAGACGGCCGCGTCGCGGCCCCCTCAGGACGAGGTTTTCCCGAATGCGATCCCATGCTGAGGAGCCGTGCGCAGCATGGCGTCTCGAAGCACGCAAGATGCCGCGGCAGCGTGAGTACTAGCAGCCCGCTTTCCGCAATCTTTCGCCGCACGACCGCGTCGCCGCGGGGGCAGCGCCAGCACCAGGATGTCCAGAGGGGGGACGGGTGGCGATCCTGATCGTCCAGATCCTGAATTCGCTGCTCTATGCCTCGGTGCTTTTTCTGATCGCCGCGGGGCTTAGCCTGATCTTCGGGGTCATGCGGATCGTCAACCTCGCGCATGGCAGCCTTTACGCGGTCGGTGCCTATGTCACCGCCTGGCTGGTGGGGAGCGGCATCGCGCTCGGCGTGCCGCTCGCGTCGTTGTTCCTGTTGCTGCCGGTCGGGGCGCTGGCGGTGGCGCTGATCGGGATCGTGATCGAACCCTTGTTGCTGCGGCCGTTCTATACCCGCGCCGAGGAATACCAGCTCCTGGTCACCTTCGGCCTATTGCAGATCCTCGAGGATATGATGCGCCTCATCTGGGGCGGAACGCCGCTTTCCGCGGACACGCTGATGGATGCGCTGCCGATCATTCGCATCGGCAGCCTGTATTATCCTGCCTACAACCTGGTCGTCATTGGAGTCGGCGTCGTCGCGGCGGTGGTGCTCTGGGCGGCGATCTATCACACCAGGTTCGGCGTGATGCTGCGCGCGACATCCCAGGACCGGCGGATGGCCTCGGCGCTCGGTCTCAACGTCGGGATGGTCTATGTCGTGGCCTTCGGCATCGGCTGCTTCATGGCCGGTCTCGGTGGGGCGATTGTGGTCCCGACCCAGGCGGCGGTGCTCGGGATGGGCGTCGACGCCCTGGTCATCGCCTTCGTCGTCGTCGTTATTGGCGGGCTTGGCAGCCTCAAGGGCGCCCTTGTCGGAGCGGTCGTCGTGAGCTTCGTGCGCACCGCCGGCATCCAGTTCTTCCCGGAATTGGAACTGGCGGTGCTCTATCTGATCGCCGCCGGGGTCCTCTTGGTGCGGCCGACCGGACTGTATGGAACCGCGTGATGGTGGCCCAGATCGAAGCGTTTCGGAGCCGCTCTACGCTCGGGCTCATGGCCGCTGCGGCCGCGGTTTTGATCGTGCTAATCCTGGTTCCGAGCTATTTCGGCACCTACCAGGTCCAGCTGCTGATCTACGGCCTGATCGCGGCGATCGCAGCCCTCGGGTTCAACCTGCTGCTCGGCTACACTGGCCTGTTGTCGTTCGGCCATTCCGCCTATTTCGGCGTCGGCGCCTATACCGTGGCCTTCGTAGCCGAGCATCTCGGCCCGCATTCGATGGAATTTTATCTGCTGGTCGGGATTCCCGCCGTCGCGGTCACGTCGGCGCTGTTCGGTTATATCTGCGTTCGCCATACGCAGATCTTTTTCGGCATCCTGACCTTGGCGATTTCGCAGGTGATCTACAGCCTGGCGATGAAGCTTTACTGGGTCACCGGCGGCAGCGATGGGATGCGGGTGCCGCGCCCAGCCCTGTTGTTCGGGGCGCTCAGCTTCTCGGGCCCCTCGGGTTTTCAGCAGTTCATCAATTCGTATTATTACTATGTGCTGGCGATATTCGTCGTCTGTGTCCTCTTGATGTGGGTGATCGTGCATTCGCCGTTCGGCATGGCGCTGCAGGGCATTCGCGACAACGAGGTGCGGGCGCGTTTTCTCGGTCTGAGGATCCGCCGGTTCCGCTGGATCGCCTTTCTCGTGTCGGGCACCTTCACCGGGGTCGCGGGCATCCTTTGGGTGCCGCTCAACGGTTTGACGACCCCGGACGTGCTGTACTGGACATTCTCGGGCGAGATCGTGTTCACCGCGCTGCTCGGCGGGTTTCGCAACTTCACCGGGCCGCTCGTCGGCGGCATCGTCTTCACCTATCTGAAGACCTACGCGGTGGCGACGACCTCGTACTGGCAGCTGTTGCTCGGGGTGGTGCTGGTCACCCTAGTGCTGGTATTGCCGACCGGCATCGTCGGTGCGATATCGCGAGCCGGACAGCGACTGCGCCAGCGGAGAGCCTCGACGTGATCCTCCTCAAGACCGTCGACTTGCGGAAACAGTTCGGTGAAACGCGCGCCTGCGACGGTCTCAATTTCGTCGTGAACAAGGGCGAATTCCTGTCGTTGGTGGGCTCGAACGGAGCGGGCAAGACAACGCTCGTCAATCTGATCAGCGCGCATCTGCAGCCGGACAGCGGCCAGATCCTGCTTGAGGATCGCGATATCACCTTCACGACGGTGACGGAGCGGATCAAGGCGGGAATTGCCCGCAGTTTCCAGATCGTGAGCCTGTTCGACGGGCTTTCGGTTTCCGACAATGTTGCCTTGTCGGTGTTCTCTCGCGAGGGCAAGGCGGTAAAGATGGCGAGATTGGCCGACCACGACCAGGATGTGCGCCGCGAGACGCTCGAGGTGCTGGGGCAGTTCGGACTGGCAAGCAAGGCCACGGTTCCTGCCGGAGGCCTCGCGCAGGGCGAGCGCAAGCTGCTTGACGTTGCGGTCGCTTATGCGCTTCGTCCGAGGCTCCTGTTCCTCGACGAACCGACCAGCGGGGTCAGCACGCACGAAAAGGCGCAGATCATGGATACCGTGTCGTCGGTGGTGCGCGGAGGGATGGTCACCGCCGTCGTCATCGAGCACGACATGGACGTGGTATTCCGCTACTCCGACCGCATCGTGATGATGCATGAGGGCGCCTTCCTCGCCGACGGCACGCCCGACGAGATCCGCGCCAACAAAGACGTCGCCAGCATCCTGCTCGGCGCTCCCCTGACCGCCTGACCCGGGTAAAACCGGTGCTGCTCGAAGTCGACGACATCAATACCTACCGGGGTCCCGCCCATATTCTGCGTGGCGTGTCGATCAACGTCGACACTGACGAAGTGGTGGCCCTGGTCGGACGCAACGGGGCCGGGCGCACCACCATCATCGAGAGCATCATCGGCCTTCTCCCGGTTCGCTCCGGCGGGATCCGGTTCCGCGACGAAGAGATCACATCCTTGCCGCCGCATCGGCGCGCCAAACGCGGCATCGGCTACGCCCCGGAGAATTCCGGCATCTTCCCGGAGCTCACGGTCGCCGAGAACCTGATGATCAGCCGTTGGCTCTCCGTCAAGACCGGGCGCCAGGGCGCGACCGGGCGCGCGAACGGCGGCGACGGCGACAGTGAAGAAAGAGCCCTCACGGTTTTCCCAGAGGTCCGCCCGCTGCTCGCCCGACAGGGGCTGAACTTGAGCGGCGGCCAAAAGAAGATGGTGGCGATTGCGAGGGCGATGGCGCTCGCCCCCTATCTGCTGATCCTCGACGAGGCGTTCGAAGGCCTGGCGCCCGCCGTGGTGAAGCGGTTTCGCGAGGCGGTGATGACGATCAAGGCGATGGGCATCGCGCTATTGATCGCCGAATCCAACCTGATGAGCGCGGCGGCGATTGCCGATCGGCTCTACGTCGTCGATCGCGGCGAGATCGTCTTCCACGGCACCCCGCAGCAGGCACTCGCCGACGAGCAGGTCATGCGCGCGCTGCGCGGGTGATCGGCGCGCGCGGGCATTCGATGTCGCCCCTGGGGTCGCCCCGCAAGGTCAAACCGCGGCATGCGCTGCTGGTCGTCGCGGCGCTGCTTGCGACAATCGGCTTGGCGCGGGGCGGTCACGAGGTGCCGGTCTACCCGTCCTTCTATCCGCACGAGATCAGGGTCGGGACGATGCCGCCGGAGCGCGCGACAGACTTGCTCCGCGATGCCAAGCTGCACGCCTATCTGGGTCCCGAGCTGCGTTTCCCGGGCGCGGTGCCGGCCTCGGTCCGCGCCGTCGAGTCGCTCGGCAATTTCGTGATCGTCCGGATCAATCCTGAGCGGTTGGCACGCGACGAGCGGTCCGCGTGCGCCGTTGTCGAGGCGATCGTTCGGGATATGGCCGGCAAAGACGGGTTCGTGTTCCATCCCTACCCGGTCACGCCCTTGCACGGCGACTACCTCTACCACGTCGATCGCGCCGAAGCCGAGAAGACGCGGTTGCTGGGCGCGCCGGCCGCGTTGCCGCCGCGCAACCTGATGGTCAGAACGGGAGGCATGCTGGCGGGTCTCGTTCGCCCGGAGTGGCGAGCGCAGGGGCCGGATTGGGACGCCGCAATCGAGGAGATCGGCGCCGCGGAGCTGGTGGCCGCGTCAAGGATTTCGGTCAACGGCTGGCTCGGGCCGGCCTGGGTCAAGACCGGGTGGTTTCATGCCGAGCGCATTCTGGCCGATGCGACCGACGACGCGGAAGCGCGGCATCGTACCCAGGCCATGGCGCGACGCCTCAAGACCGGGGATTACCGCGACACGGTTGAGCGCGTGAATCTCGAGCGCGAGCTCGTCGCGACACTTACCGGCGGCTGCCGCAAGCGCCTCGCCGGCTACACCGTCAAGCGCCATTATTTCAGCACCGAATTCAGCAACGGGATCGAGAACATCGGCTTTGATTCAATCGAAAGCCTCAATTCGCCGATCTTCATTCGCACGGTGAAGCTCAAGGACTTTCCGTGGAACGGCTGGCTGATGCTGGGGATCGATGCGCAGCCCGACGCAGCGTGGAACCCGATCGCCGGTTTTAACGATGGATTCGGGCGACTGCTATGGTCCGCGATCGGCGATCCGGCCCTCTTCTCCGCACCCTATGATTCGAGCTGGATGCTCAATCGGATCGCAGATGTTCAATCAAATTCCGGTCGATAAGGGGCGAGGGAGCGCCGCGTTGCGTCTTGTTTCAGCAAGATGGGCGTTGGTGCTGTTGCTGATCGGCGCCGGCAGCGCCGGTACATCCGCGGCAGAGCTCACCTTTGACGTCAAGATCGAGCGTGGCCGCGTCCCCGACACCATGCGGCTCATCCGCGTCAACGAAGGCGATGTCGTGAAACTGCGGTGGACAAGCGATCAGCCCCTTATCCTGCATCTTCACGGTTATGACATCGAAAAATGCATTGCCGCGGGCGCTGTCACTGAGTTCGCGTTTACCGCCTACGCGACCGGGCGATTTCCGATCCACGTCCATGCGCAAGGGGCAGCCGCCGGCGGTCATGCGCACGAGGACGCGCCGTTGGCCATCATCGAGGTCTATCCGCGGTAGCCGGGTTGCAGGGAGAGTGCCACCATGCGGCGTCGTGCCGGGGGCGATGTTGGGATGCCGTTGGGCGACCGAGCGCCCCGTTGGTCGCCCGCTCGGGGACAGGGATAAAGTCTGCGGCGGGGTACGCCAGGATTGTGTGATACCGCCAGTCGTCGCACTCGGCGCCGCTCTTGCCGCGTTCTGCGTGCTCGCGCTCCCGGCCGAGGCGCATGGCTTCGGCCAGCGTTATGACCTGCCGCTACCGCTTTCTCTGTATCTCTTTGGCACGGCCGCCGCCGTCATCCTGTCTTTCGTCATCGTCGGGCTCTTTGCCCGTCATACCCCCGGTGCAAGCGGCTATCCGCGCATCGATCTGCTGGCGTATCCGCCTGGCCGATGGCTCGCCAATCCTATTCTCCCGGGTTTGCTCAAGCTCATCGCCGCCAGCGTGTTCGTCTTAACCGTGACCGCCGGATTCTGCGGAAGCCAGGATCCTTATCGCAACATCGCCCCGACGCTGGTGTGGACCATCTGGTGGGTCGGGCTCGCGATCTTTTCGGCTTTCGTCGGCGATCTCTGGGCCGTCGTCAACCCGTGGCGGAGCCTGTTCGATGGAGCCGACCGGGTTTACCGGATGCTGACCGGCCGCAACGGCCTCGCCTTGCGCCTGCCCTATCCCGAAGCCCTCGGCGTGTGGCCGGCTGTCGGGCTGCTGCTCGCCGTTGCCTGGACCGAGTTGGTGTTTCCGAGCCCCGCCGTGCCAGCCAATATCGCCTGGCTGGCGCTTGCCTATTCGCTACTGACCTGGAGCGGCATGACCGTCTTCGGGAGCGAGACCTGGATCAAGCATGGCGAGGTCTTTGCGATATTCTTCGGCCTATTCGCTCGCTTCGCGCCGACCGAATCCCTGATCCACAAGCCGTCGGGCGCTCGCGGATTGGCTTTGCGGCCGTTCGGGGCGGGGCTCCTGGCAAACACACCCGCATCCGCATCGATGGTCGCCTTCGTCCTGCTGGTGCTGTCGAGCGTTCTCTACGACGGCCTGCTGACCACGCCGGAATGGGCCGCAGCCGAGCAGCAACTGATCGACCTGATGCCAAGCTTCGGGGAAGCCGGTCCGGCTATCGTCAGGACCATCGGCCTCGTGGCGTTCTGCGTAGTGTTCCTCGCCGCCTATCTCGCAGTGAGCGGGGTCATGAGCGTCGCGGCGAGGCGCCGCTCGGCGCGCGACATGGCGCAGCAGTTTGCCTTGACCCTAGTGCCGATCGCCATTGCTTATCACCTGGCGCATTACCTCGCGTACTTGCTGACGCAAGGACAATACATTGTGCCGCTCGCTTCCGATCCTTTCGGATACGGCTGGAATCTCTTTGGGACCTCCGGGTATCGAGTCGACATTGCCATCGTCGGTGCGCGCTTTGCCTGGTACGCCGCCGTGACATCGATCGTTGTCGGCCACATCGCTGCCGTTTACCTCTCCGACGTCAGGGCACACCAGATCCTCGGGTCTCGGCCCGCGGCGTTGCGCTCGCAGGTGCCACTGACCGCGCTGATGGTGGTCTACACCTTTGTGAGCCTCTCCATTCTGTCCGAGCCGATCGCCGAGCACCGCCCATCCGCGCAGCCGACAGCGGCGGCGGAAGTGACGAGTATTCCCGAGGACGCACTCCTTCCCGAGCCCAGCACCGGTCGGTTACAGCCGGTCGGATCCGGCCGCGTCGCGCGATTGAAATTGACCTACCGCGTGCTCGGCTCCACCTTTCACGACGGCACGCGGACAACGGCTGCCGATTTCCTCTACGCCTATATGTTCGCTTATCGCTGGGCGGTTCGTGGTGACGTGGAGGCGCAGTACGACCCGGCAATCGCGGCGGCGACCGCGCCGCTGCGGCAGCGGCTTGCGGCCGTGAGGGTCGCCGGGGTCGACACGGCCTCGAAATCGTTCCGGATCGGCGACGTGAACTTTATCCGGGAATTGTTCACGATCGATGTCTATGCCGACATGCCGCCCGAAGATCCCGAACAGGACGCAGTCTTCGCACCGCCCTGGAGCACACTGCCGTGGCATCTGATGGTGTTGATGGAAGACGCGGTCGGCCGCGGTTGGGCGGCGTTCTCGCACGCCGAGGCAGCCCGCCGCGGCGTCGAATGGCTCGATCTCGTCCGCTCCGAGGAGATGAAGACGCGGCTCGCCGCGCTGGTCGATCAATTTGAACGACAGGCTTTTCGCCCCGACATCCTGCAGTCACTGGTGAGTGCCGACGACGCGCGCAAACGCTGGGCGGCGCTTTCGGCGTTCTACCGGAGCCACGGCCATTTCCTGGTCACGAATGGGCCTTACCAGCTCAAAAGCTGGTCCGGGGAGAGCGCAACCCTCGAAGTATTCCGCGACCTGAGCTACCCCCTGGGCGTGGGTTCCTATGACAACTACGCCATCCCGCGCCGGGGCTACGTCACCAAGGTTGAGCGTCAAGACCGCGGATTGCGTCTCTCCGCCGACATCGAGATCGTGATGAAGTTCATGCGCGATTATCAGATTCTGCGGCAACCGATGCGGCTCGTCGATGCCACGGTTCGCAAACGCGCCGCGCCGGAATGCCGGTACGTCGTAGTGGACGCCGACGGCCGGGTCGCACTCATCGGCGTCTCGCTTCCGCAGGAAGATCTGACGTTTGCGGTCGAGCTCGACGGCAGGCTGCCGGCTGGCCAGTATACCGTCTTGGCCGAAATCCTCGTCAGCGGCAACGCTATGAATTCGGAGATCGAGCGCATCCCGGTGGTGATTGGCCGGAAGCCGTGAGGCTTGGAAGGGTTATCGGGGATGTCGCCACTGGGCCTTGTCGCGACGATGACCGTCAATTGTAGATGCCGGTGTGCCGATAAGGGATGTGGATGCTGAGCTGCCTGTGAAGCACCTGACAAAACGTCCGCTATGGATCAACAGCCTAAGTCGAAGGAATATAGCGCAAGCCCAGACGCAAAAAACCCCGCCAGGCACGCAGCCAAGCGGGGTATTGTAGTCAAACCATATTCATTGTCGCCGACGTCATTCCTCTGGCACGAGGCTTTCGAGCCGTCCGTTGATATAGCGGTAGTTAACCGGATTGTCGCTTTGGACGACGCGGGTCTCCTGGACCGTGAACCACTCATCACGGGTCTCGGACGTTCGCCTCTGCTTCCTCGCGGGTCGCGAAGCGCAGCGCGTTGCCGCACCCACTTGCCTGACGCATCGGCGATGACCTCAGGTTTGAAACTCATGGGGTGAACTCCTTTTCGGAGCGGGATGCTCCTGACACCTCGGCCCTACCCATCTGCTGATAGGTAGGGCGAAGGCGTCAGGCTGCTGTTGCCTCGTCGGCGATGACCTCAGCCATCGTACGATGGTCGGGGAATATCCATGGCTCGCCAGGCGGCACGTCTCGGGCCGCGGTGGCCTTCTCGACCTTCTGCCATGCGCCGTGCGCCGGGAAACCGATCACGGCATCCCGAGCACGGGCGCAGGCTCCGCAGGTCTTGCAGGTGGCGTCCGAGTAAGTGGCGGGGCAGATCGCAATCCGTCTTCCGGCAGGCGTGTAGCGGGGCAAAGCAGCCGTACGGTCACGCCAGTCGCCGATCGTCTCGGCCCACTCGTCAGCCCGTCTTTTGAAACGGTGCCGAATCGCACGGCGGGCGTAGGCTCGGGCCAGCACGGTCACGACGGGGGCGATCCCCATATCGGCCAGCCTGTCCGCATGTGCGGGGCTGTCGGCCGAAAGATTGACCGTAAACCCGGCCTCGAGGGCTGCGGCGATCAGGCGCCGGTTCTCGACAGCGACCGGGTCGTCGCCGATGACGGGCTTGTGGGTAAAGGCGATGGCGTTCTTGCCGCTGTTGGCGGCGACGAGCTCTTGGAAGAGCCCACCGTCAATCCGCGGGCCATATCCCGGCAGGTCACCCGCTTGGGCGTAGCGCCAGAGACGGCCGGGGCGGAGCGCTGCGACCTTTGTGCAGAACTCCGACCAGGACCCGCCTGTCGAGCCCCGGGAAACTCGATCCCAGTGCATGGCGAGGGCGCCAGTTTCGGCGTAGCAGCCATTCTCGTAGAGCGCGCAGCCGGGCCAGCATGACGCCCGTTCGATGATCGACACGGGGATGGGGCCAGTCTTCGCGTTCTGCGAGACTTGGATAAAATGAACTTTCATGTAGTTGCTCCATCGGAGCGGAATGCTCCGACGGCTCGTCCCCACTACACTGCTGCGTAGTGGGGTCGAGGTGCAGGTGACCGGGTTCATCAGCCCATTGGGTTATTGGGGGTGAGCACGCCGGCCGTAGCGCCCAGACGGCAATAGCGTGCAGTCGGGCGACGTCTTCCGGGTCGAGGACTACACGGCTCTTGCCGGCCTCGTTGTCTTGGAGGATGCGGTGGATCTTGCCGGCGATGGCTCCCGACGCCACGAGCCCCCTCAACTGCTGTCGAGGGGGCGTAGGTGGTGGCGTGGGGTGCTATTCCTCTATCTCCAGCGTCAGTTTCCCGAAGTTGTTGAAATCGAGGTTGGCGACGGCCTGTAGCGCTTTATCGTCGCTCTTGTCGGCAATCTCGCCCGGAGGCGGACCGACTGCGTCGATAAGCGCCTTGATCAGGTCGGGTATGGCGCTCTTGCGGATGACGACCCGGCAGGCGTCACTGGCTTCGCCTCGGGAGGTGATAGGGTGCAGGTGGACTTCTTCGAATTCACCTATGCCCATGTTGTAGACGGCCACACCGTGGGTGTTCAGGTAGCCGTTCCGGCCTCTCGACTGGGAGTGAGCTTCTTTGTCGAATTTGATTGATGCGTACATCATGGTCTCCTGGGAGCGGGGATGCTCCTGACGCCACGAGCCCCCTCAACTGCTGTCGAGGGGGCGTGGTGGCTACGACAGGCTCGCGAGGAGCTCTGTGAAGCTGTAGGGGCGGGTCTCCGGCTCCGGCATCTCTCCGGGCCGGACGTACGCGGGCGGGCTCTGCAGGCGGTCGCCGGGATTGTCGAACAGCGGGGCCAGGGCAAAAGCCTGTGCCATCGCTATTCGCTTGTGGCGTGCCTGGTCGAAGCTGCCGTACGAATTCCAGATGTTGGGTTCGACGTTACCTACGTCGTCGACGTGGTGTCCGAAGCGCACCTTCAGCCGGCGGGGGAACTTGACCTCTTTGGTCTTGTCCAGGAACTGAGCGAGGGCGAGATGCACCTCGAAGCAGTACCAGTCGCCGGTCTTTATGTGCTCGACGTAGCCTTTGCCGTCGACGCAGAACTTGACGTCGAACCCACTGGATTCGTAGGTCCTCACCCAAGGCATGCACCAGCGGTCTTTCCGCAGGATGTCCATGGGGATGTCGAGGATGTTGGCATAGCGGGGAAGTGCCCGCCGGGCCTCCTCGAGACCATCGAGGTAGTCGCGCCCGTGTCCGTCCGAGCCCACACTGTGGGATATCGGGTCGGTTACGGTGGCGAGGTAGCAGAGAGCTGCGGTGACGGCCAGGTCGTAGGGTTTGCGGGCCGTCTTGCAGAAGTCTCCGCCGCGACTGTTCTGCCAGGATTCCTTCGGCGGCCGAACTCGGTTCAGGCAGAAGGTCTCGTGGTGGTCGTCGCCGGCGCCGTTGAACCAGATCTTTTGATCCGTGACTTCTGGTGACGTGCCGGGATCGCCCATGCCGTTCGCGAGCGGGATGCCCTGAACGTGCTGGACGTCTTTCAGCAATGCCTCCATGTCTTCTCGGATCTGCGTCCACTCGTCACGAGTGAAGTCGCGGGTCTGGGTCCAATAATGGGTGTATCCCATCGGGGGTTCTCCATCGGAGCGGAATGCTCCGACGCCGCGAGCCCCCTCAACTGCTGCTGAAGGGGCTGTGGCGGCTAACCTTTCTGCCGTATTGGAGAA
>WNFC01004516.1_pt1 | contig 15151 bp, 14 predicted proteins | sample 5400541 | NCBI WGS metagenome assembly WNFC01 (sample SAMN13153342, study PRJNA577476) | soil metagenome | isolation source: 120 cm saprolite under Douglas fir tree site 2 hole 2 replicate 1 | place: USA:California | collected 2015-04-18
CGTGCGACGAGAATGAGGTCGTGTCCCCGTTTTGCGAGACGGTCTGCATAGACAGCTCCGATGCCCCGAGAGGCGCCGGTGATGAGGGCTGTGCCCTTTGACGATGAGTTGCTCATGATCTTCTCTCCTGATTTGAGTTGCACCTATTTGCTTTTCATATGGATTACGACTATGTTGATCGCTTCTCCCCTTTCCCTCGTTTGGTAAGATGTCATACACCATCTAAACGATTCGGTTTTTTTGGGGGGCGGCTAGCACGTTCAGCCTCGGAAGCAGTGACCGGCGGCCTACGCAGTCTTTTTCGACGGTGAACTCCTGCTTTATCCGTGCTGGTCCGGTGTCGGCTACACGGAAGTTATCCAGAAACGGGGTTCGGGGAGATGAGAGTCACCACCGCTTTACAAACAAGATGGTTGCACTGAAACACGCGCGCGGGTTTGGCGTCCCCGGCGAACAACCTAGCGCCACTGGGCTCGCGGCGATAATGCGGTAATAAGGTCCATGAAAGTCAAGAGTGCAATTCCAGACTCCCGTATCGCGACACAGGCAAAGCCGCAAAGAAAGCAGCCCAGCAATCTAAACACAGAGGGGCGGCAGTTTGCCGCCCCTCTTTTCTTTATCGGCAACAACCGCGGCAGGAAGAACTCGTGCCGGTTTCTCCCTGCAACCTGATCCCGCTTATCCGTCCTCCGCTCGCCAGCAGCATAGCTGGAGTCAAGTTCTTCCTGTGCCGTCCCACAATTTAAGCAAGAACGCGAATCTTTTAGAGTGCGCGTACAATCTAAAGCGACGTATCGTTCTGGTGATACGAAACAAGTTCATTGTTGGAGGATGATTTTATGTCAAGCAAGTTCCTGGTGACTGGCGCAACGGGCGCAACAGGAGGAAAAACTGTGAAATTCCTGTTAGAGGCGGGAACACAGGTCAAAGCGTATGTTCATCGCCAAGACGAGCGTTCGGCAACCCTTGAGACATTAGGCGCTGAATTGATTGTCGGAGACTTGTTGGACTTTGAGGCCGCTCGGAAAGCACTTGAAGGCGTACAGGGAGCGTATTTCGTCTACCCGATCATGCCTGGCATTCATCAAGCGACAGCGTACTTCGCTCAGGCGGCGAAGGAAGCTGGTGTGTCCGCAATTGTGAATATGTCCCAAATTTCGGCACGACGTGAAGCCAAGAGCCACGCAGCTCAGGATCACTGGATCGCCGAGCAGATCTTCAATTGGTCCGGTGTACCGACTACCCATCTTCGACCGACTCTATTCTCCGAGTGGGCCTTGTACTGGACAGACCTAATCAAGACGGGAACACTAAGGCTTCCATTTGGAACCGGAAAACATGCTCCCATTGCTGCGGAGGATCAGGCGCGAGTGATTGCCAACATCCTGCTGTCTCCAGAAGAGCACAAGGGTAAAGTCTATCCGTTGTATGGAGAGAAGGAATATACCTTCGCAGAGATTGCGGCTGAGATCGGAAAGGTCATCGGCAAGTCTGTGGCCTATGAACAGATCGATGCGTGGGAGTTGAAGAAACTCGCGGCGAAAGGGGCGGAATCTCTGGACGAGAAGGGAAACCCGGCACTGAAACACGGACGTTATACCGACACTCTCTGGCAACACTTCGAGGAAATTGCGAAAGATCATCAGAACGGGGTTTTTGCTGGTACCAATGATCTCGTCCTCAAGATTGGTGGCAAGCGTCCCACCAGTTTCCCCGAGTTCCTAGAGGCAAACCGAAGCGCATTTCTCGGTTAAGTGGTCCAAACTTACAGGGAACCGATTTTATCGGCTCCCATTCTTCTTACCGTTGCCACGCCGAATCTCGACTAATGCTACAGAAATTGCGGGCCTGAAGTTGGGCTTCTTGTCAACGAGGACGTCCACCTTCGCACTTCCAAACGTTGTGTCCAGCTTGTGCCGAATGCCCTCGTAAACGGCCTGGATGATGTCTCCTTTAAAGTGAGGCGTTCGCGGAAACGCTGTAACCACCTGCTGGAGAACAGTCAGTTTTGCAAAATGAACTCTTTCACATCACGCAAGATGGTACCCGACAGTCGAGCATTGTTGGCAAGGCGCGCTAGCACCATCCCACCGACCATGGCAGATAAGACAGCTGTCGCCCGCTTCTTGGCCTGTTCAGGCGAAACACCTGCCTCGAGCTGCTCCGCTATCAACTCAATCATCCGCTTCATGCCTTCTGTAGTAACCTCGGCGATTGGTTCGCCTGAGCGGCGCAATTCAGTCCCTAATGCAGACAATGGACAGCCTTCAGCACTATGGTCGCGGTGCTTCGCTGACAAATATCCATCCACAACGGCCCTGAAAGCAGCATCAGGAGGCTTGCCTTTTATGGAAGCTGCCAACTCCCCTATGATCTGATCAAAGCTGCGTTCGATGGCTTCGCCAACCAGTTGGTCCTTCGATTCGAAATGCTTGTAAAAGCCACCCTGAGTCAGTCCTGCTGCTCCCATCAATTCGCTGAGACCTGTTTCTGCGATGCCGTTCTCGCGAAATTCGTGGGATGCCGTGTCTACAATTCGCTGGCGGGTCGCTGCTGCTTCTTCTCGTGATCTCCTCATTGTGAAAACCCCGTGGTGTTCCAAAACTCCTTGAATACATTAGAGTGTATATGCAATCTAAATGATGCAAGAAGAATGTATGCGAGCTCATCCCATTTTTCGGCAAGTTCGATGGTTCAGGCGTTTCCGGGTCCACAGGACGTGGTCGGAGTCAGGTGCTGGAGAGTAAGGTGCGGTTTGCCGACAACACACCCAGAATCGTCGCAGCCTTCCCAACGTGCTGCACCGGCCTATAATTACGCCCACGCATGGCTATAACCTCTGGCACGAAGCTCGGTCCGTATGAAATTCTTGCTCAGCTCGGCGCCGGCGGCATGGGTGAGGTGTACCGGGCGCGTGATGCGCGGCTTAACCGCGAGGTCGGGATTAAGGTCTTGCCTGCAGCTTTTGCCCGCGATCCCGAGCGGCTGCGGCGTTTTCAGCTGGAGGCGCAAGCGGTTGCAGCACTGAATCACCCCAACATCTTGGCCATTCATGACTTCGGCGAGCACGAAGGCTCACCCTACATCGTGACTGAGTTTCTGGAAGGCGATACCTTGCGCGAGAGGATGCGTCCCGGCGCTCTGCCGGTGCGCAAAGCCACCGAGTACGGCGAGCAAGTTGCGCGCGGTCTGGCGGCAGCGCATGAAAAGGGAATCGTTCATCGCGATCTGAAGCCGGAGAATATTTTTGTTACGCGCGATGGACGAGTGAAGATTCTCGATTTCGGCCTCGCCAAGCTCATCCAGCGGGACGGCAAGGTCCTGTCCGATGCCACGACCCTGGCTTCGCAAACCGAGCCAGGCGTGGTGATGGGAACGGTTGGCTACATGTCGCCGGAGCAGGTGAAGGGACAGAACGCCGACCACCGCTCTGATCTTTTTAGCTTCGGCGCCATCCTCTACGAGATGCTTTCGGGAAAGCGCGCATTTCAAGGCGATACCTTCGTGGAGACGATGAGCGCGATCCTGAAACAGGATCCACCGGAACTCACGAAAACCAATCGCACGGTGCCGCCTGCGCTGGAGCGGGTCGTGCGCCACTGCATGGAGAAAAACCCGGAAGAGCGCTTCCAGTCGGCGCGGGACGTGGCCTTCAATCTGGGGAATCTCTCGGAGATTTCTGGAAGCACCGCGGCGGTGCGCGCAATGAAAGGACCACAGAAGCGGTTTGGAGTGTTTCCCGTACTGACTGGACTTCTGCTGACGCTGGCGATCGCTGGCCACTGGCTGTGGCCGCGCAACCAACCGGTAGCGGCTCCCGTCTTCCATCGCTTGACCTACGAGTTAGGTACGGTTAACTCCGCGCGGTTCTCGCCCGATGGTCATACCGTAGTGTACAGCGCAGCCTGGGAGGGGCAGCCCTCACAGATCTTTTCCACGCGCGCGGAATTTCCCCAGCCCCAGCTTCTTGGAATCCAAGGTGGGCGGATTGTTTCGGTCTCCGCCTCGAACGAGATCGCATTCATCATCAGTGGTAAGGCTGGACCTGCCGAGCTAAGTGGAACTCTGGCCCGCGTTCCTCTTTCCGGAGGTTCTCCGCGCGAGGTGCTTGACCATGTGCGAGATGCGACCTGGGGCCCCGACGGCAACCTTGCGGTCGTCCACATCGTCAACGGCCGTAACCGCCTAGAGTATCCCATTGGAAAAGTTCTCTACGACACAGCCGGCTGGATCAGCCAGCCTCGGTTTTCACGCCGCGGCGACAAGATTGCTTTTTTCGACCACACCGCGGAACCCGACACTCGCGGAACCGTAGCCGTGATGAATTTGAGTGGCCACAAGCAGACGTTGACCAAGGAATGGGCGGATGTGCGCGGTCTGGCGTGGTCCGCCAGCGGCGAGGAAGTCTGGTTCGCGGCTTCGGACAATGGAGCCCAAGATCTGTTGCGCGCCGTGACCTTATCCGGACGGGTGCGCCTGGTGCTCGCCGTTCCCCCACCCACGCTCATGCTTCAGGACATCTCCGCCGATGGCCGCGTTCTAATCATGTCCACCGATGCCCGCTTCCGCGTCGCCGGTCGTGCGGCCGGAGCCAAAAGCGAGCGGGACCTTTCCTGGTACGAATACACACTGCTCCACGACCTCTCCGCTGACGGGCAAAGGGTTCTCCTAGAGGAGCAAGGTGTGATGGGTGGTCCAAACTACGCAGTCGCCATGCGCGCCCTGGATGGTTCGGCGCCCGTCCGTTTGGGAGAGGGGTATGCGGGAGGCTTCTCGCCCGACGGAAAGTGGGCACTTTCCTTTCTTCCAGGCCCGCCACCAAAAATCACGATTCTTCCTACGGCGGCTGGCGAACCGAGGACTGTGCCCATTCCTGGAATTGAGCGGGTCCTCGGTGACCACCTGGGCTTTTTCGCCGATGGGAAACGAATCTGGTTCAGTGGCGCGGAGGCCGGTCGGCCCGAGCGCACCTATGTGCAGGGGATCAGCGGCGGTGCGCCGCGTGCGGTGACCCCCGAGGGTGTTTTCGCTGTCGGTGTTTCTTCCGATGGTAAGTACATGGTCGGTCCAGATCCGGACGGCCGATTGGCCTTGTTTCCGGTTGACGGCGGCGCGGCGCGTGCCGTGCCCGGTCTCGACCCGGGTCAACTCTTCGTGCAGTGGAGTGAAGATGGAAACTCGTTGTATGTGCGCGATAACGGCTTGCCGACATCCGTCTACAAGGCGGATCTCGCGACTGGCAAAAAGAAGTTGGTGCTGCGATTGATGCCGGCTGACCCTTCGGGAGTGGTCTATGTGAACACAGTTGTCTTATCGCGCGATGGCCAGGCATACGCCTATAACTACGCCCACATTTTATCGAGCCTTCTGGTGGTAGAAGGGCTGAAGTAAGGCTGCGGTCTTCGTGGCTACGGCTTTCGCCGATGCACGTCACTTTCACGGCCCGCTCGCTTAAGCGGTCGCACGGGGTAAATTGCGGCGGCCTCGCCTTTAACCGTTGAATTGAGGGCATCACATCTGGGCGGATGACGGACAACCCGCACCTTACGGGTCGACCTTGAGTGAAGCACGGCCAGGCCTTGCATCATTTCTTTCACGACATCTTCGGGACGGTTAATGAACTTTTTCATGACAAAGCCACTGTACAGCGTCGAGTCGCAGGCCTATTTCCCAAGTGGTCATTTCGCCGGAAAGCAAGGCAAGGCCTGCACAGGTCTAAACCGTAGGGCCTCGGCGTCGAACTCTCCAATCTCTACATCACGAAAGAAGACCTTGTAGAAGTCTTCTGCAACAAGTTCAAAGCCGAGATCCTCAAAGCGTAAGACTTGGCTGACGAACACTCTGCCCTTGTGCCAACTGATGTCTCCGCTGTTATTCACTCTGCGAATTACAAATCCTTTAGGGTAGACATAGCCGATCAAGGCACGCGGTAGCATCATGGAACTGGGCTGGTAGATACTGCCAGGCGTCTTGTTGTTCAGGCCTTCGTGCGGACGCTCGTGATTGAACATCTGCCGGAAACCATCGAACTTCTTCTGCTGCAGCCTTAGCGTCAGTGCCGGCGGCTTCGTTGTGTCCTCCTTGAGCGTTCGATGCATCCGCTCATGTCGCCCGTTCTGCTGCGGCCTGCCGGGCTGGATGCGCTCATGCACGATGCCCAGCTTCATCCAGCCAAGAGACAACTTCGACAAGCCCAGTAGACCAGCTCCTGCGAACGGAGCCCCGTTATCTGTCCTGATACGTAATGGCATGCCGTACTCACGCATGGCCGCTTCGCAGACTGCTCTTACCTGATCGAAATCCATCCGCGAGACCGTCTGACAGCGGATCAGGTATCTGCTATGAGCATCCGTGATGGTGAACGGATCGCACCTCGTTCCGTCGCCTGTACTGAAGTAGCCTTTGAAGTCCATGCACCAGAGCTGATTCGGTGCTGTGACTTCGGAGAACGGTTCAGAGTATGGCGTTGTGCGCCGCTTCTTCCTCTTTGGACTGGTGAGGCCGGCTCGTCTGAGAATGTTGCCGAAGGTGCTTGCAGCAGGCCAATTCACCTCGGGATCGAGCATTTCCAGTCGCGCCTTGAGCTTACGTGCTCCCCACGATGGGTGTTTACTGCGTAAGGCGAAGATCTCGTTCTCGATCGCCTCCGTCGTGGCATGGGAGCATCCGTTCGGCTTGCTACTGCGATTCAGAAGTCCTTCAGGACCGACTTCCTTATATCGGTTGATCCACCGACATCCCGTTTGCCGCGACACTCCGAACTCGCGGCAGAGATCAGAGACTGACATCTCCTCCTTTTGGTAGCTCGACAAGAACTGCAGGCGTTGATCCACGATACGACTCTCTTTCCAGGGCATACCGCATCATCGTGCGTCCGACCAAAGCCGAGGAACCATCAGGGTTCCACTTACCTGTAACGCATGTCTTTGGTCTGTTTTGTAACGCAAGTGCTAAGTACGCTCAACACGACATAAAGATGTAATGGAAACCCACATCTCCGAAATCATAACGTATGACTAGTTAACGCGGCGTGATAAACCACACCAGGAATTGGCGTCGTCTATGCCGATCGCCTGGGGCTCAACAGACAACAAAAACACTACTGACTCATCAAGCCGCGAAGTTGGGGGTTGGAAGCTCGGTTTAGCTATGTTCCGTTTAGATTACCTCTCTTGCTTTCTCACCATATTGGCGACCGTCCTCGTCGGGCGGAAATCGTGGACGGGACTTCTAATATCCATTGTCAACAGCTTGATCGTCTGCGTAATTGGCTTTCGGACGTCTCAGTTTGGCTTTATTCCAGCAAACCTGATTTGCATCTGTGTATATGCATTCAGCATCCGGTCTTGGCTCAAGAAAACTCACAAGCGCCGGATCAGGAACCACCCCACCTGTGGTGGTTCGGTCTCAAATAGCCTTGTGATGAGCCGTATATGTACTAGTCGACCCATGACGATTGGACAAGAGCGTCTCAAACTCAACTCTGCTGCGCGCCGCGGCTACGACTTGCTTCCGGTTGCCCGCAACCGGGAACGCATGGACGATCTCGCGAAGAAACTTGCCGCCGACATGCGGCGCAAGGTTGAGATCCTGGCTGCCGATCTAGGGAATTCCAACGATTTGACCGGAGTGGAGCGAATCCTTCGCGATGACTCCAGGGTCACCCTGCTTGTGAACAACGCCGGTGTGGGCACCACTGCGCCTTTACTGAATTCGGATGTCGCCGACATGAACCGGAGGATCACGCTCATTGGCGGATTGATCGAGGTAGTCAAATGAGCGGCGCTCTCCGTACTCAACTGACAGCCGTGGTCCGCTCGATGACAAGGTTGAGCATCCATGATGGCGCTCTTAGAAAGGCAAGTTGATTGGCTTGTGAATACGCTCGAATAACGATTTGAGCTACGCAAAGAGAAGCCAAATGAATATTGCGTGAGAGATCGAGAGGGAAATCATGGTCGCTTATCAACGAATCAACGGTCGAGCTCAAGCTAGCGATGAGTCCAACTGCAAAGATCCAGACAGCGAACTGGTGGTACGTGCGCAGGCTGGGGATCGCGATGCCTTCGGACGCCTTGTGCTTCAGCACAAGGAGAGCATTTCCAGAGTAATCTTCAGGATCACCAAAAATCATGAAGATGCCGAGGACGAAGTCCAGGAAACATTTCTCCGTGCTTATCGCGGATTACGTGAATTTCGTGGGAACTCAAAGTTCACGTCATGGCTCACCCGCATCGCAGTGAATCGGGCCTTGATGTGTCTGCGAAAACGACGTCATCGGGATATTTCACTTGATGATGCTGTTGAACGCGAAGGTGATTCCTTGAATCACGATATCCCGGAGTGGCGCCCGAATCCTGAACAGTGTTACGCACAAAGAGAGGCACACCTCAACTTGAATGAAGAGCTGACGACACTACCTCACGGCCTGCGATCTGCTCTCATTTTGAAACACTTGTACGGATATACAACGGAGGATATTGCAAAGAGGCTGGGGATCAGTGTTCCAGCTGTGAAAAGCAGAGTGCTGCGGGCTCGTCGCCGCCTTCGTGTACAGCTTCGTGAGAATCCGACTCCGCACACACGCCCCATCTGCCGTACGGATGAGACAGTCTGGCTTTCCTGAGCCGCCAGTTTCAGAGACCGCAGATCCCGTGCTGCGAACGGCTGCCCGACGAGATCCTGATAGAACATCTCTACAGCCGGTATTCCGGTCGAGTAATCGTTAGGATTCTCACCCAACATCGAGCTTAGACTCATGCTCCGTTTCGTTGCGAAAAATTTGGACGATCGCGCAGAATGCCGCCAGCAAGGCGGCCCCTCCCAGAACAAGCGCTAACGAATGGCGTAGCAGCATTGCTCCTGTGGCTGCTCCAATAAACATCATCACGATCGACCCTACTTTTCTCTGCCAACGGATGTTATCTCCTCCTGCAACGAAGGAATCAAATGCCAGCCCAGCAACCGTGAGAGTCAGGACCGTAGTGGTCAGATCCGGCACTGCGAGCCCGCGCACAGCAACTTTTCCATTTAGGTCGGAGTGTGACGTTCGGAAAAGGTGTAGATCGATTTAAATGAAGTCGAATGCAACAGAAGAAGACCATCGTTAGCCCACGTGCGTGCAGCTCGCGACTACAAGGAAGATGTAATTGTTTGCCGCGGTGGTGATTGCTAGCATCGCGCTATTGGATGGCTAAATGGATCGAGCACTCCGTTGGACTCTCAAATCGCCTCGAGCTTAAACGATGAGGATTACCGAGGAGATCCGTGGCGAATGCGGCGAGACGTGCAGAAGGATAATTGGGAAAAGGCGCGCCAATTTGTTGTGCGTGCGCCGGTGAGGTTTATCCGTGACTCAGCCGGACATTGCCGTTGTTGGCGGGGGCTTACTTGGCCGGCTTCTGGCATGGCGCGCGACCAAGGCTGGGCTATGCGTCGCGCTATATGACGCGGCGGGCCCTACCGGTGAAGGGTCCGCTCCTGCATATATAGCAGGACAGAGCATGCACTAGGAGGACAAACACATGACACGCACTGACCTTGAAATCAATCAGGAAGGGATGTGGAGAACATTGGTCTTCGAACAGCAAACCACCCTCACACTCGCGGTTGAGATGCTTTTGCGTTGCCATCTATCTCCCGAACAGATCCTGACCAAGACGGCGATGGCACTGGAAGGCTCACACCACGATTCGTGAGGTTTGCCAGGGCATGAAAACCTTGATGGACGCAATTCGTTTCCAGCAAGGGCGGGACAAGAATGCGCATCTCAGCATGATCTCGCTACGTTTTGCCCTTCCACTTCAGGCACACTGCTCCGCGTGCCTTACCCAAATTAGGGAGGGAATGTGCAGGTCCACGAATTATATTCAACTTCGCTGGCCGCAACTTTGTTCGTTGTTCTACACTGCGCCAACTGTGCACCAGCACAGAGTGCACCCGTATCGAGTGATCGTCCGTGGCATTCGCCTGCTGAACGCAACATCGAAGCAGATCTTCGAGATATTCCTGATTCGAGATTCACCATCGATTCTGCCAAAACGTATTCGTTGCCGGAACTCATTGATATGACAGAAGCACACAATCCTGCCACTCGCGATTCTTGGGAACGCGCCCGCGCTCAAGCCGCGGCCCTAGGCGTAGCACGCAGTGAGTTGTTTCCTATCCTCGCAGCTGTTGCAGTTTCACAGACCACCCGGCAGGAGGTCTTATTTAGCGATCGCTTCTACGGCCAGGTTATCCAGACCTTCCAGGTGGAGTTGGACCTCAATTACACCCTCTTTGACTTCGGGGCCCGCACGGGTCGAATCAACGCTGCGAAGGCGCAGCTTCTGGCAGCTAATTTCGTTTTCAATGATACTCATCGCCAAGTTATCTACCAGGTGCAGCAAGCCTACTACCGATTATTGAGTTCGATGGGGCAGGAGGATGCCGTACGAGCAAGTCTGTCAAATGCACAAGCAGTGCAACGAGCAGCCGAACAACGTTTGGCCCATGGCCTCGCTACTCAGCCAGACGTCCTCGAAGCGCGGAGCGCCACCGCCCAGGCTGAATATGATCTGCAAGCGATCCTTGGCGCTGAGGAGATTGGTCGGGGCGATCTCGCAACCGCAGTAGGGACCTCCGCGACCGCGGTGATCCAGGTCCAATCGCTGGATCAGATACCTAGCCGCGAGACGATAGGCGATACGGTCGACCAAGCCATCAACCGGGCCCTCGAGCAACGTCCTGATCTTATGCAACAGGTGGCCGAGATCCGATCCGAAAATGCACGAGTCCAAGAAGCGCGTGCAGCATATTACCCTGCATTAACCCTGAATGTCACCCCGGCCATCCCATCACTCTACGGCTCACAGTTCCCATATCCCTGGTCTCACACTGCTGATCTGGTCGGCGAATTGCGCTTCAATCTTCAATGGACTGTCTTTGATGGAGGCGCGCGCAAAAACCGCCTGGCCCAAGCGCAGGCCGACGTTCACGCGGCAGAAGCGCGGGCGAACGTCAAGCGCAACCAGATCGCGGACCAGGTCTGGACGGCTTACTCGAATCTGAACACCGCTTTTCGGCAGCGCCAATCCGCAGTTGCACTGCTCCAGGCTTCTTCTCAGTCCTACAACGCCGCCCTGCAATCGTACGGCTATGGCGTTCGGAACTTGTTGGATGTTACCGCGGCTCAGCGTACTTTGGCACAAGCTCGGTCCGCAGATGTCTTGGCACGCACACAAGTGCTGACTGCATTCGCGGAGCTGGCGTTCAGAACAGCGGATTCAATTCGCGTCACCGGGAGACCCCGGCCATGAACGGGACGCCTAGATCTGTGCATGGAGTGTTCGTACCCGCCTTGCTATTGATGACGGGTTGCGGAAGAGCTCCTTCGTTCGACATCCTGGGTTCGTTCTTTCCCGCGTGGCTCGTCTGCCTAGTGGTGGCCATTTTGCTTACGGTCGTTTCGCGAGCGCTGTTGAGCCGTTACGTTGAGATCATTTGGCCGGTTCTCGTATATCCGAGTCTCACGGCCATCTTTGCCTTCGCGTTGTGGCTCGCTATCTTCCGCTGAACAAGGAGCAGTGAGTATGGAGATAAATAAGAAAACGCGACTCCGCCAACTTCTCGGCCGCTGGATCAGTATCGTGTTCGTGTCAGGTGCAGTAATCCTTGGGCTCGCCGTTTTCTACCATGCGAACCAATATCCACGAACTGAGGACGCCGAAGTATTTGCCAATTTTATCGGGATAGCGCCACAAGTTGACGGCCCTCTCATCCGGCTGAATGTGCAAGACAACCAATTCGTGAAAAAAGGTGAACTGCTATACGAGATAGATGAACGCCCCTATCAATATGCTCTCGAAACCGCGACCTCTCAGCAGGCCACTCTGGAAGGGCAGATCGCGGACGAGCAACGGAAAATAGCCGCGTTGGTCAGCGGGGTTTCGGTCGCACAGGCGAACATCCACAGTTCGGAAGCCGCAGTGGCGAACGCTGAGCAGGGGGTCGTCAGGGCACGCGCCGAGTGGACCTACGCGAACAACAATCTGCATCGTCTTGAGCCGCTGCTCACACAACAGTTCGTGACGGTGGACGAGGTGGATAAGGCCAGGACTTCCGAAACCACACAAGAAGAAGCTCTAAAGCAGGCTGAGTCTCGGCTGGCGTTGGCTAAGGCAGATTTGAACTCAGCGACGGCACACCACGAACAAGCCGGGCATGCTGTTACAACTCTTGAACCATTAGTCAACCAGCGTGGAGCAAGAACGGCAGCGGGGAAGAAGGCCCGCTACGACCTGGACAACTGCCGCGTCTACGCGCCGTTCGATGCCCGTGTGACTAACCTCACAATTTCAGAGGGCGCTTATGCTCACGTCGGAGAGCAAATGTTCACGCTCATTGACGCCCGCACCTGGTGGGCAATTGGCAATTTCCGGGAAGGCCAGCTCAAACGGATCGCGCCAGGAATGAAGGCTGATGTCTACGTAATGTCGAGGCCAAACCTGCGCTTTGCTGGAGTTGTGGATAGCGTCGGGTTTGGCGTGACCCCGGATCCTGATGTGATTGGCCATTTGCAACCCGGCCTACCGGATGTGCAGCGAACACTGAACTGGGTGCATTTGGCGTCGCGATTCCCGGTTCGGGTACGCGTCGAGAATCCGACGCCTGACCTGTTTCGAAGCGGCGAGTCAGCCGTGATCACAATTCGGGGCAATTGAGAATGGCAACCATCGCCCAAAGGATGCCTCAGCCATCTCGTCCGCTGACGTGGGTAAGAGATTTTCTAAAAGAAGAACTTGCGCCGTATCCGGGGCGGGCTGCCCTCGTCGCGCGGATGACAATCGCCGCCACCCTCGTCATGATTGTCAACATGACGTTCAGAATTCCATACGGCGCCTACGGGGCACTCTACGCACTTACCATCTCGCGAGAGAATCCCGATAGCACCGTAAGGGCCGTCAAGACCATCATCATTGCCTTTGCACTATCAGCGCTGTACATCTTGCTGGGAGCGATGTTCTTTCTGCAGGATCCGGCTTTGCGATTAGTTTGGGTGATCGGGACCTTGTTCGTGATGTTCTTTGCGCTTAGCACGATGACAAATTACTCTGCCGCCGCCCGTTTCGGTTATTTGCTCATCATTACAATTCCGGTCTGGGATCGACAGATTCCAATAGAACTCAAAGTGGAAGGTACGCTTTGGGCGTTTGCGGCGATCTCTCTCGCAAGCGTGATCACAGTCCTGGTTGAGCTTGTGTACGCAGAATTAAGGCCCTCTGATGTTGTTCTTCAGCCGCTCGCCGAGCGTTTGGGTGCAGTCGCAGACCTGCTTGATTCCTATGCTGCAGGCGCTTGCGGGGACGATAAGACAATCCGCGAACTCACCCGATTCGCCATGGTTGGAGCTTCCGGACCTCGACGGCTGTTACGACGTTCAAGTTACTCGCCACAATACCGTGAGCAGATCGGTGCTGTGATCGCGCATGTCGCGAGACTTGTAGATATTGCCGCTAGCATGACACCCTGCACCTTTGAGTTGACGGATCAGGACAAGAACCGCATCCGCAACTTGGCATCGAACATCAGCGCGATCCGTTCCGAGTTGCTGCATGGCGCAGTTCTGAGCCACTTCGATCCTGTGACCGAGCCACCAGCCGCTCTTCCTCTTTTCGGAGAAATGGAAAAGACGGTATCGCTAATGCGAGAAATCTTGGCCGGGCAACGTCCACTGAGTGCCTACACTCCCCCAACGGGGAGCGCCCCGGCAGTAGGCTTTTTTCTTCCCGATGCGTTTTCCAATCCCGAATACATCAAGTTCAGCCTGAAGGGCTGTCTTGCAGCGAGCCTGTGCTACCTCTTCTACAATGCCAAAGCTTGGCCCGGCATCAACACCGCGATTACCACGTGTTTTCTCACTGCGCTCTCCACGATCGGTTCGTCACACCAAAAACAGATTTTGCGCATTGCGGGCGCTATCGTAGGAGGCATCGTGATGGGCATTGGAGCACAAGTATTCATCTTGCCTGCTCTCGACTCTGTCGCTGGTTTCACGCTCCTTTTCATAACCTTTACTATTATCGCTGCATGGCTTGCAACCTCGAGTCCACGTCTTTCGTACTTCGGAGTCCAGGTTGCAATTGCCTTTTATCTCATCAACCTGAGTGAGTTCCAAGTCCAGACTTCCCTCATACCAGCAAGGGACCGCGTGATTGGCATTCTGCTCGGTTTACTAATGATGTGGCTTGTGTTCGATCAATTGTGGGGTTCGCCAGCTGGCGTTCAGATGAAGAAAACGTTCATCTCCAATCTCCGATTGTTAGCGCGATTTGCACGAGAACCAGTCTCAAAAGACTTGAGAGTTGCCCTAGAACGAAGCTATTCGCTTCGCGAAGAAATCAACAGCAATTTTGACAAGGTAAGGGGGCTGGCGGACGCTGTTCTTCTCGAATTTGGGCCTTGCCGCGAGCAGGATCTAATATCGCGTAAGCGCATTCGGGATTGGCAACCGAATTTGCGTATGATCTTCATCAACCGCCTCGTCTTGTGGAAGTACCGTGCTCGGCTGCCCGGTTTCGAGTTACCGGAAGCAATCCAGCTGGCGCAGGAGGAGTTCGACAACCTCTTGGCCAAGGCCCTGGAAGGAATGGCCGATCGAACGGAAGGGAATGAATCGACCCAAAAGCAGGATTTGTCAAAGGCCTATGCCCAGCTCGAACAAGCGGCATGGAAGGCCTCGCCGAAGACCCAAAGCCAGTTCTCGCCACCGATAGAGTCGTTTCTCCTTCTCTCGCGCAGGATCGCACTTCTGGCAGACTCCTTGGAAAAGGAAATTTGAGTGTGTCGACACACATGTAGCCAGCGTCAGGTTCAGGATGTTGCCTCAGCTTCTCAAGCGCAGCTTGTACGGCAGACGGATCAATCTTTGCCTGTTGTTCTTGCTCGGCTTTCTCGATGCCGTCAAGATAGCGCCGCAGAGCGAGTACCTCGCGAATGCTATCGATGCGCGCCACCGCGAAATTTCGAGCCGCTCCGATGCGGCTGTCGCACGCGCGTAAGAACTCGGAATCATATTGCCGCAGACACTTCCACGACTGCGGTTGGCAGAGTGAAATGAAACGTCGCGCCTCGTCCGTCGTGGGATGTGGCCCACAAACGGCCACCATGC
>WNFC01009694.1_pt1 | contig 15150 bp, 12 predicted proteins | sample 5400541 | NCBI WGS metagenome assembly WNFC01 (sample SAMN13153342, study PRJNA577476) | soil metagenome | isolation source: 120 cm saprolite under Douglas fir tree site 2 hole 2 replicate 1 | place: USA:California | collected 2015-04-18
GAGGACAGCATCTGCCGGACTCGGTACGCTTCATCGGGTGGGCATCCGCCTGGCGGCAGCCTGCGGGGCGTTAGCTCAATTGGCAGAGTAGCGGACTTTTAATCCGTAGGTTCCGGGTTCGATCCCCGGACGCCCCACCTACTCTGACCTGCTGATTTGATTTCGTAGACTCTTGTCATGCTTGCGGCGTGGAACGATTCGTGGAACGAGTCGCTCTTCTGGCATTAACGTGGATGCATGACAACTTTCGGATCTGGTCACATAGAGCGACTGCCGAGCGGATCGTTCCGCGTCCACGTGTACTCCGGGATCGACCCGTTAACTGGTCGCCAGCTTCGGCACCGGAAGACCGTCAAGACCGAGGAGGAAGCTCAGATCGCCCTCGGGCGACTGCTGGAGGACGCCGCAACCGGGCGCCGACCAGACACGCGGGTGACGGTCGGCGAGCTGCTCGACCGGTACATGGAGGTCGCCGAGCTGGACCTGTCCACCCGGCAGACGTACGAGGGTTACATCCGGAGGACGATCCTGCCCGCGCTGGGCTCCATCGAAGTCCGCAAGGTCCGCGGCCCGGTGCTGGACACCTTCTACACGCGGCTGCGCCGGTGCAGCAACCTGGCCTGCACCGGCAGGCCGTTGACCGAGCACATTTGGTTCCCGCCGTTGGCGGTCGTGCCTGGCCGACGCCCGGCCTGGCAGCAGGTCGCCGACCAGATCCGGGAAGCGATTAGCTCGGGCCAGCTGGCTCCTGGCGACCAGCTCCCGTCGGCGCGTGAGATAGCGGACTTGCACGGGCTGAGGTTGGCCACGCTGCATCACGCGATGGCGGCGCTGGACGTTGAGGGACTGATCAGGGTGCGCCAGGGTCGCCGGGCCGTCGTCCGCGGCGAGGACGACGTGGCCGCGTCGCCGCGTGCCCGTCGGACTGGCGTCCGCCACGACTGCGCCAGCTCCGGGTGCCAGCAGCACAAGTGCAAGCCGATGTCGGCGCTGACCATCCGGCAGATCCACGCCATCTTGTCCGGCGCCTTCAACGCGGCGGTCCGCTGGGAGTGGATCGACCGGAACCCCGCTGCATCCGCCAAGCTGCCCAAGGCCAAGCCCCGCTCGCCGTCCTCACCCGAGCCAGATCAGGTCGCCAAGGTGATCGCGGCCGCCCGTGATCTCGGGCTGGACCTGCTCGCGCTGTACCTGTGGCTAGCGGCCGTGACCGGCGCCCGGCGGGGCGAGCTGTGCGGGTTGCAGTGGGCCGACCTCGACCTAGACCGCGGCATCATGCACGTCGCCTACAGCTACCTTGTCCTCCCCGGCGTCAAAGTCCGCAAAGACACCAAGACACACCAGGACCGGCACCTGGCCATCGACGACGTCACGGTCACCGTGCTCACCGAACGCCGGCATTACGTCCAGGGCGAGCTTGAACGTGTTGGCGTCGAGTTCCCGGCCAGCGCGTACGTCTTCTCCCACGATCCGATTGGCACCGTGCCCTGGAACCCGAACTGGGTCACCAAGAAGGTGTCCGAGGTCGCGGAGGCCGCCGGGATCCGCATGAACGTCAAGTCCCTGCGCCATTACTCGGCCAGCCAGCTCTTGGCAGGCGGCATCGACCTGCGCAACACCGCCGCCCGCCTCGGCCACGGCGGCGGCGGTGCGACCACATTGCGCCACTATGCAGACCCGGTCTCCGAGGTCGACCGCCGTGCCGCCGCCTACCTGGCCCAGCTCACCGCACCATCTCCAACTGCCAGTCGAACAGGCGTCGTAGCCCCAGATGCGTGAAGGTTCCGGGCCGAACCTGGCCTGGCTTCCGACCTTCCCGCATCTGCGGTTGTCACGCCTGCCTGAATGGTCGATGGCTGAGTGGAGCTCAGCGACTGCGCGTCATGGAACTGAAGTTCGGGGAGCGAGCGCCGACCCCTGCTGTGGGTTGTTCCGCAGCGCCGACTAACCTGGCTCACTCAGCCCCGCGCGGTTAGGTTCGCTCAAGCCAAGTCAGCGACTTGACGTCACGCATGATGCACGGCGCGCACTTGCGCTGCCGGGCGGGCTCGCCGGCAACCGGCTCACCTGGGGAACCGACGGCACCTGGAGCGCCAGGTTCTGGGGACGTTCCGCGCCGTTCACCTATCAGCGGATCGACGCGGCGTGCGTGCGCGTCGTGGGCCCCGTCGGGCTAGCGACGAGCTTCCACCCACTGCTCAGGCCCGAGCCTCCCGTGCGGCCGTCCCAGCAGGCGACCATCAGCGTCTGGGGAAGCCGTGCCCAGGCCGACCTGGCTCGCGCCAGGGTCGGCATCATCGGGCTCGGCAGCGTCGGCAGCATCGTCGCCGAGGCGCTCTCCAGGATCGGAGTTGCCGATGTCGTGCTGATCGACCATGACCACATCGAGCAACGCAACCTCGACCGGACGCTGCACGCCACCGCTGGGGACGCCAGGCGGCGCGTGCGCAAGGTCACTGTTGCCAAGCGCGCCATGGCCACCAGCCACACCGCCGCGGACATCATCGTACGAGCGCTGCCGGTCGGCCTGGTCAGCCCCAAAGGCATCGACGCCGCGCTCGACTGCGACGTGCTGATCTCCTGTGTCGACCGGCCCTGGCCCCGCTGGATCCTCAACATGATCGCCTACGCCCACCTCATTCCCGTCATCGACGGAGACATTCTCGCCCGCGTCACCCCGGACGGGCGACCGCTTCACATCGACTGGCGCATCCACACCGTCGGACCCGGCCGAGCCTGCCTCTTGTGCTTGAGCGCGCTGCTTCGCAGCGACGCCGCGCTTGATAGGGACGGCCTGCTCGACGACCCCGACTACCTGTGCGGCCTAACGGCTGAGGACTACGAACGTTACAACCGCCGCAACGTCTTCCCCTTCAGCCTGTCCGTGGCGGCGCATGAGGTGCTACATCTCGCTGGAAATGATCGCCGCAAGCCAGCGTGTCGCCGGGATCGGACCTCAGCACTACGCCGCATTCCCCGGCGAGATGACCGTCACGCCAACCACGCCATGTGAACCTGACTGCGAGATAACCGCGCTTACTGCAACGGCGGTACCTTTGCTTACTGGCCAGACCTGCTAGTACCTGGCTCGGGTGCGACCGATAGTGGCCAGCGGCTGCAGCGGATGGTCTTTGGGCGTCACCGTCTACCGGATGGGTCGTATGAGCCGCGGCCTTTAGCGCCGCTACCGGTCGCCACGCCCGCAGCGCGGCGGTTCGGCGTAACGGTGTAGGCGGCGATATCGCAGCGCTTGCTGCGTCCTCGCACAGACCAGGCCGCGTCATCTCGTCGTCAGTCATATCGCTGACTCGCTTCTGGGTCAGGTCGCTCCTCCGGTGCTGCCTGCCCTTTCTGTCCTTGTGCGTGCTCGGCGAGCCTGGCTGCAGCGCAGTCCTCTAGGTCAACCTCCACGCCAGCGGTGGCGTCAGCCACCATGCGCTCAACGAACGCCCTCGGGATCCGGCGGACCTTCTGGACCCTTCCCCTGCGGACGACCACCGAGGGAAGCCGACCCTCGTCTGCCATCCGCATGACCGTCATGCGGCTCACACGGAAGATTTCTGCGGTCTCCTCCAAGTCGAGCAGCGAGACGTCATCAGCCAGCTGGGCCGTCTGATCGGCCTGGGTGTCTGCGGCGGCCAGGACGCTGGCGAGGGCGCCCGCGACTGCCTCCAGCACGCGCGGTGGCAGAACAGCTCTATTGACGCGCGACGGGATGATCTTCGTGGTCTCGTGCGGATCAGGCGTGGCCATTCCCCGGCCATCTCGCCGTGAGCTGGTGCGGCCCGCCGGGTGATCGGTAGTCGGTAGCCCGCCGCGCCGGGATCACCAAGAACGTGGGACCCCGCACAACCCGGCACGCACCCGGGTCACCGGCTTCGCGCCTGGCTCGACCCCAGAGATCGCCCAGAGCGGGCTGTCCTTCACCGCCCAGAGACAGGTCTACTTCACCGTGACCGACCACCCCGGACACGGCTACTACCTCCCCATCACCGGTCCCGCCGCCTACAACTCCAGATAGCACTCGCTGCCCGCGCAGGACGGGGAAGGCGCGGGCCGCCGAGGCCATGCCGCCGGAGTCCGATTAGATCGGTGTTAGAGCTGCGCTTCATGTTGGCGGTCTTCACCTGGCGATGGTGGACGTAGCAGGGCCGCCGGGCGCGGATCCGCGGCGGCAAGCGCATGGTTCATGACAGGCGCGGCCTCCAGGGATCGCCGGACCGCGGCGACCGCTGATCGCGCGTGGCGCGGGCTGAGTTTCTCGGCAGCGTCGATGATCAGGCGCGCTCCGTCGCGATCGAGTGCTGAGGCCCGCTCGATTAGGTCGTGGTCGGTGACGCCGAGCTGGTGCAGAACGCTTTCGACCGGACCTGGGAGATGATCAGGGTCTCGGTCCGACGCATCGGCGACCGGACCCGACTCTGAAGCATGGCTGGGCGCCGCTGCTATGACTGGCCGAGACGCCTCGCGCGCTGCGGTGAACACATGGCTGGGCGCATGAACCGCATCGGCTACGACGGCGACTTGCTGGGTAGCCTGACTGCTGGCCGTGGCGGCGTCGCGGAAGCGGGCCATGACACTGGCGACGCGCGGGCCCGGCGCTGGGGCGAAAGCATAAGGGATATCAACGCTGGCCGGGAGGGTCCTGGTCGGCACTAGGATCCGCGACGCCCGGGCGGCTGCCCGGATCTGGTTACGGTTCGCTTGGGCGAGGCTGGTCAGGGTGTCACAGGCGTAATGCACCGTGGCGACCACACGCTGTAGGTCCTCGGGCTCTGCTGCCAGGCTAGCCGGGGGCCTGGCTGGGTGGCGGGGTCCGGCGGCTGGTGTCCATTCCGGGTTGGCGAAGGCGAGCCGGCCGGTCCACAGCGCCAGGTCGTTCATCTCGGCGGCGACGGGCGACAGGTAGCCGCGGGTGTCGGTGGTGATGTCATCGAGCGCGTACGCCGCCGCCAGCCAGCTCTCCCGGGCCTGTGCCGCGGCTGCCGCGCCGTCGAGACACTGCTGGCGGATCGCGGCGGCCGGCGGGCAATCAGCAAGGGTGGTGAGCAGGACCTCGCAGTTGTGGCCCGTCACGACCGCAGCGCCAGCGGTGCGGCACAGCGAGGTGATGGTCATGCCCGGTGACCAGGAGGCGTCCGAGGCGAGGGATCGGGCGGCGTAGCGGATGCGCTCGGCGGTGCTGATCGCCCCGTCACAGAAGGCGGCGACGGGCTCGCCGACGGCCGGGACGCGCCGTGCCGGCAGGACATTGACCGGGATCTGGCGCAGCAGGTCACGGGTAGCTGCCGGGACCGGGTCCTGACGCTGGGCGGACTTCACCGTGGCGACGAAGACCCACAGCCACTGGCATGCGGCGTTCAGGTCCCGGCGGGCGGCCCAGCTACCGCGCTGGCAAGGCGCGAGCGCCACCCCGGATGCCTGCGCGGCCGCGCGGTGCGCCAGGCCGGCGAGCTCGGTGAGCATCGCGGCCGTGACCTGGTCGGAGCCGATCGCCGGCGCCCAGGGCGACCGGTACTCGCGCAGGCCATTGGGCTTGCGGCCGTAGTGGGTCTGCAGCAGGTCGTGCCCGGCCTGCAAGGACAGCGCCGCAGCCGCTAGCCGCCGGGCCGCAGCGGCCTCCGCTGCCGTACTCGGGCTGGTTCTGGCACCTGGCGTCCGACGGGCGTGCGGGCTAAGGAACTCGGCGGCCGTGCCGAGGGCCTGGCGGGCCTCGGCTCGCGCGCGCGTCCACGTGCCGGGCTCCCGGGCGTGCCGCCAGGCCATGTCGCGGGCACTGGTGTCGGTAGCGGTGATGCAACGGGACATCACGGTGACCATGCGCAGCAGAGCCCGGAGAGTGTCGTGGACCTCAGCGCTCGTGGTGACCCTGCGCGGCCTGCCGTTGGCCGCGTCCAGCCGGGCTGCCGCAGCTCGCAGGAAGTCACCGAACCTGGCGCGGTCACTCATCGGTGGCTCCGGCGAGCAGGTCATGGATCTCACCGGCGCAGGCAGCCGCTTGCGCGCATGCGTCCCGGTCACCGGCCACAGCGGCGTCCCGTCCGGCCTGCACCAGTCGCCCGGCCAGCACGCCGGCGATACCGCCCAGCGACCTGGCCAGGTCCCGGATTCCGGGCTCGGGTTCCCCGGCCCTGCGGGTGAGGACCGCATGCCTGACCGCGGGCAGCGGCAGGGACGGCGCGCGGGTGACGCGTCGCGGCCGTCGGCGGCGGACGCCGCGGCCATGACCAGCGCCGCGAACATGCCCGTGACGGGGTCCTCGCGGCCTCGGATTGCCAGGAGGATGCCGTCGAACGCCTCATGCGCGGCCGCCAGCACCGACGACAAGTCACCCGGCCGGCTGAGGCGGTCGTTCAGATCGCAGATCTGGCTCATCCTTACCTCCGGAATCGGTCCGTTCGTGGGCGTCACTTATGCAGCTAGTCCGGCAGTGCGGCGATACCTGGCCGGATTCGCGGTCCAGGTCCGCAAAGGCGGTCTTGCCGATCTAGCCTGGTTCGTCTTGGTCTCCTGCTGGCGGGAGCATGGCCATCTCACCGGCGCCCTGTCACCCGGCTCAACGACGTTCTATGGATAACGGCGCTGGCCAGAACGAGGCTGTGGACAGGCATTCCGCTCCTTGACATCTGCCGGTCAGCCGGCTACCCGCCGCGACGCCACGTCACCGTCACCGAGGTCGATGCGGGTAATGGCCGACGCGAGCCACTGCGCGGTGTACTCCTTCAGATCCACCTGCGCGCTGCCGCCACCCCGTGCGGCCAGTTCCTCGATCGCCGCCCGGGGGAACCGCCGCATCGTCTGCCGCGCACCACGGCTGACCACCACGCACGGCAGCTCGCCGGCATCGGCCTTGCGGATCACGGTCATCCGCGACATTCCCATCAGCGCCGCCGTCTGCTTGACCGTCAGCATCGGCAACGGACAGGCCGCCTGCGGGCGCGTGCTGACCGTCCGCGGACCCAGCATGGCCATGGCCACCCGGACCGCGGCCTCCAGCACGTCGGGCGGTGCGGCGTTGCCACCGGGACTCGCGGGCAACGGCAGCGGGCTAGCCGACCCGTGCATCGCGATCCCACCCCTCGCTCATCGCCGCGGCGGCGACCAGCCCGGTCACCGCGACGGAGCCCTCCGTCGCGGCAACGTTGGGGTAAGCCCCGAGGACCACCACGACGGGCCGCGAATTCGTGCCGGTGAGGTTCCTGCCGACCGCGGCAGCGCGGATCTGGCCGAACCTGGGATCTCGGTAGGTGCGCCCGCCGAAACCGAACCTGCCGCCTGTCCGGCTGACGCTCCAGCAGGCATCGCGGGCGAAAGCGTCGCCGACGGCGTGCATCCAGTCAGTCAGTTCCTCGATGCGCCCGACAATCCATGCCAGCGCGCCGCGAACGACGGCCAGCGGCCGACCGGCCGCGATGACCGCCACCATTCCCGAATGCGGTTTCCCGCTACTGCCTGGTGGCCGGGCCGATCTGGCCTTCAGCTGCCGTCTGGTCATTACTGTCCTGCCTCTTGGTCTGCCTGTCGCGGCTGCGGTTCGGGACCGTGCCTTCGCAGGGCCTGCCAGATGTCGGGGAGGTCGCCGCCCTCACGCCGAGCGCGGGCACGCAGTTCGGGGTTGACGCAGACCACGCCCACCCATTGCGGGGCGTAGACCGACTCGTTCGCGTGATCGGCGTCGCTGTCTTTCGGCTGCCTGCTCATGCCGGTCTCGTCCTTTCACTCCGCTGGCACGGCTTGGGGCATGGCGCTGGCAATGCCGACCGCGAGGCGCTCTGGAGTGATTTTTGAAACGGCCCTGGCTCGTCGGCCTCGTGTTCGGAGGGCGGGACCACGACGTGCCGTGCCAGGCGTCGAAGCCTGCGATCGCGGCCTTCAGGTAGTCCCTGCCGATCACCCCGGCGGACTCGGCACGCAGATAACTCGCGAGGTGGTCGCCCTGCGGCGCGCACCGCTCGCCGGATTGTGCCTGGCACTCGCACCGGACCGAGCGGACGTCACCGGAGGTCACTGGCCCGCCTCCAGCTCACGGTCGGGCACGCAGGTTGCGGCCCGCTCGCAATAGGCCAGATCGACCGCCCGCCACGGCGACGCGGACTGACCGAGCCGCCCGGTCAGGGCTGGACCCGTCCTTGCGGTACGGTCCGCTGATCTGCCATGCGCCTGTGCGCCGGTCGCTAGCCGTGCAGCCTCGGTCCCGCCGCTCACTGGCATGCCCTCCGGACGCGGGCCGTTGATTCGCGCATCCATGGCGGCTGCGGCTGGGCGGGAGGCATCTTTGGGGACTCCCCGGGCGACGCTGCGGTCTGCGACGCGGTCGCCTCTTCGTGCCGGCGGCGGCTCGGGCTGCCGGCCGCGGCGCATGGGTCCGGGTCGCGGGTGAGCTTGCACCAGGTAGACCGGCCTGCCCCGCTGGCCTCGCTGCCCCATTCAGCGGCAAGCGCGGCGATGATGCTCAGTCCCCTGCCATGCTCGCTTCCGGGGCCGGGGTCGGTCACGACGGGGACGTCGGGCCCGCCGGCGTCGCGGACGCGGATGCATACGTCCTCTGCCTCGGCCGATGTCTCGATGGCGAGGATGACGGTGCCCCCGGGCTGGCCGGACCGGGTGTGGGTGATCGCGTTGCTGACGAGCTCGGAGGCGATGAGGGTGGCGTCGTCAGCGGCTGGATGGTCCTCGCCGAGTGCCAGGAGGACCAGCTCCCGGGCTTCCCGCGCGGCCCGCTGGTCTCCGGTCAATTCGGCGTACATGCCGGCGTTCACGCGATCTCCTTCCTGATCGCCCAGCTGGCTGCCGGGCGGAAGTCAGCGGCGATCCCGGTGCCCGTGGCGAACCGGTACAGGGAGTAGGGCCGGTATCCGGGCTCATCAAGCTCGTCCTCATCCAGGCCCAGCGGGGTGCACCATCCGTGCCGCTCGGCCCGGTGCCGGGCCCTGCTGGCTGCGCGGCGCTCGGCTTGCGTCCGCTCGGGCGGGCGCTTGTCCCACCAGGCGTCCCACAGCTGGCAGGCGAGGTCCCGCAGCTCAGGGGTCACGGTCTTGGCCTCGCCCCGGATCAGTTCCCGGACCACCGCCGGGCGAAGGCGCATGGCTCGCGCGATCCGGCTCGCGCCGTGGCCCATCGCGACGAGTGAGCGCAGCCGCCATATGGTGCCGCCCGCGTCGAGCCGCACCGTCACACCGGCCGGCACCGGGACTGTCGGCTGGCTGGCGGAGATCAGGTGGGGCGGGCACGTGCTGCCGACGGTCGACGTGGCCGATTGAGTGGCGTGCTGCGTACGGGTGGTCATTGCTCCCCCTCGCGCTCGGCCTGGCGCTCAAAAGGGCGCTGGCTTCCTCGCCTGGCCGACGTGATGGTCCGGGCGATCTCACGGTCGGTGATGCCTGTCTTTGCTGCCGCTGCGGCGAGGTCGTCGAGGACGCCGGGCTGGCCGGCTTCGACGGCCCGGCAGGCGGCCCAGAACAGGCCGGAGTTGCGGTTGCCTTCTTCGAGCCGCTCGACCCAGGCGGCCAGGTAGCTGATGTCTTCGGCTGCCGTGAGCCCGGGCCGGATGCCCCGGTCCCGTTGCGGGTCGAGCAGGCTGGTCACGGCGGGCCAGTCGAGGCCGCCGGATGCTGGCTGGTGGCGGAGGAGCCGGTAGGGCTTGCCGTTGACCTGGGATGGCGGCGCGAGGACGTATCCGCCGCTGGCCTTGAAGTCCAGGTGGTGCCGGGGTAGCCGGCCGGATGCCTGGGTGCTGCCGGTGAAGTAGGCGTGCAGCCCGCCGCTGGGCGTGGCGACGATCGCGTACATGCTGTCCAGGAGGCCTGCGCGCTTGAGCCGGTTGAACGCGGCGAAGCCGCTGCCCGCCTGGCCGTGCTGGTCGACGTCCAGGACGTCGGGTCCGGGCAGTCCGGTGGCGATGGCGACGTTCGCGGCGGGGTGGCGTTTCCACCAGGACATGATCTGGTCCGGGTCGGTGGTGGCGTCGCGGAATCCGTGCCTGGTGGCGGGCTCCTTGGCACCGGGCAGGCAGGGGAACACCGGCCAGCCGTGGCTGGCGTAGGCCAGCGCCCGGCCGACAGTGCTCTCAGGTTCGGCGGTCATCGCCTCGCCTTTCGCTACGAAAGAAGGTTTGTCCGGGCGGCCCGCGGCGGCAGCCCTGCGGATTACTGGCGGCTGGGTGCTCATGGCCGGGTTCCGTTCCGGACTGGGCGGATGGTGCGGGAGGCGGCGTGCTCGCAGCGGGTTGTCTCGCGGGCCATCTGCTCGGCGGCGGCGGTCAGCAGGCGGGTCTGCCACTCGGCCTGCCCGGCGAGGGTGCCGGTGGTCCGCCTGGCCTGGAGGTAGAGCACCGACCACAGCTCGCTGAGCCAGTCCAGGGTGTACAGGCACAGCGGGTGCTGCTCCCAGCAGCCGCCGAGCGTCGTGGCGATCTCGCCGTAGCCGGGCCGGTAGACCTGCTCGACCCAGGCGCGGAGCCTGGCAATCGCGTCGTCCCGGGCCTGGCTGTCGAGCTTCCAGAACCGCCGCGACGGCGACGGCTGGTAGACCCTCGGCTCGCCGTCCTCGCCGGGAGCGATCTCGTCCAGCCGGGAGGCGAGTTCGGCGACCTGCTCGTCAAGGCCATTGAGCCCGGCCAGGATCTCGGCCTGGTCATCCAGGGTGCCCTTCATGGCGTTGGCCAAAGTCTTCTCGGCGTGGTCGGAGGGGTGACGTTCATTCGTCACCCCTCGGCACCCTTCCCGGGCGAACGCGAACGGCCGGACACTGAGACAGGTGTTCTCAGCGGAAGGGCAGATCCCAATGGACGACAGGCCGCCGTGGGCCCGGCGCATCACGACCGAGCGTGAAGCGCGCGGCTGGAACAAGCCCCAGTTCATCGAGGCGCTCCGCGCCCACTCCAAGACCGAGCTGCCCGGCAAGGAATCCATGGTGCGCAGGGTCCACTCCTGGGAAAGCGGCGCCTCCTGCCCCGATGACTTCTACAAGCCGCTGATCGCCCAGGCGTTCGGCACCGTCACGTGGGCGATATGGCCCGCCGCCGGCAGCAGGGATGCCGACGCCGAGCTCGTCGCCGGCACCGGCATGGACACCCTCGAGGTCCTCACCAGGCTCCGCGGCTCCTCGATCGACGCGGCCACGCTCGAAGGCCTGCGGATCACCGTCGACAGGCTGTGCAGCGAGTACCCCTACCTCCCGGCCCAGCAGCTCCTGATCGAGGGCCGGTCATGGCTGCGCCGGATCACCACGATGCTCGACCGCCAGCTCACCCTGCGCCAGCACGGGGAACTGCTGTCCATGGCTGGCTGGCTCGCCGCCCTGGTCGGCTGCGTCGAGTACGACTCCACCAACCGCGCCGCCGCGGAAGCCATCCGCCAGACCGCCTGGAGCCTCGGCGAGGAGTCCGGCAACACCGAGGTCATGGCCTGGGCCCAGGAAATGCGGGCTTGGTTCGCGCTCACCAGGGGCGACTACCGGGGAGTCCTCGCCGCCGCCGCAACCGGTCACGAGGTCGCCCCCCACGGCCCGGCAGCCGTCCAGCTGCACGCGCAGAAGGCCAAGGCGTGGGCCAGGATCGGCGATCGGCGGCAAGTCGAGGTCGCCCTCGACCAGGGACGCTCCCTACTCGAACGGCTGCCCTACCCGGAGAACCTCGACAACCACTTCGCCGTCGATCCCTCGAAGTGGGACTTCTACTCGATGGACTGCTACCGGATCCTGGGCAGCAGCCACGACGCGACCAGCACCGAGAACCGGCTCTCCGAGTCGTACGCGGCCGAGGTCATCCGGCTAGGAACCGACTCCACAGGAACGGAACGCTCCCCCATGCGCAACGCAGAAGCACGGGTCACTCTCGGCGTGATAGCCGCTCGCCAGGGCGAACTCGAACAAGCCCTCGGCTACGGGCGGCGGGCCTTGACCGGCGAGCGGCTCTCGCTCCCGAGCCTGCTCATGGTCTCCAGCGAGCTAGCCACCGTCGTCAGGCAGCGGTACAACACCGACGCCGATGCCGTCGACTACCTCGACCAGCTCAAGCACCTGCGCAGCTCGGCGGCCTAAGTCGACAGGGCCACGCGATCAGCATTGGGACGGGCGACACCGTTCATCTGGTCCTGACCATAATCATCAGCGAGATCATAAGAAAAAGGGCAAAGACGGCATCGGTGATCACGCGCCCCGACGCGCCGTCCGCCGGACGCCGACGGCTGACTGGCTCCTTCAGCGAACTCGACGCCGAGCGCTAGGACGGATAGCAGGAATCGGGCCGACGCCGATCATGGTGGCACCAGCACCCACCTCAGCACCCTTGATCCGGGCCTGACTTGCCGTGGGCTGACCTTGATCATCTTGATGACCAGGTGTGTAGTCGAAGGCCAAGCGAGTCGATGATGGCAGAGGCGGCGGAGGCGTGCAGATTGCAAGATCATTTAGCGAAGCGAGTTCCGCAGGTCTAACAGAAATGATCTTTGTCTAGCTCGGGTGAAGGCTGCGTCGCGCGCGAGCCTTGCGGACGAGGTTGCACCGTTCAGCCGAAGGTTTGTACGCCCGCTGCTGGGATGCCTCACATTCAATTGTCGGTGGCCGCGCCGCGTCGACGCCGATGCCGTGGTGCACGACTGCGGCAAGCGTGTGATCCCGGTGGGACGCCGACGTTGCCCTTGACCGCCTGTTACCTAGTGCCGGATCATTACCGCGGCCGCCTGGTAGAGGCGATCACGGCGGCCTGGCGGCGTTTGGGGCGGGGTGACTGAGCCGATCATGACGGTCGGCCCGGCCGGATTCACCGACGGGCCGTGGCAGCTGATCGTGGCCGCCCTGGAACAAGATGCCGCCCGTAGCGAAGTGCCGGTGTCAGTCAGTACCGTCGAGGCATGCATATGACCGAGATTCCGGTAAGTGCGGATGGCTGAACGGCGGCTGTCCGGACCTGCACGCCGGCTCGTCACCTTGCTCGCTGAACACCCGGACGGACTCTCGTTCGCCCAGCTGGCCCAATATGCCCGCGCCCGGTTCCGCGGGCTACCCACGGCTCGGGTCGCCGCGCTCGCCAGGGAGGCCATCACGGCTGGGGCGATCACCGGCGACTGCGGGCGACTGCGCGCCGTCGCTCCCGCCGACGACTCACCCGAGACCGCCCCAGACACTGGTCTAGCGCAGGGCCGCCAGATCGGCCGCCCGCTGCGCGCCGTGATCGTCGACCTCGAGTCGGTCGTTCGCCCCACTGCGACAGAGCCGTATACCGACAAGCGGATCTACCAGCTCGGGGCGGTCCGCGCCGGCGCCGACCAGGCCTGGGTCGGCGCCGCAGTACCGTTCACCCGCTGGCTCGAACTGCCCGACGACGAATGGGTCATCGTCTCCGACCGGATCCGCGCCGAACATGCCGCGCACGCGGTGCTGCCCGCCGAGGCGCTCGGCGGGCTGCTTGCGTTCGCCGATGGCGCCGACGTTGTCGTCGCCTACAACGGTTTCGCCGCCGACTTCCCACTGCTATCCGAAGCCTGTGACCGGGAGGGGCTGCAGCGGCTGCCCGGCGAGTACGTCGACGCCTATTACCTGACGCTCGCCGTGTGGCCTACCGCGCCCACCCACCGGCTGGCGCACCTCGCGGCCGTGGTCGGCGTGCCGACCGATGACTTGACCTGGCACGACGCGAAGGCCGACTGCGTGCTGCTTGGTCGGCTGCTTGCTACCGCCGCGGCCGAGTTGCGTGGCTGGCCGGAGCCGCTACGTGACCTGATCGCCTCGACCGTGCCCGACTCGCCAGGCTGGCGGCTACTGCGCGAGCTCGCCGCCGACGGACTGCCAGCCGAACAGGAGCGGGTGCACCGACACGGCGACGTCGCCGCTGTCGTCCAGGCCGGGCTGACCGGGCACCGGCCCCGCCGGTCAGCGGCCGGCCCGACCGGTCGCGGCGCGCTCGACGTCGGCACCGACCTGCGCGGTGCAGACGGACGGGTCGACCCGGGTGCGCTCGCCCATGTCGCGAACGGCGCCGCGACCCGCCGCGCCGCGCAGGAGCAGATGACGGCCGCGCTGCACCGGTGGGCCGACGATGGACGCCCCGGGCTGATCGAGGCGCCGACCGGCACCGGCAAGAGCCTTGCGGTGCTCGCCGCTGCGCTCGACTGGCTCGCCTGTGACCCCCGCCGCGCCGCGATCATCACCACGTTCACCAAGCAGTTGCAGGCGCAGCTCGCACGCGACGTCGCAGCCCTCGACGCGGCGGTGCCCGGCCTGCTTATTGCCACCGACGTCGTCAAGGGAGCGAGCAACAGGCTGTCGCTTCGCGCGCTGCTCGTGACGCTGGCTGACGCGACCGCGATCGGCGCCCGCGGCGCTCGCGGGCGGTTCCTGGACCGGTTGGTGTTCCGCGAGCTGCTCGTGTTCTTGCTGCTGCGGTTGCTCGCTGCCACTGACCGAGTCGACGGCTGGAGCGCGCACTCGGTCGATGCGGTCGACGTACCGGCGTTCTTCGCCGACTATGCCGGGCCGGCGCTGCCGGTGTGGCTGGAGAGCCTGTCTCAGGCGTCGAACGGCGAGTATGAGGCGGCTGCCGCGACCCCCGTCGCCGCATACACCGACCTGGTGTCGGAGGCGCTGGCCGGCCACAGGCTCATCCTGGCCAACCATGCGATGCTGCTTGCTCACCTTGAGGAGCTCGGCGGGGTCGGCGACGACACGCTGCTCGTCGTGGACGAGGCCCACCAGCTTGAGGATGCCGCCACGTCGGCGCTGACCGCAACGCTGGAATATGCGGCGGTCGAGGACCTGTTCGCCAGGCTCGGCAGGTGGCTCGACGAGAACCGCGGCCCGGCCGAGTGGCCCGCGGTCGCCGAAGCGGTGCGGAACCTGGGCATCCTGCTCGACCACGAGCAGCTGCCGAAAGTCGCCGGCCTGGCGTTCGACGCGCGCTCGGCTGGAGTCGGCGTCCTGGTCGGGTCCCGCGCTGTCACCCTCGCCAGTCCCTACTCCGGCACGGCCGGCGTGCCGCAGGTTCGCACGCTGGCCGCCCTGCTGACCCGGCTCGCCGGCGTGTGCCGCGCCGTCACCGGTGCTCTCGGCGCGTTTCTCGGCGCAAACAACACGACGCTGGACTTCTTCGTCGCTGAGCAGCTGCGCACCTTGATCGCGAAGACTGCGGCGACCGAGGCTGCTGCGACCGCGATC
>WNFC01004520.1_pt1 | contig 15146 bp, 15 predicted proteins | sample 5400541 | NCBI WGS metagenome assembly WNFC01 (sample SAMN13153342, study PRJNA577476) | soil metagenome | isolation source: 120 cm saprolite under Douglas fir tree site 2 hole 2 replicate 1 | place: USA:California | collected 2015-04-18
TTCCCGCATCAGGGCATTTCCCTCGAGCAGCCACAGCACGCTGCCGGGCACGCCGCGCAGCAGCCGCATCCAAATGTCGAAGAAAGCCGGGGTAAGCTTGAAACTATGGTTGAAGCAACAGAACACCAACGCGCGCTCCGGCAGGCCGGATTGGCCGCGCGAGGGCACCTCCGTCGCGATCTCGCGCTTGGTGTCGTTGGGCTGATAGCAGCCCGGCAGGTAAGCGATTTTCTCCGAGTAATCGGCTTGCCGATCGGGCGGAACGACCATTGGATCGACCAGGATGTAGTCGATGAAATCGGCGCCCATGGTGCCGGGAAAACCGAGATAATTCACCTGGATGGGGGCCGGACGCAGGGCGGGGATTTTCGGGCGGACGCCGAGCGTGTGGCCTTTCAGGTCGATCAGGATGTCGACGCCATCATCACGGATGCGCTGGGCGGCCTGCGCGTGCGGCATTTGCCGCACATCGACGAAGCGATCGAAAGCCCGCACCAGCCGCGCCCGCATCGGGCTGCCGTCGTCGGGCCCGAACGAATAGGCGAACACCTCGAATCGCGCGCGGTCGTGACGCTCGAACAGTTCCGCGGTCAGCACTGCCGTCGCGTGGCGGTGGAAGTCGCCGGACAAATAGCCGAGCCGAATTCGGCGTTGCTCGGCCGGGCGGGCATGGCGAATCACGGCATCCGCCGGCGGCTTGACCGCCGCCATCCAGTTGCGGGCGCAGCGCAGCCGATCGGCGGAGTTCGCCGCCGTCGCGAGCAGCACGAACGGCGGGACCTCGCCTGACCCGCTGCGCACGATGTCGAGAATCGTCTTCTGGTCGCTCGCGTAATCCGTCCAGTCGCAGGCGCGGCAGCGCTGGTAGAACCGCTGGCTGAACGCGGAGGCATCGTCCGGCCTGAGCTCGAGAGCCCGCCGATAGGCCGCAATGGCAGCCTCGAGCGACCCTCGCTCCCGCAACGCATTGCCCAGATTGTAGTGAGCCTCGGGATAGGTTGGGTTCAGGTCGAGCGCCTGCCGCAAGTCCGCGGCAGCTTCCTCGAATCTTCCTTGCTCCTGGCGCACCAGGCCGAGATTGTTGTGCGCTTCCGCATAGCCGGGCCTCGCCTCGATCGCCTGCCGGAACGCCGTTGCGGCTTCATCGAGCCTGCCCTGCGCCTGCAACAGCATACCGAGATTGTTGCAGGCCTCCGCGTAACCCGGCCTGAATTGGATGGCCTGCTGATAATTGGCCATTGCCTCTTCGAGCCGGCCCCGGTCGTTCAGGACGATGGCCAGATTATAACGGGCTTCGGCGTAATTCGGTCTGAGCGCGATTGCGCGCGCCAAAGCGTCGAGGGCTTCGGTCGGGCGTTCCAGCTCGCGGAGCAGGACGCCGAGATTGACGTGCAGCTCGGGAGCATCCGGAGCCAGCTCGACGGCGCGCTGATAAGCGGCGAGCGCTTCTGCGAGCCGTTCCTGGCTTTGCAGCGCGATCCCGAGGTTGTAGTGGGCCTGGGCGTAGTTCGGCGCTACGGCGAGGGCCTGCCGATACTCGGCAATCGCTTCCTCGACGCGTCCGCGTTCCTGCAGCACCACGCCGATGTTGACGCGAGCCGCGGCATGCTCCGGCCTGAGCTTGACCGTCCGGCGGTAGGCGGCGAGCGCCTCCTCCAATCTGCCCTGCTGCTTGAGCGCGTTGCCCAGGTTGAAATGAGCGGCGGCGTAATCCGGCTCGAGCTCGAGCGCGCGCCGGAACGTTGCCAGCGCCTCGTCGATGCGGCCCTGCTGCGCCAGCAGATGCCCGAAATTGTTGTAGCCCTGCGCGTAACGCGGGTTGCCGGCGAGGGCGGCCCGAAACAGCTTCTCGGCCTCGGCGATATTGCCCTCTTGCGCGGCAATGATCGCCAGATTGCCCAGCGCGATGGCGTTTCGGGAATGGATCTTCAGGACGCGGCGATAGAGCCGCTTGGCATCCTCGAAGCCGCCGCGGACTTGCGCGGCGATGGCTTCCTCGAGCATCCGTTGCGTCGGCTCGTTCATCGCTTGAGAGACGTGTTGCCGGCGACCGCAAGGCCGGATAGGGCTGGTACTTGTCCGATCGGGCGGCCGAAGGCAAGCGGCAACCGTGACGCGTTCACATTTGCGACCGGCCGACGGTTCCCGTTGCGATTGCGACCTCCCAGTGGCGACTTCGATGCAAGCGGGCGCGCCCAAATCACCCGTCGGTCAAGGCCGGCAATGCGGGACCTGTACGGCATGCTGCGACGGCTGGCTCAAGATCGAAGTCTACGGCCATCAGGTCGATCGCGGAAAGCCGTGCCCGTTCAGCTCCGGCCAGTGTTGCACCATCTACCCGACGCGACCGCAGGATCCTTGCCGCGAGTTCATCTGCGGCTGGCTCGCTCGCAACAGTCCGTTGCCGGAATGGATGCGGCCCGAAAAGTCCAACCTGATCCTGCTCGCGAGCAACTTCACTTGGCGAGGCCGGCCGGTCGACGTCGCGGTGCCGGTGGGGGACCGGCCGCGGACCAAGGCGCTCGATTGGCTCAAGCAGTTCGCGACCGGCGCGCGGCGGTTGCTGCTATATCAGAGCTTCGAGGAATGGCATGCCTTCGGCCCGCCGGCGTTCCAGGCCGAGATGCGCGAGCGGATTTCTCGAGGCGAGAAGCCATGGCAATGATTTGCGGACAGCCGAGGATGGCAAGCCCCGCTGCCGCGATCGACCCCATGTCTCGATCCGATAGCCTGATCTCGCCGCAGGAGTTCCCCTTGCAATCATGAAACCGGAACGACAGCCAGCCGACGAACAATTCGCCGTGGCGCTCCGGCACCACCGGGCCGGACGGCTGATCGAGGCGGAGCGCCTGTACCGGCAAATCTGCGCGGCCGACACCAATCACGTCGGCAGCTGGCATCTGCTCGGCGTCCTCGCGCATCAGTTGGGCCGCAAGGATGCGGCCGACCTCATCGGGCGCGCGGTCGCGCTCAAGCCGGAATTCGCCGAGGCGCACAACGATCTCGGCGTCGTGCTCGGAGCCCAAGGGAGATTCTCCGAGGCAATCGTCTGTTTCGAGCACGCGGCAAACCTCAAGCCCAACTACGCCGAAGCCCGGCTCAACCTCGCCAATGCGCTCCAGACGCTGGGGCGGCTCGACCAGGCAGCGGCGACCTACGAGCAGGTACTGGCGATCGATCCCAAGCTCGGAATCGCGCACTACAACCTCGCCGCCACCCGCAAGCAACAGGGCAGCATCGAGCAAGCGGTTGCGCATTATCGCCGAGCCGTGGCGCTGATGCCGAATTTCGCCGAAGCCCACAACAATCTCAGCAACGCTTTGCGAGAGCTGGGCAGATTCGACGAGGCGGTGGATCACTGCAAACGGGCGCTGGCGCTCAAGCCGAACTTTGCCGGCGCGCACAACAATCTCGGCAATGCGCTCCGGGAGCTCAGCCGGCTCGATGAGGCTTTGGCGCACTACGAGCGAGCGCTGGCGATCGATCCGGCCTTCGCGCCCGCGCATTACAATTGCGGCGTGGCGCTCCGGAGCAAGAGCAAAATCAGCGACGCGAGGGCGAGCTTCGAACGCGCGCTGGAAATGCGCCCGGATTTTCTCGAGGCGAAGTTTGCCTTGTGCATGGCCCAACTGCCGATCTTGTACGCGGATGAACCGGAGATCGCCGGCGCTCGCGCGGATTATCGGCAACACCTGGTCGCGTTGCGCGACGACGTCGAGCGCAGCCGATCGCCCGGCGATCTCGCCGAAGCGGTCGGAGCGCATCAGCCGTTCTACCTGGCCTACCAAGGCGGCAACGATCGCGACCTGCAGGCCCTCTATGGGTCACTGGTATGCCGCATCATGGCGGCGCGGTATCCGCCGGGAGCGCCGCCGGCGCCGCCGCGCGAGGGCGAGCCGGTCCGGGTGGGCATCGTCAGCGGGTTTTTCCGCGGGCACTCCAACTGGAAGATCCCGATCAAGGGCTGGCTTGGCCAATTGGACCGGCGGCGATTCCGAGTGTTCAGCTATCACACCGGGGCCGAGCGGGATGCCGAGACCAAGACGGCCGCTGCGCTTTGCGAGCGCTTCGTCCAGGGGCCGTTGCCGCTCGATCGCTGGCGCCAATCGATCCTGGAGGATGCGCCGCATGTCCTGATCTATCCCGAGCTCGGCATGGACCCGCGCTGTGCCCAGCTGGCGGCGCAGCGCCTGGCGCCCGTGCAGTGCGCCTCGTGGGGGCATCCCGAGACCAGCGGCTTTCCCACCATCGATTATTTTCTCGGCAGCGAGCTGATGGAGCCGGCTGACGCGCACGACCATTACACGGAATACCTGGTGCGGCTTCCGAACCTGTCGATCTACTACGAGCCGGCCGATGCCGAGCCGGTCGTTGTGGATCGGGCCGAGCTAGGGTTGCGCGCGACCGCCAAGGTCTACTGGTGCGGCCAGTCTCTGAGCAAATATCTGCCGCAATACGATCCTGTCTTTGCGCGCATCGCGCGCGAAGCGGGCGATTGCCAGTTTGCCTTCATCGAATTTCCAGGAGCCGCACACGTCACCGACCTGTTCCGCACCCGCCTCGACCGGGCCTTTGCCGCGTTCGGGATGCGTGCGGCCGAGCATTGCGTCTTTTTGCCGAGGCTCGATCCCGATCGATTCCTGGCGGCGATGGGACAATGCGACATCTTTCTCGACAGTATCGGCTGGTCGGGCTGCAATTCGACGCTGGAGAGCCTCGCCCACGATCTGCCCATCGTGACCATGGCCGGGCCCCTGATGCGCGGCCGTCACACCGCCGCGATCCTGAGGAGGATGGAAATCGTCGACACGACCGCCGCAACGCTCGACGAATACGTTTCGACCGCCGTCCGGCTGGCCAAGGACGGGCCGCTGCGAACGGCCCTCAAGACCCGGATTGCACGGACCAAGCGTCGCGTCTATCGCGACGCAGCCTGCATTGCGGCGCTGGAACATTTCCTGGACCGTGAAGCGCGACGTGAAACTTCCGCTCCGACGTGATAGAGGTGACGAGCGTCCCGCGCGTGCCGCGAGCGCCGACGCTGGGCAGGAGGAACCTCGACCATGTCCATCCGAATCGGTGTCGCTGCTGCGGCCGTGCTGCTATTCGGCTCTTCCCCGGCAGTCCTGGCTGACGGCGCTCACGGCAAGACCGCGCACCGTCACCGGCATGCACACGTTGTCGAATACGCGGAGCCCGCGCCGCAAGCCGGCTTATCGGGGGGCCGCTTGGTCACGCACCCGGCATGGACCTTCGCGTGCGAGGGTGCCTATGGGCCCAATCGCGGGCCGGCGTGCGACATACCCGTTTGGGTGTACGGCAATCCGTGCGAGGTCGGCGTCGGCTGGGGGCGCTCGAGGCCATGCAACCAGCGTTGAGCGACGCGCCCACTAAGGTGTCCGCCAGTTCAGGTATTGGATGCGATACTCGGTCGCGCCGGACAGCAGCTCGACGTAGACGACGGGACCCGAGACCCGTATTTCAGCCGCCGTTTTCGGACCTTTGAACAGGACCGGCGCGGCCTCGTAGCCCGGCGTGTAGATCATCACGGCGCCGGTGGGCGGCGTGACCGTCACGATGATGGTGGCGGATACGGCCGTGGGCGGCAGATATTTCGAGATGTTCAATTCGGTAACTTCATGCGGCGCTTCCGGCTGCGTCTCGGCCTGTGCCAGCCGGTAATATTCCGCGGGCGGGTGCATATCGATCACGGCTCGATCCTCCGGATGCCCAGAACATTCCAGACCGGGATCATTTGCAAGCGCGGGCCAAGGTTACTCGCGCTCCGCCCGGAGGAACCAGCCCGCATAAGAAAAGGACAGGCTCGCTTGGCGGGCCTGTCCTTAGATCGCGCAGCCGGCGCAGCCGGATCAGAAGTCGAAGGTCAGGCCGGTCGAGACCGCCTTGATGGTGGCGCCGCCGATCGTGTCGTTCTGGGCATCGCGGCTGCAGAGCTGGTAGCCGTGTCCGCTTGCCCCAAGGCAGTAATGCGCGCCCATACCGTTCTGGAGCCAGGCGCCGACCAGGTACCAGCTGGCCCACTGGTTGAACCGATATTTGACGCCCGCATCGTACTGGTTGGTCGATTCATCAAATCGGTTCTGCTGGAACTGGCCGACCTGAACAATGGGGCCGGGCGACGTACAAGCTACGCCGGCGTTCGGATTGTTGAGGCTCAGACAGGCCGGAGCACCGGGGGTGTTAAAGGCATGAATGTAGGAGAAGCTGAACGACCAATGCTCGCCTACGGACTGTGTCACACTCGCGAACACACCGTCTCGCGAACGTTCGTTGAAGGGCTGCTCGAACGCGGCAACGTCACGGCGCATCCATTCGTAATAGGCATAGAGCTGCAGCGGCCCGATGGGATCCGTGAAGCGGTACCCGCCGCCGACCTTCGCGGCCCACTCGTTGTGGACCCCGGTGAAGACTTGCGAGCCGTCCGGAAGAAAGATCGGCGTGCCCCCGATGAAAGGCTCCAGGTTGTCGTCGCCGTGCCGATTGGAATGTTCGTGGAGCTCGTAGGCGGCCATCGCGGTGAACGGCCCGTTCTTGTAGCTCAGCGCCGCGCTATAGGCGTTGCCGTAGGAGCCGTCGGTGCAGCCATTGCCGCCGATGTTGCCCGGAACGGCGCCCCCGGTACCGGGAAAGTTGCTGCCGCTGCCGCGCGCCGATGCGCCGTTGCATTGGAAATAATCCCCGTAAGAATAGTCGCTGTTATCCCGGGCGTAATTCTGCCCGGGGGAAACCAAGGCAGAGAACTGCAGGCCGTTCCAGATCGGCGATTCGTACCAGATCGCGTGCGCCATGCGCCAATCGAACTCGGCCCTATTGTCGCCGCCGGTATTGCCCATGATCGAGTTGTAGTCGCCGACCGTGTTGGCGAATGGGTCGAATGCCGCCGTCGCCTTCTTGTACGGCGTATCGCTCTTGCCGGCCTTGATCGCCCCGTAGGGTCCTTCCACGCCCACGTAGCTGTCGCGGGTTCCGAACGCCGCGCGCTCGGTGGGCTGAGCCGCCGCTTCGACCAGCTCTTCGTATTGCAGGACGACCGCCCAGCCCGGATAGCCATACGGCGTGAGATTATGCCGCGCGCGGATGCCGAAATATGAAGTGTTGCTGGCGACCGCCCACTTGACGCCCTGGTCGAATACCCCGACGTCGAACACGTCGACCGACAGATCGGCGTGGCCGTAGATCGTGACCGTGGTGTTGTCGATCAGCGCGCCCATCGGGCTCGCCTTGGTGACGATGGGCTTGCCGCCGATCGTGAGCACCGGCGCCGGGGCCGGCGACGTGGCCACCGCGCCGTGGAGCACCGGGTTGCCCTTGAATTTCGCCGGATCGGTCGCGGCCGGAGCGGGCGCCGCCGCCGGCGCGGGCGCCGCCATGCCCCTGCCCTTGATCTCCCGAACCTGGTCGCGCAGCTCGGCGTTCTCCTTGGCGAGCTTCGAGTTGCTTTTTTCCAGCGCGTCCAAGCGCTGCATCACCGCGTCGAGGGTCGGATCCGCCCATGCGCCGGACGACATCATGGCGATACTCAGGGCGGCGGATGCCACCCCCAGCAGGTATTTCTTCTTCATCAAAGCCCCCATTTCCCGCACGCCCGGCATTGGACGTCAGGAATCCCCAGGCCGACTCGCAGGCAGGTTCCCCATCGATGCCCTCGGCATCATGCGCTGGGATGCGGCAATTGCAACGCGCGACAACAGCGGCGGCGGCTTTGCGATGAAAAAACGAGCGGGCGTGTTGTTCTTACAACATTTATTTTTGCGGTGCAGCAAAAGCAATGTCAGAGCCGCCGAAACGCCGGCTCGAAGGATGCAATCAACCGCCCGCCTGCTTCAGCCGTTCGGGCGCTTCGCCTGGAGTACCGGCAGCGCCGCGTTGGCGCTGTTCAAGAACTCGACCGTGGCGAACACCAGCTCGGTATCGCCGATGTTCTCGAGATCGTGCACCTTGAACTCGCCGTTCCGGTAGGTCTCGTGCCGGGTCTCGCCGGCCCGATAGGCGTGCTCGACGGTCGAGCCGTCCTGCAGGTGCTGCCGTCCGCGTCCCGGCGTGATCGCCGACCAGAAATAATCGAGCACGTGGCGATGAAATCCGACCCGTTCGCCGGGTTTCAGCCGGATCGTCCACACGCGGACCCGGTCGCTCTGCGACAATAGCTCGGTGCCTACGCAGCCGTTCGGATCCTGGCGCTCCTGCTCGAATTCGCGGACAAGCCATTGCGGCCAAGCGGTTTTCTCGGCGCGAACGGCCTTCTTGTCCATCATGGTAAGGGTCATGGCTCGCTCCCGCGATGCGATGGGTCGCTGCCAATGTATAACCGTGGGCCGTGTTGGCAAGGAAGCCGACGGCCGGGCGGCTCGGAGACGCAAACGTGGAACCCTCGCGGCGTGCGCTCGTGATCGGCGGCTCGATGAGCGGGCTGTTCGCCGCGCTGGCGCTGTCGCGCCGCGGCTGGACCGTCGAAGTGTTCGAGCGGGTCGAGGGCGAGCTTGCCGGCCGCGGCGCCGGGATCGTGGCGCAGCCGCAATTGCGGGCCGTGTTTCGCGCCGTCGGGCTCGATCCCGACGTCGAGCTCGGGGTCGAGGTGCGCCGGCGGCGGATGTTGGACCGCGCCGGCCAAGTGATCGGCGAGAGCGAATGCCCGCAGACCCTGACCTCGTGGGACCGACTTTTTCGCATGCTCCGCGATGCCTTTCCGGGCGAACGCTACCATCGCGGCATGACGCTCGCCCGCGTCGAGCAGCGCGCCGGCGGCGTCATCGCGCATTTCGCCGGCGGTGCGACCGCGACCGGGGAGCTTTTGATCGGTGCCGACGGCCTGCGCTCGAGCGTTCGCCAGCAATTCCTGCCGGATCTCGCGCCGCTCTATGCCGGTTATGCCGCCTGGCGGGCGCTCATTGCCGAGGAAGCAATCCCCGCCCCGGTCCACCGCGATCTGTTCGCCTACATGGTGTTCGCGCTCCCGCCCGGCGAGCAGATCCTCGGCTACCCGGTGGCGGGCCCGAGCGACGACCTGCGTCCCGGATACCGCCGCTACAACCTGGTCTGGTACCGGCCCGCGGACGAGACGACCGAGCTCCCGGACCTGCTGACCGACGCGTCCGGCAACCTGCATGACGTTTCCATTCCGCCGCCGCTGATCCGGCCCGAGGTCATCGGCGCGATGCGCACGGCGGCCGCAAAACTGGTGCCGCCGCAATTCCAGGAAATCGTGCGCCTGGCGGCCCAGCCGTTCCTGCAGCCGATCTATGACCTCGAAGCGCCGCACATCGCGTTCGGCCGGGTGGCGATCCTGGGCGATGCCGCTTTCGTCGCGCGCCCGCATGTGGCGGCCGGCGTGGTGAAGGCCGCGGAGGACGCGCTGGCGCTCGCCGAGGCGCTCGAAGCCTCTGCCGGCGTCGAGCAAGCGCTCCGAGTTTACGAAGCCGACCGCATCGGGGTCGGCCGGCGCATCATCGAGCGGGCGCGGCATCTCGGCGCCTATCTGCAGGCGGAGCTTCGCAGCGTCGAGGAACGCGATTTTGCCGCGCGCCACCGCACGGTCGAGGCGGTGATGGCGGAGACCGCCGTGATGGATTTTCTTTACAGGAATCAGAAATCAGAAGTCACAAATCAGTAGACACCGCGCAGTTCTGACAACTGACCGCTGATTACTGATTACTGATTACTGATTACTGATTACTGCCTCCTGATTCCCGCCATCGCTTCGAGCACCGCGCACACCGAGGCGGTGTCGTCGCCGCCGTGGCCGTTCGCCATCGCGGCCGCATAGATCGGGCCCGTCGCGCTGAACAGCGGCGTGGGGCAGGTGAGCTCGCGGGCGAAATCGCCGATGACGGTCATGTCCTTCTGCCAGGTTTTCACCCGCATGGTGACGTTGTCGCCGTCGTAGCGGTTCTCCGCCATCATGGGGCCGCGCAGCTCGAATACCCGCGAGGTGCCGGCGCCGGCCGAGATCAGCTCGAAAATCTTCTTCGGGTCGAGCCCGGCCTTGATCCCCAGCACGAATGCTTCGGCGCTCGCCACGTTGTGAATGGCGACGAGCAAATTGGCGACGAACTTCATCTTGGTGCCGTTGCCGAACGCGCCGAGATCGTGGGCCTGGCGCGAGAACGCGGCGAAGATCGGCTCGAGCGCGGCGACGCTCGCGCGCTCGCCGCTGGCGTAGACGACTAGGTCCTTGACCTTGGCTTGGGCGCCGGTACCGCTGATCGGACAATCGAGCAGGACGTGACCGGCGGCGCGCAATGCCTGCTCCGCTTCGATCTTGTCGAAAAGCGCGAAGGTGCTCATCTCGGCGAGGATGCGCCGGGGCAGCTTGGCCGCCGCGATCTCCGCGACGGTCGCGTGCAGCGCCTGCGGATCGGGCAGGCTCACGAGGATATTGGGCGCGCGTTCGGCGAGCTTCGCCGCCGCTTGCGCGATTTCGATCCCGGCCGCCTCCGCCTCGCCGCGGCGCGCCGCATCGATGTCGTGGCCGATCACGCGCCAGCCGTCGGCGACCAGATTGCGGCCGATCGCCCCGCCCATGAGGCCGAGCCCGATGATGCCGACCGGATTTTCTCGATCTGGTTTGCTCATTCCTGCTCCGATCTCGGTCTGCCTCGATGCAACGCTAGCACGCGAGGCCGTCACCCGGAACCGAGCGCACCGCATTGGCGAGCGGGAACGGGCGTGATATTGGCCCATCGTTGTCCCCCGGATTGCCAAAAAGCGGGAGCCGCCATGTCCGTCACCCTCGCGCCGGCCAGCACCATCGTCGAGGTCGCGCTGAAAAAAGGACGCGAGACGAATTGCGCGCCGCTCACCGTCGCCGTGCTCGATCCCGGCGGTCATCTCGTGGCGTTCAAGCGCGAGGACCGGTCGGGAATCTTGCGGCCCGACATCGCCATGGCCAAGGCCTGGGGCGCGCTGGGCATGGGGTTCGGCACCCGCGAGCTCGCCGATCGCGCGCAAAAGATGCCGATGTTCGTCAATGCGCTCGCCGCCGTCAGCGCCGGCCGCATGGTGCCGGTGCCGGGCGGAGTTTTGATCAAGAGCCAAGCCGGGGAAGTGCTGGGAGCGGTCGGCATTTCCGGCGACACATCGGACAAGGACGAGGCCTGCGCAGTCGCCGGCATCGAGGCCGCGGGCCTGAAGGCGGCGACCGGGGCGTAGTTCGCTGCCCGTAGCCTGCATGGAGCGAAGCGGAATGCGGGAGCGGCGCTCCCGGATTTCGCTGCGCTCCATCCGGGCTACTGGCCGTCCGCGAACGGCTCCGGAGCGCCCGCCGGCACCGGCACTTCGAATGCGTTGAGAGTCAAGGAGACCAGGCTGTAATAGCCGAGAATGCCGACGAGCTCGACCACGCCCGCGAGTCCGAGCACGTCGACGGCGCGTTGAAACGTCTGGTCCGACACACGGCGCGTTTCGATCAGCTCACTGGCAAACGCGTGAACCGCCGCTTCGTCCGCGCGCGAGAATTGCGGCGTCTTGGCGGTGCGGATCGCCTCGACCGCGGCGGGATCGATCCCGGCTTTGATCGCCATCGGGGCGTGCGCGTGCCACTCGAAGCTGGCGCGCCAGAAGGCGCCCGTCGTGATGATGGCGAGCTCGGAAAGCCGCGGCGGCAGGCTGGTGCCAAACCGGCAGAACGCGCCGAGCGCCTGGGCATGATCGGCAAGCTGCGGACTTTCCAGCCACACCCGCAACGGGCCGACCACCCTGCCGCGCGGCCCGGACACGATGGCGTCATAGGCGCGCCGCTGCTCGGGACTGAGCTTTTCGAGAACGAGATCGGGAATGCGGGGCATGGCGGGTTCCTGTTATCGCGATAAGCTGTAGACGCTACCGGAAGGAAGTACGAAGAAGACCTTAAGCCGATAAACGGCCGCTCAATAGGTCGTCACCACATAATAATGCCCTTGAAGGTGCTCGGCGGTCCACTTCCCGCCGAAGAAGCCGCCCGTTCGCTCGTTTGTACGCGCTGTCCATTCCGGCGATTGCTTGCCAGGCGCCAGCGAGAGCTCATCGCTCTCGTCATATGCCAAGACAATCGTGTTGAAGATGAAATACCCACCCCAATCGAAGAGGCGAAAACGTGGATTGTTGTCTTTCGGCAATTTGGCAACTTCGGCCTCGTAGTAATTCTGGAAGCTCCAAAGCCGAAGATAATAACCTGCATCAATGCCGACGGGTATCAAAATCAAGGAAGCCGTCGCAATCATGCCCGCTGCCAGTCGATAAAGCGATATTCCCCACCTTTTTTTGATCGCATTGAAGACCGCAAACGCCAGAAGGGTAAGCGCTGCAAGCAACCAGACAGGCACTATGGTTATTAGAATGATCAGCAATGTCGATGCGGAATACGATACGAGTACTCCGCAAGCAAACGGGATTGCGAGGGCAACGAGAATCCACAAAACCGCAAAGCTTTTGTTGACCTTGCTGGAACCGTGTGCCCATCGCAAGCCTTGCGGTGTATTCATTCGAGATCCTTCACAAACGTTTGGATCCCGGCTCTTGCTCGCTTCGCTCGCTCGCCCAGGATGAAAGCTTGGCTTTCATTTGATCGCCTGCGGGTTGATCGGCGAGCCGGTGCCCCCGGTGATCACCAGCGGCGGGCCGCAGAAAAAGAACTCGTAGACCTTGTCGCGCGCGCAATCTTCCGCCAGCTCCTTGAGATGGAACATCTCGCCCATGGTGAGCCCCATCGCGGGGATCACCACCCAGTGCCAGGGCTGGTTGACCTCGGTGGTTTCGTTGGGCCGCACCTCGACGCCCCAGGTATCGGCGCAGATCGCCGCGATCTGCTTTTCCTGGCACCAGTAGCAATTCTCGAACTTGACGCCCGGCGCGTCGCCGCCCGCATAGCCGCCCCATTTGCCCGATTGCAGGCAGCGTTCCATCTGGCCGGTGCGGACAATCACGAAGTCGCCGCGGTGGATTTCCACGTTCTGCGCCTTCGCGGCCTTGTCGAGCTCGTCGTTGGATATGCCGTAGCCGTCCTCCAGATAATCGACGCCCTTGTGCCGCGCGATGTCGAGCAGCACGCCGCGCCCGACCATCCTGGCGCGCGAGTGCTCGATGCCGAGCTTGCCGAGCCCGTTGCAGTCGACCAGCCGCGCGTCGTAGCCGTTGTACATCTTGTCATCGAGAAAGATGTGGCCGAGCGAATCCCAATGGGTCGCGGCCTGCACCGGCATGTTGATGGCGTCGTCGGCGTAGAGCAGCTTGCCCTGCCGGCCGGCGGCCGCATCGGTTCCGGTCGCCAGCATGGTGTGGATCGGATTCCAGCGTCCGCCGAACAGGCCGGTCTGCGGGCCGTTGCGGTCGAGCGGGATGCCGAGCGCGAAGCTCTCGCCGCGCTTGATCAGGCCCGCCGCGGCGACGATGTCCTCCGGCGTGACGTGATTGAGCGTGCCGATCTGGTCGTCGCGCCCCCAGCGGCCCCAGTTCCTCAGCTTCTCGGCGGCTTCGTACACCGCCTGCTTGTTGACGCTGATGCCCATCGGCGTTTCTCCCTGTTCTTGTTTGGACCGCCATCGGTCAGAACCCGACCTGGTCGCCGCCCTTGAGCGAGAGGATCTCGCGGGCTTCGTCCGGGCTCGCGAGCTCGAGGCCGAGGCCCTCGACGATCTGGCGCGCCTGTTTGACCTGCATGGCGTTGGATTCGGCGAGCTTGCCCGGCCCGATCCACAGCGAGTCCTCGAGCCCGACGCGCACGTTGCCGCCCATGGCGGCCGCCATGGCCGCGATCGGCATCTGGTTGCGGCCGGCGCCGAGCACGGACCAGTGATAGTTCTCGCGCCCGAACAGCCGGTCGGCGGTGCGCCGCATGTGGATCACGTCCTCCGGATGCGGGCCGATGCCGCCGAGGATGCCGAACACCGATTGCACGAACAACGGCGGCTTGACCACGCCGCGCTCGGCGAAATGCGCCAGCGTGTAGAGATGGCCTATGTCGTAGCACTCGATCTCGAATCTCGTGCCGTTCTCGGCGCAGGTGGTGAGGATGTGTTCGATGTCCGCGAAGGTGTTCTTGAAGATGCGCTCGCGCGAGCCCTCGAGATACGGCTTCTCCCACTCGTGCTTGAAATTCTTGTAGCGGGAGAGCATCGGGAACAGCCCGAAATTCATCGAGCCCATGTTGAGCGAGGCGACCTCCGGCTTGAAGGTCGCGGCCGGCCGCACCCGCTCCTCGATCGACATCGTCGGCGCGCCGCCGGTGGTGATGTTCACCACCACGTTCGAACGCTGTTTGATCACCTTGAGGAACGGCGCGAACGCCTGCGGCGACTGGTCGGGCCTGCCGTCCTTGGGATCGCGCGCGTGCAGGTGCACGATTGCAGCGCCGGCCTCGGCGGCGCCGATCGCCGCATCGGCGATCTCGCTCGCCGTGATCGGCAGGTGCGGCGACATCGTCGGCGTATGGATCGAGCCGGTGACCGCGCAGGTGATGATGACTTTGTGGCCCTTGGCCATGAGGTTTTCTCCCTTTTCCAAGTACGCGCGCCGCGCTGGCTGCCATATTTTCAGCGGCGTTTCGGACCTGCTCTATTTACCTTACTTGTCGACGCTCGCCGCAATGGCTTCGATCGCCAAAGGAGCAAGCTCCGCCTGCACCACATCCCAGACCACCTTGTTCGATACCGTATGGTATTCGTGCCTGAGCACGCTGCCGATACCCGCGATACTGGACCAGCGGATTTCTGGCCGCGTCGCTTTGAGTTCGTCTGGGATGCGCCGACTGGCCTCCGAAATGATCTCGATTGCTCGCTGAATTACGAATCGAAATTCCCAATCCGCCTCGAATTCTGCAAAAGTCTTGCCGGCTATCTTCGATTGTACGCGCTCGATCGTCTCGAGGATGTCATGAATGGCGGGACTTGCGGCTCGCGTCATCAGAACACACGAACTGCGGTCCGTTCGATCTCGTTGCGCAACATCGGATGCAAGCTGTCGCGGGTCGTTACATCGACTTCGATGCCGAGTTCCTGTTCGAGCAACAGCTTGATATCCACGAGATCCACCAGCGAAAACTTCTTGGCGGGATCGTAGTCGACGAACAGGTCGAGATCGCTGTCGCGCGCGGCCTCCACGGATCACCGAGCCGAACAAGTACAGCGACGTTGCCCCCCGTGCCCTCACGGCGT
>WNFC01017850.1_pt1 | contig 15145 bp, 15 predicted proteins | sample 5400541 | NCBI WGS metagenome assembly WNFC01 (sample SAMN13153342, study PRJNA577476) | soil metagenome | isolation source: 120 cm saprolite under Douglas fir tree site 2 hole 2 replicate 1 | place: USA:California | collected 2015-04-18
GTTCCTGGGCTTCACCTACATCCGCGGTCGATCCCGCCGGGGAAACTTCCACCTTCAACGGAAGACTCGGCGGGACCGCCAGCGGGCGGACGTGTGACCTTCATCGTCCGAAACCGAACTCCTGAGATCATCTAGGCGCTGGATGCGCAATACCAGCTAGTCGGCTGTGAACAACGGGTAAGCCTTTGAGTTTGAATCGATTCAGGCGGTGCCTCAGTAATCGCATTCGCCGGTTTGTCTGCATGTGAGTCAAAAAGCTGGCGAATTGCCCCTGTCACGCGGACGGGCTTGCGCCGTGGAATCGGCCCTGATTCACTCCGGCGAGCCACCGCGTTCGGAGCCGCCGATGCGCCCCAAAGAGCCCCTCACGACAACGACGGATGACCTGTTCCGCGCCCGCCTGAGCAACATCATCAATCCGCGCCACGAGCTGGTCCGGCTGGCGCAAATGATCGACTGGCGGATGTTCGAGACGGCGTTCGGGCCGCTCTACGCGGAGGTCGGACGGCCGGGGCTGCCGACGCGGTTGATGGTCGGGCTGCACCTCTTGAAGCACGTCTTCAACTTGTCCGACGAGGTGGTGTGCGCGCCCCTTCGACAAGCTCAGGAGGGTGGAGAACCCGTACTACCAGCATTTCTGCGGCTTTGATTACTTCCGGCATGACCTGCCGGTCGACCGCTCCTCGATGACGCGCTGGCGCGAGCGGATCGGCCCCGCCGGCATGGAGGTTCTGCTCAAGGCGACGATCGCGGCGGGTCTCGATGGCGGCGTTGTCGCGGCGAAGGAGCTCGAGCGCGTGACCCTCGACACGACGGTGCAACCGAAGGCGGTGACCCATCCCTCTGATGCCCGGCTCTACCACCGTGGCCGCGAGATCCTGGTCCGTCTCGCCGCCAAGCACGGCCTCGTGCTGCGCCAGAGCTACGCCCGCCTCGGCAAGCGGGTGCTGCGCAAGGCCGGCGCCTATCTGCATGCCCGCCAGAACAACCGCGCTAAGCGCGAGATCAAGCGGCTCAAGACCTTTCTCGGCCGGGTGACACGCGACATCCGGCGCAAGCTCGCCGGCGACGCGGCGCTGACATCGCACTTTGCCCGCGCCCTCGCCCTGGTCGATCGGCTGCTCGCCCAGCAGCGGCACGACACCGGCAAGCTCTATTCCTTGCACGCGCCCGAGGTCGAATGCCTTGCCAAAGGCAAGGCGCACAAGAAGTACGAGTTCGGCGTCAAGGTCAGCGTCGCGGTAACAAACCGCAGCGGCTTCGTCCTCGGCATGATGGCGCTGCCAGGCAATCCCGGAGCCTGCCCTCGGGCCGGCCGGAGGCCGGACCCGGGGGACGGCCACACCCTCGACGGCGCCGCCCGTCAGGTCGAGCGTCTCACCGGCACGCCGATCGCGCGGCTCTACGTCGATCGCGGCTATCGCGGCCACAACGACCGACGCAAGGACCGCGTGTTCCTCTCCGGCCAACGCCGCGGCCTCACGCCGACGATCCGCAAGGAGCTGCGCCGCCGCAGCGCCATCGAGCCGGCCATCGGTCACATGAAGAGCGACGGCCGCCTCGGCCGAAACTACCTCCTCGGCACGCTCGGCGATGCGATCAATGCGATTCTCGCCGGCGTCGGCTACAACCTCCGGCTAATCCTCAACTGGCTGAGGGCTCTTTTTGCTCTCATCGTCACTGCCCTCTTGCGCATCGAGCTGCCGCAAACCCAAACGCCAGCCATCGCATCGCGATGAAAATCCCGTTGTTCACGGCCGACTACCTTAGCGCTTCGACGATCTTCTGATCGTAGAGGCGTTCCCAGGTTGCTCGCCGGCGATATCGGCTCAAAATAGGTGAGACGTGCTCAGGCGAACAAGAAGACCAGCAATGCCACCGCTGCGAAGCGGACCACCAAGCAGCCGACCAGGGCCAAAAAGGAAACCGGGAGAGCCGCAGCGGCGAAGCGTCCGGCCGCGCGGACGACGAAGGCCCCGAAGCCAGCAACGAGATCGAAGACGCAGCGAACGACGAAAGCCAGCGCCCAGAAGTCTAAGCCAAAGCGCGTTATTGCGGCCAGAAAGACGCCGCCGAGGGCCACAACCACTGCCGCGGGCGTCGCGGCACGCCGCTCAGCAGTAACATCGACGGCTCGGCACGCGGCCGCCTCGCCACCCCCTGTCAGCACCCCCAACAGGATCACACAACCACCATCACCCGTGATTCCAGTTGTGCCGCCCCGGGGGCCAGCCTCAGCAGCAGCGCCGTCATCAAGCGCGGTGCCACCCGACCCGTCGACACCTCCACCGCCGTCGATCCAGCCGGCAACCGCCTTGGGAACGGGAAACGTACCGGCGCCGTCGTCCTCAATGCCGATGAAGCCGCCGGAGTCGACGTCAGACGGTAGCGGTGCCTAATGCTTCGCGAGGCCTCTTGTCAGACGCCGGCGGCGCCGACGCCGCCGCCGTGAGGAATGTGGGATACCTGGCTGACATTACGCTGCGGATCTTCGTGGTGCCAGATCCCGACAGTCTGCTAAGAGAGGCGAGGCGGCGCATGTAGCGCTACCCAGCGGACTGGATGTGTGCCTGCTCGGTGCAGATGAACGCCAACGCTCGGTGGCGATGCCATCAAACGCAGCAGCGACGGTTATCGGCTCTACGACGCTGCTCAGATCAAAGGCAAGGTGGTTGATCGAAGCCATCCGGCGCGCGAGGCGCGGTGGGGCCATTAAGCTTTCGCCGCCTTCGCTCTTTGCTGCGGCTCGTCTACGCGCAGGATCTCGACCCCAGGCGGCGAGACAAGAACCTCGCTGAAGGCGTGCATCCAGCCGCCGGTCTCATTGCTCGAGCCGATGCCGCGGTTTCGGAACTGGTCGAGCTGGTCGAGTTTCGTCAGCTCGACCTCGAACTGCAGCGCCACACCACCGTGGCCGCGGGTCAGCGGCACCAGCAGGCGTGCATTCAGGCCTTCGTTGCGGGCGGCCTCGACCTCGCGGCGGATAAAGTCAATCGCGCGCTGCCGATTTACTGGCAGCACGTCATACGAAAAGCGAGCCAGGTACATCGCGCGCTCCTGTCTTTCCTGTCATCGTTCGTCACGTCCGCACAAAGCAATCCCTTGTACCTCAGTACTGGGAAGTGCCGCCGAGCGCTCGTCGAATAACCGCCCTGGCGGTATGAGTGGCTGCACAGAGCCGTGTCGCATCCATAAAGATAGGCTGAGGTGGCTGCCTTGGTAGGGGCGGCCGGGTGGCCCATAACACGACGACGCGTAGCAGCGGGGTTGTGGGGTGCCGCTCATTCGCCGTCAAAACAATCGGGGTCGCTTCGGGGATCCCGCTGTATGCGTCGCTGGAGCTCAGTCGGGCAACATGGCTTGTCACCTCCCTGGCGCCGGGAAGCGACAGAATGTCGAAGCACTCGACAGCAGGAGGCGATGGTGGCGCGTTGCTCGGTCTGCTGGAGCGGACGCGGATGCAGCAGGTAGCGGGGCATCCGGTAAAGATTGTAGCGATCCAAGAGGCTGGACTTGACGGCTTCTGGGTGCACCGGGGTGCACAAGCGCGGCGCGCACGCTGTCGCGATCCGTCGCAATGCCGTTCGCGAAGGAGGACAGCGGGTTCTCTCGAGCCGCGGTGATCCAGGCGTCGAGCTCGTCTACCGCACGGGTGCGAATCACGGCGTGAAAGCGATCGAGCAGGTCGCGTGCGGCGATCAGCGTCGGCACACCTTGCTCGATGAGAGCCATGGTCGAAGCGAAGGCGACGGGGATGCGATCGCGCTCGGCCGTCAGAAGTCGAGCGACCATCCGTGCCGATGGTGGTTTTCGCGGTCGCCGATCGGCCATCGGCGCTTCATCGAGACGGCGCCGCTTTGCCCATTCGGCGACGACGCGGCTGGATCCTGCGAAGCCTGCATCGCGCAGTCGGCGCCAGATCTCGCTGGCGTTGTGGCATCCTGCGCGCCGATAAGCATCGAGCGTGGCGAGATGCGGCTCCAAGGTGCTCATGCGGCTTCGGAACACGTCGGTGCCGCCGCCGCGAACGATCCGCCGAACGGTCATCCTCGCCAGACCGAGTCGTCGGACGATTTCTTTGATTGACGTGCCCACGCGCGCCAAGGCGAGGACGGCGTCGGTGATTTCCTTTCGTCTTCGATAGCCCTCCCATTGCCGCCGCTCGGCGCAGGTGAGCGTCGCCGGATCGACGACATTCGCGTGGAGGGTCTCACGGAGGAGCCGGCCATCTCATCTGGTCGAGCGCTGTGGCTCGCATACCAGAAGCTGGACAACCACGAGCAGGACCCGGAGCGGGCCAGGCGCAACGCGAGATCGCCAGGGGGATGGGGCTACCACACTTGACCAGGGGACAAAACGTCCTCGACAGGACGTTACTACACCTGTCAGCCGGGCCGTCCACCTACCCCCCCTCGGACGCCCCGCGCTGAACTCAGCCCCGCCCTAACCGGCGGGGCCTTTTCTATGGCGGATCCTTGGCTCCCGCTCGGACCAATCTTGATCGGGAGTGGCTCTTATTCTCCTCGTTGAGGATGCGGATTTCGTCCCTGACAGTCCTGTTGGGATCAGCCAGGGAAGGAATGGATGACAACAGATCGTAAGTGCAGGTATCGGAACCTCCGCTGACCTGCCCCTGAGATTTTCCTCCACGGAGAGTTAGAGTCCGGCCCTGACTTGCATCAGCGCTTCAACGACCTGCCGAGTGATGTCTGTCGCCGCTATATCGTCCCTCGGCGAGCCAGTGGCGAACTGGCAATGCGTTATGGGGCGTCCGGCGACCGACCCGGGGCACGGATCTCTCACGCGCTCAAGGCGACCGACCGACTGCGCCAGATAACTCGAGCGCCTCGATCTCTGGCTCTCCGTATCCGAGTTCCAGTAGTACCTCGCGCGTGTTCGCGGACGGCCGAGGCGGCGGTCGCATCTTGAATTGCATCTTTCCGCCGAGCTTGAATCCAACGTTCGGTACATTGATGTCCCGATCGAACGACGACGAGCTGGCCGACACGCGCGACAGCGCGGCGCTGCACATCTCCTTTGCCGAGGGCGGTGTTGGAGCGAACGAGTATTCCAGCAACATCCAAATTGCCGAGTTAAACGCCCTGAACGCCGCCATCGCGGTAATCCGCTGGAAGAAGCTCTTCGGGGTGTATCGGGACTCGCGCAAAGAGGTGTATGCGGGCTACTCGATCGCGAGCGGCGAGATGGTCGTTGAAGGCGCCTTATGAATCGCGTGTCACAGGTTCAGCCGAAGTTCGTCGAATTCATTCCAGAGCAGCTCGAGGTGGGTGTTCTCTATATTTCGCGGCGCTATTCGACAGCGTCACACCTGTGCTGCTGCGGCTGCGGCCTCGAGGTAGTCACGCCTCTCAATTCCGCGAAGTGGCGTCTTACCGAGCGCGCCGGCAGCGCGTCGCTAGCACCGTCCGTCGGCAACTGGAGCTTCCCCTGCAAGTCACACTATTGGATCACGGGAAACCACATTCGCTGGGCACGCGCGATGGCGCCCAAAATGATCGCGGCTGTGAAGGCGCGAGACCGGTTCGATGCCGTCGAGCTTGGGAAACTTCGCGCCGGTCGAGTTCGCGCAATCGCTCAGCGCACGTTGGGAGTATGGAACAAGGCTAAGGGCTTGATCAAAAGCTGGTTGCGTCCCGGAAGTGCCGATCGACCCCGATAAGGTCAGCTCGTCGATTGCCGGCTGACCTCAGGATGTCGTCGGGGGCAGCCTCTTGCAGCACCGGTGATTTGGCGCGGCTTCGTCGAACGATCGCCCGCGCGCCGGCGGCGCGCGGGCGAAATTCGTTCGCGGGCAAGCCGGGACCGCTGCAGCGGCCCCGGCCCCTGCCTACTCCGCTGCGCGACCGATGGCCTCGGCATTCGCACACTCGCTGTGCGCTGCCGCCACCGGCTCCAGGGTCCGCAGCAGGGACGGCAGCCACCGCTTGCCGGCGAGCAGGCGTTCGGCGTGGCTCGCCATCTCCGCTTTCTTGAGGCTGGCGATGCTCTCCGCGTCGCGCTCGCTGGCGCCGTCCCGCACGGCCTCGACGATGCGGGCCTTGGTCACCCGACCAAGATAGAGGTCAACGGTCGGCGCCCAATAGTCGGCCATGTCGAGCCCGACCGCCTGGGCCAGCGTGTCGGCCTGCGCAAGCCGCTTCGGCTCGTGAGTCCACGGTACGCGTACCGCGTTCACCGTCCGGGCGGCGCAGTGGGCCAGCAGCGACAGCCGCGTCGCGTCGTCCTGGGCGATCAGCCACGCCCACAGATCGGAGTCCTTCTTGGGCAGCATGCCGGCCCAACGGTCATGCCGTGCCGCGACGGCCCGTGCGGCCGTGCCGTCGCCGACGCCGTTTCCGAACGCCACCGGTCCCGCCTCGATCTTGAGGCAGGTATGCGGGTTGACGCCGACGCCGTAGAAAGTGCGGAGCGCGAGCGCATGCACCACGGCGGCAAGCGCCACGTCCGGCCTGCCCGCCAAACGATCCTGCAAAGCAGCCGTCCGGTGAAGGGTCAACTCCTCGACGAGCCGATCCGACAGCGGCTTGTCGTCCGGCTCAGCCTCCTCCGATCCGATTGCCTCGCCCTCGCTGTCTGGCGCCTCCCCCGGCGATGCATCGTCCGCCTCGACGACGGATGACGGCTCGACAACGGGCATATCCTCCGGCCGTACGAACCCGCGTTCGATCCGCACCGCGCCCTCATGGCCGAGCGTGACGAAGGCCCCTCCCCGCGCCACGTCCTCGGGTCGGTACGCCTCCTGACCGCGCAATGCGTCGATTGCGCTCTCCAGCCGCTCCAACTCGGCCGCGATCTCGTCCGACACCTCGCCGTCATGCTGGAGCGCGAGCGCTTCGTATTCGGCCTCCAACGCCGCAAACCGCTCTTGCGCCTCCGTTGTCTGCGGGATCGCTTCGGGATAGACCCGGCGCAGCCCGGCAGCGTGGCCGTGTGGGAACTCGGCCTTGACCTCGCACCACTTCCAGCCCTCGGCCGCAATGTCGGCCGCCGCCGCCTCCAGCTTCGCCAGCACCAGCCGGTCGAGCAAGGCGGTGTCGGTGAAGTATCCGCCATCCGTCTCGTCGAACAGATCGCGGAGGATGACGCCGCCGGCCGCTTCGTACGCGTCCGCGCCGACGAACTTCGCGCGCCGATCCTGGGCAGGCACCTGCCCTTGCGTGAGCAACCGCCGAATCATGTGGCGGTCCTTGTTCCACGACAGCTCCGACCAGACGCGCTCCTGGGCGGTGTGGTCATCGGTGATGGTGAAGGCCATCAGCTGTTCGAGATTCATGTCGCCATTGCGATAAACCTGCATCAGCACGGGACTGACCGCGCCGAGCTTCATCCGCTGCTTGACCACCGCTGGAGTCAGGCCGAACCGGGCGGCGATGTCGTCCACGCTCTGGCCTTGCTCGGCATGCAGTTTCGCGAACGCCTCGTACTGGTCGGCAGGATGCATCGGCAGTTGATGAAAATTCTCGGCGAGGCTGATCTCGGTCGGATTGCTCGCCTCCTTCACAATGCACGGCACCGGCGCGTTCTTCGCGAATGCCTTCCGCGTGGCAAGCAGCTTCATTGCCGCGAGCCGACGCGCGCCGGCGACGACGGCGAACTTGCCTGTCGCCGCCCCGTCGCGATTGAACACGGGCTGAACCGACAGATTCTGCAACAGCCCGTGGGCGCCGATACTCGCCGCCAACTCCTCGATGCCGACACCCGCGCCGGTCTTGCGGACATTCGCCGCCGAGGGAACCAGCTTGCTCAAGGGAATTTCTCGTACCGCATTCATTGCCTCTCTCCTTCTCTTCAATCACACGGCGAAGCGCGCGTGCGTGCTTCCCGGGGCCGCGCGAGCGGTAGGAGAGAGGGGGGCGAGGACCGGCGCGCGGGGCCGGGTTGCGCGCGAGCGGGGCTGATGCCGCCGTGGCGGCAGTCGTAGACCTCGTCAGCCCTGCGAACAGCCCTGCGAACGCGCGCGGCCCTGCCCCGCAACAGGCGGTCCTCGCGGGGGAGAGAGGGCAACGCCCTCTTTCCCCACGCCGGTCCGCGTGAGCGCAGCGGGAGCGGATCACCACCAGGCTGCAAGGAGGCCGCCACGGCGGCGGGGACGCGCCGATGAGCGATCGGGCGGCGCTGATAGCGCGCCCCGCGACACGCCCGCAGGAGTGCCCCTCGCGGGCGCGGGACCGAGCGTGGCCGCCCGATCGCTCGCCGTATTCTGTCGAACCACTATCGCGTGAGGATCGTCACCGGATGGTCGAGACCCGGCCCGATATAAAATCGGGCTCGGGACTCGAGGAGCCCTGCAATAGCGGTGAGAGTAGAGCCGAACCGCCGCAGGCGGGCACGCCCGAATTCCGATCGTGTCCCGGGACGTGGTGTAGGAGCGGTGCTCCTTAAATATCTGACAAAGGACCTTATCAAAGATAGGCGGCTGCCGAGTTTTCTCGCCAACAATCCCACTGGCTGCCCCGGGATAACACACGCCGTCATCCTCTCCCGGCCGCGACCGATGCTGCTCGAACCTAGCCGATCGCGCCCACCCCAAGCCCGATTGCTCATCTGACCCGCGAGCGCCGCACTCACACGACAAACCGCGCCAAGGCATGGATTAGTTCTCGAAACTGTCCCTGATGTTGCGGAGATTTGATGTCTTATTCGCCGCAAATCGCGCGGTGATTAGGCTTGCATCTGCGGAGATTAGGCCCCATATTCACCGCAGAAGGTGCGGAGATTATGGCGACCTACATCCACGAGCTAAAAGACTGGCCATCGTTTCACTGGAACCAAGCGAGCCTCGAAGGCCGCCTTGGCGCCGTCCGCCACCTTCAAGGCCGGCTGATCGGCCGAATGGAGCATCTTGGATTCCGCCTTCGTGCCGAAGCCACCCTGCAAAGCCTGACCGAAGAGGTTCTCAAGTCGAGCGAGATCGAAGGCGAGCGGCTCGACAAGGAACAGGTGCGATCGTCGCTCGCACGTCGGCTCGGGGTGGATATCGGCGCTCTTACACCTGCTGATCGCAATGTCGAGGGCGTGGTTGAGATGATGCTCGACGCCACGCAGAAGTACAACGAGCCGTTGACCGATGAACGATTAATGAGCTGGCATTCGGCGCTTTTCCCTACTGGGCGCAGCGGCATGAGCAAAATCACGGTCGGCGGATGGCGCAACGACCGTTCGGGTCCGATGCAAGTCGTCTCCGGTGCGGTCGGTCGCGAGAGGGTTCACTTTGAAGCTCCCGCCGCGCGCCGGATCAATAAGGAAATGCGAGCATTTCTACGCTGGCTCAACGGCCACGACGGCATGGATCTCGTACTGAAAGCCGGCGTCGCGCATCTGTGGTTCGTGACCATACATCCCTTGGATGACGGCAACGGGCGCATCGCGCGTGCCATCACCGACCTCGTTCTCTCGCGCTCGGAGGGGAGCGCGCAACGCTTCTACAGCATGTCGACACAGATCCGACAGGAGCGGACCGACTACTACGACATCCTCGAGGCGACGCAAAAAGGCGATCTCGATATCACGCTCTGGCTTGAGTGGTTTCTTGGTTGCCTGGGTCGAGCCTTCGAGGGCGCCGAGACGATGTCGGCTGGCGTGCTCAAGAAGGCGCGATTTTGGGAGCGATACGCCGGGGCTTTCTTGAACGATCGGCAACGGACCATGCTCAATCGGGTGCTGGACGGGTTCGAAGGCAATCTCACGTCGTCCAAATGGGCGAAGATCACCAAATCCTCGCCGGACACCGCCCTCCGCGACATCGAGAGCCTCATCAGGCAGGGAATTCTCGTGAAAGACGTCGCAGGCGGTCGAAGCACGAGGTACCTCCTCGCCGAATCCACATGAGGGGTGGGACACAAATTCGCTCACCGCTTCTCGCTGGCCGTCGACACCCCGGCGACACTCGGCGAACCTCGGCTATCACGCAAGCGTAACCGTACGGTCGCTGTCGCGCGCCTCGGTGTCGCTAGACCATAGCGAACATCGTCGAGCGCCTCACTCAGCCGCCCGCTGGAGCAACACCACATTCCCAGCAGGCGGGTTGACGATGCGGCTGACTTCAGCAGCCAGCTTTTCGAGCGCCATCTTCCGCTCGCGGCCGTAATCGTGCTGATCATAAACACCCTCGACGCCGACGATGGCGTGGCCAAGCACACGCTCGGCGTGGAAGCGCTCGACGCCAGCGCGCATCATCAAGCTCTTTGCCGTGCGGCGAAGATCGTGCAATTGCCATTGCGGTAGCGCTGCGCCAAGCTTCGCCGTGATCTTCGTGACAAGCGTCCTCTTGCACGGGCCAAGTCCGTTGAAGTATCGGTCGCGGCGTCCGGGGAAGACGTACGGATTCCCCACGATAGGCGTCTGCGATCGGATGACGTCGAGCGCTAGCCCCGGCAGCGCCAGGACTCCACCGTTGCCCTTCTCGCGCGCCTCGCTCGCGATCGTCCACACGCCATCGGCCGACACGTCAGTCCACTTCATGGCCGCAACCTTCTCGCACCGCTGGCCCGAGAGGAGGAGCAGTTTGAATACAGAGCCGAAGCGGCCACATGTATCGAGAATCGGCCATATCGCGCGGATTTCGTCATCGGTCAAAATGCGTTCGCGCTTCCGCGCCTTGCTGCGCGTCATGCCCTTCACAATCGGATTGACGTAATCGTTCGAGCGAGTGGCGTACCAGTTCATGATGGCGCGCACGTTGGCGAGAACCAAATCTGCCTGCCGAGCGCCGTGGTTGTCCTCGACAGAGTCAAGCAGCTTGGCAACATCGCTGCGCTTGATGTCGACGAAATCGCGCTGTCCCAACACCGGGTAAACGTATCGAGCCAGGCATCGCTTGATTTCACCTTGCGAGCGCAGACCTTGCTTCTCGACATGCCGCACGACGTAGTTTCTCGCGACGGTCTCAAATGTGTCGGGCTTGGCTAGCGGCGGCGCGAAGGGGACAAGTCCGGCCTGAATTCGCTTGATGGCCTCGCGCGCTTTCTCGCGCGCCTCGTCAATCGTGAGCTTGTCGGTCTCGCCGATCGTCGCCCACACTTGGTTTTTGCCCTTGGGCTTGGTCGGATCGCGCGCGACGGCGACGAAGGATTTGACGCCGCCCGGCGACACGCGAACGTAGTGGCCACGCAATTCGGGATCGGGCTCGTTATAGCGAGCGGGCTTCGGTTTCAAATCCTTGACGCCATTGTCGGTGATCGTCTTGCGGCGGGCCATCGGTTTTATCCTGGGCTAACACTGGGCTAACAATGGGCTAACAGAACACCCTCGAACACCGTCGAACAACGATGCACAATTATCCAACAATACCAGGGGTTTTCAAGATATTTGTGCGACAGTGTTAGTCGAGGTTCGACCAATTTTTGTGACTGTTAATCAGGTGGTCGCTGGTTCGAGTCCGGCCCGGGGAGCCATTCTACAGGTGGGCGGGTCGCAGCACGGCCTCGCTCCGATGCAACGGAGTGACGCTGCCCTCTATTGAAGCCGCGGTCGTCGATGAGGCATCCGTCTGCGCTTGAGCCGAGATGCTCGATGCCGAGCATGAGGCTGCCCGTTACGGTGCGCAAACTCATCTTCGAAAGCCGTAGCGTTACGAACTCTCTGCGAGCAAGCTCGCAATGAGGGTTAGAAAAAAAGAGAAGGGTTAGTAAAAAGACCAAATTTTCAGTTTCGGAACGGTCACAGAGAAAGAGCCTCGCCGGGAGGCGAGGCTCTTCCCCTAATGCTACTCCCTGTCAAGCGCGGGTGGAAGCAACACGAGGGTGGTGGTCCTTGCGGTGCGCCTCGTCATCGCGAAGGCGGAACTCAGGGCTCGATCGTTACCAGCAAGTCAAGTGCCCTGCCGATCAGCGTCGCCGCCACGAACAGGAAGACAATCGCCCACGCTCTGGCGACATCGCCCCATGATGTTGCTGCCGGCCCCTCCTCTTGGAAGGGCGAGAAGCGGAGCGCTACCACGGCTGCCTCCCATCCACCGCTAACGACGACTCGAGCGGCGCAAAAATCGCGGCCCAAATTGACCGCTCGCCAAACGATAGCAGCGCCCTCGCGTCGGTTGTGTGAAGCATTTCACAGCCCCAAATGGGCGCAGGGAGCCATTTTCCCCACAATCGAATAGGGACCCAGCGCCGTGTGCGGGAACACGGCGCGCCCCTAAGCGTTGAATTAATGAAAAGCTGCTCTCGCTCGAGGCGCCAAGATGCTCGCGACTCGCATATTGATGCGCATGATGTTCGTCTCATCGTCAATGGTGGTTGCGAGTGCCTACGGACGGCCGCCGGAGAACGCCGACCCCACACTCGCGCCATGGTTCCAGAGTCTGGCAGTCCCAGGAACCGGCGTTTCCTGCTGCTCGATCGCGGATTGCCGGCCAACCGACTATCGCACGGTCGGTGATCATTATGAGGCGCTGATCGAGGACAAATGGGTTGTCATTCCGCCGCGCAAGGTCCTGGACCGAACAGATAACCCGATCGGTCGTGCGGTCGTCTGTTGGACTCCCGAGCGCGGGGTCATGTGCTTCGTGCGGGGCACCGAGACGTAGCCGGACGAGCCTAGGGCGCCGCCTCGTCTGCGACGACAAGAACATCGCCGCGCCGAATCTCCCTTAGGCCTCGCCAATTCGGACCGCGCCCGCGCGGCCCCAGAACTGTGTCAGCCGCTCGGCGATGGCGGCAACAGGCGCACGGAACCGAGGCTCCCGGGGATGATGATCCGGCAACCCGTCGTCGTCTTGATTTCGTCGACGTCTACTCCCGGCGCGATCTCGCGAAGGAGAAACCCCTCGGTGACCGGCTCGAAAAGCCCGAGGTCGGTGACGACGAGCTTCACCACGCCGCGCGCCGTCACCGGCAACGAGCAGATGGCCACGAGTCGCGGCTGACCGTCTCGCGTCGTATGCTCCATGATGATGAAGACGCGCTGGGCGCCGACCGCGAGGTCCATCGCCCCGCCGATGCCGCCGCCCTTCTGCGTCGCAGCGGTGCGACGATCGGCGCTCAGACCGGCGTGAAGGTCGGCACCGGTGGCCCGCCCTCCGTCGGGCTGAACACCAGCTTGACGGCCTGGCCGATGCGCAAGGCATCGAAGTCGCAGTGCACCAGATTCGTCATCATGCTCGGTCCCTCTTCGAGCGTGACATAGGCGATTGCATAGGGTTCGGGTGCCCGGCGCATGACGCTGTAGGTGTAGATGCGTCCCCTGCCGGATGCTTCCTCCCACGCCGTCTTGTCGCTGAAGCAGAAGGGACAGATAGCGCGCGGGTACCAGTGCGCCTTGCCGCATGCTGTGCAGCGGCGGATCAGGAACCGCCCTTGCGAAGCGGCGTCCCAGAACGCCTGTGTCTCCACGGTGGCGGCGGGCGCCGGGATCTTGCGTTGCTTCGTCGCCATGGTTTCACTCCCGTTCGAGGACAAGCGTTGCGCTGCCATGCCGGCTGCCGAGCGAGCCACCCGTGCCGTGCGCCAGCGCGAGATCGCAATTCTTCACCCGGACCGCCGGATGCGCCTCGCCGCGCAACTGGCGGAGGGCCTCGACGACCTTGGTCATGCCGCCGCGATTGGCCGGATGGTTATTGCACAATCCGCCGCCATCGGTGTTGAACGGCAGTCTGCCGACGCCCGAGATCAGGTTCCCGTCGGCAACGAACCGGCCGCCCTCGCCTTTCGCGCAAAACCCCAGATCCTCTAACTGCATCAGCACGGTGATGGTGAAACTGTCGTAGATCGAGGCGTACTTGATGTCGGCCGGCTTCACGCCCGCCTCGGCGAACGCAGCGGCGCCTGAGCGGACGGCACCGGAATAGGTGAGATCGATCGCACCGCCCATCTGGTGCTTGGGCGCCTCGCCGGCGCCAATGATCTTGACAAGCGGGCGCTTGAGGCTCTTCGCGATCTCCGGCTTGACCACCACCAAGGCGCCGCCGCCATCGCTGATGACGCAGCAATCGAGACGGTGCAGCGGATCCGCGACGACCGGCGAACCGACCACCTCCTCGACCGTGACGACATTGCGCAACATCGCGTTCGGATTGTGCTGGGCGTGGTGCGAGGCGGCGACCTTGATCCAGGCGAGTTGCTCGCTGGTGGTCCCGAACTCGTACATATGGCGCATCGCGCACATGGCGTAGTTGTTCACCGTGGCGACGCCGAACGGATATTCCCATTGAAAGTCGGGCTGCACCGCGTTTTGTATGCGGGGCGCCGTGCCGGTGGCCATACCTTCGCTGCGCGGCCTGCCGGCGAGGGTAATCAGGGCGACGTTGCATTTGCCGGCGGCGATCGCTTCGGCAGCGTGGCCGACATGCACCAGGTAGGACGATCCGCCGGTGTCGGTCGAATCGACGTGCCTGACCCTCAGGTTCATGTAGTCGACCATCGAGAGCGGACCGGTCCCCGGCGCGTCGCCGGCGCAGAAATAGCCGTCCACGTCGTCTTTGCCGAGGCCGGCATCCGCGAGCGCGCCTATGGCAACCTCGGCATGAAGCTGGGCCACCGATTTATCTGGCGCCAATCGCGTGGGGTGCTCGAACGCGCCGGCGATATAAGCCTTCCCCTTAATCGTCATTCCTTCCCATCCTTCTACTGACGGTGTTGGCTGCCGGCTTGGATTCCGCGTTGCCGTCCCGCCGGCGACGCCCGCGCTCGCCTGACGAACTGCGGCACGTCGCTACGTGTACCGCAGGCGTGGGCGACTGCCTCGCGGATGACCTGCCGCAACCACACCTGCGCGGGATCGCGCGTATTACGCTCATGCCAGGCGAGCTTATAGAGTAACTTTTCGTTGTCGAAGGGCAGCGCGGCAATCTCCAATCTCCGCGTCAGCGTCCTGTTGTCGACGTATCCGCGCGGCACTGCGGCGGTCAGATCGGTCTCACGAACGACGGCGATCGCATCGGCGCAGCTATTGACCATCATGACGATATCGCGCTGCCGGCCCAGCAGGCTGAGCCAGGTATCGACGATCGCAGCACGGAAATCCCGAGCTCGACGGGATGATCGAGATGGTCCTAGTCTTACTGTGTCACAAGAGGATGGATTTGCTGCGTTGGATTTTCCGGGTGCAGCATGGGCATCTCGACAGACGCTTGGCGAGCGCGACGACCAATCGCCGGCGCAGGGTTGCGATCGAGTTTGGGATGTGGCGT
>WNFC01010295.1_pt1 | contig 15143 bp, 16 predicted proteins | sample 5400541 | NCBI WGS metagenome assembly WNFC01 (sample SAMN13153342, study PRJNA577476) | soil metagenome | isolation source: 120 cm saprolite under Douglas fir tree site 2 hole 2 replicate 1 | place: USA:California | collected 2015-04-18
GGCAGAGATCCAACACCTGCTTCACTCGCTCCGAAGGGCTGGTGATCACGAAACTTCCGCCGATGCCCTTCAGTTGGGTGTGAAACTTCACCAGCAAACCGACACCGGCCGAACTGAGGAAGGAAATCTCGGATAGATTCAGACGAATGCCGTGCGCTCCTCCGCGGATGACCTCCTCCAGGTTGCCGCGCAGGTGCTCCGTCCAATAGTTGTCGAGGCGTCCCTTCACTTTGACTTCGAGTGCTTCACCGAGTTGTTGTGTGACGATTTCCATGGCGGGGCTACGGGCGCACGCTCCGCGCGAACTCCGCGTGAATGGTTATACCCAATTCCGCCGCATTGCTGCGGCTGATCGACACTTCCTCCACGGCCACTTCTTCGATAGGCATGTCTTTCGGATTCTCGCCGAGCAGAACCTGGCCTGCCATTTTTCCAGCGACCAACGAGGAGTACTGCATTCCCACACCGAGGCAGGCCAGGCCGCCGCGCGGCAACGCCGAGCATATGTCGGTAATCAGGGGAAGTCGCGCATCCTTCGCGCCCTTCACTGCGCCTTCATATCCCTGAATACCCGTATTGTCGGCCGGCAACCACACCACTTGGATATCGCGGCCAGCCAGGATCTGCACCGCTTGTAGGACCTCGCTCGATCCGCTAACGGCGATCTGTTCCAGCCTGATGCCGCGTTTCTGAAATACTTCGCGCGCGACCGCCTGTTCCTTCACCGAATTGGCTTCCGCCGGATTGTACATGGTTCCCACGGCGCGCAATCCCGGCACCAGTTTCTGCATGAAATCTAACATGTGGCTTACGGGCGGGAAACTGCCGACGCCGGTCACGAATGGCAAATGGTCCGTACGGCTCTTCCCCGCTCCCGCCGCAATCGGATCGCTCACGCAGGTGAAAACCACTTTCTTGTGCTTTACATTGCTGCACGCTCCGGCAAGGCATGGCGTCGAGATGGTCATAATCAGGTCGACATCGGAGCTGTCGTAGTTCTGAAGAATGGCAGGGATGTTGATCATTTCCCCTTGCGCATCCGCCCGCACAATTTCCAGGTTCTTTCCCTCTTCGAGACCATTAGCTTTGAGTCCGTCGAGGAGGCCATTCACGCAATACTCGTTACTGACACTATGCGCGTAGTACACGATCGCGGCTTTGAATTTCCGGGCACCTGCGCCCGCATTGGCTGCGGAAGCCGTTCTTCGATGGGTTAAGTCGGAAACGAGCAAGATCGACGAGAGGAGGGCGATCAACGCGAGCCCCATCGTTAACCGCTTCAGTACGGACCAGACGGGTGACTCAGCGAACGCGCGCATTACGTTGGTAGCAGGCTTCAGGCTCCTCCGGTGTGAGGCGACATTATTATACTGATCATTCTGCGAAGCGGGCGGAAATAGGAAGAAAGCTCAAAAACTCGGTCCTTTAAACCCATTTGTGCTCTCACGCGCCCGAATCACGGCTAATCTGACTCCACGGGCGTGGCATCACTCTGATCATTGATCAGTGGCACGGAGGCCACCCGGTCATGAAGCAGAAACCAAGTTCCAGAACAAGACGCGAGAGCCATTTGGGGCAGCGGCAACGGCGCCAGTAGGGGTCGTCCTTTCTCCCACAGCTTGCCGAGTGGCGTAGGTAGACGCTGACGGTGAGCTTTTCAAGAGTCATGGTCTCGCCACTCCCTTTCCGCGCAGCCCTCAGAGGCGCAGCGAAGTTGAAAGGCCAATCGAAAATTCGGTCAAATCGGGCCCGAGCGCGTATGCAAAATGCATACGATTCTGGAGGCCCATCTTTAAGCTGCTAAAAAAACGAATAGACAGGATGGTGGAGGCGGAGGGAGTTGAACTATTCAGGGTATTGATAACACGTAACTTGTTGATTCTCGGAACTGCTACAACGGCTAAAAAGGCCCCATTGCCCGATCGATTGTACGTTTATTGTACGAAAACGTTTTTCGGTCTGGAGTCCCCTCGACCGCATACCGACCACAGTATCCCACAAATTCGCCGAGAGTACGGCATCTTTCCTGAAAAGGCTGCGGGCAAATCAGCGCAGTGAGGATATCTCCGAAATCTCACGGACTCGGAGTCCTAGCCGCTTTGTGCTTACCGCCTTTCTTCAATAGCGGTTGAAGATACTTAACGGGCTTAGGGTTCGTGTGCCAGAATATCGAAATCGCAGCGTTCGGTGTTGCGGACTCGACTCCGCCAGGTTGTGGCCTCATTGCATCACTGTCCTGCGGCCTTTTGGCCGCGAAGGACCATGCAAGTGGAAGCCGCTTTCGCCACCGATCGGTTCTCCTCGTCGGTTATGGTGCACTCTACGTAGCCGATCGTGCCGCCCCTCCGCACGACCATTCCTTCTGCTCTGAGTTGTGTCTGCCAGACCGGGCGGAAGAAATTGATTTTCAGTTCAACCGTAGTGAAGGATTCCTCAGGAGCGAGAGTACTTGCAAACGCCATGCCCATCGCAGCATCAGCGATGTCGCACAGAATCCCTCCGTGCAACGTTCCCATGGGATTTGCATGCTGTGGTCCGGCCGCCAAGACGACCGTCGCCCGTCCGTCCGCAATGTCTTTCGCTTCAAATCCAATCAGACGCGAGATTGGAACGTCGTTCGTTTTTGCTCGTTCCCTGAAGTCCGATTGCGAGGAAATTTCTTGAGTACTCATGACTTGTCGGCTCCCGCCTTCGGTTTCCGAGCACGAACTTTGGTTTCGAGGTATTCCTCCAGATGACGGCAGGCAAGATCAAGAGGGTCTCTATCCCGCTGCAGACGACTCACCATCCCGCTGCCTTCAAGAGTGCTGGCAATCAGGGTGGCCAATTTCGCCGAGTCGACATCGGAACGGATCTCGCGTCGTCTTTGCCCATCCTCGGCAATTGATTGCATACGATCAAGCCAAGAACTGAGAGCCTGGCGAGCTTTGGCTCGCAACTTTGGATTGCCGTCGTCGCAATCGATGGCCGTATTCAACAGCGGGCAGCCTCCCGGCACCAGCCCTGTTCGCCGGTCCCGAAAGTTCCGCACGATTTGTTTGAGGCGGTCAACCGTATTCTGAATCTGCTCTGTGCCTTCGAAGCGCGTATCCATTGCGATTTTCCAGGCGTGGTCGAAGGCATCTGCCGCAAGCTCTTGCTTGCTCCCAAAATGCCGGTAGATTCCGCCCTTTTCTAACCCGGTCGCTCGCATGAGATCGGAAAGCGCAGCGCCGTCGTATCCTTTTTGATTGAAGATCGGGGCCGCCTTACGAATGATTTCTTGCCGCGTCTGCTCGCCTTTACGCACGTCCTGCTCCTAACATTTCCAACTCCGCGATAATACGGTCGCTGACCGCACAATACATATAGTTGGATGAGACCGACCGGTCCCAGGTCGCATTTGATATGCAGCCACTTCGAGGAACTACGCGTTTTCAAATGCCCGCGGCGGGCTTCGGTAACACCCCCACCGTACGGTTACGATGGCCTTTGAAATCCTGCAGGAGGCTCAGGCGGAGCGAAGCTAAGGTCATCCTGGGTCAGTAGCTCACCCCTTTGCTGATGATCGTAATGATGCTCCAGCACTACCCGCGATTCACTCCATTTCCGGAAAGTGCGCCAGCTCACAGTACAGATTTTGCCGGACACCCCGACCAACTCCAACGTCCACGCAGAATGGGTCTCATCGATGACATCTCCAGGAATCGCCGTTTCTCGAATGGATATCGACACACCTCCGACCTCGGCCATTGCATGAAGGGGAACCAGGAAGCTGAAAAGAAGTGAGCGCACCCTCTCCTTTCCGCGAATCGGTTCTTCCACGGTTGCGCTGCTTCCCTCGATATCGTCGGCATAAAACGCGTCGAAGATCTCCAGATACTCTTCGTAGCTTCGGGTAATGTCGGCATGGACGATGGCCGCATTTAAAGTACGCTCCGCGGTCCGAGATTGTGCGTATGGATCGGGATGAAACTGATCGGCTGAGACGAAACCACGTTGATCGCTCATTAAAACTCTGCGGAGTCTACGCCTCGCACTTCCGTTCCCTCACACTGTTGATGAGACAAGAGACCGGTCGGTCGCATAAATATGCGTTTGGACTGCCATACGTGCGAAGTATCGTTACCAGGCTTAACAAAGCATGGTTCAACGGCGCTACCACGAACTACCCTCGCCATCTAACAAAGTGATCTGAGCTTTCTCCGAGCGGCGCCGGCAAACCTGTTATGCAGGCCTAATCTGCAATGGCTCCTAAATCAAGGGTAGCAATAAAGCGCGCTAGCAAATAAACATGAGACCGAGCGGTCTCATACTGCATCGAACCTAAACTGGGACGAAACGAGTGACGAGGAGATCGTCGTTCAGGTTTCGGAGAGCTTCGAAAGGAACTGGAGATATGCGCGGCTATGTCGAATCAATTGGCGCTGGAACCGATGTGGCAATCGAGTCAGCTGGAATCGTGCTCGTACGCAGCGATCCTCGCGATGTTGTGGGAGCGATCAAGCTATCTCGGGCTGCCTATCGAAAGATGATTCAAAATCTCATTTGGGCGACCGCCTATAATCTCGCCATCCCGGTTGCAGGAGGCGTTCTCGTCCGATGGGGGCTCGATCTGCCCATGAGCGTCGGTGCAGTCGCCATGAGCCTCTCTACTATCACCGTGGCTGCGAATGCACAGTTGCTTCGCCGGCTGAAACTGTAGCGCGCGGCTCCGTAATTGAAGAACAACGTGCCGGGACAATACCAGACGATCCAGCCGCATTTCCGCGGTGTATTGGTTAACGGCTTCCACTTCGTTAGCTGCCCCCGCGGTAATGCCCGTGCGATCCACCAAGAACCGTTTACCGTTGCCGCCCAGTGGATGTGCCGGTTTCGTAGGCGCGCAGATCGCGGGCACCCTAGGACTGAAAGTCGAAATCCGGTCGGTCCCTTGCCGCGTATTTCATATATAAGGAATGAAAAAGGGAAAGACTGGTATCGGTGGGGATATGCGACGCAACTTCGTGATTCGATTTCTCTTTGCGCAGCGTTTTTGCACCGTTGTGCTTCTTTGCTTTTGCGGCGTCCATCTCCAGGCAGCAGGCGCAACAGGTCTCTCAGGCAGTCTGACTGACCCTCAGGGCCAGGTGATCCCGGATGCAACCATTCGCATCTGGCGCCGCGCGGACTCCACTCGGTGGGAGACCAAGACCGACGCGCAGGGGCAGTTCTCTTTTAATGGTCTGGACGGTGGAGAGTACCGTCTGACCGCTGATTCGCCTGGTTTTGCTGTTCTCTCGCGAACAATTGCGGTGCCGGTCGACGGTCGGCAGACTGAAAATCTACGGTTCTCCAATCTTGCATCGCAGAATGAATCCGTCACCGTCACCGCGACGGTATCGGATGTGGGTGTCTTTGAGCCAGATCCGGCGCAGCGGGTCATGATTCGCGATGAAACTCTAGACGCGAACCCGGGGCGGCCGGGTATGCCGGTCTCGATTCCCGGCATGCCGGTCGAGTCCCCTGCGGGCGGCGTGAAGCCCCCTCAGTATTTCGCTCCCGGAGTAGCCGGAGATCACGGAGAGCCGATTGCGATGTTTTTTCAGGTCGGCGGATATCTCTTCCCCAATAACTTGCCTGCCAACGCGCACGGAAACGGCTATGCCGATCCTAACGTTGTCATCCCGGTCGCGATTGAGAGCGTGCAGACCGATGGTGCCGCGTTTAACGTGCGCGAAGGAAACAATTCAGTGAACTCCTCCATCACTTTTGGCCTCCGTGATCGCATTGAGCCGATGATCCGCCTCACCGGCGACTATCGTGACTTGAATCTGGTTACGGGGTGGAGCCCGCCCAATCCAGCCAACCGGACTTGGGTTGGGGCGGAAGTCTCCTTTGGCAACGGTTACCTCGATCGACTGGAACATCGCAAGCAATATAAAGGCAACGTCTCGAAGGTGTTCAACTTCGGCAAGCATGAACTGACGGTTTATGGCATTGGCTATTACGGTACTGCCTTCCAGCCGGGGTTGGTACCGATTGATAGACCAACCCCCAATGACACAATTGACGCCCGCCAGCACGAAGAGACTTCGAACGGAACTCTAATCTTCAACGATGTATGGCATCTCACTGACCACCGTCAGTTTCAGTTTTCCGGGTTTTACCGTTATTACACCCTCGACGTTCGGCCAAACTTCGGCGACGGGCTGATCCGACAGAGTGAACATCGCAATGTGAATTCCGAGGACGTGCTTTACACCGACCGCTTCAGCAAAGCCTTGTCCCTGCTGGCTGGAGTTGATCTGCGGCGAGAAGCCCCGCGGGATCTGAATCTGGATAAGGCCGATGCCGCGGGCGTGTTTATTCCGGACACCTCGAATAACCTCACGATCAACTTCTACAGCCCGTTCGCCGCACTGGACGGCACGCTGCTGCATGTCCTGCACTACAACGCGGGTTACCGGCTGGATCAGGTCGCCGTCGACAATCAGGATTTGCTCCGGTCGAGCTTCTCGTTTAACCGCAACGCCACCATTAGTTCACCGAAAGCGACATTGACGTTCCTGCCGCCTGGGCCAATGTCATTCCTGCCAACCGTTTCGCTGAGCTATGGACAGGCTTTCCACGTTGACGACCCGCGCATCGGCACTACAGCAATTCAAGGCGGCACCATTGTGGCCAAGGCACGAGCTTATCAGTTGGTAGCCAGCAAGACTGTTGCAAAAACTGAGTTTCGGTTGACCCTGGCTCACGTCACTACTGCGCAACAACTGGCCCGGATCTCGAATGACACGGGTCTACAGGAGGATGAGGGTCCCGGAATTGTGAAATCGCTGACCTTCACGGTTCAGCACAATTTCCAACATGGCTTTGTGCAAGGCCTGTTTTCGAAGGCGGATGCGCGGGATCGCCTAACTGGCCTGCCCACACCAGAGGCTCCACGACAGATTTGGGATATTCTCGCAACGGTCGACAAACTGCCGTTTCACCTCGTGGCCCGTGGTCAATATGAAGAAGTGGGGCAGAAGCCCCTGGGTGATGGATTCATCGCGGTAACAGTCCGTGAATTCCGCGGTGCTGTGATCCGGCCTTTTCCGACAAAGGGATTCGACATCGGCGTCAACGTGTTCATCGCCAGCGGATACGGCGGCCAGACGCTGGAGACGCTGGCGCTTCCCGGAGAAGGCTCGCCCTTTGAGCGCATCACAGGGTTCCCGTTGAAGTCGTATGTGAGCGCTTCTTATACCTATCACTTCCGGCGACGGTGAGTAGTGGCCGACGAATCGTAGTTCAGCTGCTTTGAACGCTCCTTTCTAACCATCACTTTGATGTAAGCGGTTTAAACATCAGCAACTTAAGACGAACAACGTCCGGTCGCCCTGTCACCGTGCCTTCTAGCTTCCCAGCATTTCCAGAAGCTTCTGTCCGTTCTGCTAATGGCGTGACAGGAGTAAGCTGAAACCTTTCCCCGCCTGTTGCGTCTTACAGTCAGTAGTAGATAGACTCGTGATGTTGAAACTATCGATCAAAGTCGGTAAAAGTCGGTGTTTCTGCTCTTGCGCTGATGCTGGCTGCGTTGCCGGTCGCAGCTTGCGTATTGCCGGGTGCAGCGATGACGTCTGCCGAGCGCGAGTGTTGCAAGAAGATGGCGGAACAGTGCGGGGAGATGGGGATGGCGAAATCCCATCCTTGCTGTAACCTAAATTATGCAGATCTGCCCGAGCTGAGTTCTGAAGCCGTCGTAGCTACGTAAACGAGTGCGTCTGCAACTTATTGAAAATACAGGGCTACATGTGCATAGAATTTTATGCATAGTATCCTCGCATCAACACTGAACGGAAAATGCGATTTTTACTGGGCTCCGCGATAACTTCGCGGGAGCCTTATTCGACGCGCTCCCTATGACCTTCGCGCCTTCAGCGCATCACCATTCGGGTGACCCACGGCAACCCGATTCGGCAGGCGGGATCTGCGTGAACCATGAATCTGTGCATAGTTCAGGTGTAAGGTAACTCCCACGCCTGCGGGCTTTCATGCTCTGAAGACCGGATCTGCGCAATTGGACCATGTCAGTTCGGTTCTGTTTCACGCGCTTTCCCTTACCGCCCAAACCGATGCATACTTCTCGTTCGTACAATGGTCGTCTCGTGTTTCGTGTACGCATAGTCCGCCAGGACTAGAGTCTCTAAGCACAACCGTCCTAAGAATCTGATCGTCTTTCCTCTTAGCTGCTAACGCACTCGTGCGTCCGCACGGTCGTGCGCCTACAAACTGGTGTTTGTTTGCGGAGGAAAGATGCAATCCACTTATTTGTCCCGAAGTCTCTTCGGGTGTACTCGTATTTCGCTAATTAGTGCGGCGTGCTCGTTGGCACGATGCTGCTCCCGGTCAAGGGGGCAGCTCAACAGACAGGAAATTCGCAACAGCCGGGCTCGACTCCTGAATCTCCCGGCATGGCCGAGCACGCGGGGATGCCCACGTCTCTACGTGAGTTAATCCAAGAGGCAGAGCAAAAGAATCCGCAAATTGCTGCCTCGCTCCACGCGTGGCAGGCGACACGAAATGTCCCCAAGCAGGCCTCGGCGCTTCCCGAGACCCAGTCGCCATTGGTCCCTGCTGATCTCGCCGCCATCCGTCGTGAAGCGCATCACGGTTGTCTTACTCGAAGCCAGAGTAGAACCCAAACACCGCCAACGAGAAGCAGAAGAGCCAATGTTGCGATTATCGTGGCTGTGTTGACTTCCTTGTCCTTCTCCCGTTCGTCAGGGTCCAGGTAGCGAATAGCCGACCAGACTTCTTCTTTATCAATCCGTTCATCTTCCATGAGACTCTTCTGAAACTGCTCGATCAATGTTCCACTTCCGATTTCAGCATGTTGGGGGTTGTACGGCGGCAGGTGACGTTCGGATAGAGACCGAATATAAAACACTTCACTTGATTCCGCTCTTCCGGTGTAACAACTGGTAGTCTTTCCGAAGTCCTTGCAGCAAATGGCTCGCTTGCTTCCGTGTGCAGACCATATCAGGAAAGCTACCTGCGACAGTGATTTGTGATTTCTTATTCCGGTTTGTCATTCAAGCTTCTTGAAAGCGCTCTGACCTCGCGCTTGCCACTCATCTTCCTGATGTGAACCAAGCATCGGTGATCAACCCAACTAAAAAGAAGGTCCTAGCGCCATACGGATCATTACGGACACGATGTTCTTCGAGTAGAAGAGGGCAATGACCGCCGCAAGACCGGACTGCAGAATGCTTTGCGGGATTCTGCGATGCTTCACGGGGCCGTGCCCACCTGTCAATTCAACGTTCGCATGAGTCGCGGGAAACATTGCTGTGATTCGAGGCTTTTGTTTCGAAGGAGCGGCGTCCGACATGTGGCATTTGAGGTTCGCGATCGCTTCTTCGCGCGACATGAAGCCGAGCCCGAAGATGCTTGGAGCAGCTATGAGATCGCGCAAGCAATCCTCATCTTGATAGGCAATAACCAATCGTTCGGGCTTGTCCTTGTTGCTGGATGCCTGTACGACCGCGTAGCGCACATCTGAGCAGTGAACGTGGACTCGCATAACATCACCACCGGTTTTGGCTTCAACAAGCCCTGACACTCCTGGCTGAAGCAACTCGACTTCCAAATGTGTGTTAGCTGAACAATCGGAGTTGGACCAAATGCCGAGGACAACAAAGGATCTCGTCACGTGCTCGATCTGTTCTCAATTGCAGCAGCGGCGTTGGGAAACAGGCGTCGGGGCGTCACCTGTCTTAATTGCGACTCGCGAGATGAGACGACGTTACAAGTAGCAAAGAAATGTTTCCAGCCTGCGGTCGTATAACTCCTCTGTGCACGAGCGTGTTGGCGTGACTCGGCCCGTTGCGTTTTGTTTGGCAAAGCGAGTGCTTTAGCCACATCGCTATGCAACGACGAATTGAATGTTGCGATTTCACTGCTCGATCGATAAGCAATAGGACTTTCTCTTGGCGGCACCACGGGCTATGCCATTAATCCGGCTCGCGACTTGGGACCTAGGCTCGCAGACTCGATGTTGCGTGTCGCGGGTAAAGGCCCTTCTGACTGGGGCTATGCCGTCGTGCCGATTCTAGGGCCCCTCATCGGCGGAGAACTGGGTGGGCTGCTTCTACGGGCCATCGCCAGATAGGTACAAGCACATCAGAAAACGAGGTATCAAACACCCTTATGACGGCGTCGTTTTCTGTAAGCTGCAACCTTATGGCGGTTTCCACAAAGGAGTGTGCTGCACCAACGGCGATGGTGGGATTTGGTTTTGTCGGAGAACCAAAGCACGCAGGTCTGGTCCTCACAGCGTTTCACGAGGTTAAAGTCAGCCGTAGCCAACAAAATGGCCGCCGCTTCTGCAATCGGTGCCAGAACAGTCTCGAGCGTGTCCTGTTGCCGAATTCGCTCGATGGCAAGCGAGCGCGGCTTTTTCCACACCAGTAGAGGACGGCTCTTTGCATGATCTAGAAAGCTGTTGAGCAGCGAAGGATCTCCACGCACTCCAGCTTTTCGCTTCTCTACAAGTGATCGGATGTTTTCTCGCAGCATTCGCGCAGCGCGTAAAAGCGACAATGGCATTGTGTTGGGGCCGATCTTTGCCGCGGGGAGTCCGGCTTGCTCGAGCCACGCGAGTACATCGTCGTCGTTCTGAAGAAAGTCGACGACCACTCTCCCTACCCTCATCCTCGTGTTGAGAAAATCCAGCGCCAAGTCACCGGCTAAGAATTGCGGGCTAGACTCAGGGCTGTGTTTTGTGACGGAAGCTTTCAAAGCGATCAAATCCCATACAAACGTAACCTGTAATCACCGAATTGACAAGTTACACATTCGGGGTGTAGCGTCTAAGCCTTAACCCCTACGTTGTTGGCCGCCACTCGTCCACCGAGTGATTCGAGGGGATCATGATCTGCCAGGGGCACTTGTTTGAGCAAGGGGCGTGCACGATGCCGCGTCTCGCGGAAGTCTCCGAGTCGCTATTACGACACTCCCATAGGGCAAAAGGCACTTTCTGCCGACAACGCACTGGGGAGAAATAAGATCTTTTCTGCGGATCGGCAGCGCTCGCACTTTGGCTAAAGACCTGCTTAAGGTTTCGGCGACAAATGAGCCGCATTTGAACTGCAAATCGCGGACGGCACCGTGCAGGCAATCGTGATAGGGAAGGAACAATGTCTACTCTCACCGCGAAAATATTGGCTTGGCGGGATCTGCGAGCGAGGTTTGCGCCCTATGCGGCGATCCCCCTTCGATTGATTGCTGGTTATGGATTTCTGGCACACGGTTTGGCGGAATGGTCCAAGGGACCAGAAGTGTTCGCCGGCATCCTTCATGCAATGGGTGTTCCTTTGCCGCACGTTATGGCTTGGGTCACAATCGCCACTGAGATTGTCTCTGGGATCGTCTTCCTGATCGGAGCCTTCGTTCCTCTGGTGAGCATTCCAGCCATCATTCTGCTTGCAGTTGCGATCTTCACGGTCCATCTGCCATATGGCTTCAGTTCGATCAAGCTGCTAAGCGTCAACAACGGAAGAGCACAGTTCGGGCCGCCGGGATACGAATGCGACCTCCTCTATATTGCTTGCATTTTGGCGCTTGCACTGATTGGTCCGACTCCTTGGTCCGTCGATAAGTATCGATCTCTACATTCATAGCAGCATAGGTCGTTAAACAACTGAACGGAGGGACTGTCATGACAACCTATCATCACGCCAACGTAAGGCAAAAAAGGATCTTCTACCGGGAAGCCGGATCCAAGGACTCGCCGACTATCGTACTTTTGCACGGCTTCCCCAGTTCTTCACACATGTTTCGTGACCTGATACCGCAGTTATCGGACAAGTTCCACGTAATTGCTCCGGACTATGTGGGCTTTGGCTACAGCGATGCCCCCACGGCGCAGGAGTTCGAATACACTTTCGACAACCTGGCAGCTCACGTCGAGGATCTGCTGTTCAAGAATCTGGGCTTGAAGCAGTTCAGCATCTATGTCCAGGACTACGGCGCACCAGTCGGCTATCGGATTGCTTCAAAGCATCCAGATGCAATTCAGAGCATTATCGTTCAGAACGGCAATGCCTACGAAGAAGGTATCGGCGGTGCGTTCGATCCGATGAGGCCATTCTGGGCCAATCGCAATCCCGAGACCGAGAACCCAGTACGCGATCTCCTGACAAAAGAAACGACCATCTTTCAGTACACACACGGTGTTACAGACCCTGATCGAATTAGTCCGGATTCCTATACGGTGGACCAGTTCTTCCTGGATCGTCCGGGCAATGCCGCAATTCAGCTCGATCTTCTTTACAACTATCCATCGAATGTCGCTCTTTATGACCGCTGGCATGAGTACTTCCGCAATCGGCAACCAAGGATGCTGATTCTCTGGGGAAAGAACGATCCGTTCTTCACCGTCGAAGGGGCCAAGGCCTACCAAAGAGATATCCCCAACGCGGAACTGCACCTGATTGATACCGGCCACTTCGCACTGGAGGACTTCAGCGGTTTTATCGCGGAACGGATGCGCAAATTTCTCGGTCAAAGCGCCGCGCCGAGTGGCGCTACTGCGGCTTGAACTAGCGGAAGGGAGTCGGGATGTGGCAGTTACTGGAAAGACTACTGTAGTTGCGGTTCACGGAGCGTGGGCCGATGGCTCGAGTTGGAAAGACGTAATTCTTGGCCTTGAACGGGAAGGGTTGCGGATAGTCGCAGCCCCGATCCCCCTGACTTCACTCGCCGATGACACCGCGGCATTGAAGCGTGCAATAGCCCGTTCGCAAGGATCGGTGGTTCTCGCGGGTCACGCTTATGCAGGCGCGGTAATCGCTGCGGTGAATGACGAGCGGGTGAAGGCACTGGTTTATATCGCGGAGTTAGCTCCAGACGAAGGTGAGACGGTTGCCCAGGTCTTCTATCGAGATGAAAAGCACTCTCAGTCGCCTCAACTCGCCCCGGATGCTGACGGTTTCATCTGGATGCCGGACGAGGGCTTCGGAAATGCCTTCTCGCAGCATGCGACGGCAGAACAAATCGCGTTATCGGTAGCTGTCCAGAGGCCGATCGCATTGAAATGTATGCAAGAGCCGGTGCCAACACCCGCATGGAGATCCAAACCTTCCTGGTACCTGATTGCCGAAGAGGACCGCATGATCAACCCCAAAACACAACACTTCATGGCGAAACGAATGGGAGCGACAACAAGGTCGCTCGCCGTCGATCACACGCCACTGCTCAGTGCGCCCCAGAAAGTTGTGGACATCATCAGGGAAGCGAGCCAGACGGTGTCCTCATGAGCCGAAGGTGATGGCCAATTGGAACGAATTAGGAGCGGTGATGACTGATGGAACAACTCCAACCGAGCGGCTGACGGCGTTCTCGGATGCTGTCTTCGCGGTGATTATCACCATTATGGTTCTGGACTTGAAACCGCCAGCACAAGCGACGCTCTCGGCTCTGCTTCCTCTGTGGCCCACTGCGTTGAGTTATGCCGTCAGCTATCTGTTTGTTGCCATAATCTGGATCAACCATCATCGTCTCTTGCTTTTTGCCCGGGATGCCACACCAAAGCTTATATGGTGGAATTTTGCACATCTATTCATGACTTCACTCATACCTGCTTCAACTGCCTGGATATCAGCGACAAGGCTCGCAGCAGGGCCCATCCTTGTCTATGCAGCGGTGTTCGTAATGGTCAACATTGCTTTTCTAGGATATCAGCAGGAGGCATTGTCTCAAGCGAGTGATAGTGAGGTGTCGCCAACGATCCGACGTATTACGCGAATACGGGCACTAATGACACTAGGGATCTTCGTTACCGCGGCGTTCGTAGCGTATTGGTTCCCTTTGGTTGGCTTTGGTTTGGTCTGCTGTGTACTGCTCATCTACCTGCGACCACAGGTTCCAGGCGAGGGCCTGGAACGACATGCGCACAGAGGTCATTCGAAGTCGATTCGCGATGCGAACGAAGAGACATTGTGAATTGGGTTGGTGGCCCGGGCAGCGAGAAACACGAGCGGGTAAACCATCATCGCTTATTTCGAAAAGGTGGTGCGGATGGCGCGGCTCCTTTCAGTGAATGTCGGTCTTCCACGGGAAGTGCAATGGAACGGCAAGACTGTCCGAACAGCAGTCTGGAAATTCCCGGTTAAGGGACGGCGGATGGCGCGCAAGCTCAATATCGATGGCGACGCGCAAGCCGATCTCGCCGGTCACGGTGGCGAGCAGCGCGCCGTGTTTGTTTACCAGATGGACTCCTATCGCTATTGGGAGCGCGTTCTCGGCCGCAGTGATTTTAGCTTCGGCCAGTTCGGTGAGAACTTCACGGTCGAAGGACTTCCTGATCGCGAGGTCTGTATCGGTGATCGATACCGCATTGGTGATGCAGTATTTGAAGTGACACAACCGCGCGTGACGTGCTACCGCGTCGGAATCCGCATGAACGAGCCTCGCATGCCAGCCCTGCTCGTCGAACATCGAAGACCAGGTTTCTACTTCCGTGTGTTGCAGGAAGGTGAAGTCGGTGTGGGCGATGACATCGTAAAAGTTACCGACGGTCCAGAACGGAGCACGGTGGCCGAAATTGATGCTCTCCTGTATTTACCAGGACATTCGCGCGAGCAACTAGAACGGGCGCTTCGGATTCCTGCTCTCAGCCAAGGCTGGCAAACTTCATTCCAGACGATGCTCAAACAAGAGACGAGCGCACAAACCATGCAGGGGAATCCGGGACTCGCAAAGGAGGAGCAAGCTCCAGCATGGCCCGGATTCAGAAAAATGCGAATCGAGCATATCCGCAAGGAAAGCGAGAGAGTGACTTCCTTCCTTCTGGTGCCGATCGACGGGCAACCTCTTCCTGTCTTCGGCGCGGGTCAGTTTATTGTCTTGCGGTTGCATGTGGATCCGGACAAAGCGCCGGTTCTGCGCAGCTATTCGCTGTCTGACCTGCCGGGAGCCGATCACTTCCGCATCAGCGTTAAGAGCGAATCGAATGGGATTGGGAGTTCATTTCTGTGCAACCGTGCGCGAGAAGGCGATGTTTTGGATGTCAGTGCACCGCGGGGAAGCTTTACTCTACGCCCCGGCGAGAATCCTGTGGTTCTGCTAAGCGCCGGCGTCGGCGCAACGCCCGTAATGTCGATGCTGCACGAACTCGCCACCGAAAGATCACAACG
>WNFC01004525.1_pt1 | contig 15142 bp, 16 predicted proteins | sample 5400541 | NCBI WGS metagenome assembly WNFC01 (sample SAMN13153342, study PRJNA577476) | soil metagenome | isolation source: 120 cm saprolite under Douglas fir tree site 2 hole 2 replicate 1 | place: USA:California | collected 2015-04-18
TGATCGCGCCCACCGGCACGATCGGCTTCATGATGGATTGCGACACCACCGGCATCGAGCCCGACATCGCCCTGGTCAAGTACAAGAAGCTGGTCGGGGGTGGGATGCTCAAGATCGTCAACCAGACGGTGCCGATCGCGCTGCGCCGGATCGGCTATCCGGAAGCCCAGGTATCCGAGATCCTGCAGTACATCGACGAGAACGACACCATCGAAGGCGCCCCGCACCTTCGCCCGGACGACCTGGCGGTCTTCGATTGCGCCTTCAAGCCCGCCAAGGGCTCGCGCACCATCCACTACATGGGGCACGTCAAGATGATGGCCGCGGCCCAGCCGTTCATCTCTGGCGCCATCTCCAAGACGGTCAACATGCCGGAAAACGCTACGCCCGAGGAAATCATGGAGGTCTACCTCGAGGGCTGGCGGATGGGCCTCAAGGCGATCGCCATCTATCGGGATGGCTCCAAGCGCTCCCAGCCGCTGAACACGGCGCTCGACAGCAAGAAGGGCGCGGCCACTGAGGCGACCCCGACCCGCGAGGTGGTGGCGGCCGAGCCTGCCCGTGCCGTACGCCGGAAGCTGCCGGACGAGCGGCGTGCGATCACCCACAAGTTCGACATCCAGGGCCACGAGGGCTACATCACGGTCGGCATCTACCAGGACGGCCAGCCGGGCGAGATCTTCCTCGTGATGTCCAAAGAGGGCAGCACCATCTCAGGGCTGATGGATGCCTTCGCCACCAGCATCTCGCTGGCGCTCCAGTATGGTGTCCCGCTGGAGGTGCTGGTCAAGAAATTCGCGCACACCCGGTTCGAGCCCTCCGGATTCACGAAGAATCCAGAAATTCCGATCGCCAAGTCGATCACCGACTACATCTTCCGCTGGCTCGCGTCCAAATTCTTGAGCGGCACGCAGCAGGAAGCGATCGGCATCGTGCGGCGCGATCCGGTCATCGAGATCGAGGCGTCGTCATCCCCGGCCACCGCTCCTGCGGCGGCGCCAATCAAGCCGGCAACGGCCGATTCCAACCCGATCAAGATCAGTTTCGTGGGCCAGGAGGATGCGCCGGCCTGCTCGGACTGCGGCTCGATCATGATTCGCAACGGCACGTGCTACAAGTGTCTGAACTGCGGCAGCACGAGCGGCTGTTCTTAAATCGAAGGGAGGAAACCCTGCCGGTTTCCTCCCTTCGCGACGCCGTCAGCGGAGCTGAGCCTTCGCTGCGCTACGGCCAAGCGGCGTCTCAACCTTCCATCCGGCGCAATAACAGCGCCAGTGTGCATCCGCAGTGGTCGCATGCGGGACCCGAATGCCCGTGTGGAGGTGCGACCGACTGGGATGGACGCAAATTCCGCTGTCGCGGATGCGGCCTCTATTACGAAACCTGCTGTGATGGCGGTCGCTGTCCATAAGCGCCGAAAAATTCTGAAAAATTCTCGTCGCTGACCCGCGTGCGGCCCTTATCAGCGCCGCTCGCGAAAAAATTGGGCACAGAGTATGCAAACTTGCTCAATTCATGCTATGGTCGCACTTAATGAGCGCGCAGCCGCGCTCTGATCGTCGCGTCGATCAGGGCGAGGATTTGAAGAAGGGCAACACTCAAAGAACTCCGGGCTCCACATCGATAGTTGTGGTCGTGTTGTCTCGCGCATCCCGAGGGTCGATCGCGGCGCGCCGTCGCTCCCCTCGTTTTTCTCTTCTCTTTGCTTCCGGTACCCGGCCTCGCCGGCGCCCGCGCGTCCACGTTACCCGTGGCGCTCACGCGCGTTTGGCGGCGGCGTCACAGCGGCCGACCGGGAGAATCTTGCTAAGAAGGAGGTGAGCCCGGATGGCCGCAAAGAAGAAAGCAGGCGGAAAGAAGAAAGCCGCGAAGAAGTCGTCGAAGAAGAAGTAGGTTAGCTTTTTAAGCTGACTTCAATGCAGCCGGTGCCTTCGGGCGCCGGCTGTAGCATTTTCTGGGCATGATCGATCTCGAGCGCGCTCGCCAGTTCCTCAAGGTGCGCCACGACGGCATCCTCGCCACCATCATGCGGGACGGCCGTCCTCAGCTCTCCAACATCCTCTACTTGCTCGATGAGGACGGGCGGATCAAGATCTCGGTGACCCAGACTCGCGCCAAGACGCACAACCTGCGTCGGGATCCGCGTGCCAGCCTCCACGTCCAGGGACGCGACCGCTACGAGTACCTGGTCGTCGAGGGAAGCGCCGAGCTGGTGGAAGGGGCGGGCCTCAAGGAGGCGCTCCGCCACTATTACCGCAAGGTGCGCGGCGAGCACCCCGATTGGGCGGAGTACGACGCCGCCATGGTCACCGAGCAGCGACTGCTGCTGTCAGTCTCGGTCGAGCGCGCCTATGGGCAACTCCGCTAGCGTACGGCCAGGCAGGTCACCGTCTTGAAGACCCCGTCGATCTTCTGGATTTTCTCCACGATGATCGAGCCGATGCCGGCGACGTCCGGCGCCTCCACCTGGGCGATCACGTCGTACTCTCCCGTGATGGCGTCTGCCAGTGCGATCCCGCTGACGCCCTGAAGCGACTTCGACACCTCGATGGCCTTCCCCGCCGACGCGTTGATGAGCACATACGCTCGCATAGCACCCTCCTGGACGAGTTTGGATCTCAGAATACGGCTTTGGCCGCCGGTAAGATGTAGTACATGACGTCCATGACGGCTGTGGTGAAAGCCACCGCCGGTCCGGGCGCCGAGATCGACCAGGTCGCCATCCCCGAGCCGAAGGGCAAGGACGTCTTGATCGAGGTCGCCGCATCCTCGATCTGCGGCACCGACGTCCACATCTTCGACTGGAACGACTGGGCTCGCCGCCACATCCACCCGCCGCGGGTCTTCGGGCACGAGATGTCAGGCCGGATCGTCGCTGCCGGGCCCGAGGTCCGCGACTTGATTCCCGGCACCTTCGTCGCCGCTGAGACCCACGTGGTCGATCACACCTGCCGTCAGTGCCAGCGCGGCCTCTTTCACCTTTGTGAGAACGTCCGAGTGCTCGGCGTCGACCGCGACGGGTCCTTCGCCCGCTACGTGCTGCTGCCGGCTGAGAACTGCTGGCGGAACGCCCCGGGTCTGACCCCGGAGATCGCCGCGCTGCAGGAACCATTCGGAAATGCGGTTCATGCCGCCACGGCCGGCCCACTCAAGGACAACGCGGTCGCGATTTTCGGGCTTGGACCGATTGGTCTGTGCGCGGTGGGCATCGCCCGGGCAGAGGGCGCCGCGGCCGTCTATGGCATTGAGCCCAACCCGTACCGGCGTGAGCTGGCGCAACGCATGGGCGCGACGGCCGTCTTCACGCCGTCGGATCAGACGGTCGCCGAGATCCGCAAGGTCAACGGTGGTGTCGGCGTCGACGTCGTGCTGGAGATGTCAGGCCACCCGGTGGCGATCGAGCAGGGCCTGCAGGCGCTCCATAGGGGTGGCTGGATGAGTCTGCTCGGGATCGGTGACCAGCCGGTCACCCTCGACCTCAACGAGCTGGTGGTCACCAAGGGCATCACCATCTACGGCATTTTCGGTCGGCGCATCTGGCAGACCTGGGAGCAAACGTCGAACTATCTCAGTACGGGCCTGGTCGACGTGTCGCCGTTGATCACCCACCGCTTCCCACTCGACGACTTCCAGGAGGCGATGGCCCAGATGAAGAGCGGCCGGTCAGGGAAAGTCGTGTTGCTGCCCAACGGCGGCTAGGAGGATCACATGATCACGGAGAAGAGAACCCAGTTCCTGGCGGACGAGCTGGAGCAGATGCGCCGCCAGGGGTTGTTCCGCCCACTCCGGGTGCTGGACTCGGCGCAGGACACCGAAGTCATCATCGACGGCAACCGGGTCCTCAACCTGTCGTCGAATAACTATCTCGGGCTCACCACCCATCCGCGGCTCAAGACCGCCATGATCGAGGCGACGGAAAAGTGGGGCGCCGGCTCGGGCGCGGTGCGTACCATCGCCGGCACCATGACCGTTCACGAGGACCTCGAGCGCCGGCTTGCCGAGTTCAAGCACACAGAGGCCTCGCTCGTCTTTCAATCGGGCTTCACGGCCAACCTGGGTGTCCTCCAGTCGCTGGTCAAAGAAGGCGACGTCATCATCAGCGACGAGCTGAACCACGCGTCGATCATCGACGGGATCCGCCTGTCCAAGGCCGAGCGGTCGATTTTCAAGCATCGCGATATGGATGACCTCGAGCGCCACCTCGAGCAGCATCGTGACAAGCGGGTCAAACTGGTGGTTACCGACGGCGTCTTCAGCATGGACGGTGATATCGCCCCGCTGCCCGCGATTGTCGAACGGGCCGAGCGATTCGGCGCGCTGGTGATGGTCGACGACGCGCACGCCAGCGGCGTCCTGGGCAAGAATGGTCGAGGTTCCGTGAACCACTTCGGCCTCGATGGCCGGGTCGACCTGCAGATGGGGACGCTTTCCAAGGCGATCGGCGTGCTGGGGGGCTACGTGGCGGGAGCGCAAACGGTTCGGGATTTTCTGATCCACCACGCCCGGCCGTTCCTGTTCAGCACCTCGCATCCGCCGGGCGTGGCGGCCGCGTGCATCGCGGCGATTGACGTGCTGCTTGCCGAGCCCGAGCGCATCGATCGTCTCTGGAAGAACACGAAACGCTTCAAGGATGGTTTGAAGCGTCTTGGCTTCGAGACCGGGGCCAGCGAGACGCCGATCACACCGGTGATCGTGGGCAAGGGGGCGGTCGCGATGGACTTCTCCGACCGCCTCTTCAAGCGCGGGGTCTTCGCCCAGGGCATCGGCTTCCCAACCGTCGCCGAGGGCCGGGCGCGGATTCGCACCATCGTCACCAGCATGCACACCGACGCCCAGCTCGACCGGGCGCTGGAAACCTTCGCCAGCGCCGGTAAGGAACTTGGGGTAATCGCGTAACCTTCACCACGCAGGGCACATATATGGATAGGTCAACCGCGTGACCCAGCGTTCGGCGGCGGAGTTGCAAGACGAGGCGCGCTTGATCGAGGTCGCCAAGCGGGACCGCAATGCGTTTGCTGCGCTTTACGACCGGTACTTCGATCAGATCTACTCGTACTGCTATTACCACTCCGGCCGGCGCGAGGAGGCGGAGGATCTGGCGAGCGAGACGTTCCAGCGCGCACTCGAGGGTCTCGACGATTTCGAATGGCGAGGTATTCCGTATTCAGCATGGCTCTACAAAGTCGCATCGAACCTGATGTCGAAACGGCGGCGCCGGCCGCCCTGGATCGAGCTGCCCGATCCGATCGCGGGCAGCGGCGAGAACGACCCGGAGCGACTCTGGCTTCGCCGGGAGCAGGGCGATGAGCTGCACCGTGCCGTGCGCAAGCTGCCCCTGGACCAGCGAGAGGCCGTCCTGCTCAAGTTCGAGGGGCGTCTCAAGAACAAGGAGATCGGCGTGATCCTGAACCGCAGCGAGGGCGCCATAAAGCTTCTGCTCTTTCGTGCCGTCCACGGCTTGCGGCGGCGCCTGAGCGAACAGGAGAAGCAGCGATGAGTCCGCGCTCCGACGAGATCGACGCCCTGGCTCGTGCCATCGACCGGGTGGTCCTTGCGCAGCCCGCGGGCGATGGTCCGCCCGATGCCCAAGCGGCATCGCTGGCCCTGATCTCGTACCTCAATGACAGCTTCCCTCGTGTGACCCTAACCACCCCACGCCGCGACCGGTTGCAGCGACGGCTGATCCGTGCGCTTGGAATCCCCGCCAGTACGGCGCCCAGCGGCTGGGTTCGGCTGGAGACGGAGATGAATCGGCGGCTCGGCAACCTCGATCCCCGCTGGACGCCGGTCATGGGTGGCGCCGCCCTGGTGCTGCTCGGCTTCGTGGGCCTTAAGGTCTGGCGCCAGCGGGGCGCCGTGAAGCCGGCGATCGCGGCCCTCCGGTAGTCGCGAAACCCCGGGCAGATATCGCCGTTACATCAGCAGCCATGGGAAGGTGGACGAATGGCGCCACGCGGGGAGGCGTCCTGGTGGTGCTACTCATGATGGCGGCGGTGTTGCCGGGTAGATCGATCGCTCGCCAGCCACCGCTGGGGGCCATATCGGTCGTGGCTCGCGCCGCGGCTGACGAGAACGACGATCACGATGGCTTCATCGAGCACTCATCCCCGGCGGTTCCAACCCCCGCGGCGGCGGCCCTGATCGGCGAGCTGGTCGTACGGAAAGCCCCCCTCCCGGTGGGACCGGTCACCTACGTACCCATCCTCTACTACCACTACATCCGGATCAATCCGAATCCGCGCGACCGCGTCGGCTTCGGCCTATCGACGCCGCCGGCGGCGTTCCACGCCCAGATGCAATACCTTGCCGACCACGGCTTCCACGTCGTTTCGTTGCAGCAGGCGGTGACGGCGATCCAGAACCACAGTGGGCTCCCCTCGCGTTCCCTGGTCCTGACCTTCGACGATGGCTACGCGGACTTCTTCTCCAACGCCGTGCCGATCCTGCAGAGCTATGGCTTTACCGCCACCAGCTTTGTGATTACGGGGCGCATGGGATGGGGCGGATACATGACGCCGAGCCAGATCGTCGCCGCCGATAGCATGGGGTTCACCATCGGCGCGCACACCGTTGATCACGTCGCGCTGGCGGCGCAGGTGCCTGCTCGCGCCAGCTGGGAGATCAAGCAAAGCAAGCTGACGCTGGAGACGCTGCTCGGGCATCCCGTGCGCGACTTCGCCTACCCCTACGGGAGCTTCAACCTGTACGACATGGCCCAGGCGAAGAGTCTTGGCTTCGAGACCGCGGTCTCGACCTTGTCCGGGACATGGCATTCCGCCGGCCAGCTGTTCGAGCTGTCGCGCGTGCGAGTTGGCGGCGGCCTTCCGCTCGCCTACTTTGCCAATCTCTTGGCCGGACCGTATCCGACGTCCGCGGAACTCGCCGGCGCGGGTGTGGCACCGACGATTCCACCGCCCCCGAGTGCCGCCCCCACGCCGAGCCCAGCGCCGCCCCCAACCCCGACTCCAACGCCGGCCCCAAGTCCAACGCCGGCCCCAAGTCCAACGCCGTGAGCGGCGAGGACGACCTCTCGCCCAAGGAAGCCGCCCGTCTCCGGGCGCGCGAACGCAAGGCGAGGCCACCGAAGATGGTCGTCGACAACGCCGGCGTGAAGCGCATCCAGATCGCGCTCCACGATAAGTCGACGAGCAAGAAGTCGAAGAAGCCCAAGCGGTAGAGTTAGGTCGTGACCGCAATTCGCAAAGCTGTCTTTCCTGCCGCCGGACTCGGCACGCGCTTCCTGCCGGCAACCAAAGCGCAGCCGAAGGAGATGCTGCCGATCGTCGACAAGCCCATCATCCAGTACGGCGTCGAGGAAGCGGTCGCCGCGGGGATCGACCAGATCATCGTCGTCACCGGCCGGGATAAGCGAGCCATCGTCGACCATTTCGACATCTCCTTCGAGCTCGAGCACTACCTCAAGGATCGCGGCAAGACGCGCGAGCTCCAACTCGTCCGCAAGATCTCTGACCTGGTCGACATCACCTATATCCATCAGAAAGAACCGCTCGGCCTCGGTCACGCCGTGCTGATGGCCAAAGATGTGGTGGGCAACGAGCCATTCGCCGTCTTTTTGGCCGACGACATCATTCGATCGCACACGCCGGCGATCAAACAGATGATGGACGTGTTCGGGCCGCGCCAGGCATCCGTCCTGGCGCTCCAGCAGGTCGAGCCAGACCAGGTCTCCCGCTATGGCATCGTCAAGGTCGGGAAGAGCGATGGGCGGATTCACGAGGTCGTCGACATGGTGGAAAAGCCGGATCCCGACAAGGCAGCCTCCAACCTTGCCATCCTGGGGCGCTATATCCTCAAGCCCTCGATCTTTGGCATCCTGGAGACCACCCGCGAGGGGGTTGGCGGCGAGATCCAGCTGACCGACGCGATCCGGACCCTGGCCCAGCAGGAACAGGTGCTCGGGCTGGAATTCGAGGGCACCTACTACGATGTCGGCACCGTCAGCGGCTTCTTAAAGACCTCGATCGCCTTCGCCCTGGAGCGCCCCGGGCTGCGCGAGGAGCTGCTCGGCTACCTCGATAGCCTGGATGGGCGCAAGCCGGTGTGACTGTCCGCTTGGGCGTTTTCGAGCCTATAATGAGGGGTCCGTTGAATGGCTTTACCACCGACACAATTGGGTCCAGACATGGCAGTTTCAGGGAGACGCAGATCCGACGAGGACCGGGTCGTTCGGTATTTGAATACCGAGGGCGACTTCGAGGTCGAGGTGTCGCACACCTTGAACAAGTGGTGCGTCACCGTCTTTCAGCTGCCCTCGAAGCAGGTGGTGGCTCAGGACTTTTTCCCCGAGCGGTGGAAGGCGCTGGCGCGGGCGCAGGACTTCGTGCGCATCCTTAATACCCGCAACAAACCGCAACCGGAGACGGACGAAGAGCCCTGATCCGTAACTCGTCGCGGACCTTCTGGCTGCATGAATGGGGGGCGCTTGCCTTCGTGGTCACGGTCATCATTGGCCTGCTGGTGGTTCCGGCCGCCCTCCTGCTCGCGGGCGGCGGCAAAGCCACCTCGCCGACGAACCTGACCCTGCTGGCGCCGACGCCCGCCCCCAGCTTCTGCGTGCCGCCGGCGACGCCGACGCCGTCCACGACGGCCTCGCCCAAGACGAGCCCGACGCCGTCACCGTCGCCCACGCCCACGGCGTCCGCGTCCGTGTCGCCGTCGGCGACCGCGGTTGCGAGCGCCTCGGCGACGCCGTGCCCATCACCGACTGCGACGGCAACGCCATCACCGTCGCCGAGTGGCAGCGCAAAGGCGTCGAGCTCGCCCTAGCCGTCTGCCTTAGCCGGCGTCCGCGTCGCCCAGCACGATCGAGCCGTTGCGAGGCACGATCTGCGCGCGGCGCAGTTCGATCTCGGCCATGACGCCGCTGTGGTCGAGCACGGCGAGCATGATGTTGTCGCGGAGGGCGAGCTCGCCGATCCGGACGCAATCCCGCAGGAACGGGAAGACGATGGGCCGGACCAGGTTGACGATGAAGCGGTGCTCCGAGTCCGCATCATCCGTGCCATCGCTCAGGCTCTCGTCGCGGTAGGCCAGGATGAAGAGCTCGTCGTTGAGTTCGATCAGATCGGTCCAGCTGTAGGCTTCGCCCGGCGCGTCAGGGATCAGCATCCGCTTCTGTCGGAACAGCTCCAGTCGGGATTGCAGCCGGCGCATGGGACCGGACGCGCCTTCGATGAAGAAGGGGACGTCCTTGAGCGGGGCCTGGGCCGGCTGAGCCGGGTAGTGGGTGGAGAAGCCGACGTCGGCCCGGCCCATGAAGGGAGCCGGCACTTTGATCACGAGCTCCTGAAGCATCAGCCGAGCCTCCTTCTGCTCTTGATTACGCCGCCGTTACCGTATTCAACGGAGATTCGCCATGGCGTTTGCTGCTTTTTCCCGGCAATGGGCCAGAACGCCCTCGGCATCCCTCGTATTCAGAACCCGATCGGGCGTCAGCCCAGCCCTGCGCGCGATGGCGCAGCCATAGCGGATGTAGTCGTACTCGGCGGGGTAGTGGGCGTCGTTGTCGATCGCGAGCAGCGCGCCGGCCTCCCGGGCCTTGCGCGCCCAGCGGTCGTTGAGATCGAGGCGAAACGGACTGCTGTTGATTTCGAGGGCGGTGCCGGTCCTGACGGCTTCCGCGATCACCGCGTCCACATCCACGCGGGTTTCGCCCCGGCGGTCGAGGCGTCGCGAGGTGGGATGCGCGAGCACGTCCACGTGCGGCGATCGTAGCGCGCGCAGCACCCGTTGCGTGATGACATCTTTGGGCTGGTCCAGCGCGGTGTGCACGGAGGCCACGACCACGTCGAGCGAGGCGAGACAGTCGTCGGGGAGGTCGAGGCTGCCGTCGGGGAGGATGTCGACCTCGGCGCCGCTCAGCACCTGCACCATGCCCGACTGCGCATTGACGTCGGCGATCTCCATGGCGCGGGCTCGAAACCGCTCCGGCGTCAGGCCCTGGGCGATCGTCAGCGACTGGGTGTGGTCGGTCATCGCGATGTACCGATAGCCGCGCTCGGCTGCAGCGCGGGCCATCACCGCGATCTCGTTGCGCCCATCGCTCCAGTTGCTATGCGTGTGCAAATCGCCGCGCAGGTCGTTGTCCTGGACCAGGACGGGCAGTGGGCCCTTGGCCGCGAGCTCGATCTCGCCCCAACCTTCGCGCAGTTCGGGCGGGATCCAGACGCAGCCGACCGCGGCGTATACCGATTCCTCTGTCTCGCCGGCGATCCGCCTGCCATCGTCCTTGAACACGCCGTACTCGTTGATCTTTAGCTTGCCCATCTGCAGCGCCCGGCTGCGCAGTTGGACGTTGTGGGCCTGTGAACCGGTGAAGTACTGCCAGGCGGCGCCGAAATTGTCGGGCTTCACGGCCCGCAGGTCGACCTGCATGCCGGAGCGCACTCGGACGCTCGTCTTCGTGCCGCCCTGGCCGATGACGTCACTGACTTGCGGGAGCAGGGCGAATTCGCGGCACATCGCCTCCGGGTCGTCGGTCGCCACCAGGAGGTCGAGGTCGCCGACAGTCTCGCTGGCGCGGCGCACGCTGCCGGCGATTTCGGCCCGAACCACCCCCGTCTGCGACCGCAGGGTGGCGAGAAGCGAATCGGCGAGGATCCAGCCCTCGGGGAAGTAGATCCGGCCTTCAGTGCGCTTCAGCATGGCGATGCCTTTCAGGATGTTCTCTTCGGTCTTTGCCTTGATGCCGCGGACCTCCAGCAGACGGTGGGTCTGCGCGGCCTGCTCCAGGTCGTCCAGGCTGAGAATGCCGAGCGCGTCGTAGATATCTTTGGCGGTGCGCGGCCCGAGTCCGGGGACTCGCGTCAGCTCGAGCAGCGCCGGTGGCACTTCGGCCTCTAACTTGGTCAGGAAGTCGAGCTTTCCGGTGGTGACGTACTCGACGATCTTCTTCTCGATCGCCTCGCCGATCCCGGGAACGTCCTTCAGGCGGCCCTCGTGGATCAGGTCCTCGACCTCGGTCGTGAGGTTATCGAGTTGGCGTACCGCTTCGCGGTAAGCGCGGATCTTGAAGAAGTTCTCGCCCCTGATCTCGAGCAGGTCGGCGACCCGGTTGAGCATCGCCGCGACCTCCGCATTGCGCACGTGAGTAACCTAGCAGGCGATGTCGCTCGAGGGCGTTCGAGTTTTGGATTTGTCGCGGCTGCTACCCGGCGGCTACTGCACGCAGTTACTCCAGGCGCAGGGCGCGACGGTGACGAAAATCGAACCGCCGGCGGGCGATCCGATCCGCCGCCTGCCGGGCGGAGCCGTGTACTTCGACGCATTGCACCACGGCAAGCAGTTGCTCACGCTGGACCTTCGCTCCCCGTCTGGCCGCGAGGCGTTTTTAAGGCGTCTGCTCGACGCCGATGTGCTGGTCGAGGGCTATCGACCGGGGCGAATGGAGCGGATGGAGCTCGGTTACCTGGCACTGGCGGCGATCAATCCGGCGCTGGTCTATTGCGCGATTACGGGCTACGGCTCGGGCGGCGCCCTCGCGCAGCGCGCCGGCCACGACCTGAACTACCTGGCTCGGAGCGGCGCGCTCGCCCTGATGCCGCACCACGACGGTGTGCCCACCATTCCCGGGCTTCAAGTCGCCGATCTGGCGGGTGGCCTGGAGGCGGCGTTTCTAATTGCCGCCGCGCTGACGGATCGCGCGAAGACCGGGCGTGGCCGGCGGCTCGAGGTGTCGATGACAGGCCTGATGCGAAGCTGGACCGCCGTACCTCGAGCGGCGCAGCGCGCCGGCCTCGCCGGTCTCGGCCTGACCGGAGAATTGCCCTGTTACCACGTCTACGCCGTGGTGGATGGATTCCTGACCGTCGCGGCGCTCGAGGCCGCGTTCTGGGCGGAGTTCTGCCAAGCCATCGATCGGGAGGACTTGAGCGCCCACCAGTTCGATCCGGAGGCTGTCGAGGCGGTTCAGGCGACGCTGCGCGGCGCAACCCGAGCCGAGTGGGCGACCCGTTTCGGTAACAGGGATGTCTGCGTGGAGCCGGTGCTGGACCTGGAGGAGTCCGAGGAGGACTGAGGCGGGCGGTCGGGCCCGCCCCAGCCAGGAGGCCTCAGCTAGTTATCAACGTTGACGATGCTGCCGAAAAGGCCATCCTTTTCGTCGTTGATACCGGCCGCGAAGTAGAGCGTATTGGGGCTCGCGCCGAACCCGCCGTTGCCGAACCGCAGTCCCCAGAGGCCGGGGATGTCGATTGGCGCGCTGGTTTCGCTCTTGAGCTGCCCGCGGAAGGCCCTGGTGCTCAAGCTGAAGGCGTTGATGCGGCCGTCGCCGAAATTGCCGACCAGCAGGTTGCCGGCGAAATTGCCGAAGCTGGCCGGGGCGGTCGCCAACCCCCAGGGAGAATTCAGGGCGCCGCCGGTGGCGACTCTCCGGAGCAGGTTCCCATTGAGGTCATAGGCATCGACAAATCCGAAGCCTGGACCGGACTGGTCATCGTGCTTGTCCGGCTTCTGCATGGCGTAGGTCACGTAGAGCACGCCGTTGAGATTTTGGATGTTGAAGGGCGCAAACCCGGCCGCGATGCCGGGATCGGTGAAGGAACCGCTCAGCGCGACCATCGTGTAGCTGCTATCGAAGACCTCGATGGTGCCGAAGCGGAAGTTGCTGGCGTAGATGTGGTCGGTCCCGTTGTTGCCGATCGCGAGGCCCTTGTAAACCGCCCCTAGCCCAACGGTCGACCGGTTGACCTCGATCCGGGCCCGCGTGAAGTTGACCGCCGGATTCCACCCCGCGATCGTTCCGTCTTCTGTCGCGAAGAGGAATCGGTCGCCGTTGAACTCGCCACCGTTGCCATTGAACACGGTGCCAGTCGGGGCACCCCCGTCGCTACCGTTGGGCAGCGGGATCTTCACCACTAAGGGGCCGCCATTCGCCGGTGGGGGAAACGCATTGCCGGCGCCGTCGTAAAGCGTCGCCACCCCGGCATTGTTATCGGACACCCACATGGGGCTGCCGCTGCTTGCCGAGATGCCCCACGGGTTGACCAGGTTCGGGTCGAAAAGCTGGGCCCGCCCCTGAATATCGGAGACGAGATCCGTCTCCCGGAACGAGCCCCGAGCGATCCCGGCATTGACCCCAAGCGCGGGTAGGGCCAGACCGACCGAAGTGGCCAGCGTGAGCCCAACCGTCAATAGTCTTCGTCCGTGCATGCCAAGTCCTCCTTGCGAGTCCCCGTTCGGTGGCCGTTCAGGCCCTCTTTAGACTGTTACGCAAGCGGTTACGGCTGGCCCATCCGGCCGGAACTTTTAGGGACCTCTTGCCGGCCTCTCACCCTCTTCTCATCGGCGTTCGTCAGGATAAAGGGGTCGTCAACCCCTAGGAAGGAGAGGTCACAGATGAGATTGAATCGTTGGATCGTGCTCCCGGCGGCAGGACTCGCCGCCGTGATCATCGGCGTGGCGGCCGTTGAGGCGGCGCCGTCGCCGTCCGCATCGCCAACCGCCTCGAAAAACTACGCGCAGACCTTTATCGACAAGCTGGCCGGGATCCTGCACCTAACGCCCGCGCAGACCACGGACGCGCTCAAGCAAGCGCAGCTGCAGACCGTCGACCAGATGCTGAAGGACGGCCAGATCACCCAGCAGCAGGCCGATGCCATGAAGGCGCGCATCAACGCGGGCCAGGGGCTTGGCTTCGGCTTCGGTGGCCGCCACGGCGGCTTCGGCGGCTTCAAGGGCAATGGGGCCCTGATGCAGTCGCTCACGACCGCCGAGCTTAACGCTGCTGCCTCGGCGCTGCACATGAGTACCGCCGATCTGCGGAGCGCCCTGAAGTCTGGCAAGTCGCTGAGCGCTATCGAGACCCAGCAGAAAGTCAGCGACAGCGTCGTCAAGACGGCGATGAAAAACGCGGCCAAAGGCGTGCTCGACAATGCCGTCAAGGCCGGGACCATCACGCAGGCCCAAGCCGATGCGATCCTATCGCGCCTGGGTTCGGGGCTGAAGTTCCGCGGTCACCAGGAAGACAATGAGTCCGGGGAGACCCCGGGCGGTCAGGCTCCGACCACTCCGACTCCGACGCCGCCCCCGTCTCAGTCGCCGGCGGCTTACTACACCACGATTTAGCCAGTATTTACGACGGCAGCGCCACGAAGCGGGCACCAACCGGCGACGGTTTGGTGGCCGCTTCGTTCTTGTAGGGTTGCGCGCCTAAGCTGGATTTCGGGAGGAGTGAGGCTTTTGAATTGGCTCCAGCTCATCGTGGGGGTGCTCGAGCTGCCGGCGGATCCGCGCGAACGGCACTTCTGGGGCCGCCTGGCGATGCTCCAGCTGATCTACTCGCTGGCCGGGCTCGTCCTCGGCCTGGCGTGCATCGTCGGCGGGATCCTGCTGTTCTTCCACGGGGTAGCCGGGTCGAGCAGCTGGGTCGGCGAGGTGATCGGCGTGAAGAGCAAGCTGTCCGACGCGGCACCAGGTACGGTGCTCTTCGTTGTGGGCCTGGCGGTCGTCTGGCTCACGCGCTTTGCGGTTCGCGTGCGGCAACCGATCCAGATCGATCTGCGAGAGCGGGCGCTCGGGACGCAGCGCCGCGAGCTGTCGGAGCGCCGTGAGCCTGCCGGCCGACACCGAAAGGCCAGCTGATCCTACGCCGGCCCCGAGGCTGCGGGTGCGTACAGGCGATAGATGGCTTCGACCTGGGCGCGCGTGTCATCTCGACTTCCGCTGTTATCGATCACGTGGTCGGCGCGGGCGCGCTTCGCGTCCAGCGGCATCTGGGCGTCGATCCGCTGGCGCGCCGCGTCGGCTGAGAGCCCGTCCCGCTGACGGATTCGCAGCAGCTGTGTCTTTGGGTCGACCCAGACGACGATCACCTTCTCCACCGTCTGCGTTCGATCGTTCTCGTACAGCAGCGGGATGTCGGCGATGAGGACACCAGGCCCCGAGCGTCGGACTTTGATTTCCTCGTCCATCCGCGCCCGGATCCGCGGGTGGGTGATGGCGTCGAGCTTGGCGCGCTCCGCAGCGTCGGCGAAAATGATGCCGGCGAGCTTGGGGCGATCGAGACGCCCGTCAGGGAGGAGCACGTCCGATCCGAACGTCGCCGCGATCTCCTGCAGGGCGGGCTGGCCGGGCTCGACCACCTCGCGCGCCAGCTGATCGGCGTCGATCACCACGGCTCCGA
>WNFC01006031.1_pt1 | contig 15137 bp, 19 predicted proteins | sample 5400541 | NCBI WGS metagenome assembly WNFC01 (sample SAMN13153342, study PRJNA577476) | soil metagenome | isolation source: 120 cm saprolite under Douglas fir tree site 2 hole 2 replicate 1 | place: USA:California | collected 2015-04-18
CTGCGGCAGGCTGTTGACCAGATCCTCCACCCGCGGCGTGCCCAGTCGCTGCAGCTCTTCGGAGTCGAGCACCGCGATCGGACTCGGACTGGTCGTGTTCGCGGACCCGAGGCGCGTCCCGGTGACGACGATTTCGACCATGCTCTCTTCGGGCTCGGCACCGTAAACGAGGTGCGGGCTGCAGACACCGAGCACAGCCGCGAGATAAGCGGCGGCAATCGTGAATCGGCCGCGCCGCGCGAAGATGACTACAAGGCGTGCTGCGCCCGCGCGGGGTGTTCCGAACACAGTGTCTGGCATTGACCATCCCCCATGATCGCGCCCGGAATCGAGTTCTGGTGATCGATTTCCGTCCCCCGCGATCAACGCTATCGAATTGCTCGTACTTTCTTCTTAACGGCGGCATTTGGATCGTAATAGCTGCCGTATGCCGCGAGACTAGTCCGATCCCACCGGAACCGCAGCCAACGAAATGTGATTTAGGAGAACACACTTCGTGAACAATGAACCGCCGCAGGACCTGTCATCCCCGATGCGATGAACGGGGACGGCCCGACGACCCCTCTCGTCGAGGCCACAGCGAAAACGCTCGGTTTTTCAGCACGCTCCGTGCGCCGACTCATTGTGAAGTACAAAGCGTCTGAGACCCCCGCGCGACCACTCAGTAGGTTGCGCGTCCCCCTGACGCATCGAACGCCGCGCCGGTGCTGAAGGAGGCACCGTGGTTACTCATGGCAGGATCGGCGCGCACCACTTCGGTCAGAAATTCGATCACCGCGCGGGTACGCAACGGCAGATTGCGCCGCGACGGGTACACCACCGAAAGCGGGAAACTGCGAGGCGGAAACTCGGGCATGAGCGCCTGCAAGCGCCCCTTCTGGATGTCTTCCAAGACCAGAAGATGTGACACCAGTGCGATACCGCGTCCGTTCAGTACAGCCCGATATACCGCCGCCGCATTGTTCGCTCGGAAGCGGCCACGTACGGACACCGAGATATTCCCTTCTGCCGATGAGAACCACCAGACATCGTCCTGTCCCCAGCGGTGGTGGACAATACATTCGTGTTCCTGCAAGTCTCGCGGATGAGCGGGCAGGGTTCGCCCCTGAAGATACTGGGGAGCAGCCACCAGGAACGCCGTTGTCGATCCGATGCGTCGTGAGATGAGCGCTGAGTCTGCGACCGGACCAAGCCGAACCTCGAGATCTATCCCCTCCTCGACCAGATCAGAGACGCCGTCGCGCAGGACAAGATCGATCGACAGGTGCTCGCATCTGTCCAGCAATTGGCCGATGTGGCTGCCGAGGTAGAGACCGAGTGCCACCGGAACACTCAAGCGGACCCGGCCGACCGGCTTGCTTCGGGTTCGGCCCACGGACTGCTGCAAGGCCTCCGCCGAATCGATGAGTTGCTGGGCGGAGCGGATCAGATCACGCCCTTCCTCCGTTAGGGTGACCGCATGCGTGCTCCGGTGGACGAGACGAGCGCCAAGTTCCTGCTCCAGCGCGCTCAGCTGCCGGGAGATTGCCGGTTGCGTGACACCGAGTTCCGCGGCAACGGCGGAGAATGAGCCGGTATCAGCTACCCGAAGAAAGGTGCGCAGAACAGCAATCAGATCCATGGTCCTACCGGTGATAGCAGACGATATGAAGCGATCGTAGCGCTCTCCTGCGCCCGTAGACAACAAACCCGAGTGCAACGTCTACTTTAGTGAGCCAATAGCCGTGGTCACGCCTGATCGACTGCAAACGCGCTTTCCAGCAACTTGACGATAGAATATAGGGCTTGGTTCGCCGGCGTATCGATTGCCAGCGATATGCCTTTCCGAACGATATAGCCATTGAGATGATCGATCTCGCTGCGCCGCCCTCGCATCAAGTCTTGCGCCCCACCGCCAGGCATTCATGCACTACCGACCGCATGAGATCTCTTGCACTTTCATTCTCGAAAACCAGCGCGTAAGGCAGCTTCGCAATGGCGGAAATGGCATTATAGGCGCAGTTTAAAATGAGTTTCGCCCAAAGCTCGCCGACGACATTGTCCGACACGTGCACCGGTACGCCGGCGTTCGCGAAGTCTTCGCGCATTTGGGCACTCATCGCTGATGGCCCGACCACAAGCTCACCCCGACCATGGTGTTTGAGGTGTCCTGGTCCCATCATCTCCGCGGCCACGTAAACCACGGCGGGATACACGGTGCGCAGGAGCTGCGCATGCAGTCGCTGGGCATTATCGATGCCATTTTGCAGGCTGAGGACGATGGCATCGGGTCTCACGAACGGCGCCATCATTGTCGCCGCGCTCTCGGTATCGCTCGACTTGACGCAGCAGAGAACCAGCGACGCGCCCTGGATGTCGCCGACCTCGGTGCTCGCTCGGACGGGAACGTGCGCTCGAAAACCTGTCGTATCCATCAGCAATCCATGCTGACGTATGGCCTCCACGTGCTGCGTGCGTCCGATCAACATGACTTGATGGCCAGCGCGGGACAGCATGCCCCCGTAATAACATCCTACCGCCCCGGCACCCATGACAGCGATTCGCATACGTCCCGCATATTCTAATCCTAGCCGCCGCGATGGCCAATTCGTTGGTTCCCTCAGTGAGAGATGTAAGCGATTATTTAAATCGACAGCTCCTTGTCGAGCGTCGTCAGGTACCGTATCAATTGCCCTCGCGCTTGAAACATGAGTCGCTCGACCGTTTCGTCCTGCGAATCGGTTATTAATGCGATTTCCCGGACGGAATATCCCATCCGATAACAGAGCGTGAATACCACTCGCTGTTCAGTGGGAAGTCCCTGCAGAGCCCATAGGAGCGGCCGACGCGTTTTGGTCTCGGCCCCCGGTTCGCGTGGTTGTCTCTCAAGCTGTCTGTCGCAGTGCGCCAATCCACGAGGCGTATGAGACCGCACGAACCGTGATGCGTGGCAATGTGCGATGCGGAAAATCCAGACTGACACCTTCGATTCAAAGGCAAATCCTCGAGCCCTTTCCCAAATAGTCATAAAGGTGTCCTCGATTACGTCCCCAACGCGGCTATCGGATCCCATGAATTCCGATAAGAAATGCGCGAGACAACCGTAATAGCTCGTGTAAAGATTACTCAAGGCCGAGCGGTCACCGGAGGTGATGGCGACGAGCATCTCCCGGGCTTCGAGGTCGTTCGGCGAGTCGATTGAACCTGGAGTCTGTCGTTCGTGCACTGCAAAGGCTCCGGTGCTGGTGGCGGGTTCATGATGGTCCTGGACGGGTTCTACATAAGGCATCGCCTAAGCCGTCGCTCCCGGCCCGCAGCGCCGGGACGGCGGTTGGGACCGGTTCGTCAGGGAAGAATCTGGCTACTGAATCTTACGATCCGGTGTCGAAGCGTTACATCTCTGTTTCAATTGCAATCAGAATCGTGGCGACCTCTCCCCGTGCTTGCCGTGGGTGTCGGCGCAGATTGGGTCGGCCTACTTACGGCGGTGTCGGCTCTTGCTGTGGCCGTAACGGTTACCGCGCTAAGCCTGCTCGCCTGGTTGCTCCGACCCGACCGATGGTGCGGGGCGAACACGCCGTGAGAGCGCGTCAGGCGCTGCCACGCAGCCCCATACATTACGTAACAAGCGATATAAGCCCGGCCTGCGTTCCGAAGCGCGATGTCTCGAACTAGTCTATGTCCCGTAGCGCAGTCGATCTCGATCGGGATCCGCGATACAGGAGATCATAATGAAGCAACTAATTGAATCGGGCGCCGCGCGGATTGCCGCTGGAATCCAATGTCTCGGCGCGAACTTCGATTTCGAAGTTCTGTCATTGCCGGGCGGCAGCGTGATCGCGGCCCTTCTTTGGCTTTACGCAAGCACAATGGGAACCCCAAAACGAACTGGACCGCAATATCGGGTGGTTGACGAGGTATCGACGATCCATGCGAATAAGGTCTTACGCGACGCACGCGCATGAACTCTCCCCTTCCGGACGATCTGATCGACGCGCCCAACGAAGAGATTCCTGCAGCCATTCCGAGTCTTATCGATGCCGCCGTGGCGGCTTTCGACGTCGAGTGCCCTCCCCTGCGCCGATGCCGCCCGCGCCTGGTTCACCCTAAAATCTCAATGGATTGAGCGAGATACGCTGCCGCTAACTATATCGCGTGCAATTCACTAGTGCGCGATGTAATATGCGCCCATGTCGAACAAGCGCACCAACGCCTCCGCCAAGCCCAAAGGCTCGCCGCTGCTCGGCGAGCAACTGTGCTTCGCTCTCTACTCGACTTCGCTGGCGATGAACAAGATCTATCGCAAGCTGCTGCGCGAGCTGGGACTGACTTATCCGCAATACCTGGTGATGCTGGTGCTGTGGGAGCGCGATGGCGTCTCCGTATCGGAGATAGGCGAGCACCTGTTCCTGGATTCCGCCACGTTAACGCCGCTTCTCAAGCGTATCGAGGCGCTCGGCCTGATCAGCCGCCGCCGTGCTCACGAGGACGAGCGCCAGGTGATCGTCAGCCTGAGCCGCGCCGGCCGCGAGCTGCGGCAGAAGACGGGAGAGGTCCAGGACGGCGTGTTCCACGCTTCCGGCTGCACAGTCGACGAGTTGGTGGCAATTAAGCAGCAACTCGATCGGCTGCGCAGCCGCTTGCAGGAGAACGCCTGAGTGCAGCAGGGCAAAGTTTTTTAGAGCAATTAACTCGTACACGATTTAATCGCTCGCTATGCGATCATCCGGCGCCGTGGCGGACCGGATGAATTCCCCAAACGCCACGCAATGAAATCAGGAGTCAGTCATGTCTATCGAAAAAGTTTTGTATCGCGCCCACGCTAAAGCCACCGGCGGCCGTGACGGCCGCGCAGTCTCCTCGGACAACGTGCTCGACGTGAAGCTGACCGTTCCGCGCGAGATGGGCGGCGCCGGCGAGGTAGGCACCAACCCCGAGCAGTTGTTCGCCGCCGGCTACTCGGCCTGCTTTCTCGGCGCGCTGAAGTATGTCGCCGGCCAGCAGAAGGTCACCCTGCCGGCTACAACCTCGATCGAGGGTAGCGTCGGCATCGGCCAGATCCCTACCGGGTTCGGCATCGAAGTCGAGCTGAAGATCAGCGTGCCCGGCCTGCCGAGCGAGCAGGTAGAAGCCCTGGTGCAGAAAGCCCACATCGTCTGCCCGTACTCCAACGCAACACGCGGCAACATCGATGTGAAGCTGGTGGTGGCGTAAGCGCACAGCAGCGACCTGTATCTCCGGAACTGTCGGATCGGGAGGGAGGTAAGCTTGCGCTTACCCCTTCCCACTCGGGTTTGCAACGCCAATAAAATGCGTATACATTATGTATATGCATCATAAGGCAACCGCGATCGATCTCCCCTGCGCTTGCACCACGTTGCGCAAGGCGACCCGCGCCGTCAGCCGGATCTATGACGACGCCCTAGCCGCCGCCGGGATGAATGTCACCCAACTCGCCATCCTGCGGGCGATCGGGAGGGCCGGAGACGGCGGCGCGCCGCTCAGTCGATTGGCCGAGGGCCTGGTCATGGACAAGACCTCCCTATATCGCGGGCTTGGCCCGCTCATCCGCTCCGGATGGGTCGTCGTGACACAAGCCGGCAAGGGACGAACGAAACTCGTCCGCCTGACGACCAAGGGGCGGCGGGTGACGGATGCGGCCGCCCTGCCCTGGGAAGCCGCCCAATCGAGGGTAGTAGAGGCGTTTGGCGTGAAACGCTGGGCCGCCCTGCACGAAAGCATCGCCGACCTTGCCGCCGTCGGCGTCCGGCTCGGCTAGTCCTTTGTCTTTACGCGCGTTTATCCGAAAACCGGCTCGCACTTTTCGGAACGCGCTATTGGAGATCTCGCAATGAGCCTCGATCCGACAGACTGGGCGGCGGTTCGCGCCGTCGGAAGACGGATGGTCGACGACATGCTCGACTACCAGGAGACGGTCCGCGAACGACCACCTTGGCGCCCCGTTCCCGCCGAGGTCAAGGCGCGGCTGGACGAGCCCGTTCCGCTCGAGGGCGCGCCGCTGGCGGAGGTCTATGAGTCCTTCCGTCGCGATGTGCTCCCCTACCCCACGGGCAACATTCACCCCCGTTTCTGGGGCTGGGTCATGGGCACCGGCACGCCGCCCGGCATGCTGGCCGAGATGCTCGCCGCCGGCATGAACGCCCATCTGGCCGGCTTCGATCAGTCGGCCTCCCTGATCGAGAAGCAGGTCCTCAAGTGGCTGAAGTCCCTCATGGGCTTTCCCGAAACGGCCAGCGGACTGCTGGTCAGCGGCGGCACCGCCGCGAACCTCAATGGACTTCTGGCCGCGCGAGCGGCGAAGGCCGGCTGGGACATCCGCGAGGAAGGCCTGCACGCCGGCCCGCCGCTGACGGTCTATGGCAGCAGCGAGACCCACAGTTGGGCGACGAAGGCCTGCGACACGATGGGCATGGGGCGCGCGGCGTTCCGCCAGGTCGCGGCGGACACCGACTATCGCCTCGACCTGACGGCCTGCCGCGCCATGATCCTGGCCGACCGGCGCGCCGGGCTGCGCCCGATCGCGATCATCGGAAATGTCGGCACGGTGAACACCGGGGCCGTGGACGATCTCCATGGGATCCGCGCGCTGTCGGACGAACTGGATCTCTGGTTCCACATCGACGGCGCGTTCGGCTCCCTGGCGGCGTGGTCGGCCAGCCGCGACCTCGTCGCCGGACAGGAGCGGGCGGATTCCATCGCCTTCGACCTGCACAAGTGGGGCTACATGCCTTACGAGGTCGGCGTCGTTCTGACACGGGACGCCGATGCGCAGCTTGCGGCGTTCGGGCCGCATGCGGGTTCCGCAGCCTATCTGCTCTCTTTGAAGCAGGGCGTCTCAGCGGACAGCACCTATTTCGCTGACCGCGGCCTGCAGCTTTCGCGCGGGTTTCGAGCCCTCAAGGTCTGGATGTCGATGAAGGAGCAAGGCGTCGCCCGCATCGGCGCCGCCATCCAGGCCAACATCGACCAGGCGCGCCATCTCGCCGGGCGCATCGAGGGGGAGCCCCGGCTCGAGCTGCTTGCGCCCGTTTCCTTGAACACGGTCTGCTTCCGTTACGCCGGCGGGAGCGTGCCGGACGAGCGTCTCGACGCCCTGAACCAGGAGATCCTGACCGAACTCCAAGAACGCGGGATCGCCGTTCCGTCTCACACGATCCTCGGCGGCCGCTTCGCGATCCGCGTCTGCATCACCAATCACCGATCCGAGTTGAGCGACTTCGACGCCCTGGTCGAGGCCGTGCTGGCGCTTGGCGCAGAAATCGTGGAGCGAGGAACAGACCGCGTCGCCGTGACCGGCCCTCAGGGGCAGAGTCACTGTGCATCGCCGGCGGGCAAGGCATCGCGCTCGCGCTCGCACTTGAAACCATCGCCTGAAGTTGAGGATGAGTCTTGAATCAGTCGAGCGGGCGCTACTTAGACGATTTTGCAGTGGGGCAGACGTTCGGTTCAGGGCGGCTGCGCATCGATAAGGAGCAGATCTTCGCGTTCGCCGCTGAATTCGATCCGCAGCCCTTCCACCTGGATGAGGCGGCGGCGCGCGATTCGATTTTCGGTGGACTGGCCGCCAGCGGTTGGCATACCGCCGCCGTGACGATGCGGCTGTTGCTTGGAAGCGAACTCAAGCCGGCCGGCGGCATCATCGGCGCTGGCCTCGACGAGTGCCGCTGGCCCCGGCCGGTGCGCCCCGGCGACGAGTTGCGCATCGAGTGCGAGGTCATCGAGGTGCGGCCGTCAAAGTCGCGTCCGGAGCAGGGCCTGATCAAGCTCCGAACGACCACCTTGAACCAGGATGGCGAGGCGGTGTTGGTGCATGTCGTAAACCTCGTCGTGCTGCGCCGGAAAGACATTCGACAGGACTAACGACTGTGGGCAAATAGCAGACCATCGAGCCCACTACCGGCGACCTCACTGCACAGCGGCTCGCGCGTCATTCATTCGACGGGACGTCGCTTCAGCCCGTATCAGATCCGCTGCTCGCTCGGCAATGGCGATCACGGGAGCGTTGGTGTTTCCGCGGATGACGGTAGGCATGACCGATGCATCGACCACTCTGAGACCCTCGACACCGAAGACACGGAGCTGCGGGTCGACGACCCGGCCAATCCCGCACGTGCTCGCCGGATGATAGAAGGTCTGCGTGTGGCGTTCGATAAAGGACCAGACGTCCGCGTCGCTGCTGGATGCCGGCACGAGATGAGGGGCCCGGCAGACCGCGGCTAGAGCGGGCCTTTGCGCAACGTCCATCGTGAGTTGGACGCCACGGATCATGCTGCGCCGATCCTCTTCGGTCGCCAGAAAGTTGTTGAAGATTCGTGGCTTGGCATCAGGCCGCGAGCCGCGCAGCTTGACGGTTCCGCGGCTGCTCGGCTTCAGGACGACGGGCCCGAAGACGTAGGCGTCGTCGAAGGGTTGGGACAAGCCCTCGTCGTAGAACATGACAGGCCCGGCATTGAAGAAGATGTCGGGTAACTCCATCGAGGAGTCCGTCCGGAAGAATCCCCCGCCCTCACTGACGTTGGAGCTCAAGGGCCCTCGTCCGCTCTGCTGGAACAGCTGCACGTCTTCGGCCGTGCCTGCGCGGAACAGGGTCGAAGAGTCTGTAAAATAGGACAACAGGATGCCAGGATGGTCTTGCAGGTCCTCGCCGACAGGCAGGTCGACATGCGGCTTGATGCCGACCGCCTTCAGATCGGCGGATTTGCCAATTCCCGAAAGCATCAGGATCTGTGGTGAGTTGTATGCGCCCGCTGACAGTACGACTTCTCGTTCGGCCCGGATGGTGTGCTTCTCCCCATGACGGTAGATTTCCACCCCTACCGCACGCAAATGTTCGAGCACCACTCGGGCGACAGTGGCCTGCGTAATGATATCGAGGTTCGCCCGCCCACGGAGGGGGCGCAAGTAGGCCGTGGCCGTACTGCAGCGCTTTCCGTTGTTCTGCGTGACTTGGAATCGTCCCGCTCCCAGCTGGCTCGCGCCGTTGAAGTCATCGTTACGCAGGTAGCCGGTCTGAACGAACGCTTCGATGATGTGATCGACCAGTGGATGCTGCGACCGTCCCTCCTGAACGAACAGAGGCCCATCGGCGCCGTGGAAGCGGCTGGCACCCCGCTCATTGGTTTCGGCCTTGATGAAATAGGGTAGCAGCTCGTCGTAGGACCAACCCGTCGCCCCCCCGGCCGCCCATTCGTTGTAATCCGCGCGATTGCCACGCATATAGATCATGGCGTTCATCGACGAACAGCCGCCAAGAACCTTGCCGCGTGGCAGGTAGATACGCCGACCGCAAAGCGCAGGCTCCGGTTCCGACGAATAGTCCCAGTCGTGATCCGACTTGAACAGTTGAGGGAAGGCAACGGGTGTATGAACCTCGGGTGCCTCATCCGTCGGACCCGCTTCGATCAGCGCGACCTGGGCGGCGGGGTTCTCACTCAATCGTGCCGCCAGAACGCATCCTGCGGAACCGCCACCGACGACGACGTAGTCATAACCGTTCTTCATTTCACACCTCAATAAACTGAAACTGGCGCCCCGTTCGCTTCCTGGCTCATCCGCGTTGAGTCGAGCGCTTGAGCAGTTTCACCACGGCTCCGGCTCCGGCCGCCACCACGGGGCTATTCAGTATCCCCAACTGCGAGAGCACCGTGGCCTGATCCCAATACAGATGCTCGCCGGCCATTTTCCCCGTCTCAAATCGAATGACGCCAACCAGGGGAAATTCAGTCTTCCGGCCCGTAAGCAAACGAATTCGGTTCGATGTTGTGCAGAGCCTAGATTGCCGGATCTTGGACGTCGTGAGCCCATAACGCACGTTCACAGATACCGGCGCGCACTGAAGTAAGCCTGCGGTGTTCCCGCCTCTTGCACCGGGCGGTACAAGTCTGACCGTCATGTCATTGCCGACTCATCGTACTACCCGATCACCGCATCGGCATTTCCAATGCCACGGATCGCCATGCCGGTTACAAGTGGTAATGCATAAATCCTGCTGAGCACGTTGCAGCAATATTAGGCATCGTATATGATGCAATGCACGGTCCATAGCGCTAATTGCACTATATACGATGCATATAAAGACCATAGGCTCAACCATCCGCGAAGCCCGGCGCACAGCCGGGCGCACACAGGCCGATCTCGCAGCTTCGCTCGGCATGAGTCGAGCAACCATCTCAGCGATCGAAAACGGCACCATCCAGGAAATCGGTGTGCGCAAACTTGCGGCCTTGTGCGCCGCCGTCGGTCTCGATATTCACGTTGGGCCGCAGCGCAGGCGCCCGACATTGCAAGAGCTGAGAGCGGAGCAACGTGCCATCAAGTCCAAAGCTTGACGTCTACGCAGGTGAACGGTTAGCCGGCACCCTCGCTCGCAGTCAGATCCAAGAGGACGCCTTTCTCTTCGGTTATGCCCCTGACTGCCGTGATCAGGATGCTGTGTCGCTCACCATGCCCGTGGTGCGCGACCAGTACGACTCGATGACAGGTTTGCTGCCAATCTTCGAGATGAACCTGCCGGAGGGAGCCTTACATGAAAGGCTTCGCATACAATTTGCCAAGCTCATCCCCCATTTTGACAGCCTTGACCTTCTCGCCATCGTCGGGCAGTCGCAGATCGGCCGGCTCCGTTGCGCAGCATCCGGTGCCGCCCCCGTTGCCATTCCGGAACAAAATCTCTCCGAACTGTTGACGTATGCCGGCGCTGAAGACTTGTTCGCCGATTTGCTCCGGCGGTATGCAGAGCACTCTGGAATCTCCGGCATCCAGCCCAAAGTGCTGGTGCGCGAGGGACGAGTTCCACCACGCCTATCGCATCGCGCAGCCACCCATATCGTCAAGTCCTTCGATCCACGCGAGTACCCGGAGCTTGCGGCGAACGAATACTTCTGTACGCGCGCCGCGCAACACGCCGGCATCACGGTACCGTCGCTTCGATTATCGGACAATCGGTGTATCCTGGTCGCAGAGAGATTCGATTTGCGATTCGACGGCAGCTACTTGGGGTGCGAGGATTTTTGCGTTCTGAACGGCCTACGCGCGCACGGTCGCTACACGGGATCGTACGAGGGTATCGCCGAGCGGATCGCACAATTCGTCTCCCTCGAGAACCAACGCCAAGCGTTCGAACAATTTTTCGCGACAATCGCATTGTCGTGCGCCATCGGCAATGGTGATGCTCACCTGAAAAACTTCGCGGTTCTGTACGAAAACCCCGAAGCCCCCGTCCGCCTCGCGCCCAGCTACGACCTCATCTGCACGACGCTGTATCAAGCACGCGATGTCCTGGCGTTGACGCTAGCCCATTCCAAGTCCTTCCCCGACCGCAAGCGGCTGACAACCTTCGCGCATACCGCCTGCAACTTGACTGCGGCAAGAACCATCGATCTGCTGGACCGCGTAGTGGCTGGGATCAAACGTGCCATCAAAGACGTGCGCCGCTACGCGAAACAACACGCCGACTTTGTGCCAGCCGCCGCTCGACTCATTGCCGCCTTCGAGAGTGGCGCTGCTAGAATTGAAGGATGACGGCTACGGCGGTCACGCACCGCCTCGACGCCCAAACCCAAACTGCCAGTCAGGTTCGGGGAAGTTACCGCTTCCTCTTCGGCGCCAGCCTTCTTCGATGGGCGCTTCGCCGGCCAGCGTGTTCACGAATTCTAGCGAAAGCCGCACGCATCTTTCGAGGGAATCCGCGCTTTCTAGGATATCTACGGGTTGGACGCTAACAAGGAAGATGCAGGCTCATGGCATAACTCACGGCGGCGCGATCGAGTCGTTCGAATCCTGAAGATCCCAGGACGAAACCCATTCGCGCGCACCCGGTCGGCGGGACTATGAGGCCGACGGAGACGGAACCCTGCTCGCGATTGCGCCGCGCTTCTTCGGGATAAGTGAGTTTGGGTTGCGGCTGGCTGTACTGTAGTCCATGGCCGGTGTCGCCTTCCCGGAGGATCGCGCGGCGACAGGCGTGCAAACCGTTGCCGTCGTCATCGGGTAAAGCCTATGAAAATCCGGATTCGTCGCCTTGCCTTCGAGATCCTTGATATCCCGCTGCTGCCCGCGGCCGCGGATTCCTTCGAGCTGCGTCAAGGTCCCGCCGATCGCGTCGATGAAGAGGCCGTAGCGCGCCTGGAGCTTAAAATGAAACCGGAGGACTCGGCGACGTTAGCTGTTAACCAACTCGGCGCGCCGTGCGGCCGACATCAATTTCAGCAGCCGCGGAAGTTTCTTGCTCACGAAAGGCTTGATATGCCCCACGAGCGCTGGGTCAATTGCGTCGGCCACGTGCACGCCGTACCGCTTCGCTCCCTTTCGGCCGGCGTCGGACAACGCCAGGCTCTCAATCCGAGCGAAGTGGCGTAGCACCACAGGGCGACCTGAGCCGTCCACCCCGCTCGCCTCCTGCGAGGCGATGTCGGCGACAAAGTTTCGCGACATATCGATGGCCAGCCGCAACTGCGCTAGACCATGCTCATCCTGTTTAGCAGCCAGTCCGTGCACATTTTCGAGGCGGCCCTGGAGCACATCGAGCGGATGCATGACGCGGAAACGACCCGCCGGATTCTCGGCCAAAACCGCGCGACTGGCGATAGCCTCGGTAGCGATGTCTCCGTAGACGCGGAAAAGTACGTCGATGTTGACATAGTTGCCACCGGGCAGGTCCTTGAGAACCTGCCCCACCAGCATGGTGATGTCCTTCTTTTGAGGAAACACTGCCCTGGCATCCAGCCCACGCGCGAGGCGCTCAACGTCTGTCCTTGTGCCGAGCAGGTCGACATCCTTGGTAATGGCGATGGTCGGTGCCGGCGTGTGGTAATAAGCTGCCCAGAAGGCCAGGGCTTGGCCACCCACCAGGATCATGTCGGTTCCGGCGAGCTTGAGGATTTGTTCGAGCAGAGCCGGGGGAACGCGGGCTGGGGTCTGCCGGGTCAAGCGGTCTTCTTATGCAGCTCGGGAAACCACACTTTGGTCTGTTGAGCGAGGCTGACAGGAAAGAGATACATGTTCTCCTGCTCTGCCAATCCGAGCTTCAGCATGAGGCGCTCGCGTGCGCGCAGGTTGCCGCTCAGGATGTCGAGCACCTGCGCCGTGGTGACGCCAGCGACCTCGAGGGCGCGCCCGAGCTCCGCCCAATGCTCGACTTGCTGCGCGAGTGATCTATGTACGTGCTGCGAAGTCGCCTCCGCCAGGGCGTAGAGTTGGTCGGACACACGAATGGATTTGGCCATGAATCGCATTATATGGTGAAATGTCGCGGATTGCCACATCTCAAACGGACACGGTCATCGTGGCAGTCGCTCTGGTAACGCTGACGATTTTCTTCCAGAGCCCCGGCATGGCGGCGTTCATCCATTGGGGTCGGCATCAATTCGCGCGTACGACTGGGCCGACGACTAGATCCGACAATCCTCATTTCGCACTTCCTGCAAATGTGGCGAATGCCGCACCACAAACCGGGTGATCAGCGGCGCAAAGCCGATAACGAACACCAGCCGTACGGATTGCAAGGCCATCACGAACGGCAGGTCCACGCGCGGCGTCGAGGCGGCGATGATGGCGACCGAATCGAGGCCCCCGGGGCTGGTGGCGAGGTAGGCGGTAAGGGCATCGATGTGACCCAGGCGCATCAGGCACCACGCCAGCAAACCGCAGACGCCCATCAGGCACCGTGCGGCGCTGATCACGACGGGCAGCGCGCGCCCGGCGTAGCGTAACGCGTCTCGCCGGAAGCCCAGGCCGATGTGCCACCCGAGCAGAGCGTAGGCCGCGGCGAGCAGCCAGTGCGGGAGCTCAATGGCAAGCCAGCCGCCGGCGTGCAGCGCAGAGAGCAGCAACAGCGGCCCGAGCAGGGCCCACGCCTGCAAGCGCAACAGCCGCGCAGCTTGCTGGCCGAGCGCGGCGAGCAGCAACACCGCGGCGAGATGGCCCCAGTGCACCGCGGCCAGCCAGTGCACACCGGGCACAGGGGTGCCGGCTGCACCTGCCCAGAAGCGCGCCACCAGGGCAGCCGCCAGGGCGACCAGCAGGACTCGCGAGTACTGCATGAAGGCCACGAGGCGCGCATCGGCGCCCTCTGCCTCACCGAGCAACACCATGGCGGTCGCAGCACCCGGCGAGATTCCATAGACGGCCGTGGGGCCAGGGATGAGGCCTGAGCGGCTGAGTAGCCAGCCGAGTGCAACCGCACTGAGCAGAGTGGCGACGGTGACTACGCAGAACAGCAGCGCGTCATGGCCGAACGTGGCGACGATAGCCGGCGTGATGCTCGCCGAGACCATCGCCCCGATGACCGCCTGCGCGCCCAGATACGGCCGGCGCGGCACGCTCAATCCCAGGTCGTTCACACCGAACACGATGCCTGCGATCATCGGCCCCAAGAGCAGACCCGCGGGCAAGCCGGCGACCCCCCAAATCAGCGAGATGAGCACCGACAACATAACGAGCGCCGCCCGCCCCGCGCTCACTGCAGCGTGATCGCCTCAGAGCCTGCGATGCGAGCCAGCCGCGGCAGGATATGCTTGAAGCTGAACGCGTGCATCTCGGCGCTCGCACCACTGCACAAATCCTCGGCGACCACCAGCTCGTAGCCGTGCCCCGCCGCGGCGCGCGCAGTGGACTCGACGCCCACGTTGGTCGCGATGCCGCCCAGCACGATACAGCGAACGCCACGGCGACGCAGCTGCAAGTCCAGCTCCGTGCCATAGAACGCTCCCCACTGGCGCTTGGTGATGACCAGGTCGGACGGGTGCGGTGGCTCCGGGAACTCGTCCCAGCCCGGAGCCAGTGAGGCGTAGTTCGTCGGCTGATCCGCAGGCGCCTGCAGCGCGTCGGCCAGATCGGCGGAGAACGATACCCGCACCCGTACCACCGGTGCGCGAGCGAGGCGGAAACGCTCAGCGAGCCGCATGGAGCGCTCATACACCGCGGCACCCGCGTGCGGCATCACCGGCATGGCGAGCACACCTTTTTGCAGGTCAGTCAGGACGAGTGCAGTGGTTTTGGCATTAAGATGCATCAGGCGCTCCGGAGAATGAGGATTGGCGATCGTGTAATATGAGGATTCATTCATGTATTATAATTATGAGGATGTGCTCATAAATGTCAAGCAACGCTGAGACTACGGGTGCGCGCGCGCCCAAGCG